>ERZ1673752.17-NODE-17-length-329519-cov-30.115952_pt1 | contig 329519 bp, 263 predicted proteins | sample MGYA00580195_ERZ1673752 | MGnify/ENA primary metagenome ERZ1673752 (study PRJEB41218, sample SAMN15661744) | gut metagenome | host: Homo sapiens | place: Canada: London | collected 2015-08-20/2019-03-30 | study: EMG produced TPA metagenomics assembly of...
TCATGGTAAGGCGTTCGGTCTGCGTCAAAATGATGTTGTTCTGAAAATCCGGGTCAATGTAGGGCTTTATATCTTCGGCGTTGCCCCATCGGGCAGAGCCGTACTCCGCGCCCTTGCGGTATTTCTTTGCGTTTTTCCCTTTGACATAGACAATCAAGCGGATAACCACCGCGCCTACAATGCCAACAAGCAAATCCAGCGGGTACACGCTCGGCAAGGCGTTTTCAAATGCTGCGGAAAATCCTTTTGTGATATTCAGTATCTTTGCGGATATATCCGCGCCGGGGGCAAGTCGCACCGCCTGTCCGACTTTATCAAAGAGATAGACAAAGAACACATAGGGGATATTCGGAAGTATCAGCTTTTTGTAGTTTATCTGCTTCATATCTCGCGCCCCCTGTCCATTTTCTTTACCTTGTCGCGGGCGGCGTTAAGCTGCTTCGCCTTGTCCTTTGCAGCGGCAAGGGCTTTGCGGATAGAGGGCTTTTTCTCCCGGTTCAGCTTCTTTGCGGAAAACTCTTGAAACGCTGCGGTCATAACGTCCGCGTCCCGGCCTTTGAAAAACACAAGGTAACGGGTCTGCTCGCCCTTAACCTTTTTCAGCGAAAAATCTATGTTGTATTTCTTCGCCGTACTCTCAAAGGCTTTGATATTGCTGTCGGTGATCTCGATGTTGGAAACGCCCGCGTTCTGCTTCATAAGCTGGCGCATGGTCTGTTTCCCATGCGCGGGCTTGCTTTTCTGCTCCAAAAACTTTCGGATTGCTTTCTGCAACGCCTGTTCGGTAAGCCGCGCCGCGCCTTTTCCCACTTTGACGTATAGGGCAATCGTTTTTTGGGTTACTTCCTCCTGCAAGGTATCAACTCCTTTCCCGGTAAAGTGCGGCTATGCTCATTCGCCGCCGTATAAGTCGTGATTGACAAGGGCGGTATAGTAGCTGTCAATGGTACTCGGCGCGTTGAACAGCACCGCTTTTAGATACTGCTTGATGTTGCGCACTTTGGTTGTGTTCTCCCTCATGCAATCCAAAACAAACTCAATATGGCTGCTGTTCAGCTTCAAAAACTTGGATTTCACCAATTCGGCGGGGTAGTCGTCCCCGGCAATACGGATTGTCTTTCGGGCTGTGCAGACGGTTTCCAGCATAAGGTCAACAATCTCGTCCAAACGGTCTTTGTCAATTTTGCAGTTTTGAATGAGATGGTCGTATTCGATATTGTCCTTGATAATCTCCCTGTAAATCTCTACTGCGCTATTGCTTTTCGCTTCCGTTCTTTTCCTTTCCGGCGGCGTAGCCGCTTCGCCCTGTGCAAAGGGCAAGGGGTTTAGGGAATGGAAAGGAATGGAATGGGTACTTGATAAATCAGTAATTGATTGTTCTTTACTTGATATATCTTTATTTAATTGCGTTGGATTTTCCAACGTAGGTTTTTCCAACGTTGGATTATCCAATGTTGGATTTTCCAATGTTGGATTTTCCAATGTAGGGTAATCCGATATAGACGGCTGTTCGCCGCTGGTAGCTGCTTCCGGCTCTCGCGGCTGCGGCTGCTCGTATATGACATAATCCGCGCCCCGCAAGCGTCCTTTCTCGTCGCGCTCCCGGCTGCGCACGATATATCCGGCTTTTTCGAGTTCTTTTACCGCTTCGCGGATTGCGTCGATCTTCTCGCGGTTGATGTGAGATAAGCCCGCAAGGGTATAATCCCAATCTTCGGGCAAAGACAGCATTTGCGAAAGCAAGCCTTTTGCCTTTAAGGTGAGTTCCTTATTGCGCAAGTGGTGGTTGCTCATAACGGTATATCCCGTATTGCGTTCCACTCTGAAAACTGCCATGTTTCATCACTTCCTCTCTTGGTCTGCGTGGAATATTAGAAAGCCGTTTTCGGCGGTTTTGGTATTGCAGTATGCCTTTGCCGTTTTTGTGTCTGAAAAGCCTTGTATTGCAAGGGCTTTTTCGCGCCTAACGTTCCACGTTACCGCCTGTTTTCGGGCATAAAAAAACCGCAACTCTTTTCAAGCTGCGGCGACATATCCTACTCACTTAAAAACGCCATATCAAGGCTTGTCCAACCTTGCTACGGCGTTTTAGGTGTAATTATAGGGGTTGTTTAATTGTCTTTAATGTGCTGAAAGCCGCATGGTTACGGCATTTTCCTTGTTGTGCATATATTGACGGGGCAGCCGAGCCCGCGGCGGACCCGGCACCGGCAGCCCCGCCGCCACAGCCCGCGAGCGCAAGTGACAGGGCGCCCGCGGCGAGCGCCGAGGCAAACCCCCGGCGCGACATTTCAAAATCAAACGCGCGCATCGCTAGCACGTCCCCTCGTTAGGCATCGTCCGTGCGTGATGGTCGGTATGCAGCAATTCCTCGGCCAGCGGCGAGAGCGGCGCACCCAAGAACTCGCTATAGCACGCCTGGACATCGGGATTCTCGTGCGAGAAGCGAATGTCCGCCTTCGCATCCAGGCCCCACAGCACCTGACCGCGCTCGGCTGCCAGCTCGCAGCCGTCGTGGATGGGCTGACCGCCGCCGCCGACGCAGCCACCCGGGCACGCCATGACCTCAACGAAGTCATAGCTCACACGGCCGTCGCGAATCGCATCGAGCAGGCGGGCGGCGTTGCCCAGCCCGTGCGCCACGGCAACGCGAACCTTGGTGCCATCGATATCGGCAACGGCTTCCTTCCAGCCGTCGAGTCCGCGCGTGTCGGTAAAGAAATCGGCATCCGGGTTCTTGCCCGTCACCAGGTAATATGCCGAGCGCACGGCGGCCTCCATCACGCCGCCCGTGGCGCCAAAGATCACACCCGCGCCCGTGCCAAAGCTCAGCGGCGTGTCGAGCGGCTCCTCGACCAGCGTGTCCACGCTCACGTGGCTCGCGCGGATCATGCGCACCATCTCGCGCACCGTCAGCGCAACGTCCACATCGGGTGCGCCGCCCTCGCCCACCATGCTCGGCAGCGCGCACTCGGCCTTCTTGGCCGTGCACGGCATCACAGACACCACAAACAGGCGCTCGGGCTCTACGCCCAGCACCTTGGCGTAGTAGGTCTTGGCGATGGCGCCGAACATCTGCTGCGGCGACTTTGACGTGGACAGGCTGTCGACAAACTCGGGATAGCGCGCCTTCACAAAGCGCACCCAGCCCGGGCAGCAGCTCGTAAACATGGGCCAGCCGCGGCTATCGTCCTCACCCTTAGCGGCGGCACCCAGGCGCTCGAGCAGCTCGGAGCCCTCCTCCATAATGGTGAGATCAGCCGAGAAGTCGGTGTCGAACACGTACTCAAAGCCCACGCGGCGCAGCGCGCAAGCCAGGCGCTCGACGGTGGCTTCCTCGCGCGGGATACCGAGTTCCTCGCCCCAAGCGCTACGCACGGCCGGCGCGATCTGCACCAGCACGATCTTATCGGGATCGGCGAGAGCATCGAAGACGGTCTCGGTATCGTCGCGCTCGCGCAGTGCGCCCGTCGGGCAATGCGTAATGCACTGGCCGCACGCGACGCAATCGGTCTTGCCGATCGGTGCGCGCCCGCGGGTACCCACGGCGGTATGCGTGGCGCGGTTGGTCAGGTCCCAAATCCCTAGGCCCTGCACGCTCTCGCATACCTTGATGCAGCGCATGCATTTAATGCACTTGTCGTTTTCGCGGATGATGGGAAAATCGAAATCCCAGCCCTCGCCCGCCAAATGCCTTTGATACGGCAGATAGAAAATGCCCAGGTCCTTGGCGATGGTCTGTAGGTTGCAGTTGCCGCTGCGCACGCAGCTCGTGCACTGCGAATCGTGCTGGGACAGCAGCAGCTGCACGTTGGTGCGACGGGCCTCGCGGGCCTTGGGGCTGTTGGTGTGAACTACCATGCCGTCGAGCACGTAGTTGTTGCAGGCGGCAACCAGCTGATCACAGCCCTCAACCTCGACCACGCACACGCGGCAGCCGCCGATCTCGTTTAGATCGCGCAGGTAGCACAGGGTGGGAATCTGGATGCCGGCGGACTTGGCCGCATCCAGGATCGTGGTGTGCTCGGGTACCACGACTTCGCAGTTATCGATAGTGAGCTTGACCATATTGTGCGCTCCGTTTTCGGTGTTGTCGCTGACGGTGGTTTTGTTGGGCTCTACCATTCCAGGTTCCTCCCTCCGCGGAACGCGCCAAAGCCAAAGTGGTCGCAACGCAGGCAGCGACTCGCCTCTTGGCGCGCCTCTTCCTCGGTAAGGCCCTGTTCGACCAGATTCCAATCGTGAATGCGCTCGCCGGCCTCGCGCTCGCCCAGCTCGCAGCGGCCGCACTCGTGCTTGCCCTTAAACTGAACGGTCGGCAGCTCCACGTCGAGCTTAATCTTGTGGTCGAAGCCCAGGTAGTGATCGATGTTTGCCGAAGCCACGCGGCCGGCGTTGATGGCACGGATGACGGTGGCGGGGCCGGTCTGGCAGTCGCCACCGCTAAAGAGGCCATCGAAGTTGGGCACGGCGCCGTCCGAATCGGTGATGACGCAGCCCCACTTGCAGGCAATGCCCATCTCCTCAAACGGCTTGGAATCGATGTCCTGGCCAATGGCCACAAACACGCGCTCACAGGGGATGACGCGCTTGGGCGTGGCGGCGGCACGCGGAGCCGGACGACCGCGGCGGGGCTCACCGATAATCTGCGGCTGTACGCGTAGGCCGTTCACGCGACCGTCCTCGCCCGTCTTGATGGCGAGCGGGGCCGTCAACTCCAGCACCTCGCAGCCCTCGGCCTGGGCACCGGCGATCTCGGCGTCCTGGGCCGTCATATCGCAGATGCGACGGCGGTAGACGATGCTTACCTTTTTAGCACCGCAGCGCACGGCAGAGCGTGCCACGTCCATGGCCACGTTGCCGCCGCCGATGACGCACACGCGCTGGCCGCTCAGGTCGGGCAGCTCGTCGTCACCGATGGCGCGCAGCATCTTGACGGCCGATTCCACGCCGGGCGCTTCTTCGCCCGGAAGGCCGAGCTTCTTGTCGCTGTGGGCGCCAATGGCCAGGTAGACGGCATCGAACTCGTCGCGCAGGCGAGTGAGCTCCTCACCGTTCACGGAGTGGTCGAGCTCCACGTCGATACCGGCGCTCAAGATCCAGTCGATCTCGGCCTGCAGGCGCTCGCGCGGCAGACGATAGCTGGGGATGCCGTAGCGCAGCATGCCGCCCAGGTGGTGGCGCTGCTCAAAGATGGTCACCTTGTGGCCCATCACGGCCAGGTAGTAGGCGCAGGAAAGGCCGGCCGGGCCGCCGCCGATCACGGCGACGCGCTTACCGGTGTTGTCCACTACATGCGGCTTGTGGTCGTTGAGGTCACTGTGCTCAACGGCAAACCGCTTGAGGGCGAGGATGTTCATGGGGTCGTCGACCATGCCGCGACGACAGTGCATCTCGCAGGGATGCTCGCACACCAGGCCGCAAACGAGCGGTAGCGGGTTGTTCTTGCGGATGACCTTGACGGCATCGGCATAGCGGCCGGCCTCGACGAGCGAAATGTACCCGGGAATGTCAACGTGCGCCGGACAGCCCGAGACGCACGGAACGCGGGCCTCGCGATCAAAGCCGCAGGAGTGCTCGCGGATGTGATGCTCAAAATCGTCGCGGAAGCCGCGAATGGCCGTGAGCGCCATGGCGCCGGCCTCGTAACCGATGGCGCAGTCGCTCGAAAGGTAGATGGTGCGGGCCGTGCGCTCAATCAGGTTGAGCGTGGACTCATCGGCGCGGCCCTCGAGCACATCGGCGAGCAGATCGCTCAGCGCGCTCAGGCCCACACGGCAGGGCGTGCACTTGCCGCAGCTCTGGGTGGAGCACAGGTTGACGAGCGCCGCCGTAAACTCGACGGGGCACGGGGCGAGCGAACTCACCGCCAGACGGCGTCCGAGCGCATCGTGCAGGTCGTCCATGACGGCCTGAGCGTGGCTGCGTTCCATTACGTGCAGTCGAGCCATAAGATCCCCTCTCACATGGCAGCCCGGAGGCGAGGCCGGGCGAAGTTGCTACACGCACAACACTGACCTAAAAAGTTGTTAGACCTCCACGCAGTTCGGCAGGCGGTATGAAATGTCACCCTCGGCGGTGAAATAGAACATTACCGCAGATAAATGCCATATTTGATAAAACGCGTTACCAAATGACAATGCCCCACCCACGCAATCACGTGGACGGGGCATTGCTCCAGATATGCAGTCAGCGACCTCGTTGCTTTTACTTAAGCTCGGGCCAGTAACCCTTGTTGGCCTCGATCATGTCGTCGAGAACCTCCTTGGCGACCTTCATCGAAGGCACGGTCTTGTTGAGCGTAAAGGCCTTGAGCGCCTTCTCGTACGAACCCTCAATCGTAGCCTCGACCACGAGCTTCTCAGAGTTCAGCTGCTGCATCATGAGACCCTGCTGGAACAGAGGAATGTTGTCACGGCTGATGACCTCGGGGCCGTTCTTGCCAATGTAGGCAGGCAGCTCGACCATAGCGTCGTAGGGCATGTTGGGGATAGCGCCCTTGTTCTCGCAAATGACCAGGAAGCGCTGCTTGGTGTCGTTCTTCAGAGCGATGGCCAGATCGGCAATCCAGTCGCCGTGGCTGCCCGCATAGAACGTGCTCTCGTCGATCTCGCCCGTCTTCTCGTAGTGGTCGATGCCGTCGAAGAGGTTCTTCTCGCGCGTCTCCTCAACCTCGTTCGCACGGGTGCGCTCGGGGTTTGAGTGCTCGACGAATTCCTTCTGCTGCAGGTAGTAGTTCAGATACGTGTTGGGCAGGTACTCCGGGAAGCACTCCATGATCTCGTACTCGCCCTTCCAGACGTAGTACCAGCTGCCCTTGGTGTGGCGGTTCTGCTCGGGGTGCTCGTCGGCGGTCTCCTCGGGCTTCTTTGCCATGAGCGAGCCCATGCCCTTGAGGTAGGAGTCGGGCAGCAGAATCTCATGCTCCTTGATGTACTCGCGCAGCTGCGGGAGCACCTCCTCGCCCTTGTGGCGGATCGAGGTGAACCAACCAAAGTGGTTGAGGCCAAAGTAATCGTACTCGACATCCTTCTTGTCGATATCGAGTGCGGCGCAAACCACGTCGATGATCGCAATCGGCATGTCGCAGATGTTGATGATACGAGCGTTGGGACGCAGCACACGGCAGCCCTCGGAGACGATGGCAGCAGGGTTGGAGTAGTTGAGAATCCAGTAATCCTTCTTGGCGTACTTCTCAACGTCATCGATCAGCTCGACCATGGGGAAGATGGTGCGCATGCCGTAGGCAAGGCCGCCGCAACCGCAAGTCTCCTGGCCCACGCAGCCGTGACGCAGCGGAATCTTCTCGTCCTGCTCGCGCATGGCGTAGCCGCCCACGCGCATCTGGGCAAACACGAAGCTCGCGTCGGTAAAAGCCGTCTTTTTGTCGGTGGTCACCGTGAGCTTGATGTCCAGGCCGAGGTCCTCGTGCAAAATCCAGTCCACGAGCACGCCGACCTTGCGCTGGCGCTCCTCGTTGATGTCGTACAGACGAATCTCGTCAACGTCGAGCTCGTCCTTGCGCAGGGCGATGGACTTGACGATGCCGGGGGTAAAGGTGGATCCGCCACCACACAGAGTAATGATCATTGTTTACTGCTCCTTCTCAATTGCGTTTTCGACCTTGTCGCGCATCTCGGCGACCTTCATGCCAAAGATGATCTGGATATTATTGCCGTTGCGGTTGATGCCGCTGTTGGGCACGTGGTTGATGAGGTCCTCATTGATGAGGTCCGGGTTCTTAACGTTCACGCGGAGACGCGTAAAGCAGTTCTCGAGCTCCTCGATGTTGTCCTTGCCGCCAAGACCTGCGACCAGGTCGGCAATACCTGCATCGACGCCCTCTGCGGGAGCTGCGGCGACAGCGCCCTGCTTCACTGCGACAGACGCGGCGGCCTCGCCCTCGGCAACGGACTCGGCGAGCTCGGACTCCTCCTCGCGGCCAGGCGTGTGGAGGTTGAGCTTCTTGATAAGGAAGGTGAAGAGGAAGAAGTACAGCGCGGCGTTGACGACTCCAAGCACCAGCATAACCGGCCAGTTGGTCTTATCGACGCCCAGGACCAGGTTGGAGACCACGATGTTGATGATGCCGCCTGCAGTCGAAGCGGGCACGGAGAGGACCTTGAGCAGGACCAGGAAGATGCCGGAAAGAACCGAGTGAACGACAAAGAGCACGGGAGCGGCAAAGACAAAGAGGAAGTCCATGGGCTCGGTCACGCAGGAGAGCACGGCGGTGATGATCAGCGGGATGATAACGGCCTTGGTCTTATCCTTGTTCCCCTTGTAGGCGGTGACGATAAAGGCGAGGCCGATGCCGATGTAGGGCCACAGATTGTTGAAGGTGTAGCTGTTGAAGTAGGTGCTATCGGAGAAGGGCTGACCCGTCATTGCCATCTCGGCAACACGGATGGGATAGGCGCCGGCGATAACCTGACCACCCAGCGTAAGGGTGCCACCCACATCGGAGAACTGGAACGGGGTGTAGATGAGGTGGTGCAGACCGGTGGGAACGAGCAGCTTGTTGAGCATGCCGTAGATAAACAGACCGATGTTGCCCGACTCCTTAATGATGCCGGCAACGGAGGAGATGGCACCCTGAACCGGAGGCCAAACGATGCAGAAGCCAGCGCCCATGATCCAGGAGATGATGATCATGATCAGGAACGGAAAGCGAACGCCCGAGAACATCGAAAGGGCAATGGGGAACTGCTTGTTCGAGTACTTGTTGAACACGGCGCCGGTGATGCAACCGAGAATGATGCCGCCGAACACGCCGGTATCGAGCACCTGGATGCCCATAACGGTGGCCTGGCCGGTTCCGGTAAGGCCGAGCATGCCGCTCGCATCGGCAAGAGAGCCGGTGGCGTTGAGCACGATGTTGTTAGCCTGTAGGAACAGGAAGAACGACATCAGGGCGATCAGCGAAGCATGGCCCTTGTTCTTCTTTGCCATGGCGCCGGCGATGCCCACGCAGAACAGAATCGAGAGGTTGTTGATGATAAACATCAGCGACTGGTAGACAACGGCGCCCACAAGCTGGAACGGACCGGAGCCCAGTACGGGGACCAAAGCGCAAATGGTCTTGTTGGTCAGAATGATGCCCACAATGAGCAGGATGCCGGCAACCGAGAGATACATCATCGGCTGGACGATCGACTTCGCGAACACCTCCAACGGCGCTTTGAAATTGAACTTCTTTTTTGCGGTCATAGCGGTACTCCCCTTCCTTTTCCGCAAATTAAGACAGATGTGCCCTGGACAAGACCGTGAGCCTTGCCTTATATCAATCGATGTGTGGGCACGTTATGCCTAGAGACCAGGTTCTCCAAGCAGGTTAACAATGTGATATGCGAGATAGCTCTTCTCGGCATCGGTAACGACAACGTTATAGGTAGACGACAAGTGGGCGGCTATGGCGTCCGCGCACGAGAATGCGCACGGATACGCCGTTTCATCGATTCGGAACAGCGCGTCGCCATTGATTTGCCCGGCCGTGGGGTCAAGCGCCCGCTGTGCGAAAAACTGCAGGTGGCGGACGAAACGCTCATAGGGCAACGAGGTGTCATCGATGGTCGTAGCATAGCGCTCGGAAACAATCGCGAGCACGTCGCGAACAAGCTGGACCGAAACAATCAAACGGTCGGAGCGTTGCGGCATGGTGGCGTTGACGATATGCAAGGTAATGAAACCCTGCTCTTCTTCGCTCATCTGGATGCCCATATACTCCTTGATAATCTGCAGCGCACGGCCCGCAAGTGCATACTCCTTGCGATAGAACTGCTGGATCTCGAGCAGCAACGGATTCTCACAGGAGACGCCCTTGCGCTCGCGCTCCAAAGCAAGGCTGATATGGTCTGCGAGAGCAATGAGAATCTTGTCGTTGATATCAACATTGAGCTCTCGACGGAGCATCTGAACAATGTCCTCGGCAATCACGAGGTTGACGGTGGGGATGGACTCCAAAAGATGTGCCAAGCGGTCAATCGTACGCGAGTCCTGAGAAGTTCCCTCCTGCAACGCGTAGGTCTTTTCGATCGACGCCTCGTCGATGGCATCGCCGGCATGACGGCCAAAGCAGAGGCCTCGACCGATGACGATGAGCTCGGAGCCATCGTCAGAAGTGACCATTGCGACGTTGTTGTTAAAAACTCGCTTGATAACCACGGTACCCACCACAAAAATTTACTCGGAAAGCCAGATGACAGGCTCTTTAGCAGCAACAGGGCCGGAAGCATGCTCACGAAGAGTCGAGTTCTCCGAGCGCTCGCACACGATAACGAAGACCGTGGGATCGAAGCCGGCGGCGCGGACCGCGTCGAAATCGACCTCGACGAGGGGCTGGCCCGCGTCGACATGGTCACCCTGGGCAACAAGCGCGTGGAAGCCCTTGCCCTCAAGCTTAACAGTATCGATTCCGATATGCAGCATCACCTGAGCAGAGCTGTCGTCGGACATGATGCCCAGCGCGTGCTCAGTCGGAAACAGCGCCGCGACGGTGCCGGAAACAGGAGCGCACACCGCTCCCTCTTGGGGAACCACGGCAACGCCATCGCCCACCGCACGGCTGCTAAAAGCGGGGTCATTGGTATTTTCTAGATTAACAAGCTCGCCGGAAACGGGAGCGAGGATTTCGAACTCGGAAGCTGCAGTCTTCTGCTCATCCGAACCGCCCATCAGGCGAGAAAAGAAACCCATGGTGGCATGTCCCTTCATGAATATAGCCCAACCAAAATCATGTGAATGCGCCCATGGAGACACACCCGTTCAAAGACTTTGGTTAGGCCCACGTCCGAGGGACTCGGTAACCTTCCGCATTTCTTTCTACGGGGGTTATTGTAGGCAACAACAAAGCCAGAATAGTCATTATGACCGGTGAGCGGTATTTTTTCTTCGATAAACGGTATTTAAGCGGCACTTAGGGACGTTCCTTTTAATATGAGCAGGACATTGTCAAGAGGCAAAATCGGGCCTGGCCCCAACGATATGGGGTCAGGCCCTCTCCCTATATCAGCCCGTCCGCGGCGACCTCGGCGTGTCTTACCGACGCTCGTCTTTGCAGTTTAATATCCGCCCGCGGCGATCTCTCGCTGGGCAATCCGTTGCTACGGCTGAGGCTTCTACGTCGAACCGACAGTCTGTGCACGCGTGTGGCGCCCTGGGCGCTCGCAGAAAAGGGACCTGAGGTTCGCCTCAACGGCTTCGGATCGAACCGCTTCCGGGGTGATCGGCTTATGTGCGGGGGACCGGCCCCCCCTACGCCTCCTCGGCCATGAGGCCGACCGCCCATACCCAGCAGGCGAGCTCGCGCGCCGTGGCCACGTTCGCCTTGTTGCCGTGGACCCCGCGCGCGAGCAGCGCCTCCCGCCTCTCGGCCAGCCTCCGCACGCCCTTGGCGGCATGCCTCCGGGCGCCCCAGTCTACGCCCTTGAGGCAGCGGAGGGAGTCGACCCTCTTCCTCCACCTGGGCTTGCGGGCCTCGGCCTCGACGAGCCCCTCGAGCCTCGCCTTCTCCTCCGCCGCCCGCCTGACCGCGTCGACGTAGTAGGCGAGCACGTCGTTGTCGGCCCTCTCCGCGAACCTTATCGACTCGATCCAGGACCAGTGCGCCCGGGTCCAGTTGCCCTTCCTGCGGCCGGTGGGCGTCCTCTCGTCGAAGGCGAGCCCGTGCCTGAGCAGGAACTTGGAGAGCCGCTGCTTCGAGCGCGAGAGGTCGTCCCTCGCGTCCTCGAGCGCCCTGGTCAGGTCGCGGGCGGCCTCGCACTCGTCGTCGGGGACCCACACCTCGACCACGTTGCCGACCGACAGCATGCGGGCGAGGAACTCGGCGTCGTTGCGGTCGTTCTTCCTGCGCCTGTCCGCGCTGGGCTTGATCATCTTCGAGACGGCGCCGACCACGCAGTCGACCCCGAGGCCGGAGAGCCTCTTCTGCAGGTCGAAGCCCGTGACCCCGGACTCGTACACGCACTTGGCCTTTGGGTCCACGGACCGCACCCACTCCGCGACTGCCCCGGCGTCGTAGCCGAAGGTCGCGCAGCGCACCTCCCCGGTCATGACGTCGAGGGAGACTGCCTTTATCGAGCGGGCGTGGACGTCGAGGCCGACGAAGGTGGTAGTATCGAGCATGGGAGCCCCTTCCATGAATGCGGCGTGGCCGCCGCGGCTGAATTAGACACTCACCATTGTCGGCCTAATCCGCGGTCTTTCATGCAGCAGGGGCTCTCAATGTTTTTATGTCCTGCTCATATCGTCTCTGCCGGCACTCGGGAACACTCCTCACTCTGGTGCATTGGGGACAGGTTACTTTGCACCAATCATGAGTTGCGGTGAAATAGGGACTGCAAAGCCGCTCAAAAGGCCAAAACAGTCCGTATTCCACCGCAACTTCAAGACGTTGATGCAGATTAACCTGGCCCCATTGCGCCAATTTCGTATGCGCTAGATGAAGAGCTCGCATTCCTTCCGCACGACGCAAACCTTGCTCAGCATCTGGGAAACAGCGGATAGCTTGTTGGGATCAAGCTTACGAGCGCCTCGCGGACATACGGCAATGCAGCGCATGCAGGAGATGCACGCCTCGCCAGCTGCTCGTTTGGGGTCACCCTTGTCGATAGCACAAACGGGGCACGCCGCGGCGCATGCACCGCAGGAGACACAATCCCCTGTTGCCTCGGGTGCCATGCGGTGACCTCCGGCTTGTTTATAAGGACGATTGCCGGGAATAGAGGGCTCGGATGTATCCTCAGCCAACAGCTTTTGCTGAATTTGCTGCGCAAACTCTGCGAGCTGCGCCGCATCCTGCGCATCCGGACGACCGGCAGCAAACTGTCGCGCAATGGAATGTTCTGCAATGGCTGCAACTGCCGCGATCACCCGGAATCCCGCATGCTTCGCAACGTCCTCCAGCTCTACGAGCGTGTCCTCAAACGCGCGGTTTCCGTATACACAAACCAAAACAGCCCGAGCCCCGTTGCCGCGCACCATGCCCAACCGGTCAGCCACCACAGCCGGGATTCTACCGGCATACGCCGGCACAGAGATTACGGCCACGTCGTCCTCAGTCATCGAGACAGCGTTGAAATCCAACCCGCTATCGGTCAGATCGACGGTAACGGTATTCTTGCCCAGTGCTCCGGCCACAAGGCCAGACACCTTCTGCGTTCCACCCGTCGGACTAAACACAATTTCGAATACGCTCATCGAGGCACCCTCCCCTACGCCTGGCAACGCGTCAAGCCGCTTTCACATCCAGCCAGAGTATACGGCACGTGGGGTCCCCGTTTTGATGCACCAAGCACCCCAATGCACCCACCCTACGCTGTCTGCCTCTTCGTTTTGTATAAATTACGGTACAGATTGTATATATTTACGGGATACCGCCGTGTTCTCCTAAGGTACCCCATCCTGGCCCGTGCAAAAAACGGAGTATTCTGCAACGTGACCGCGCCAGCAATACCCCGAGCGGGCAAACCTTTAGGGCGCTGCGTCATTTTGGGTTCCGACATGGCGAGAATGACGCGCCCCTGCTCCGGAAAACGACGAAATCTGACTCAGAACGCTCGCTAGGGATATCCGAAAGCCACCGTTGGCGACGTCAAATCATATGCAGACAACTCGAACTGCAGAATACTCCAAAAAATGCACGGCGCACCCCATGGGACCCATTGCCGCATGGTAGGAAACAGGCCCACGGCATCCTCTAGATGCATTCCCGAGGAAATCACATTTGAACTAGCGATCGGATACGGCAAACAAAAAGGGCCCCGAGCGTAGTTGCTCGGGGCCCTTGGTTCACCTCGCTCTAGCGGGCGATGCGTGTGTTATTTGCGCTTGCCGCCGCCGTCACCGGGACGACGGGAGCTGCTACCACGCTTGCCGCCACGACTATTGCCATAGCTGCCACGATTATCGCGACCGCCGGCACGGCCGCCGCGGGAGCCGGCCTGGTTGCCGCCGCGACCACCACGGTAGCCGCCGCGACGCTCTTCGCGGGTATCGTCGTAGTTGCGCCAGTCATCGCGACGATCGCGGCTGGCACGCGGGTCACGACGATCGCGCGACTCGTTAGAACGACCAGCGCCGCCGCGGCCGCCATTGCCGCGAGCACCCTCGCGACGCTCGCCGCCGCGGCTACCGCGCTCTTCAAAGCGCTTGCCGCCGCGGGACTCACCGCCACGGGCAGCACGCTCACCACGACCCTCGCCGCCGCGACGCTCATCACGGCCACCGCGCTCGCCATCACGACCGGAACGACAGCGGTCGCCCGAACCGCGCTTGCCACCGCGCGAACCGCGGCCCTCGTCCTCGCGCTCGACACGACGACGGCCACCGCGATCCTCATCCTCGCGACGACGGCGATGTGCCTCACCCTGGAACTGCTTGGCACGACGCTCGGCACGGTTACCGCGCGCAGGCTGCTCAGCGGCACCAGCACCAGCGCGCTCCTCGGCAGCCACCTCGCGAGCCACGCTCTCAACAGCCTCGTCCACGCGAGCCTGAACGCCCTCGCGCACGCGGGTCTTGCCGCTGCGCTTGGGACGGCTCGGACGCTCGCCATCGCCATGGCGCTCGTCGCGACCGCGGTTGGAACGACCGGCCACGTCGCCGTAATCGTCGCCGTTGCGTTTGCCGTCGCGACGCGCCTGCTCAAGCTTCCTCTTGCTCTTGGACTTGCCGCGCTTGGTCTTCTTCTTCACCTTAAAGGCGGCAGGATCGCGCTCGGGGTCAACGGCGGGCGGGTTGGGACCCACGTGCAGGTCGCCGGCTTCGTAAATATCGGCCGTCTTGTCCATGAGCTTCTCGATCTCGTAGAATTCATCGACGTCCTGCTCGGTCACAAACGTGATAGCCCAGCCCAGCTCGCCGGCGCGGCCCGTACGGCCAATGCGGTGGATATAGTCGGTCGGCTCGGCCGGCACGTCAAAGTTCACGACGTAGCGCACGTCGCTAATGTCGATGCCGCGGGCGAGAACATCGGTTGCCACCAGCACGTCGACGGTGCCGTCGCGGAAGGCAGAAAGCGCGCGCTCGCGCTGGGCCTGGCTGCGGTTGCCGTGAATCGCGGCGGCCTTGATGCCCTTGCGCTCCAGACGACGGCAGCAGCTGTCGGCGCGGTGCTTGGTACGCATAAAGACGATGGTGCGCTCCGGGCCCTCCTTTTTGAGGAACTCGGGCAGCAGGTTGTTCTTAGCCTCGATGGACACCGGGAACACAAACTGGTCGACGGTGTCGGCGGTCGACGTGGCGGGCGCGATCTCCACGCGGGCCGGGTCGCTCACCAGGTCGGTGATCTCGCCCACGGCCTCCTCGTCGAGGGTCGCCGAGAACAGCAGCGTCTGGCGCTCGGCCGGCGTCTCGCGCACAATGCGACGGACGGCGGGCAAAAAGCCCATGTCGAGCATGCGGTCGGCCTCGTCGAGCACCAGGACCTTAACCTCGTTCAGGTGGCAGGCGCCCTGCTCGATCAGATCGACCAGACGGCCCGGCGTTGCGACCAGGATGTCGCAGCCGTACTTAAGTGCCGCGGTCTGCGGCTTGTAGCTCACGCCGCCCACGACGGTCACGGCGACATGGCCGGTGACGTCGGCGATTTTGCTTGCGACCTCGTCGATTTGCTGGGCAAGCTCGCGCGTAGGGGTGATGACGAGCATCACGGGGCCGCGACCGTTGCCCTCGGGCTTTTTAGCACCGCGACGGCGGTTGCGGGAGCCGCGCTCGCGCACGGGTTTGGGAGGAGCGATGTGCTCCAGATTGTTCATGGTCGGCAGCAAAAAGGCGGCCGTCTTGCCGGTGCCGGTCTGAGCGGCGGCAAGCAAGTCGCGGCCCTCGAGCACCACGGGGATCGAACCGGCTTGCACGGGCGTCGGCGCCGTGTAGCCCAGGCTCTCGATAGCACGAAGCATTTCGTCGGAAAGGCCCAGCTCTTCAAAGGCGGGCAGGCTCTCGGTAGCGGACTCGACGGCCTGGGCGGCATTTGCCTCATCGGCGGCATCGAAGGCAGCCTGGGTCATGGCCTCGCGGGTCTCGTCCAGAATCTCGGCGTCCGTGACGTCGGATACAGAATTACGCATATGTTGTTGTTCCTTATCTGCACGCGCAATGGGCACGGCATGCGGCCGCGCGGGCGTGCTTGGTAGTGCGCTAATACATACAAAAACGGGTGCGCACAGAGAGGACGTTGCTCAGCACGCTGGCGATCGCTTTGGCAGCCCTATCACGCGCCGTCCAGACGCAGCAGCTCTAAGCGATGGAGCAGATTCGCCGCCGGTTAGTATACCCGTACTCCGTATGCCCCCACGTAAACCACAGATGACGAGGCGGATGAGGCGGGCCCGGGCCGATTGTCTCAATCTGTAACAGTTACGGGGCAAAACCTGCCTCAGGTGTTACAGAACAAGACAGGGAGGGATTTCCGTCCAGTCAAAACCAAATCTCTCGCTCTTCCTGCGACTTCGCACATATGACCTATAATGCTGCTTTGGCTACGCAACATATTGCGCAGCCATTTAATACGATGCCCACCGGGAGCCATTAATTTCTATCGCCATATTGGTTAGAAAGCAATCAAAGGAGGTATTTGTGGCAACAAAGACGCCGTGCTCGATCCTCTATAACGATATTCGCTCGTTCGGCGGTCTTAAACATCTCGAGATCGCCCGAATGCTTATCAATGGAAACTCTTATCTCGGCAGCACCCTGCTCGAGAAATGCTCTTCCAACCGCTCGTACCTCACCCGTTACATCGTCCATCGCGAGCCTGACCAGTGCGCGCCCGCCATCTACAGCGACTTTATCGTCGCCACGCTCAACCTTTCCGCGGCAATCTGCAGCAAGCTCGGCGGCGGCGAGTCCGCCTATCAGGCAATCGCCGAGCACTATCGCGGTCCGGCCGCCAACGAAATGATGTCGGCTCTCGCCAGCTACAAGCTGGACAGCCGCCTATATGCAAATGCCCTCAATCGCATCGACAACTTTGACGGCAATGCCGTGCGCGAGAAAAGCACGCTTTACCTTATGCTCTTTGTGGCGACGGGCGCACTTGCCGATCCCGTTCAAGGCGTGGCCACCGTCGAGCGCTTTTGCGACAGCAAGACGGGCGGGCACTTTGGCACCACCGAAACTACCGTCGGACGTGACTTTATGGGCAGCCTGGAGCAGCCGCGCGCCGTCGCCCCCAACCTTGGTCTGCTCAGGACACATGCCGACAACTGCGTCGACATGCAAATCCATCCCCTCACACGCGATCCGCGCGGCACCGTGATTGGTTCTTTGCCCAAAACCTCGCCCAGCATTACCGATGTGGGCGCCGACGCATCGCGCGAACATCTTCGCATTTGGCTTGAGGGTGAGCACTGGTACGCCCAGGGCCTTGGATCGACCAACGGCACGGTGCTCGAATCGGGTGCAGGCGACGGCGATATCGTAATCGAGCCGCCCCGCGACCAACGAGAGCCCGGCAAAGTCTATCCCCCGGTGGAAATCGAAAACAGCGACAGACTTCACTTGGGTCTCTATACAACGTTTCTCGTTATTGTGGACTAGCGCGGTCGGTGATAGAAAGACGGTCATCGCCCGTCTTTCGTCTGCCACCTTCTACGTCGTAAACGACAATGCTCAGCGGCATACGTGAGCAGTGCGGCTATTATGGTACTTTACCGATAACCGCACTGTTCACGTACACGTGCGACAACCCATGCCAGACAAAGGAACGCCATGGATACTACCGACAGCGCCTATGGCGACAAACTCATCCGTCTCGACACGTTCGATACCGCCGTGGCGGTCGACCCCAGCGCCGAGGACGACGCCAAGCGTCGGTTTATGACGCTTATTCTCCAGACGACCCACCGCGACAACGGCAACATCGGGCACGTGCTGCGCGCGACCAACACAAGCCGCGAGGTCTTTGCCGTCAAGCTGCTCAAGGACAACGCCATCCTTTCCGACCAAGCCCCCGACCGCTCCGCCGAGCAATCGGCCGCGCACCTGGCCAACACCGCCGCGCTGTTCGAGGAGTACCGTCATCTGTGCACTGTCTCGCACCTGCGCGGATTTCCGCGCGTCTATGGCTATGGATCGTGCGAGGACGACCCGCTCATCCTCATGGAGTGGGTCGAGGGTACCTCGCTCAAGCAGGCGTTGCCCTTGCTTCCGCACGATGTCTCGGGCGGGCTAACCACCCAGATGGTAGCCGCCGTTGGAAACGCCGTGCTTCGCGCACTCCTGATGACCCAGGGGCTCGTGAATCCGGTCGTCCATCGCGACCTGTCGCCCGCCAATATCATGTTCCGTACCACCAGCCGAACGCTCGAGCAGCAGATTGCCGATTTCTCCTTTGACCCCTGTCTCATCGACATGGGTTCCGCGACCATGGCCCTCGGCGATGACACAATCACCCGGCGCGCCGACATCTGGCGCTTTGCCACGCCCGCATACGCCGCGCCCGAGATGCTCACGCAGGATATCGAAGGCATCGCGGCCCTTCGCCGTTCGCCGGCAATCGACGTCTATGCGCTTTCGAGCATTCTGTACCAGCTCTACAGCGGTCGCAAACCGTTCGATGTCGAGTCGACGGGTGCCGCGGCAACCGGCTCGTTCTACCTCATAAAGACCAAGACCAAGCCGGCACCGCTCGAGCCGCGCTGCGAGGGCGACAAAGCACTTGTCCAGATCATCATGAAAGGCATCTCGGTCGAGCAGTGCGATCGTCCCACCGAACAGCAGATGTTCGAGGTGCTCTCGGCATACCTCACCGATGCCGAATCCGAGGGCCGCGAAGGCGCAGGAGACGAGGTCGCGATTGATATCGATTCTGGCACGCACCTTAAGGTCGACGTCGCCGGCGAGCGCGCACGAGAGATCTTGGAGCAGGCCCGGCACGATGCCATGACCCGCCGCCGCTTTATTATCGGTGGCGTTGTCGCGGCCGTTGCGGGGCTCGGCGTTATCGGGGCGGCAACCCATGGCTTTGGCATCCCCGACTACCTGGACGGCATCCGCGGTTCACTTGACGACTACACCTGGGATCAGCTGCAGGAGATTTCGCTCAAAATTAAGGCCGCCGAGACCCGTAGCGAGGCACGCGAGATTGCCAAGCGCTATCATCTGCTCGATGACAACGGGCATATCCCCTATCCATGCACCAAGCGCGTCACGCTCACCAACGGGCTGCAGGTTGGCGCGCAGCTTGTGGGCATTCGCCACGACGAGCTTCTAGACGGTACGGGCAAGGCAGGGCTAACGTTTATGTTCGACGCCGGCATTGCCGAGCGCGACGCCGCGGCCCAACCGTTGAGCGCCGGCTGGGCAGATTGCGAGCTGCGGGAATGGCTCGACGGCGACGGCCTTAAGCTGCTGCCCAACGAGTTACGCGCACTCATCAAATCTGTCAAAAAGATCTCGAATAACGCTGGCGCCGCCAACAGTGCATCGTGTCTGAGCGAGTTGCCCGCAACCCTTTGGCTGCCCGCCATGGTCGAGCTGTGCGGTACGCAACCGCCCGATTCGTTTGCCAAGGACTATCACTACCTGGCAGAAATCTACAACGGCGAGGGCAAGGAGTATCAGCTCTTCCGCGAGCTCAAGGTGAGCCCGTATTCCACGAACGAGACGATGGTCCGCCAGTGGAAGGGCAAGGACACCTGCTGGTGGGAGCGCACGGTGAGCCCCGACTCATCGGAGACCGAAGGCACGCTCTACATAAACCGTGTGGGCCACGACGGCGACGTCTTTACGTACGCAACGCCTGCGGAAAAGCCAAACAAGCTAACCTGTGTGATCCCCGGGTTCTGTATCTAGGCGGCGGGCGTCTTGCCGCAACGGGACCCCTCCCCGGCAATTGTCTCGATCTGTAACACTAGCTCGGCAGATACAGGTCTAGATGTTACAGATCGAGACAAACCCCAACCCCGCGAGACAACGTCTCAATCAGTAACAGTAAAGGGTCAAAAACCTCTCTAGATGTTACAGAACGAGACATTAGCTTGCCGAGAAGTTCGCCTCGTAAATGTGATTCAAGTGTGTCGATATTTCCTTGCCAATGTTGCGCAACAGGAACCCTTTCGGCGGTCGTAACGTACGAATTGTCATAGGTACCCCTTCAACGATTGGGAGAAGAAATGGCAAAGTACGCACCTAAACACTTGAAAGTCTCAGGCGGCGCCGAGCCTCGCCCCACATTCTCGGGCCACAAGGCAACACGACTCGCCGTCACCGCGGCAACCACCATCGCTATGACTGGCTCGACGCTGCTCGCGCCGTTCTCGGCATTTGCCAACGATGCAAGTGATACCACGGCACAGGACGCGATCATGTCGCCGCTTGCTGTCCACGCCGGCGAGGCGGCAGGCTCCGCAGTAAAGGCAAACGCCCAGAAGATTGCCGACCTGCAGGCTGCGATCGATGCCGCAAAGGCTGCCGAGGCAGACGCCAAATCCGACTACAACACGGTGGCTGCCCCCTATACCGAAAAGCAGGCGGCCCGCGACAACGCACAAAGCACCTATGACGCCTCCGTCTCCGATAATTCGCAGGCAGAGGCCGCCGCGCGCGCCGAATATGCTCGCCAGCTCGATGAAAGCGTCAAGGCGGCCGACAGCGCCAGTGCCACGCTGAAGGATGCCCAAGGAAAGCTCGATGCAGCCAAGACCGACGCCGAGGACAAGTCGAAGGTCCTTGATGCCGCAAAGCAGGCGGCAGCTGATGCGCAGGCCAAGCTCGAGGCAGCCCAGAAGGCAGCCGCCAACGCAACGCCGGAGGAAATCAAGGTCGCCGAGCAGGCTGCCGCAGATGCGCAGGCCGCTCTGGACCAAGCAAAGGCTGCGAAGGCCGCTGCCGATTCCGCGCTCGCCGATGCCCAGCAGGCTCAGAGCGCCGCGCAGAGCGCTTACGACGAGGCGGCAGGCACGCTGGCTTCCGCTCAGCAGGAAAAGACCGCCGCGGATGGTAAGCTAGTTGCGGCACAGACAGCGTACGACAGCGCACAAGCCGATTTGGCGGCCGCAAAGGCAGGCGCCGAGGGCCCGGAGTATGACGCCGCCCAGGCAAAGGTCGATGCTGCCCAAAGCGCACTCGACCAGGCGAAGCAGCAGCAGGCGGCTGCCGAAGCAGGCCTTTCTCAGGCAAATAGCGACGTTGCATCCAAGCAGGACGCCCTCACCGGTGCCGAAAGCGAGCTCGAAGCCAAGAAGCAGACAGTCGCAGCAGCCGAAAATGATGTAACGGCAGCCCAGACGAAAGCCGATGCGGCGCAATCGGAGTTGACCTCGGCAAAGCAGGCACATGCTACCGAACTGGAGAAAGCAAAGGCCGCTCAGAAACAAGTCGATCAGGCAAAAGCCGAGAAGGAGCAGGCAGACAAGGCGCTCAAAACTGCCAAGGCAAACCAGGCGGCCGCCGATCAAGCCGTTATCGATGCACAGAAAGCATACGATACGTGCAAGGCGGCAACCGATAAGGCAACGACGGCGGAGGCGCAGAGCGTCATCGGCTTCTACCAGTTCATCGGTGCCAACGACGCTGCAAACATCATCTATAGGCAGAGCGATAAAAACCCGACGACCATTGGCGATAAAAAAGACGGCACGTCACTCGACAACGCCAAGCTTTCGTTTGGCAAGCTGCGCGAAATTAATGAATATCGCAAAAGCGTCGGCCTTAGCGAGCTTAAGGTAACGGCAGAGCAAATGGCAATCGCTCAGTCTGATTCCAATTACTCCGACGCAACGAAGGGGCACTCAGACTATGCCGGATTTGAAAATGCCGCTTGGAACTTCAGCACGAAAGAAAACATCGCGCACCAATGGGTTGATGGCGAAAAGAAAATATTTGACGATGCTGCAGCGAAAGCCGGCCTTGGCAACGTTGCCCCCAAAGATGCTTGGAAGACTTTCTGGAGTCACGGTACCGAATTCGGAGCCCAAGGCGTGGGTTTTGGCACCGTCGGCCATTATTTGAATATCGTACAACCTAACGCCAAAACCATGGGATACGGCATCAACTCGCGCGGAACCCTTTGGCCGTATGTGTTCGTCTTGGAGATCGACAACAATTACGGTTCGTACGAGAAAGAATACTCGATCGATGAACTCGAGAATCTCTTTGATCAGTATCAGCTGAGCCTCTCCAAAGCCAGCGAAAAGCTCGCCGCCGCAAAGACGGACCTTGAACAAAAGCGCAGCACAGCGGCATCGAAAGCCAATGCCGTAAAGGTAGCTGAGACCCTCGTCGCTCAAAAGCAGGAAGGCGTTGATACCGCGAACAGCAACCTTGCCGCCAAGAACGACAGCGCAGCAAGTGCCGCCGCCGCTGTTGCCCTAGCAGAGCAGAATCTCGCCAAGGCAAACGGAAAAGTTACCGAAGCCGAAGACCAGGTCAAAGCCGCCCAAAGTAACGTGGCGACCGCAGAGCAGGTCGTCAACCAGAAGCGCGCCGAGCTTAAGGCATCGCAAGAGCAAGCCGCTCAGAGTCAGAAGAAGGTTGATGACGCCAAGGCAGAAACTCTCGTAAAGCAGCAGGCTCTGCAAGATGCAAAGAAGGAACTTGCCAAGTATTCTGCCGATGTTGCTGCGGCTCAGGAAAAGGCTGACAAGGCCCATCAAACGCTTGATGAAGCCACGGCAGCCCAGACGTCTGCCCAGAGTGCTCTCGAAAAGGCGGAGCGCGACGCGGCTGCCAAGAAGCAGGCCCTCGACACCGCGAAGGACAACGCCGAGGCCAAGGCGGCGACCGCGGAGCACGCTGCGAGCGATCTGACCACGGCGAAAAACGACTTTGCTTCAAAGAAGGCCCATGCCGACGCCCTGAGCAACGCGGCCAACAATCTTACCGCGGCCAAGGCGGCCAAGAAGGACGCCGACGCAGCAGTGACTGAGGCCGGAGTCGCCCTTGGTGCGGCAAATGATGCCATCGCGAACGCCGAACAGGCGATCGAGAATTCTCAGGCCGCATCGGATGCCGCTGTCGCTACCCTCGGAAAGCTAAAGTCCATCAACGTCGAAAACGGCATTGCTACTGGCTCTGATGCAAACGCGAATGATACGCTCAATGCCCTCTTTGCCAAGTGCGTCGCCGCCAAGCAGGCAGAACATAACGCAAAGGCCGCACTTGATGCCGCTCAGGCAGACCTTGATGCTGCGACGCCCGCCTACACCGCAGCGCTCAATGCCTACAACGAGGCGAAGGCAAAACGCGTAGCCGCCGAGCAAGCCCTGAAGGACGAGATCGCCCGCCAGGAGCAAGAGGCAGCGAAGGCCGAGCAGGCCAAGATCACGCAGGCTGCCGCTAAGCCGGCTGCTGGAAAGCCGTCTACCGGCAACGCCAAGACGGCCGCCAACTCGGCACTTCCCACCACAGGCGACAATGCTGCGCTCACCGGTGAGACGTTTGTCATCGGAGGTGTCGTGCTCGTAGCCGCTGGCGTCTTCCTGACCGACAAGAAGCGTCGTCAGGAGTAAGGATTTCAGGAGGACGGCTTCTCCTCCCTCCCACCGCTTCGCAAACCCTGCCCAGCATGCGCCGGGGCGCCCATCACGCGGGCGCCCCGGCGTTTTACGTTGTATGCCCGGGGCATCTGCTCCGAGATTGTCTCGATCTGTAACAAATACTCGGTAAAACGGGGTCTAGTTGTTACAGATCGAGACGTTAGTTTTCGGCTGAAATGTTTGTCTAAATCTGTAACAGCTATGGTTCAAAAACCGGTCCAGACGTTACAGATTGAGATGTTTGGCAAAGACGACCGCCGATTGAGCAGCCACCCTCATCTGTAATGAAAAGTCATACATTCCAACTACTACTAGACACCCCCAGGGGGTATGGGTGTATAGTATCATCAGGTTAACAATTCCAACAGCGAACAACAGAAAGGAGAAGCCATGGCTCAAGATAAGTTCGATGTGGGCGGCATGACGTGCGCCGCCTGCCAGGCGCACGTGGACCGTGCCGTGAGCAAGCTCGACGGCGTCCAAAGCGTCGCGGTCAACCTGCTCGCCGGCTCCATGCTGGTCGACTACGACCCCGCGCAGGTCTCCCCCGACGACATCTGTACCGCTGTCGACCGCGCGGGCTACTCGGCCTCGCCCGTCAGCGCGGGCACCGACGCTGTCCAAAGCGGAAGTGCGCAAGCCAGGTCCGGCGCCGCCCATATGGAGTCGCCGACCAAAAAGTTGGAGGCCGCCGCCTCTGCCATGCGCACCCGCCTCATCGTCTCGATCGTATTCCTCATCCCGCTGTTCTACATAGGCATGGGGCACATGCTCGGCTGGCCGCTGCCCGGCATCTTCACCGACCATACCCACAGCATGACGCTCGCTCTCACCGAGCTCGCCCTGCTCATCCCCATCGTCTACATCAACGACGCGTACTTTATCAACGGGTTTAAATCGCTCGCGCACGGCGCGCCTACCATGGACGCCCTTATTGCCGTGGGTGCCACCGCATCCATTGCCTGGTCGCTCTACGCCATGTTTATCATGGCCGATCAGCTGGCCGCGGGCCAGGTCCACGAGGCCATGATGACAGGCATGAACAACCTGTATTTTGAGAGCGCCGGCACCATCCTGTCGCTCGTCACCGTAGGCAAATACCTCGAGACGCGCAGCAAGTCCAAGACCGGCGGCGCCATCGAGGCGCTCATCGACCTAGCACCCAAGAACGCGACCGTCGTGGCAGAGGACGGCACCGAGACCACTGTGGACGTCGACGCCATCCTACCCGGTCAGGTGCTGCGCGTGCGCCCCGGCGAGTCCATCCCCGTTGACGGCGTGGTGCTCGAGGGCAGCTCGGCCGTGGACGAAAGTGCGCTGACCGGCGAATCCATTCCCGTGGAGAAGACCGCCGGCGACACTGTCAACGCGGCCACGGTCAACCGCACGGGCTCGTTTACCTTCCGCGCCACGCGCGTGGGCGCCGACACGTCGCTCGCCAAGATTATCCAGCTCGTCGAGGATGCCAACGCCACCAAGGCGCCCATCGCCCGCCTGGCCGACAAGGTCGCCGGCGTGTTTGTGCCCGTGGTATTCGTGATCTCGGCCGTGACCTTTGTGGTGTGGATGGCACTGACCAGCGACGTGAATGAGGCGCTCACCTCCGCCGTCGCTGTGCTGGTGATCAGCTGCCCGTGCGCGCTGGGCCTGGCCACGCCCGTCGCCATTATGGTCGGCACCGGCAAGGGCGCCGAGATGGGCATTCTGTTCAAGAGCGCCGAGGCGCTGGAGAATCTGCGCAGCGTGGGCACCGTGGTGCTCGATAAGACGGGAACGGTCACCCGCGGCAAGCCTGCCGTGACCGATATCGTGGTAGCCACGCGTGCCGACGGATCGCCCGCCATGAGCGAAAAGGCGCTGCTCAAGCTGGCCGCTGCGCTGGAGCGCTCAAGCGAGCACCCGCTGGCCGAGGCGATTATGGCCGAGTGCGAGGCGCGCGGAATCGTCGCACGCATGGTCGAGGACTTTGCCGCCGTGCCCGGGCGAGGCGTTACGGCACGCGAGGGGCAAAACGCCATTGCCGCCGGCAATATGCGCCTGATGGACGAGTTGGGCGTTACCGTGCCCGCGGGTCTTGCCGAGCAATTTGCCGTCGAAGGCAAGACGCCGCTGTTCTTTGCCAAGAACGGCGAGCTTGCTGGCACCATTGCCGTGGCTGACGAGGTCAAGGAGACGAGCGCCGGGGCCATCGCCGCACTGCGCTCGCTTGGCGTCGACGTGCGCATGCTCACCGGCGACAACCGCGTGACGGCCGAGGCCATCGCCCGCCGCGTGGGGCTGAGCAGCGAACAGGTCATCGCCGACGTCCTCCCCGCCGACAAGGAACGCCACGTGCGCGAACTGCAGGATGCGGGCGGCAAGGTCGCCATGGTGGGCGACGGCATCAATGACTCCCCCGCCCTGGCGCGCGCCGACGTGGGTCTTGCCATCGGCACCGGCGCCGACATCGCCAAAGAAGGGGCAGATGTGGTGCTCATGCGCAGCGACCTCATGGACGTCGCCCGCGCCATCGAGCTTTCGCGCGCCACGATCCGCAACATCAAGCAGGACCTGTTCTGGGCACTGTTCTACAACGGCATCGGCATTCCGCTGGCGGCGGGCGTGTTCTTCCCGCTCACCGGATGGCAACTCTCGCCGATGTTTGGCGCCGCGGCCATGAGCCTGTCGAGCGTGTGCGTCGTGTCCAATGCCCTGCGTTTGAAATCCTTTAAGCCTAAAGTGGCAAAATAGGCTCACCATTAAGTCCATTTAGAACGGGTTTTCCAAGTGCCCGAGATTGACCTGAAAGAGGAGCGACGCGTACTTTGGTACGCGAACGACGGTTTGAAGGTCAAGGTCGGGTGCCTGGGAAAGCCGACACAACAGAGAGGAATACCCATGCGTTTCACAATTAAGACTTCCGGCCTTATGTGCGGCCACTGCGACGCCACCGTCGAGACCGCGCTGCTCAACGTTGCGGGCGTAACCGACGCCGACGCCGACCACGAGACTCAGACCGTCCAGGTGGAGTGCGCCGACACCGTGACCCCCGAGCAGCTCGCCGCCGCTGTCGAGGGCGCCGGCGAGAAGTTCCACGCCCTTTCGGTGACCGCAGCGTAGCAGGCGCTGCCTACTCCATCCTCAGAAGTTGCGGTGAAATACGGACTGTCGAGCCGCCCTAGGCCTTTAAACGGTCCGTATTTCACCGCAACTGACGGGGACATCCGGAAGATCGACCAGAAACGAGGACCCGACATGATGGCAGACCATAAATCGGTGACCCGCATGCTCAAGACGGCACGCGGCCAGATCGACGGCATCTTGCGGATGGTCGAGGAGGACCGTTACTGCGTCGATATTTCCACGCAGCTCATGGCAACGCAGGCGCTCCTCGCGCGCATTAACGCCGACGTGCTCAAGGCGCATATCGAGGGCTGCGTGACTTCGGCAATCGAATCGGGCGACGAAGACCTCAAAGCCGCCAAGCTCGCCGAAATCGAACGCGTCGTCGACAAGCTCTCCAAGTAATAGGGGCATTGGGGACAGACTTCTTTGCACCGTCTTGGTGTTCCGGGGACAGGCACGTTTGCATCACCTTGGTGCAGATTAACCTGTCCCCCTTGCTCTAAATCGGGTATAAAGGCGTGCAGCATATCGAACGAAAGGCAATTTGCATGAATGACTTTATGAAAGGCCGCAATGGCGCCGATGAGCTCACCATCGTGATGGGTTTTGCCGGCATCGTCATCGCAATGATCGGATCGATAGTCCGCATCCAGTGGCTCAGCTGGATTGCCATCGCCGTAATCGTGATTGGCGTGCTGCGCGGCCTGTCCAAAAACGTCGACGCCCGCCGCAAGGAGAACGAGGCCTTTGTCGCCGCGACTGCAAACGTACCCGGCTTGGGCAAGTTTGTAGCCAGCTTGGGCGGCGGAGCTGCAGCGGCCAACGCCTCGCGCGCAGCCGGTACTAGCAAGGAAGACTTTGAACGTGCCAAGCGCACAGCCAAGAAGATGTGGAAGGGCCGCAAGACCACGGCCTATCTCAAGTGCCCCAACTGCGGCCAGATGCTCTCCGTCCCCAAGGGCAAGGGCAAAATCCGCGTCACCTGCCCCAAGTGCCACGCCAAGATGGAAACGCGCTCCTAGCCGCCATACCATGGGACAAATAAAAGCCGAGGCCTCGCACTGAGACCTCGGCTTTTTTGATTGTGACAAAGGGACCGTCCCTTTGTCACACCTACGCCACACCGTCGCGGGCCAGCTCCTCGGCAAGCGCTGCGGCAGGCATGGCCATAATCGCGTCGAGCTCGGCGTCCACCTCGGGAATGCGCTTCACCTTGAGCTTGCGCACCAGATCGCCACGGCACATCACGTGCGTCGGCTCACGCAGTGCGCACAGGTCATCGAGCGGGTTCTTGCGCGTCACCAGGATATCGGCCGCCTTGCCGCACTCGATCGTGCCAGTCTCGCCGTCCAGCGCCAGCAGCTCGGCGTTGACTTGCGTAGCCGTATGCAGTGCGAAGGCGTTGCTCACGCCGACATACTTGGCAAAATAGGCCACCTCACGCCACATGTCGTACTGCGTCACGAACGGGCAGCTCGAGTCCGTGCCCAGGCCCACCTTAACGCCAGCTTCCAGTGCGGCACGGGCGCTCTCGATAATGCCCGAGCACACGATGTCGCCGTTCTTCTTTTGCGTATCGGTCGAATGGGTCTTTTTCGGGTCGAGCAATACAAACGGCAGCGCCGGGCTGATAGTGCAGGTAACGCTGGGCGCGCGATCCTCAAGCTGCGTGCCCGCGGCGCCGCGGTACAGTTCCAAGATCTCAGGAGTCATCGGGGCACCGTGCTCGATTGTGTCAACGCCGGCCTCAAGCGCGGCCTTCACGCCTTCGGTGCTCTCGACATGGGCCATAACCGGCAGGCCCACCTCGTGCGCAGCCTTGCACGCCGCCGCGGCAACCTCCACCGGCATACGCAGCACGCCCGGCTCGCCCACCTCGGTCGCGTCGAACACGCCGCCCGTCACGAACAGCTTAATGACGTCGGCACCGCGCGCATACAGGTCGCGCACCTGTTCGGCTGCCTCGGCGGGGGTATTTGCGACCTGCGCGAACAGCCCCGCGCCGTGGCCACCCGGCACCGTGACGCCCGTTCCCGGCGCCACCAGGCGAGGACCTCGATACTTGCCGGCATCGATAGCATCGCGCACGGCCAGATCGGCAAACAGCGGGTCGCCCGCACCGCGCACCGTAGTCACGCCACTTGCCAGTTGTTGTTGGGCGCTGCCCTTAAGAATATGGCGCACGATGGCGCGCCCCACGGGATTATCGAGCTTCTTCATCAGCGCGCCCGCATCGCCCGCCGAAACCGGCTTGCCCAAACCGCACAGATGCACATGCATATTGATGAGACCGGGCATGAGATACGCACCTGCCAGGTCGATGACCTCGGCACCTGCAGGTGCCTGCGCCACAGCACTCGGCCCCATCCACGTGATGACACCGCGCTCAACAGTCACGGCCATATCGGGTTGCGGCTCCATATGCTCCGAACCATCCAGGACGGTCGCATTGATAAACAACGTGGAACGATCGGCAGACGCCATATCGAGCTCCTCCCCCTCAGAAAACTTGAACATCTGTCCATTATCACCTAGTCCCGCTGGATTGCTGCAGACGCATCGGTTAACGGAGGGAAGAGGGGATGTGGGGGACGGAATACGTTGCAGTCCCACCCCAGCGACGCCAGGGAAATATCTCGATCTGTAACAGATACAGGGTTGTTGGCCCCTTGATGTTACAGATCGAGACATTCGGTCGACGTTTCACCGGTTTGTCTCGATCTGTAACAATTACGAACTCAAACAACTTCTAAACGTTACAGATCGAGACAAAACCTCTCAGCGCCCATACCACCGACGTCTCCACTCCTCAGCCAAATCGGGCCGTCGCGGAATACCCGCCAGCCTCATCTTCTCAACCAGCTTCCCCGGATTCTTGAGCTCATCAAACGTAAACCGAAGCACCTTATGCCCGAGCATTGTCAGATGAGATTCCCGTCGACGTTCTGCCACGAATGGGTCGACCGACTCCCGGCCCTCGCCGCTCTGCAGGGTGTACTTCCCCTTACCGTCCAGCTCGCCAATCACGCACGTTCCGTCCTCGAGCCGCCAAAAATAGTCGACGCGAAACACCTGGCTCGGATCGAGCGGGTCGCGAAACTCCACCTGCAGCTCCGGAACCGGAAAGCCGTACGCAATAAAGAACGCTCGGAACCGAGACTCGCCGCCGTTTTCGGACAGCCCGTCCGCATACGACGCAATCACCTGTGCCCTGCGATACCCTCGCCTGCCCTCGCAATCGACGCGGAGGCGCTCGCACAAATCCCCACGTGATACGCCTTTCGCCCGCAGTGCAGAATCGGCAATCGCCAACCCGTAGGAGAACGGCGCACGCAGCAAGCAATCCTCCACCGTGCGCCAAAACGACGTCACCCGCACGCCGTCGACGCGCTCGAGCGCCCCCGCAATCTGCGGACGCAACAACCTGCACCCGCCGCTCAACGTCACCGAACAGCAAGTCTTAACAAGGAAACGCGGCCCGAGCAGATCATTCGGCACCTCCAGACCCCATATCAGCGCGGCGTCATATCCCCAAAACGCCCAATCGGGATGAAATTCCGCAAGCCCTTTGATAGTCCTCAGCGCTCGCTCCGCCGGCGTCAATGCATCCCAATCATGCTGAAAACAGAACAGGTACGGCTCGGGCTCCGCGATATCGTCGGTTCCAACATGGCGTCGCAGCCACATGAGCTCGGTATTGTCATGCGTTGCGAGCAGCGCACCTTGCTTGGCCGTCTCCGTGAGCCGCGCGAGCATCCTATTCCGCGCCAACGTGTTGCGAGTCGTATGTTTGTGTTTGAGAACGGTATTAGACACTTTCATCACCACCACGTCAGACAAATGGACCATCGTCACCGTGCCTCCGCTGGCAAATGTCTTGATCTGTAACAGGAAGACAGTCTTTGAGCCTCTAGTTGTTACAGAACAAGATCTTTCGGCAGCCGCCAACCTTCCGTCTCAATCTGTAACAGTTAAACGTTCTCCAGCCCCCAAACGTTACAGATTTAGACAAACCAGCGGCGCCCAAGCGTTCGTCTCGATCTGTAACAGGTAGACCGGTTTTTATCCCTAAACGTTACAGATTGAGACAAAGTCAGGGCTGTAGGGCGACACCAGTCACATCCCCTACTCCCACTCTTGCTCGTAGATGTTGAGCGACTTCACGTAGCGCCCCTGGGCGCCCATGATGTCGCGGACCAGGCGCAAAAAGAAGCTGATACACGAGGTGTCAAAGCCGTCCTGCAGGTCCTCCGGATGCACCGCACCCGGTCCATCGACCGCCGCGTCACTCAGACGCGCGATGTCATACAGATAGAGCTGTCCCGCCGTCAGCCAGACATCGTCGACGCAGGCGAGGCGCACCGCAATCGCGCCGTCGCTCCAATGCTCCTTTTGCACGATATGCGGGTCGTAGACATCAAAGCGACGGTCGGTGCGCGTATCCTTCAGCGCAACCATGCCGTTCGCAGGATCCTTGTTCAAAATGCCAAAGCGCGAGAAATACTGCGTGTCGCGTACCTGCTCGAGCCGCTTGAGCGAGGCAGGCGAAAGCGATGCCGGCGGCTCGTCAACATACAGCTCGAGCAGCGTCTTGCCATGGCGATAGGGGCGCTCGAAAAGCAACCAATCGGTAAATGCCATGTTGTAGGCCATGATTTCGTTTTGCGAAGGCTCGGTGCAATAGCTGAGCCACGGGTCGACAATGATCTCGAACTGCTCGCGCGCCGGCTCCAGGAATTGAAACTTCCGCAGCATCCAAAAGTGAGCCATGTCGGCAATATCGTTGCCGACGGCTTCGGCCAGATGCGCCCGGTCTAAAACGTGGTCAGTCATGGCATCCTCCTCAAACTGATGGACCTCAATTTGAGCTTACGAGGAGGGCGGGCAGCCACGACCAGCACGGGCAAAATAGGCCTCCGGCTGCAAACCAGATGCTGACCAAACACTTGACGGGACACTTGACCGAATATACGAACCGCAAAGAAAGGGCAGGTAGATATAGACAGCCGACCCGCCATTTTGATCCAAACACCCGCTGCCACCACAAAAACAGCAGAGCACCACAGGCGCAAACGCCGGCGAATGAACGCTCACACGTCGACAAACGAACAGGCGCCCCGCGAAGAGTGTCCCCCAACGACTAGACAAAAAAGAACGTCCCCAATGACTCAGTCATTGGGGACGTTCTTAAATGACTACGTTACAGCTCCAGCGCCTCGGCGACCTCGGCCACGCAGGCCAGGGCGTCGGCCATGGCGCTCACCACGAGCGAGCTGCCGTTACGAGCGTCACCGGCAACATACACCGGCGCGGCATCCGCGGCGACGCCGTCGACACGCGCTGCAAGATGCGAGCCCTCGGCAGCCATCACAGGCAGCGGACGACCAGTGGTGGCAACGGGCACGCCCACCGCGTCGAGCACGCCATGCTCAGGACCCGTAAAGCCGCAAGCGATGAGCACCAGCTGCGTCGGCACCTCGTGCTCGGAGCCCGCGATGCGCTCGGGCTTTCCCGCCGACCAGTCCAGATCGACCACGCGCAGACCCGCAGCCGCACCCTTCTTGTCCAGCAGCACCTCGAGCGTATCCACGCCCCAAGCGCGCATCTCGCCGCCCATGGCGGCGATGGCCTCCTGCTGGCCGTAATCGGTCTTCTTCACGTTGGGCCACTGCGGCCAGGGGTTGCTCGCCGCGCGCGCATCAGGCGCCGCCGGCAAGAACTCAAACTGGCGCACGCTGCGCGCACCCTGACGTACCGCGGTACCCACGCAGTCGTTACCGGTATCGCCGCCGCCAATGACCACAACGTCCAGGCCGCGCGCGTTCACCGCGGGCTCACCACCATCGAGCACCGAAACGGTCGAGGCCGTCAGGTAGTCCACGGCATACACCACGCCGGGTGCGTCAATATTCTCAGCAGCCAGTCCACGCGGGGCACGAGCGCCGGCAGCCACCACGACGGCATCAAAGTCATCGAGTTTGGCGGCAACCTTGGGATCGTTCACATCGGCACCCAGCTCAAACACAATGCCTAGCTCGCGCATGAGCGCCACGCGACGCTCGACCACGGACTTCTCGAGCTTCATGTTGGGAATGCCGTACATGAGCAGGCCGCCCGGACGGTCGTCGCGCTCAAACACCGTCACGCGGGCGCCGCGACGCGCGAGCTCCCACGCAGCCACCAGACCAGCAGGACCGGAGCCCACCACGGCAACCGAAGGCGCGCCCTCCCCTGCCGGCTCAAAGCGACGCGGGCCGCCGTTTGCCCATTCGTGGTCGCTGATCGCGCGCTCGTTGTCGTGAATCGTCGTGGGCTGGCCATCGACCGAACGCAGGTTGCATGCGGCCTCGCACAGCGCCGGGCACACGCGACTCGTGAACTCGGGCATGGGCGAGGTGAGTGACAGACGCTCGGCAGCCTCGTCCCAGCGGCCGCGATACACTAGCTCGTTCCACTCGGGAATCAGATTGTGCAGCGGGCAGCCGCTCGGGCGCGCCTCGCCAAAGCTCGCGCCCATCTGGCAAAACGCCACACCACACATCATGCAGCGGCTCGCCTGGGCACGGCGCGCATCGTCGTCGAGCTCCACGTACAGCGGATCGAAATCGCGGCTGCGCTCCTCCACGGGGCGCAGCTCGTGGGTCACGCGATCGATATCAAGAAAAGCACCGGGCTTACCCATGGCACTTACGCCTCCTTCTTGGTCGAAGCAACAGAGCTGGCGGCGGGTACAGCACCAGCGACACCACCCGCCACATCAAAGCGAGCAACATCCGCGTCACTCGCGCGATCGGTCACAATGTCAAACGCCAGCTCCTCGGCCTGCGCATGCGTCTTGCCGACGGCCTCGGCGGCGGCGACAATCGCCAGCACGCGCTCGTACTCGGTCGGAATGACCTTCACAAAGTGCTTGCTCATCGTCTCAAAGCTGTAGAGCAGCTTAATGCCGCGCGGGCTCTGCGTCGCGTCCACGTGCTCTTGGATGAGCGCACGAATCTGCGCAAGCTCGCCAGCCGTCGGGACCTTGAGCTCAACGCTCTCGTGGTTCACACGGGCATCGAGGGTGCCGTACTGATCGAAGACATAAGCCACGCCACCCGTCATACCGGCGGCGAAGTTCTGCCCGACCTCACCCAGGATGAGCGCCAGACCGCCCGTCATGTACTCGCAGCCATGGTTGCCGCAGCCCTCGACCACCACCGTGGCACCGGAGTTGCGCACGGCGAAACGTTGGCCGGCAAGGCCGTTAATGAAGCCGCGACCGCTCGTAGCGCCAAAGAACGCAACGTTGCCCACGATGATGTTCTCGTCGAACTTGTAGGTCGCATGCGGGTTGGGGCGCACCGACACCTCGCCGCCCGAAAGGCCCTTGCCAAAGTAGTCGTTGGCGTCGCCGCACACGTTGAGCGTAATGCCGCGCGGCAGGAAGGCGCCAAAGCTCTGACCGGCCGAACCATCGCAATCGATGGTGATGGAGCCGGCGGGCAGGCCCTCGGGATGCGCCTTGGTCACCGCGTTGCCCAGGATGGTACCCACGCAGCGGTTAACGTTGGCGATATCGGCGCGGAAACGAATCGGACGCAAGTGTGCACGGGCATCGGCCGTATAAGGCACAAACAGTGTGGAGTCGAGCGTCTTGTCGAGCTCGCTGTCCGCGGCCATCTGCGGCAGGAAGTGGCGACCGTCGGCGCCCGGAATATGGGCACCGAACTCGCAGGTCGCGCTCGCCAGCACAGGCGACAGATCGAGCAGGTTGGCTTTGCGGTTGCCCGGGACCTCGATCTGGCGCAGGCACTCGGGATGGCCGACCATCTCGTCGACGGTGCGGAAGCCCAGGCTCGCCATGACCTCGCGCAGCTGCTCGGCAACAAAGAGCATAAAGTGCTCGACGTGCTCGGGCTTGCCGCGGAAGCCGTGACGCAGGCGGCAGTTTTGCGTGGCGATGCCGGCCGGGCAGGTGTCCTGCTGGCAGTCGCGCTGCATGAGGCAACCCATGGAGATGAGCGGCATAGTCGCAAAGCCAAACTCCTCGGCGCCCAGCAAGCAGGCGACGGCAACATCCGTGCCGTCCATGAGCTTGCCATCGGCCTCGAGCACCACGCGCGAGCGCAGGCCGTTTTGCAGCAGCGTCTGCTGGGCCTCGGCAAGGCCAAGCTCCAGCGGCAGACCTGCATGCCAAATGGAATCGCGCGCCGCGGCACCCGAGCCGCCGTTATGGCCGCTGATCAAAATCTTGTCGGCGGCACCCTTGGCCACGCCGGTAGCGATGGTGCCGACGCCGGCTTCGCTGACCAGCTTGACCGACACGCGCGCACCGGGGTTGGCGTTCTTAAGGTCGAAGATCAGCTCCGCCAGGTCCTCGATGGAGTAGATGTCGTGGTGCGGCGGAGGCGAGATCAGGCCGATGCCGGGCGTAGACTGACGGACCTCGGCGATCCAGGGATAGACCTTCTTGCCGGGCAGGTGGCCGCCCTCGCCGGGCTTAGCGCCCTGGGCCATCTTAATCTGAATCTCGAAGGCGCTGCACAGGTAGCGGCTCGTCACGCCAAAGCGCGCACTTGCCACCTGCTTGATCGCAGAGTTCTTGGAGTCACCGTTGGCCAGCGGGGTCTCGCGACGCGGGTCCTCGCCGCCCTCGCCGGAGTTGGAACGGCCATGCAGGCGGTTCATGGCGATGGCCATGCACTCGTGTGCTTCCTTGCTGATGGAGCCGTACGACATGGCGCCGGTGTTAAAGCGGCGGACGATGTTGAGCGCGGGCTCGACCTCGTCGAGTGCCGCCGGAGTGCGGCCGCCGGCATCAAAGTCCAGCAGGTCGCGCAGGCGCACGGCACGGCCGGTGCGGTGCAGGCGGGCGCTGTACTCCTTAAAGGTATCGTAGCTGTCCTCGCGGCAGGCGGTCTGCAGCAAGTAGACAGTCTGCGGATCGATGAGGTGATCCTCGCCGCCGAGCGGGCGCCACTTGGTCAGGCCCAGCGTAGGCAGCTGATCGGGAGCCGGGCTCTTAAGGATGGCGAGCGCGGCGTCATAGCGCTCATTCTGCTCGCGCTCGACGTCCTCGACACCCATACCGCCCACACGGCTCACCGTGCCGGCGAAGTACGCGTTGACGAACTCCGGTGTAAAGCCGACGGCCTCGAAGATCTGCGCCGAATGGTAGCTCTGCACCGTGGAGATGCCCATCTTGGACATGATGGAGACGATGCCGGCGGTCGCAGCCTTGTTGTAGTTGGCGATGCCCTGCCCGGCTGTCACGTCCAAATCGCCGTGCACCGCCAGGTCGCGAATGCACGCGTGCGCGTTGTACGGATAGATGCCGCTCGCGGAGTAGCCCACCAGTGCCGCAAAGTCGTGCGGGGACACAGCGTCGCCGCACTCCACCACGATGTCGGCAAAGGTACGCACGCCGGCGCGGATCAGGTGGTTGTGCACGCAGCCCACGGCGAGCAGCGACGGCACGGGCACCTCGCCCGCAGCGGCACGGTCGCTCAGCACCACGATGTTCACGCCGTCGCGAACCGCAGCCTCGACGTCTTCGGCAAGCTGCTTGAGCGCAGCCTGCAGCGCGCCCTCACCCGCGTCGCGGCGGTACACGGCACGGAACCGGCGGGTCTTAAATCCAACACGGTCAATCGCGCAAATGCGGTCGAACTCCTCCTCGCTCAGCAGCGGGCGCTCCAGGCGCACCAGCTGGCAGGCCGTACGGGAGTCCTCGAGCAAGTTGCCGTGGTTGCCCAGGTAGAGCGTTGTCGAAGTGACCATATGCTCGCGCAGGGCGTCGATCGGCGGGTTCGTGACCTGGGCGAACAGCTGATAGAAGTAGTCAAAGAACGAGCGCGTCTTCTTGGACAGGCAGGCCAGCGGCGCATCGATACCCATCGAGGCGAGCGGCGCCTTGCCCTGCTGGGCCATGGGACGCACGACTTCGTCAACATCATCCCAGTGATACCCGAGCTTGGCCATGCGCACGGCGGCGGGCACCTCGGTATCCTCAGCGGGCATGGGCACGACGGGCTTGTCGAGCGCGTCGACGGTCAACGTCTCCTCGGCGATCCAGTCGCGATAGGGCTTTTCCTTGGCGTAACGGGCGCGCAGCTCGTCGTTGTAGATGACGCGGCCGCGGGCAAAATCGACCTCGAGCATCTGGCCCGGTCCCAGACAGCCGCTCGTCAGGATGTTCTCGGGGCTCACCTCGATGGTGCCCACCTCGCTTGCCAGCATAAAGCGACCGTCGCGCGTCACATAGTAGCGGGCGGGACGCAGGCCGTTACGGTCGAGGGCGGCACCCAGCGTGCGACCGTCGGTAAAGGCGATGGCCGCCGGGCCATCCCACGGCTCCATGAGCATGGACTGGTAAGCGTCGTAGGCGCGGCGCTCCTCACTCAGGCTGTCGTTGTGATCCCACGGCTCGGGCAGCAGCATGGATGCGGCACGCGTGAGCGGGCGACCGTTCATGACCAAAAACTCAAGCACATTGTCCAGAATCGCGGAGTCGGAGCCCTCGCGGTTGATGATGGGCATCACGCGCTCAAGATCGTGCTGCAGCACGGGGCTGTACAGGTTGGGTTCGCGGGCGCGAATCCAGTTGACGTTACCCTTGAGGGTGTTGATCTCGCCGTTGTGGATGATAAAGCGGTTGGGGTGCGCGCGCTCCCAGCTGGGCGTGGTGTTGGTGGAGTAGCGCGAGTGGACGAGCGCCACGGCCGTTTTGACGGCGGCGTCGTTGAGGTCGATGAAGAAACGGCGCATCTGCGTGGCGACCAGCATGCCCTTGTACACGATGGTGCGCGAACTCATGGAACAGACGTAGAAAATCTTGTCGCGCAAGGCGAACTCAGCGTCGGCCTTCTTCTCGATGGTGCGGCGGCACACGTACAGGCGACGCTCAAAGGCATCGCCGGCGGGCGTGTCGTCCGGACGGCCCAGGAAAGCCTGCAGGATAGTAGGCATGCAGGCGCGGGCCGTCTCGCCCAGGTCGTGCGGGTCGACCGGCACCTCGCGCCAGAAGAGCAGCGGCACGCCGGCTTCGGCGCAGCCCTCCTCAAACACGCGCCGGGCATCCTCTACACCCTTGTCGTCCTGCGGGAAGAACAGCATGGCCACGCCATAGTCGCCCTCTGCCGGCAGAATCTGACCGCACTTTTGAGCCTCTTTACGGAAAAAGTGATGCGGAACCTGGAACAGGATGCCAGCGCCGTCGCCGGTGTTCTTCTCGAGTCCCGTACCACCGCGGTGCTCCAAGTTAACCAGAATGGACAGTGCATCGTCCAGAATCTGGTGATGGCGCTCACCGTTGATATCGGCAAGCGCGCCGATGCCACATGCATCGTGGTCGAATTCGGGGCGATAAAGGCCCTGCTGCTGAGCGGAATCTGCCTGCATCGCGATCCTCCCCTAGGTGTTAGACAGTCAGTTGACTAGGCATACTAGAAGCATCACCGGTCCGTTGTGTTTCCCGCCCGTTTCGAAACAATCGCTTAACGCACGCCCTACGAGTGGACACCGCCGACCTCAAGGGCGACAACATAGGCCCCAAGTTCGGCCTGCAAACTCACCTCTTCAAACATCTCAATCTGTAACAGAAAGACCCAATTTTGGCGCCCAGATGTTACAGATTGAGATTGTCTGCAGGACGGTTTTGGTTTGTCTCGATCTGTAACACGAAGGGCTGGTTTTGGCGGTTATCTGTTACAAATCGAGATTTTCCATAGGACCATTTCTTCCTGTCTCGATCTGTAACACCTAGGCCCAATTTCCATCCCCAGTTGTTACAGATCAAGACATTTCGGCAACCCCCTTTCACCATCCTATTCAAATAAAACAATTTTGTTAGACTTGGTTAACTTTTTGGCCTAAAACGGGTATCCTTTGCGGCGTCAAGCAAACGGCACGCAGGAGCGCACCATGCTCAACCATCTCAAACAACACTTTGGCTCCCGACGCACCGGTGGTCACGGAGGCCTGGATATTGCGCGGCACATCGGTCCCGGGCTGCTCGTCACCGTCGGCTTTATCGACCCAGGCAACTGGGCCTCCAATATGGCCGCGGGCTCGCAGTTTGGCTACGCGCTGCTGTGGATCGTCACGCTGTCCACGATTATGCTCATTGTGCTGCAGCACAACGCGGCACACCTGGGTATCGCCACGGGCGCCTGTCTTGCCGAAGCCACGACACGTTACCTTCCCCGCTTCGTTGGGCGCACGGTGCTCGCCAGTGCCTATCTCGCGACCATCGCCACCGCCATGGCCGAAGTCCTGGGTGGCGCGATTGCCCTTCAAATGCTCTTTGGGCTGCCCGTGCGCGCGGGCTGCGTCATCGTGGCGGCAGCATCGATGGCGATGCTCATGACGAGCTCCTACAAGCGCGCCGAGCGATGGATCATCGCCTTCGTAGGCGTGGTAGGACTCTCGTTTTTGGCCGAGCTTGCGCTGGTCCAGGTCGACTGGCCGCAGGCCGCCGCAAGCTGGATCACACCCAGCATGCCCACCGGCTCTGCCGCGATTATCGTGAGTGTCCTGGGCGCGGTCGTTATGCCACACAACCTTTTTCTGCACTCCGAGGTCATCCAATCCATGCACTTCGAAGGCCAAGGCGAGCAGGTTATCGAAGATCGTCTGCGCTACGAGCTCTTCGACACGCTCTTTTCGATGGGCGTGGGCTGGGCAATCAACTCGGCCATGGTCATCCTGGCCGCAACGACCTTCTTTGCGCACGGCATTGTCGTAGACGACCTCGCCGTCGCAGCGGCCACGCTCTCCCCCATCTTAGGCCCGGCGAGCTCGACCATCTTTGCGGTAGCGCTGCTGTTCGCGGGACTATCGAGCAGCGTGACAGCGGGCATGGCGGCGGGAACCATCACCGCGGGCATGTTCGACGAGGAATACGACATCCACGACCGACACTCATCGATCGGCGTTGCGGCCTGCTTCGTAGGCGCAGTGGCGGCGTGTCTGGTCATCCCAAATCCTTTTGAAGGTCTCATCTGGAGTCAGGCGCTGCTGTCGCTTCAGCTGCCGATTACGGTCTTTGTGCTCATACGACTCACCAGTTCACGCCGTGTCATGGGCAAATACGCCAACTCGCACCCGCTCAACGCGCTGCTCGTAGGGATCGGCGTCATCGTGACGATTCTCGACATCGTGCTGCTAACGGGAATGTAATTGAGATGGCGTGACTGTCCAGATATAACGTCTCAATCTGTAAAACGTGAGACCGTTTTAAACCGTCAGATAAATCAAAAGGGTCCCGGCCGGAATATCCAGCCGGGACCCTTGGACAGAGCTCTGTATGGCTAATCGCCGTGTGTCTACGAGTTACTCCTCGACGAGCTCAAACTCATCGGGGCCGACGCCGCAGACCGGGCATACGTAGTCCTCGGGCAGCTCGGGCGTGTCGACCTCAACCTCGTAGCCGCAAACGGTGCACACAAACTTATACGTCTTCTTCTCCTCAGCCATGATGTTCTCCTCTCGAACGTGACTGCTGGTGTACTTGCTTATTAGTATATATTCTCAATAATATAATGCAAGTATTTTTAGAACATTTCTAGCCTTGATACGACGAGGCTTTGGGCGGCGTCTTGCCCTTCAAGACCTTGTGATAGTAGTCATAGGTCAGCGGGGTCTCGCCGCTCAAGCGCTCGGCATCCTCCACCTCGCCGATAAAGAGCAGGTGCGTGCCCACGTCCACGGTATCAATCAAACGACAGCTAAACAAGGCCGCCGCGTGCTCAGGCACATAGGGCATGCCCAGAGCCGTCTCGCGGGTCTCGTATTTGGCAAACTTGTCATAATCGCTGCTGGTGCGGAACCCAAAGTTACCGATGTAGAGCATGTCGGCGGTCTGATCGATCACGGTCAGCGCGAACGCTTTGGCCGATGCGATGACGCCCGAGGTGACATTGTCCTTGTTCACGGCAACCGAAATACGCGGCGGCATGGACGTCACCTGCACCGCAGTGTTGATGACGCAGCCGGCGCGCAACCCGTCTGCCGCAGCGCTCACCACGTACAGACCGCTCGGCATGGTAAAGAACGCAGTTTTGTCCATAACGATCACTCCCCTAGCTCGGGTTGGAACCTCATGAATGTATGTACCCACAAAAAAGGCGGCACCCATAACGGACGCCGCCTTTGAGACATATGTGTCAGAACAGTAAGAAAGATGAGACGCCCGCAGTTGCGGTGAAATAGGGACTGAATAGCCCCTCAAACAGGCAAAACAGTCCGTATTCCACCGCAACTTATACAGAGTGCCTAGCGGTTGCGCTCCTTAAGGGCGCGGTCGATCTCGCGTTGGACATCACGCTTGGCCATGTCCTCGCGCTTGTCGTAGAGCTTCTTGCCGCGACCCAGACCCAGCAGCAGCTTTACGCGGCCGTCGGTATTAAAGTAGAGCTCCAACGGAACCAGCGCATAACCACGGTTGCGAAGTTTGCCGTCAAGAAAGTCGATCTCCTTGCGGTGCAGAAGCAGACGACGCCGACGGTCGGGATCGCGATTCCACACGCCACCATGGCTATAAGGGTGGATATGCAGTCCGACGAGCCAGCACTCGCCGCCACGAATCAACGCAAAAGTGTCAGTGATCTGGCAGGCGCGCTCGCGAATCGACTTGACCTCGGTGCCACTCAGCTCAATACCGCACTCAAACGTCTCATCGATAAAGTACTCGTGATGTGCCGAGCGATTCTTGGAAATGAGTTTGCGCTCGCGCTTACTGGGCATCGCCGGCCTCCTTGGCGCCGTCGGCGTTTGAGACCGCAGCCTCGCGCTTTGCCTTGCGCTCGGCATTGAGCTCGGCGTCGCTCTCGCGCACCAGTTTGATAATCGCCGCGCAGGCCTCCTCGCCCACCAAGTCGCGAGCACGCACCGTCAGGCGCGTCGCCTCCTGCTTGTCGCCGTCACTTGCAGCATCGGTCGCGCACATAATCAGGCAGATGGCAATCTCGGCCGAAGGCGAGGTCGGCACGCCTTGCAGGGCCAGTTCACCCATCACGTGGTCGTCGCTCTCATCGGCGGCATCCGGATAGGTGGTATGGATCTTGTTGAGCAGGCGCGTCGTATGCGCATCGTTGGGCGCCAGGCGCAGCGCCAGACGCGCGCAGCCCACGGCAGCCGAAACGTTCTCGGTCTCGGGCTCCAAGAAGTACTGACCTAGATTGGCGTAAGCGCGGGCGGCGCACTTGCCATCGCTTGCACGCTCCAGCACCGAGAACGAGAGCGATGCCCATTCCTGCTTGTCCTCGAGTGCGCGGAACAGCTCGGCCAAATCCAAGCGATAGTTGCAGTTCATGGGGTCCCAACGCACAGCCTGCATCAGGGCATTACGAGCGCTCACATAATCCTGCTGGCGAATGTAGGCAAACGCCATATCAGAGTACAGGCGGTCAAACGGCACCTCGACCTGCACGAGCTCGCGCGGATCCTTCTCCACGCGGCGATAGGCCAAGCGCTCAAACTTGCTATCGAAGCTAAAGTATTGGCGCTTCTCCTCCGTCTTGCACTCAGCGTCGATATACTCCTCGGCGAGCTCTACCAGACGCTCCAGCAGCGGCGTCGCCGTAGCCAGGTCGCCCTGCGCCAGATAGTTCTCGGCATACGTGATGTCTTGCAAGCTGATGGGCAGATCCATGGCTACTCCTCGATCTGAGCGAAACACGGCAGGCGCCGTACATACGGTCAATACACAAAACCCGGGTCTCTTACGAGGCCCGGGCGTTCAATTTTGGTAGCCCGTACCAGATTCGAACTGGTGATCTCCGCCTTGAGAGGGCGGCGTCCTAAACCGCTAGACGAACGGGCCATATGTAGCAAATGCAATGGCTGGGATGGAGGGAGTCGAACCCCCATTGACGGAACCAGAATCCGCTGTCCTGCCATTAGACGACATCCCAATGACTGCATCGCTGCGCTCGGCTGTGCCTTTGCGCAAGAAAGAAATATACGGGAAGTCTCGCCGTGACGCAAGCCCCAATTTTGACTTTTTTGAAATTCAGTCAAATTGGCCTAATTTAGTCCAACCCGTGAAGGACCTGTGAAGCCGACCGCTGTACACGAAGGGCAAAACGCCGCGAGCGGTAGCCGTCAACCGTTGGCAGATTCTACCGTGAAAACGATAGCACCAGGCAACACAATCGAAGTATCAATGATCACGTAGATATCGAGGCGCCATGGACGAAGAGCTTGATTACCTATGGGAGACCCTGGGCCTTGAGATCACTGCCGACCTTTGGCCCGAACGGGACAAAATCCATCCCACACTGCGCCCCGCCATTACTGTGGTGCAGGCAAAATACCGCCGTGCTTCCTTTTTGATCATGCGGATGTCATGGCACGCGGGACTCCCCGACCTTAAGCGAATCCAGGCAAGCCTCGTCGAGTTGTCCGGCATGCCGACCGTCATATCCGAGGCGCACCTGGAGCAGCGCCAGCGCGAGCGACTGCAACAGCAGCGGATTCCCTTTATCTGCCCCGGCGTTCAGGCATATCTGCCCTTTATGGACGAGGAGTACTGGAGCGGCAAGCCCAACAAACACGTAAAGGTCTACGATCCGCACGAATGGGCACAGCTGGCGGACTGACTGAGGCAGGCCCGCCGGCGGAAAGTACGTCCCACCCTGAGCACTCAAAACGGGTCGCACTTTCCGCAGCCGCTACAGCAACGCCTCGGCCCAAGCCGCTTCCCTAAAGCCGGGAATCGCAAAGTCGTCGCCCACCAGCAGCGGACGCTTGACCAGCATGCCGTCGGTCGCCAGCAGCTCGTAGCACTCCCGATCCGTCATGCCCGCATCCAGACGCGCCTTCAGGCCCAGCTCTCGATATTTCATGCCCGACGAATTAAAGAAGCGCCGCACCGGCAGCCCCGAACGAGCAATCCAGGTCGCAAGCTCATCAGCCGTGGGATTGTCCAAAACGATATCGCGATCGATATACTCTACCCCATGTTCGTCCAGCCATGCCTTGGCCTTCTTACAGGTCGAGCACTTGGGATATTCGACAAACAGTACAGTCATGGGAATCCTCCGAATATAGATCGGCCAACGCAGACACACGCCACACGAGGCGCCTTCGTATGATGGGCCAATTGTAGCCCGCGGGTCACACGTTAAACGAACCGTACCCCGAATCCGCGCTTGATAAACGGCAACAGCTCCATTGCCTCGGGCGTGATATGGCCCGCAACGTTCATGCACTCGTCACCGGGAAGATCGACCCGCGCAATCTCAAGCTCGCCTTCGTAGCGCCCATATCCGCTATTACTCACAGCAATCGACCCGGCCTTTCGCGGCAGGCCGGCTCCGGCATCCGTCGGCACGGAATCCGGCTTAAGCGTCGTACGTGACTCCTGAGACCTAAAGATGAGGACGCTCGAGTCGGGCCGGTCGTGATGAATCTGCCCGCGCACATAGGCATAACCGGGCTCAAGCTCGCATTGCAGGTCCACGTATCCGGCGGAAACTTGAGCAAACTGCGCCCAGCCCGCATCGGAAAGATCGGGGTCGCCGACCAACACAATGTCGCAATCGGCGCCATGTGCAAGCTCAAGCATATTGAGGGCAACCTTTGACGCGCGACCGCGCTGCGCCTCGACCGTCGGCAGTCCCTCGAATACCGGCCCGCGAACGTTAGCATCACCCGGCACAAAAGCCATGATTTCGAATCCAAGCGCCGCAAGACGAAGATTCGTCCGAGCAACATCTTCAAGAGCTAAACCGGTATAAGGCTTGGGGTAAAAATTGTGGCAGGCGGCAAAACGAGTCACATCGGCACCGGCCTCACGCCACGATGCGATTTCATCAGAACTCACCGTCGATGCATTGACCACAATGCGAAATACACCGGACAGCTCCGCGACCCGTTGGGCGCTAAAGCCATAGTCCAAACGAAGGTATTCCAACCCCAGATCGCGCAGGTCCTCGATGCGCTCAAGCCCGAGCAAATCGCACGTGCGAGGCCCCACATCGGCAATGAGCGCAATGCCACGGGCGGAAAGCAGCGACAGCACATGACGGACCTTATCGGCATACGCCGCTCCCCCATCCTCGGGAATATGCAGCGAGGTGAACGCGTAGCGCGCACCAGCCGCGGCACCACGCTCAATCGTCCGCTCAATATCCTGCAAAGGGCTGGAAAGATAAATCGAAATACCCGTTTTCACGCCTCAACGCTCCTTTAAAAAAGGCCGGCGGAGCAGTTAGCCCCGCCGGCACAACCATATCATCAAGAAATCTGCCGCGCTCCGCGAGCCCTGAGCAACACGGCTCGCGATATCAAACTACTCGCCAAAGAACTCGTTGATCTTCTGCTCGTCGACGCCAAAGAACCACGTCAGGACAAAGCCGGCGGCATAGGCAAGCAGCATAGCGGCAACGTAGCCGAGCTGCTGGCCAGGAACGACTATCAGCAGGCCAAACAGACCGGAAACGCCCTGAGAAACCGTGCCGATGTGAAGCAGCGCCGCGAGCGCGCCGCCAAATCCGGCACCCAGGCAGGCCGTCACAAACGGACGAACGAGCGGCAGCGTAACAGCATACATCAGAGGCTCGCCCACACCCAGGATTCCAACGGGAATGGACTCTGCGACGTACTTCTTGAGCTTGGCGTTCTTGGTCTTAAAGTACAGCGCCAAACCGGCACCGACCTGGCCGCCGCCAGCCATCATAAGGATGGGAAGCAGGTAATTGATGCCCTTGGTAGCTCCGTCGGGATCGTTGAGCATAGCGTGGATCGGCGTGAGCGCCTGATGCAGGCCGACGGACACCAGCGGCAAGAAGCCTGCCGACAGGATATAGCCGCCCAGGACGCCCAGCTTCTCGAAGATAAAGGTCAAAACGCTAAAGATGGCAGTCGTCAGCCATGCGCCAACCGGCTGGATGACGAGCATCAGAGCAAAGGCGCCGATGATGAGCACCAGCAGCGGGGACAAGAACGTGTCGAGTGCGTTGGGCATAACCTTGCGAATCTGACGCTCCATCCAGGCAAAAAATGCACCAGCGATGAGAGCCGCGATCATGCCACCCGCCGCGGGGTTGTACTGCGCATTGGTGAGCGGCAGCAGAATGGCAGTGGCAGGATCAGCCGCGCCAGGCGCAAGCAGGGGCATGGCACTGTTGGCGATACACATCATGCCGGCGATGCCGCCCAGCGCAGCGGAGCCACCAAACTCACGTGCCGCGTTATAGCCCACCAAGATGGGCAGATAGGCAAACAGGGCCCAGCCCATGGAACGAATGCCCTGGTACCACCACTCGCCTGCAAGCGCGCCTGCCGTCGAGACGTTAATGACGTTGCAGATACCGTTGATGAGGCCAGCCGCAATGATGCCGGGAAGCAGGGCGACGAAGACATTGGAAATCTTCTTGAGGAAGGCCTGAACCGGCTTGGACTCGTACTTGGCTTTCTGCGCGGCCTTGTTTGTGGCCGCAGCGTCAACCACGCTCTCGTCGGCAACGCCTTTCGCAAGGCCGGTGAGCTTGGAGAACTCCTCGAGCACCTTATTCACCTTGCCCGGACCCAGCACGATCTGCATCGTGTCGTCCTCGACCAGGCCCATCACGCCGTCGAGCGCCTTAATGCCCTCCGTGTCGACGTTGCCCGCGTCTTTGACGGTCACGCGCAGGCGCGTCATGCACGCCGCGTTTGCCAGCACGTTGTCTTTACCGCCCAAAAGGTCCAGCAGCTTTTGAGCCAGCTCTTTGTTCGTCATAACTCCTCCTTGTATTGGGTATCTCGTCTGGATGTCATATCAGCTCACGCCGCGCACCTATTGGGCATCGGCATTGCTCTTCTCATGGCCACTCACCGCAGCACGGACATGGCCTCGCGCCCGCTCAAGAGCCACCGCAGCCTGCTCGGCATCGCAGTCCAGCAGTACCGAGACAATAGCGGTTTTTACGTGGCCGCCGGCATCTGCAAGCGCCTGAACGGCGCGCTCGCGCGTGCAGCCGGTCGCCTCCATCACGATGTTCTGGCCGCGCACCACCAACTTCTCGTTCGTCTGCTGCACATCGACCATCAGGTTTTGGTATACCTTGCCAATCTTGACCATGGCACCGGTCGAAATCATGTTGAGAATGAGCTTTTGAACCGTTCCCGCCTTGAGCCTCGTTGAGCCGGTCAGCACCTCGGGACCGGGCACGGGCTCAATGGCAAGATCTGCGCTCTCCCCGATCTTCGACCCTTGGTTGCAGGCAATTGCAATGGTCTTGCACCCAGCTGCCTTGGCGTACACAAGGCCGCCCACCACATAAGGAGTACGACCGCTTGCCGCCAGGCCAACGACAAGATCCTTGTCCGAGAGTCCACGCTCTCGCAGGTCGTTCGCGCCAAGCTCATCGCTGTCTTCGGCACCTTCGACAGCCTTGATAAACGCCGTCTCGCCTCCGGCAATGAGCCCGACAATCAGATCGGGTGACACGCCAAACGTGGGCGGACACTCCGAAGCGTCGAGTACGCCCAGACGACCGCTGGTGCCTGCGCCCATGTAAAAGACGCGCCCGCCGCGCTCGAGTGCCTCAGCAGCCCAGTCGATTGCTGTGGCAACCTGGGGCAACACTTTCGTGACCGACTGGACGGCACGAAGATCCTCATCGTTCATCGTCGTGACGATTTGCAGCGATGTCATCGTATCGAGGTCCATTGACCTTTGATTACGCTGTTCGGTCGTGAATTTTGTTAAATCGAGCATTTCATTCACCTCATCTTTCCTGTTTCTCGATGTAGTTTTGCTTAATGACATGCGTCGCCCGTTCGTAGTCGCTGGCAACGTAAGCAGCGTACAGGGCATCGACAACCATAAGCTGGGCCATACGCGAAGCCATGGCACCGCTGCGGACCAAGGGTTCACTCGCAGCAACGCCGAGCACGGCATCGGCCATGGTGGCAAGCTTGGATGATCCATCTACTTTGGTAACGGCCACAACGGGACAGTTGTGACGTTGAGCCTCGACGGTGCAGTCCAGCACCTCTTGCGTCAAGCCCGAGTAGCTAAAGGCGATTGCCATATCGCCCTCATGCATGTTCTTGGCACATAAGAGCTGATCATGCCAGTCGTCGTACAGATGGCACTCTTTGTCGACACGCATGAGCTTTTGCGCCAGGTCGTGCGCGACCAAACGAGAGGCACCAATACCGAACAGATTGACCGCGCGTGCCCGCTTAAGACGGGCCGCGCATCGCTCCAAGACGGTGTAATCGAGCGTTCGCGCCGTCGCCTCGATCGTGCGCACGTTGCTTTTCATCACCTTCCCCACGATACGTTCGACGCTGTCATCCATGGAGATGTCCTCGAGGGCTACGTCTTTCTTGTCACCTAAGAGCGCCAGCTCGGCAATCAGTTCGCGCTGGAACTCCTTGTAGCCCGCAAAACCCAAACGCTTGCAAAAGCGCAAAATGCTCGAGGGCGAGGAGAACGTGACATCGGCAAGACCGCGGACGGACAGCCCGACCACCTCGTGCGGATGAGCGCTTACATATGCGATGACATTGCGTTCCGCCGGGCACGCGCTGAGCTCACGCTCGCGAAGCCGCAAAAGCAATCCGTTTGCCATCTCAAACACCTCCGTTGAGAAGAATTAAAGACCAACGAACGATTCGTACCGGATACAAACAGCTTTTGCGGTACATTGTGCCGCATCGTGGCGCACAAAGGGCGAGCGTTTTACCGCTCGCCCCTCAAATCCGACCGCTCGGAAATACGCGCGACACAAAATAATTCAACAAGGTCGCATTATCAGAAACGGGTTTGTTACCGGCTAGCGCCTCGCATGGGCGCCGATCGGCCGAGTCGCATGGCGCACCAACGCCGCCGCCAGCAATACCAACAGCATGGCGGTGACATAGCCCGCAGCGTCGAATCCTAAATCGATAACGTCGAAATGCCTTCCGGGAACAAAGATCTTATGCACCTGATCGCCAACGGAGCAGGCGGCGCAAAAGAGCAATACGGGCACGCAACGGGAGCATACGCTCCACGGACGCCTGGAAAAGCAAACCACGACCACGGAGGCGAATAATCCGACGAAGAAAAACTCTACGGTATGGGCAACGCGACGGACGTTTGTGCCCACCCACATGCGAATGGAAGCAAGTCGGCCAGACCGGACATTCGAGGCAGCCGAATCGGCGCCCCCGGTCACTCCGTTCTCCGTCTGGGCTTCACCCGTGGCATCGGCAGCCTGAACGCCCGTAGCCTGACCCTCCACCACACGCGCGGTGGACTCGCTCAGCAACGACGTCTGCACCGCGTTTTGCTCCGTCAGCACCCAGATGCCCGCCAGCGTTGCAGCGAACAGAACGATCGCGGTCCATCCGATTATTTGTTTTACGCGAGCCAAGGGCCAACCTCCTTTTTTGAATATCAGCGAGTGTAGCCCCAAATGGCATCGTCACCGTATCAAAATTTGAATCGCAACAGGAAGCGACAAAGCGACGCAAACCCCTACCCCGCCTCGCGCATCCAGCGATCGAACGTCCCCACGCACACGCCCAGGTATTTTGCTGCCTGGCTGCGGGTAATATCGCCTGCCTCATAGCTATCGCGCACCAGCTCAAACTGAGGAGGGCACGGCTTGCGAGGTCGACCGAAACGGACCCCTCGCGCTCGCGCCGCTGCAATTCCCTCCGCCTGGCGCCGATGGATATTCTCGCGCTCCACCTGCGCCACGTAGCTCAACAGTTGCAGCACAATATCGGCAATCAGGGTGTTGGTCACATCCGGCGCGCCGCTGGCCCTAGCGCGCGTGTCAAGCAATGGCATGTCCAACACCACAATGGCAACCCCGAGCTCCTTGGTAATGCGTCGCCATTCCTCAAGAATCTCGGAGTAATTACGGCCAAGTCGGTCGATAGAAAGCACCACCAGCACGTCCCCGTCCCCCAGGACGTGTAGCAGCTCGCGATAACGCGGTCGATCGAAGTCCTTGCCACTCGCATGGTCGGCATAAATATTCGCCGAGCCCACGCCATAGGCGCCCAGCGCATCCAGCTGCCGATTCAGATTCTGATCGCGCGAACTCACCCGCGCATAACCGTACACCGTCGCCATCTCATCCCCGCTTTCTTGTAAACCTGCCAAAAAGGGACAGGTTTATTTTGGTAGGTTTTACCTCTCAAATAGCAGGTAAGCGGGCGGCCGAGCAGGCGGCAAGGTAGTCACGATTCAAATGCGAAGGGCGGTCCCGAAAGGCCGCCCTCCGCTCCCCCACCATGAGTCGGGATTTGGCTAATGGATAAGCTTAAAGTCCAAGTGCCCACGCGTGGTATTGACGCGCGAGACCTCGATAATCACGCGCTGACCCAGTTCATAGCGAGTCCCCGTGTCGGCGCCCGTCAGCGTAAGCGCATCCTCGTCAAACTCGAACCACTCGTTGCCCAGTCTCTTGATCGAAACCAAGCCTTCGACCTGCGTTAGGTCCAAGCGCACAAAGAGGCCCATGCTGCTGACCCACGAGACCGTTCCGGCATAGCGCTCGCCCAGGCGGTCCTCGTAGTACTGGGCAATCTTGATCTTTTGCGTCGCATGGCTGGCGGCATCTGCCGCGCGCTCGGCATCGCTGCATGCGCGGCAGATCTGCGGCAGAATGCGCGGCAGCGACTCGCGCCCCTTGCCGATCAGCCGCAGCGTACGGACCAAGGCGTCCTTGCCGCCGAGCTGCTCATAGGCCAACTGCAGTTTGAGCACGCGGTGCACCACCAGATCGGGGTAGCGACGGATGGGACTCGTAAAGTGACAGTAGCACGGCGCGGCGAGCGCAAAGTGGCCCTCGTTGCGCGGCTTGTACAGCGCGCGCTGCATGCTGCGCAGAAGCAGCGTGTTAACGAGCGGTGCGTTGGCCGTACCGGCGGCAGCATCAACTGCAGCCTGCAGCTCATCGGGGCTCCCCAGGGCAATACCGGCAGCACGGCGATCGTCGATGATGCCTAACTGCGCCAGCGCAACGGCGGCACCGTGCAGGCTATCGGGGCTCGGATCCTCATGCACGCGATAGCAGGCCTCGATATCACGGTCTGCCAGCCACTCTGCAACGCACTCGTTGGCGAGCAGCATGGCCTCCTCGATAAGCGACGTGGCACACGAACGCTCACGCGCCACAATCTGCACGGGTACTCCGTCCTTATCCAATAGAGCGCGAATCTCGGCCGTGTCAAAATCGACTGAGCCGCGGGCGCGACGAATACGACGGCGAAGTTCGGCGAGTTCGTTAGCGGCAACAAGGAAATCGCAGAGGTCGACGTTGTAGCCGCGGGCGGCCTCCTCGCACGCAAGACCGCGCTCAAGCGCTTCCTCGCGCGAGGTCTCGGCAGCCGCAACATCCTCGGCCGCACCCTCCAACACCGAATACTCAACCGCGCCGGCACGCACCAGCAGCGCCTCGGCGCCGTCATAGTCCATACGCACACGCGAGCGAATCACGCTGGGGTACGGATCGTAATGCCGCACGCGGCCCTGCGCATCGAGCTCGATATCGACGGTAAACGCCAGGCGGTCCTCGTCAGGGCGAAGCGAGCACAGGTCATTGGACAGGCGTTCGGGCAGCATGGGAAGCACGCGATCGGCCAGATACACCGATGTCGTACGATGGCGAGCCTCAAGATCGATATGCCCGTCCCAAGCCACATAGTGTGAAACGTCGGCGATATGCACACCCAGCTTGTAGCCACCCTCGGGCGTGCGCTCCAGCGAAATGGCGTCGTCAAAGTCGCGCGCGTCGACTGGGTCGATCGTGATGACAAAGCGGTCGCGCAGATCGCGGCGGAGCGGGTCCTTAAGCGCCGCGGACACATCGAACGAAAGCCCCTCGGCCTCGTCCAGCGCGGCCTCGGGATAGCTATCGGTATAGCCGTAACGCGCCATCACATATTGAACGCCCAAATCGGGCGCGTCATCTCCGCCAATGCGGCGTTCGATCGTCACGGTACCCGATTCCAGGCGCGTCGGGTAGGTCAAAATACGCGCGACAACAGCATCACCCGGGTGGACACCCAGACGATCCGCTGAGGTATCCTCGGGCAGAATGAAGAAGTCGGCCTTCAGACGCGAATCGAGCGGCTCAATCACACCGAGCGGACCGGCGGTCTGGTACGTGCCCACCACGCTTATGGCTGCACGCTCAACTACGCCCTCGATCACGGCGCGCCGCTCACCGTGCGGGCTGTTCTTAATGCTCACGGCAACGGTATCGCCATCCATGATCTCGCGCTTACCGCGGCCCATGACCTTGTAGTCGCCGTTTTCGGTTACAACGTAGGCGCTATGCTCATGGAGCTGCACGCGCCCGGTCAGGCTCGGACGGCGTTCGCTGCGCACCGGCCCGCGCTGATTGCGAGCTCCACGCTTATGCTTGTTATTGCGCCCCATGGCGCCTCCTAACTATCGATTGCGAACTCCAAAGAGTCTACCCAAATGATTCGCTTTCCTGCCGTCCCCTAGGGATCAAAAAACGGGCCGCCCCATAAGAGACGACCCGTTGGAAGGGGTGAATTCCAGGCATGCCTACACGCGCAGGTAGCGGCGCATGGCGATGGCAGAACCAAAGAGACCGATAATCACGCCGACCAGAATCAGCGCAGCATAGGTCACCAGGTAGTACTGCATCGGCAGGGCAAACGACATCCAGCCAATGCTCTCCTGCAGACGCGGAATCATCAAATTGCGCAGCAGCTCCAGAACGCCGATGGAAAGCAGCGAGCCCAAAATGGCCTGCAGCACGCCCTCGGTGATAAACGGGCCACGAATGAAGCCGTTGCTGGCGCCGACCAGACGCATAATCGCAATCTCACGACGACGCGCCGTGATGGACAGGCGAATCGTGTTGTTGATGAAGATGAATGCGATAAAGGTCAGAAGGCCAACGAGCACCACGGCGGCGATGCGGATGTAGTTGGTCACCTGGAACAGGCGGCTCACTTTCTCCTGGCCGTACAGCACGCTCGCGTTGACGTCGCCGTCATCCACGATCTTCTGGAAATCGGCATCCTTCTTGAGCTTCTCTGCCGTGCTCTCGACCTTGGACGGATCGTCCATCTCAATTGCAAACGAGGCGGGCAGCGGGTTCTGGCCATCGAGCGCGCTCATGGTGGCGTCGGCGTTGCCCGACATCTTGCTCGTATACTCGGCCAGCGCGTCGTCCTTGTCCTTATAGGTCACGGACTTGACGTTATTACACGTCTTAAGCTCGGCCTCAAAAGCCTGAACATCGGCCTGATCGGCGTCATCACTAATGAACGCGTTGATGACAACCTGATCCTCGACGGTGCCGATCACGGAGTTCAGCATCGCGGAGCCCATGATGAACAGGCCGATGATAAGCAGCGAAAGGAAGATCGTGATGACGGCGCCGAGCGAGGTAGTCCAGTTACGGAAGAAGTGGCTGATTGCCTCTTTGAAGGAGTAGCCCACGTTAGTTGGTGCCATAGTTGCCGTAACCTCCCCTCTCCTGGTCGCGGATAACGTGGCCGCCCTCGAGGGCGATCACGCGACGGTGCATGCTATCGACCATCTCGCGGTCGTGCGTGGCAACGATCACGGTGGTGCCGGTGCGGTTAATACGCTCGAGCAGCTTCATGATGCCCAGCGAGATCGCCGGGTCGAGGTTACCCGTGGGCTCGTCGCAGATCAGCAGCGGCGGGCGGTTGACCATAGCGCGGGCGACGGCAACGCGCTGCTGCTCGCCACCGGAAAGCTGGTCGGGCAGCGAGTCCATCTGATCGGCCAGGCCGACCAGACGCAGCACCTCGGGCACCTGGCTGCGAATGACGCCCTTGGGCTTGCCGATACACTGCAGGGCAAACGCCACGTTTTCGTAGGCGGTTTTTTGCGGCAGAAGCTTAAAGTCCTGGAACACGGCGCCAATCTGGCGGCGCAGGAACGGAACCTTGCGGTTCTTGATCTTCATGAGGTCCTGACCGGCAACCAGGATGCGACCGCTCGTCGGCTTGACGTCGCGGTTGAGCGTCGACAGCAGCGTGGTCTTACCCGAGCCGGAGTGACCGACCAGGAAGACGAACTCGCCCGGATAGATCTCGATGTTGATGTCGTCAAGTGCAGGCTTGTTGGGCTGTGCCGGATAGATCTTGGTGACATGCTCCATAAGGATGACGGGCTCGACACCGGCCTGCTTGGCCATCTTCTTGCGGCTGGCCTGCGGATCGATGGGCGCAAACACCGACGTAAAATCGGGGTTGTTGAGCGCGTTATCGAGGCTTGCGACCTCGGCTGCCTGATCGCTCTCGACCACCGGGGCAGCAGGCTGCGTGGGGTCGGGAATAGCGGCAAAGAGACCGGACTGCGCAGGCTGAGGAGCCGGCGTCGCAGGGGCCAAGGGGTCGGGAATGCCGGCCATGGTAGGCTGCGGCGTGGCGGCACCAGCCTGAGGCTGCTCCACGCGAGCGGTCACGGCCTGAACGGGCTCAAAACCCGCCGTGCCGGAAAGCGCGACATCGCTGGTTGGATTGTAGGCAAAGGGATCGGATGCCGGCTGTGCCTGATCTGCCGGCTGAGCGGGGGCCTGAGCAACAGGCTGGCCCTCTGAATCCGGAGTGGCGAAACGACTGCCCTGGACGCCTGCCTGCGTCTTGGGGGCATCATCGCCCGCACCGGAGGTACGGAAGTGGTTACCCACTGGTGCTCCTTATCGTCGTGCGTTTAAACTACATGAGCGCTTTATATTTTAGCAGCATTAACTTTGCTGCACATAAGAAGCATGGCGTGCTTAGGGATCCCGTCGGCCGGGCACAGGGTTACTCTCCAAATCGTCCTCGGACATGTCGGAGCCCCCGCTGCGCGCTTCGCGCTGCGGGGGCTCCTCCGTCCTGCGGAAAGATTTGGAGAGTAGCCCTGTGTCCGGCCTGCGGTAACTAAGGGGTCGCCGCGTTTTCCTTGGGGTGCTGCATATACAAAGTTGGAAGGGTCTGAATTGCGCTTTGTCGATATATGCCCTTTTCCCTGATGGGACCGTGCTTGAGGGGCGTCTTCATAAGTTGCGGTGAAATAGGGACTGTTTTACCAGTTAAAAGGTCTAATCAGTCCTTATTTCACCGCAACTGAAACAGGGGCGCTCTCCAAGAGAGCGCCCCTGCCGGGTTTCCATAGTTCTGGCGAAGCAGTCCTTGAGATCCGCCTTGCCTTATGCCAAGAACTCCTTGGTGGTCGCCACGATGTTGGCGGCGTCCAGGCCATACTTGTGCAAGAGCTCGGCACCCGGGCCGGACTCGCCAAAGGTGTCGTTGACGCCGATCTTCTTGAGGGGCGTCGGGCACTGCTCGCACAGGACGTCGGCAACGGCGCTGCCCAGGCCACCGATTACAGAATGCTCCTCGACGGTCACGACGTGGCCGGTCTTGGTGGCGCTCTTGACGATCAGGTCGGCATCGATGGGCTTGATGGTGTGCATGTTGATGACCTCGGCGTCGATGCCCTCGGCAGCGAGCTGCTCGGCGGCCTCGAGAGCCTCGCCGACCATCAGGCCGCAGGCGATGATGGTGACGTCGGCGCCCTCGCGCATGACAATGCCCTTACCCAACTCGAAGTTGTAGGTCTCGGGGTCGTTGATAACCGGCGAGGCCAAACGAGCGAAGCGCATGTACACCGGACCGTCGCACTCGTAGGCGGCGCGCGTTACGGCGCGGGCCTCGACGTCGTCGGCAGGAACGATCACAGTCATGCCGGGGATGACGCGCATGAGGGCAATATCCTCGCAGCACTGGTGCGTGGCGCCATCCTCGCCCACCGAGATACCGGCATGCGTGGCACCGATCTTAACGTTGAGATGCGGGTAGCCGATGGAGTTACGGACCTGCTCAAAGGCGCGGCCGGCGGCAAACATGGCAAAGGTGCTCGCGAAGGCAACGCGGCCGGTGGTCGCGATACCGGCGGCGACGCCCATCAGGTTGCTCTCGGCAATGCCCACATCGAAGAAACGATCGGGGCAGGCGGCCTTGAACTTGCCGGTCTGCGTGGCGGCGGCCAGGTCGGCGTCGAGGACCACAAAGTCATCGTGCTCGTTGGCGAGCTCGACGAGGGCCTCGCCGTAGCTTACGCGCGTGGCGATTTTTTTGACGTCTGCCATCCTAGAGCTCCTCTCCGGCGGCCGTGAGCTCTGCCATGGCCTGCTCAAACTGTTCATCGTTGGGGGCCTTGCCGTGCCAACCAACCTGGTTCTCCATAAAGGAAACGCCCTTGCCCTTCATGGTCTCGGCGATGATGGCGGTCGGCTGACCCTTGGTGGCGCGGGCCTCGGCAAAGGCGGCGCGGATCTGATCGAAATCGTTGCCGTCGGCAAGCTCCACCACGTGGAACTTAAAGGCGCGGAACTTGTCGGCGAGCGGCATGGGGTCGTTGACCTCCTCGACGGGGCCGTCGATCTGCAGCCCGTTGTGGTCGACGATCACGCAGAGGTTATCGAGCTGATGGTTGCCGGCAAACATGGCTGCCTCCCAGACCTGGCCCTCCTCGCTCTCGCCATCACCCAGCAGGGCGTACGTGCGGTAAGTATCGCCCCAGTGCTTGGCGGCAACCGCCATGCCCACGGCGGCGGAGATGCCCTGGCCGAGCGAGCCGGTGGACATATCGACGCCCGGGGTGTCGTTCATGTTGGGATGACCTTGCAGGTGGCTGCCGATATGGCGCAGCGTCTCGAGATCCTCCTTGGGGAAGAACCCACGCTCGGCGAGCACGGCGTACAGGCCCGGAGCGCAATGGCCCTTGGAGAGCACAAAACGGTCGCGATCGGCCTTGCGGGGATCGGCCGGGTCGACGTTCATTTCCTCAAAGTACAGATAGGTCATGATGTCGGCAGCGCCGAGCGAACCGCCCGGATGGCCGGACTTGGCAGCGTGCACGCCGGTGACGATGCCCTTCCTTACCTCGTTGGCAACCTTTTTGAGCTCTTCGTCGCTCATTGTGCCTTCCTTTCATCCTCATTAGACAAAATGCGCACGGCACGGAAAGGTAATCCCAACACAGCCGCAATGCACGTACGTCATTCATTATGCTGGAAACTGATGGCTTTACCAGAGTTTTTATCATTATTTGAACAATTTAGCAGGCAGAACCGCTGATGAAACGGTTTATCAATGTGAACGTCTTTTGGATGGAACGCGATCGACCCTACGCGCTAATGTCCTTGAATCCCTCGCCGAAGGCTTCCGTAACGTCGGCAACCGTCACGATGGCATGAGGATCGCGCTCGCGCACGATCGTCTTGAGGGTATTGAGCTCTCGACGGCTCACGATGACCATAATCACTGGCTTCTCGGCACCCGAATACATGCCAGTCGCCTTAAACTTGGTACAACCACGACCCAGGCCATACATGATATCGGCAGCGATATCAGGGAACTTGTCCGAGATGATGAGTACCATACGGCGTTTGTTGCCACCATCGACCACGGCATCGATCACGTAGCCGCTAATGACCATCGAAAGGCCTGCATACAGTGCGTTTTCGATTGAAAAGACCGGAGCCGATAGCGCGCATACGGCAACATCGATCGCCATGACGGTCGAGCCCACCGGCAGCGAGGTGTTACGCGAGATGATTTGGCCAATCGTGTCCGAGCCGCCGGTGTTGGCGCCGGCGCGCAACACCATGCCGTAACCGATGCCCGTAATAATGCCGCCCCACATGGCAGGGAGCATCAGGTCCGCATCCGCCAGAGGTGCTACAAACGGGGCGAACAGATCGGTAAAGAAGCCCAGCAGCACAAAGCCCGTCGCGGTCTGCACCACGTAGAACATGCCGCCCTCGCGCATAACGACCAACAACAGCAAGGCGTTCATCACGATCGTCTGAATACCAACGGGAAGCGATAGGCCGCGCGCCGCGCCGACCGCCTGGATAATGGTGGCAAGGCCCGTAACGCCACCGGCGGCAAGACCGTTGGGAATCAAAAACAAGTCGGTCGCGATGGCGGCCAAGGCACACCCCAACATGATCTGGGGCAGGTCGTGAAAGAAGTTCATCGAAAGAATGCGCTTGATGTCCAGACGATATGCCATGCTGCCTCCCTCAAAAAAGCGCACCCAAACGGATGCGCTTTGAACTTCTTCTTGTATTCGATTCTACCGATTCGCCGGACAAAAACCACCCCTGCGCAGGGTTTATTCTGGATACAAACCCGTCCAACCGTTGGGCTTGGCATCGGCTTGAAGCCACCCGATGTTTTAGACCTCCGAGCCTTCTGCATCGGCGTTGCCGGTAGCCCAGCGATGGTAGCCAATAACAAACGGATCCAGATCGCCATCGTCGAGAACGGCCTCAACGTTGCTGGTCTCCACGCCCGTACGCAGGTCCTTGACCATCTGGTACGGGTAGAGCACGTAGCTGCGAATCTGGTTGCCAAAACCAATCGTGGTCTTGGGTCCGCGAATCTCGTCGAGCGTCTCGGCACGCTTCTCGAGCTCGATCTCGTACAGACGGGCCTTGAGAATCTGCATGCACGCAGCCTTGTTTTGAATCTGGCTGCGCTCGTTTTGGCAAGTGACAACGATGCCGCTGGGAAAATGCGTCACGCGTACGGCGGAGTCGGTGGTGTTGACGCCCTGGCCGCCCGGGCCGCTCGCGTGATACACGTCCACGCGGATATCGTCGGGACTGATCTCGATGTCGATATCGTCAGGCAGCACGGGGATGACCTCGACGCCGGCAAACGTGGTCTGGCGGCGCTTCTTGTCGTCGGTGGGGCTAATGCGCACCAAGCGGTGCACACCGGCCTCGGCACGCAGCATGCCAAACGCGTCCTTGCCCTCGACGGTAAAGGTCGCACGGTCGATGCCGATGACCTCAGCCGCGGGGCAGTCGTTAATGGTGACCTTCCAGCCGCGACGCTGGCAGTACTTCATGTACATCTTAAAGAGCATGAAGGTCCAGTCCTGCGCCTCCAGGCCACCCTGTCCGGGCTTGATGGTCACAATCGCGTCGCCGTGATCGAACTCACCGGTAAACCAGCTCGAAAGCTCGAGCTCGTCGATAGCGCGGGCCAGGCGTTCTGCCGTAGCGGCAGCCTCCTCGCGCAATGCGGCGGCATCGGGGTCGTCGCCCATCTCCTCGGCAAGCTCCAGCGCCGCACGGGCGTCAGATAGCTCACCGCGCGCGGTATCCACGGCAGCGATATCTTCCTTGGCGCGAGCGATCTCCTCCATGGTGGCGCGAGCGGCGTCGGCGTCATCCCAAAAGCCGGGGGCCACGCTTTTGGCCTCGAGCTCGGTCACGCGCGTGCGCTTCTCGTCCAAATGAAGATATGACTCGACCTCGCCGAGCCGGTCCGCAAACGCGTCCAGCTCGGCGGGCGTTACCTCTAAAGCCTCAGCCATTAACGATTCCTGCCGTGGCAGTACTTAAACTTCTTGCCGCTACCGCAGGGGCACGGGTCGTTGCGGCCCACGTTGACGTACGGATCGTCGCTCTCGGACTTGCGATAGGTGGTCACCTTGCCACCGTTGTTGACGGCAGCCGGACCACCCTGGACAGCTGTGCGGGCCTGCACCTGCGCCTGCTTGCGCAGCACCGAGTCGCCGTTGTCACCATCGACCTCGGCAGGACCGGAGAAGCGCGCACCCTCGAGCGAGGGCTCCTCCTTGTGCTCCACGGCACGCGGGGCAGCCTTGATCTCGATGCGCAGAACCGTACGCAGATAATCCTCGTACATGGTATCGACGAGTATCTGGAACGCGCCGTAGGCCTCGGTCTTGTACTCAACCAGCGGATCGCGCTGACCAAAGCCTCGCAGTCCGATACCGGTCTTGAGGTAGTCCATCTCCTGCAGGTAGTTCATCCAGCGGGTATCGATGACGCGCAGCATGACCTGGGTGTTGAGCTCGCGCATGAGGTCCTCACCCAGGCGCTCGGCCTTCATGTTGTAGCACTTCTCAACGTAGGCCAGGACATCGGCGGCAAGGGCCTCGTAATCCTCGTCGGGGAACTTCGGCGTATCGATATGGCCGGTCAGCTCCACGACCCACTTGCGCAGACCCTCGAGATCGCGCTCGCCATCGTGGCTGTCCTTGGTGCAGAACTCCTGCACGCAGCGGTACACGGTGTCGTGCATGACCTCGGTGATGTGGTCGGTCAGGTCCTTGCCGTCCAGAATCTTGTTGCGCTCGGCGTAGATGACCTGGCGCTGCTTGTTCATGACGTCATCGTACTCAAGGACGCTCTTACGCATGGAGAAGTTGATGCTCTCGACCTTGTGCTGGGCGCTCTCGACGGCCTTGGAGATGATCTTGTGCTGGATGGGCATGTCGTCGCCCATGTCGGCGGTGACCATCATTTTGGAGACGCGGTCCATCTTGTCGCCGCCGAACAGGCGCATGAGGTCGTCCTCGAGCGACAGGTAGAACTGGGTCTCGCCCGGATCGCCCTGACGACCGGAACGGCCGCGCAGCTGGTTGTCGATACGACGGGATTCATGGCGCTCGGTGCCGATGACGGTCAGGCCGCCGGCGGCAAGCACGCGCTCGCGCTCTGCCTTGCAGGTCTCCTTGGCCTCGGCGTTAAACTGCTCGAGCTGCTCGGGCGTCACGTCCTCCATGGTCAGGCCCTCGTACTCAAGGCGCTCGCGCACCAGCTCGTCGGGGTTGCCGCCCAGCAGGATGTCGGTACCACGACCGGCCATGTTAGTAGCGATGGTCACGGCACCGTAGCGTCCGGCCTGGGCAACGATATGAGCCTCGCGCTCGTGGTGCTTAGCGTTGAGGACCTCGTGCGCGATGCCGCGCTTGGTAAGGGCGGCCGACAGCTTCTCGGAGCTTTCGATGGAGACGGTGCCCACCAGGACCGGCTGGCCCTTGGCGTGACGTCGCTCGACGTCGTCGGCAACGGCGTTGTACTTGGCCTGGATGGTGCGGTACACCAGGTCCTCGTGGTCAACACGCTGAACGGGCTTGTTGGAGGGGATGACCTCGACGGGCAGCTTGTAGATCTCGCGGAACTCAGCGTCCTCGGTGAGTGCCGTACCGGTCATGCCGGAGAGCTTGTCATACAGACGGAAGTAGTTCTGCAGGGTGATGGTGGCAAGGGTCTGGTTCTCCTCGCGTACGAGCACGCCCTCTTTGGCCTCGATGGCCTGGTGCAGGCCCTCAGAATAGCGGCGGCCCTCCATGATGCGGCCGGTGAACTCGTCGACGATCTTGACCTCGCCGTTAGTGACCACGTACTGCTTGTCGCGATGGAACATGTACTGGGCCTTCAGCGCCTGCTGCAGGTGGTTGACCAGCTGGCCCGAAAGGTCGGCATAGATGTCCTCGATACCCAGGCGGCGCTCGATCTTCTTAAGGCCGCGCTCGGTGGCGGCAATGGTGTGCTTGGCCTCGTCCATGACATAGTCGCCCGTGGGCTCCACGTCCTCGGTGGCGGTGAGCATGTCGTGCGACACGTCCTCGCCGCGCTCAAGGCCGCGCACGGCACGCGCGAAGTCCTTGTAGGTGCTGGCGGACTTGGTGCCGGCACCCGAGATGATGAGCGGCGTTCTGGCCTCATCGATCAGGATGGAGTCGACCTCGTCGACGATGGCGTAATGGTGGCCGCGCTGCACGCGCTGCTCGGGACGGGTAACCATGTTGTCGCGCAGGTAATCGAAACCGAACTCGGAGTTGGTGCCGTAGGTGACGTCTGCCTGGTAGGCCGGACGCTTGAGCTCGAGCGGCATGTTGTTCTGGAGCAGACCGACGGTCATGCCCAGGTACTTGTAGATGCGGCCCATCCACTCGGAGTCGCGCTTTGCCAGGTAATCGTTGACGGTAACGACATGCACGCCCTTGCCGGCGATAGCGTTGAGGTAGCCGGCCAAGGTGGAGACAAGGGTCTTGCCTTCGCCGGTCTTCATCTCGGCGATATGCCCCTCGTGCAGCGCCATGGCGCCGATGAGCTGTACGTCAAAGTGACGCATGCCCGTGATGCGCTTGGAAGCCTCACGCACGGTGGCAAAGGCCTCGGGGAGCATGTCGTCGAGCGACTCGCCGTTGGCGTAACGCTCGCGGAACTTATCGGTCTGGGCGCGGAGCTCTTCCTCGGTCATCTTCTCAAACTGGGGCTCAAGACCGTTGATCTGGTCGACGATCTTGTAGTAGCGCTTAAGGTCCTTATCGGATCCAAAGGACAGCAGCTTTGACATGAATCCCATGTGGTTTTCCTTTTTGGCCATCGCCCACGCCATGCAGCCTTGGGCGAGTTAAACACAGATAAATGTACTTTAGCCAAACAAGGCACGGCCTATACGGTCGACCTCGACCGCCACGTAATAACTACGACCAACCTGCCAAAAAGGGACTGGTTTATTTTGGCAGGTTTTATCTGGGCAAACGCTGTCTCTCTGCCATTTGGTGCAAGCCAATCTGCCCCCTTCGCACCAATCTGGTGCAATGGGGACAGGTTGGCTTGCACCAATAAAAAGAAAAGGACCGCGCACCCAAACGGATGCACGGCCCTTATGCCATGAATGCGAGCGATTCCGCGGCGAGCTATTTACTCAGCAGCCTCGGTGGTCTCGGCCTCAGCAGCGGCCTCCTCGACGGGAGCCTCTGCGGGAGCCTCGGCGGCCTGCTTGGCAGCCTCCTCGGCGAACTTAGCGGCACGCTTAGCCTTCTCGGCAGCCTTAGCCTCAGCGGCGGCCTTGCGAGCGGCCTCGGCCTCAGCAGCCTTGGCGGCCTTGGCAGCCTTGGCCTCCTCAGCCTTCTTGAGCTGGGCGGCAGCGGCGCCACCGAACTTGTCGGCGAAGCGCTGGACGCGTCCACCGGTGTCGACGAACTTCTGCTGGCCGGTGTAGAACGGGTGGCACTCGTTGCAAAGCTCGACCTTCATCTCGGACACGGTAGCGTGCGTCTTGAAGGTGTTGCCGCAGGAGCACGTCACCGTGCACTCGACATACTGGGGATGGATACCCTGCTTCATGGTAGGACTCCTTATTGGTCAGGCGCTGGTTACCGATCAGCGCATAAGGCGTCTTGGTTTCCGACCAAGACAACAAACTCGGCTATGGTACCACGGCGCCGAGCGTCCCACAAAAGGTTCACGGTCTTTTCGGAACGACACGAATCTGACCCATCGAAACACATCTCCACCGTTCCTTCAACTGGGAAAATGCCGTCCCCGGGGCCTGAGAAGGGCCCCGGGGACGTTCGACTGACTGCGGGAACGGCCTTTCCGCTCAATGTGTTCGGCTGAGATCGGAAATCAACCAAACTGAACTAGGTTCAGTTGACATGGTTAAAAACGAGGGGCGACGCTTTTGCGTCACCCCTCGTCCCGGCCGGTTGCTTTAGTTGTACACACGGTAGTTACACTTGAACTGGGTTATGTGTCCATAGTTGGAGCGGTACCAACCCGACGTATAGCTGATTGCCTCTGCGCCTAGATAGTCGTAGCCCTTGTTGTAGCGAAGCTGACGGTAGGTCGTGTCGTACTCTGCTACGTAAAACGTGTCTCCAGAGAAGGCTTTGTACCGGTCCTTAACCGTCGAAGCCATGTACGCGGGTTCGACATCGCCTTTCTCCCCGTTGAGCGCATAGACGGGTGCCGCGATTCCGCATAAAGCCGTTGCCACGAGGATGGCGTAGACAGCCATGCGCGACGCATTGGACTTCAGCTGTTCAAATAGTTTCATGTCATTCACCTCGCTCGTATGTATCGAGGTATTCCTGCTTGAGCGTCTGCGAGGACGACTTGATCTTTTCCACGAGCGTGCCGGCCTCGATGAAGTAGAACGAGTTGGTGAGGTCTGCCAGGTCGTCGAGCAGATGGCTTGAAATGAGCACGCTTCGTCCCCGCGCCACCTCGCTGCGCATCGCGTCGCAGGAGGTTTTCCGCTTTCCCGGATCGAGGCCGTTCAGCGGTTCATCGAGGATAAGGTACGGGCAATCGGTCGATATCGCCATGGCAAGCTTTACCTGCTGCTTCATTCCTGTCGAGAGTTTACGGGTCGGCTTGTCGAGATATGGGGAGATTCCGAGGGAGCTGCAGAGCGAGTCGATGTCGGTGGCCGATTTCCACGCCTCCCTAACGAAAGCAAGGTGCTCGAGGGCCGATAGCGTGGGGTAAAGATCCGTGCCGCCTGAAGAGCTCAGGTAGACGAGTTCTGCAAATTCGGCTGATTGACGTTGGCTGATTCCGTCTGCCACCAGGCTTCCCGAGTGGATACGGGTGGGAAATTGGCCCGACAGCGCTTCAAGAAAGGTGGTTTTCCCCGAGCCGTTGGGAGCAACGAGGCCCGCCGCCGTTCCCGGGCTCAAGAAAAGCGATCCGATTGAAAGTATCGTCGTGCTTCCGTATCCCACGCTCACGTCCAGAAGCTCGAGCCCATGGTGCTTTTTCGCGGGTCCAGGCTGTTTGGGCGAACGTGTCGCAACGGCGCCGACCGCAAAAAAGACCGCGACGTATATCAGGGCCACGGCAAGCATCGATGCACCGCTTGAACCGGAGCCAATGAATTCCGTCGGGAAGCATCCCACGTAACCCGTTGCCTCGATAGGCGAGAATATGGCCAGCGGCAGGAGATTGAGCGCGGCGTTATGCTCCAGTGCCGAATCGGACAGTAACGGGAATACCGGGGCCGCGACAAGCAGCGCGGAGGCAAGGGGGCCTGCGAGGACGCGCCTCGTTGCGGTCGATAGGACGACGGAACAAACGGATATCAAGGTTCCGCCCGCAAGAAGCGCGATAAGCAGGGTCGTGAAGACGTTTCCCGCAGTCGTGGTGGTAAGCGCGCCGTCATGGAAGAAGGCGATCGGGTACCCAATTTGCCCGAAGCCGTTTAGGGCCAAGGCGTAAATGCCCCCGGGTGCAAGGCCGGCGAGGAGCATCGCGGTCCCCGCGGCGATTATCGAAAACACGATCTGAATAAGGCGCCGGAATTTGGGCACGGGCGCCTTTGCCGCCAGGGTCGCAGGCCTTGTGGCGCCGAGCACGAGTATCGACGAGAGAAGGAAGGGGATGAAGGGAAGGAAAGACGGCGCCGTGGCAATGGCGTAAGGCAGGAAGGAAAGGAATGGCAGGTCGTTTGCGGAGGCCGGGATATCCGTGATGCCGGAGCTGCTCAGGGCACGGCAATATGCGAGCGCTGCGTCATTGGTCTCTTGGTCTCCCACGATGGACCCGGATTGGAAGCCTTCGCCCATGAGCGCGTAGTAGCTCTCGGCAGAATCGAGAAAGGCGGCGTCGGTTTGAGCGGCAAGGGCGGCGTTCGCGTATCTTGCAAGCTCCGCGTCGACTTGCTGCTCTGGAGATAGGTCTGTGCCGCTGGCCTGGGGCGCGCGCGTATTGAATGCGTTGACAAAGCTCTGCATGCCCTGTTTCATAAAGAAGGGCCCGTAGATGGGTGAATTGAACGCAATGGGGACGGAAAAGGCTGCAGCGAGAACGAGCGTACAAATCCATACGGCCTTGTCTCTTAGGATTAGTTTGAGAAGAAGTCGACAGTACATTTAGAAGCACCTACGTTCCTCAAAGAATTGTTAGATTAAAAGTAACAGACCGGATGAAGATACGTGCGACGGGGGCGAGGCGAATGGCTGAGCGGTATCGATATGCGGGTTCAACGGTATCACATTGGCCACATAGATTTTTAACTTGCATTTCTACCCGCCCTTTTCGTAGAGTCGCCGATACGTGCTTAGCGCACCCTCGGCGCGTCCGGCAGGCTTTGCGAAATGGGATCCAGGAGACTTCGGCGCAGCATCATCTTGCGGAATGCTTCTAATGAGCCTCCCATCCTTCAAAAACAGAATCTCATCGCACAGCCTATCGACCGAATCCAAGATGTGGGATGACATGATGATGCACGTACCAGAATCGGCCAGCTTCCTGAGAATCTCGGAATGCAAGTCCACCCTGCTGGGGTCGAGCGCGTTCATGGGCTCATCTAATAGAAGGTACCGCGCGCCCGTCGCATACGCAATCGCCAGGGTAAGCTGCTGCTTCATGCCCTGGCTCAGAGTGCGGATCCTCATCTTCGCGAACTCGCCTATCTGCGTTTGCTCCACTATCTCTTCGATATCGCGAGCATGCGGCCACATATCGCAAACCATCTTGAGGTGATCTTCCGCACGCAATCCGGGATACAGCAGCGTCCCCTCACCAGGTGCATAGAAGATCATAGAACGGACCTCTCTCGCACCCGTACCCTGCACCTCATCCAGAACGATGCTCCCGTCCACGCGAGGACCCGGCAAACCTGCCATCGCACGCAGCAACGTCGTCTTTCCATGCCCGTTCGGAGCGACGAGACCGTAGACCGTACCCGGGGCAAACTCAGCGTTCACCGAATCTACGAGCACCTTCTTTCCATAAGAGATCGTCAGCGTTTGAAGGTCAATCATCGAGATCATCCCCTTTCGATCTTTGGAACACTCAGGCGCACCATCAACGGAGATACGGCGCCCAAGACCACCAGCAGAGCGCCCGATGCGCCGACGACCTCTCCAAAAGGCATCGCGTTCGTCCCTCGCCCAAGGAACCCAATCGTCCCCACCTGGGAAGCGGGATCAAACGAGGCGAATGGAGCCAGCAGCGCGACGCCCATGCCCACGCTTTCAACATGAGCGCTCAACGAACCCAACACCAAGAGAACCGCGCAAACCATTCCGGTGACAACGGGGTTGCGGCTAATCGCTGCTGTCAACGCAGCGACGACGGAAATCACGCCGTATGCCATGACCAGCAACGGAATACTGCACAACACCGCCTCCCCCACCATGGACGTTGTCGAAGCTCCCGCCCGAATGAGAGCGACGGGATACTCCGATCCACCCGCACCGTTCTTAATCACGGACACAACGACAGCGGGAACCATCGACACCAAAAGCAGCACCAAGCCAAGCAGGAGAGCCAGCGCAACAGCCGTCAGAAAACGCACATGCGCTGTTGCGGGGATCTGGAGAACCAGAAGGGAACGACACTGCAGGTGGGTGCACGCGAGCGATGTGACAACCACGGGCAACAGCAAAAATAAGGAGGGAAGCGCTGCCTGGAGATACAAAAGGAGGATTAATGGGGGCATCTTCGTACTTAACTCGTAAACCTTGGGGTCCGGCAAGTTCGCGATCGACTCAAGCAGAAGGGCGCGCGCCTCCGCACGAGAAGGAGTCTCCGGCTCGATTCCGATCGATTGCAGGAGAGTCGCATCTGCCGCGCCCAGCTCACCTCGAGCGCGCTCGTACGTCGCAAGGCTTCGAAACCCCTCCGCAGGCATAGGCGCGTACACGAAACCCGAAAGAGCATCCCGCATGTCTTCCAGGGCCGCTTTGCCCTCGACGTCCATATTCGCAGCGTTCTGCTCTAGATACCGATCTATTGAACGGAGCTCCCCATCCCTATACCGAACAGCGGAAACGTTATCAGCGTCAGGAAACATCTCGACCAGAGCCGGGGCCAGCATCGTCGTCGACATTGCAATCGCGCATACGGCGAGGGTAGGAGAACGCAGGAGCAGTTTCCCATCGTTCTTGCGTATGCAACGGCGGAGGCACAAGCGCTCGAACGAGTTGCCGTTCTCGATGCAGTGAAGGAACCTCTCTCAAGACAAATCGGGGATATCGGGCACGCGCAGCCGCTCTTTCCAGCAACGCAAAGCAGGCTAATTGCCAGCACCTCGATCCCGATTGCGCATACGAGGGCAATCGCGCCACGCTCGAAGCAAAGTCCAGGCAGATTCACTATCTGCGTTGTCGGGTACGGGCTATAGGCGCCGACGGTCAACTCAGTGTTCGCATACGTAAGGGGATTCAACAGGGCGAACTCACGTAAAGCGATGGATCTTCCGTAATACCCGGGAACCATCGTCACCCCCATCAGGGCACATACGAACACGATTCCAAGCGTAGGGTTATTGGCAATCTTCACGGCAAGGTGAACGACAAGCGAGATGAACGCTGCCACCAAGAATTGCAAGATGGCCGTCTGCGCGAACACCAGCCAAGCCGGTTTGATAACCGGAGTCGCATATTGAATGTAGCCTATCGGATAGAACGGCGAGCCCGGGCCATTCTTCACAAGCGCGGCGATTATCCCTGGAAGATTGATGGCGAGGACGGCAAGCATTGCAAAAACACTCGCCCATACGCTCGATGCAACAAGTCTACCCAGCTCGCCCATCGGTGCCTGGATGATGAGCTTTTCACGTTTGTTAAGACGCGCGGCAAGGAACGAGACGGCAACGGCCGTTGCGACCCATAGCAAGTACTCCTTCGATCCGTCATAATAGGTGTACTCTCCATCCGATATCTGCAGAAACGGAAGTAGGGGAGAGAGCGGTGCCAAGATAAGACGTCCCGCGGCAAGAGGGTACAGAAGCGCGGGCATGCTTGATGAAGAGGTATAGACACCGTCCTCCCCCGCATTCACAAGCGCATCCGCATAGGATGCTGACAATTCCTGCTCAACACGGGTTATTCCCGACTCGAGGTATTCGACCCGTCCGTCGATGCCAGCCGCGCTCCTGAAGACGGGCAGAGCACAAAGAACCATCAACGCAACAACGACAACACAGAGCGACCTGGAGGAGAGAAGCGACCTAAAGATCGCCTTCGAGATTTTGAGCATATTCATCGTCAACCTTAACCTCATCCAGTCGGAACAGAGGGGCCGAACAAAATGCTCGGCCCTTCCTCGCATCTAGTAGGTGCTATAGACAAATTGCCATTTATCAGTTGTGCCAAGAACACCACAGGAGCACATTGCAGCGAGGCGGGATTCCCTATGATGCGCGGATCGGCGATAGCCATTTCGGTAGGAGATCGTCTTGTAAGAGATGTTGAACATCGAGATGCTGTGCCCGCTTACGCCGCGAGGACAGCTGTAGCTCCAGTAGGTATCGACGACGTCGTCCGTATACCCGAGGGGCTCAACGAGGGCACACTGGCTGCTCTCCTGGGAAGGAGGCATCGGGGTATCCGCAAAAGCGGGGGCTCCCGGCAGCAACAGACAAAGAGCGAGGCCGAGGAAAACCAAGAGCTTACACGACTTAACAGTACTGAACATAATCCTCTCCAATCTAGAGGGGTTTCGGTTGCAGTATGCTGTGATTACTTGACGGCAAAGTCAATTTAACATAAACTGTTAAAAAGTAACCTGAGTTTTTTAAATTCTTCGGAGGTTATTATGAGTTCCGACAATCGCACTCCCCGGCTTCATTCCTTCCGCATCGCATGTGCGATAGCCTCTGCGACCCTTTGCGCCACCGCCATCGCACAAGTGGCGTTCTCCTTAAAGCCAGCAATCGAAGTGCTCGACAACCCTGTAATTGCAGACTCCCCCGCGTATCCAGCCCTTGCGATCTCGACATTGGTCCCTGCCGTCATCGGTATCGCTACGACCATCCTCAGCGCCGTTCTCGTGTGGACGATCAAGAGCGGAGACCCCTTCAAGAAAGGGTCTGCGACATGCTTGAAGGTGCTCGGCATTCTCTTCGTTGTTCAAGCTGCCACCAGCCTCTACGCCGGCTCACTCAAAACCTCCGTTTCGATGTTTGGCGGCGAGGGGGCCGTCGGCGCCCAAGAGATCGCTTCATCATTCGATTGGACCTCTCTGGTTCTCGGCATCGTCCTGTTCATGCTTTCCCAGCTCTTCTTGTACGCCCGAGAGCTGTACCTCGACTCCGACGAGATTGCGTAAGGAAACGCCATGCCCGTAATTGTTCGCCTCGACAAGATCATGGCCGAGCGAAAGATTTCCTCGAACGAACTTGCCGAAAGGATTGGAACCACGCCCGTGAACCTGTCCCGCATTAAAAAAGGGCATATTCGCGGCATTCGCTTCAACACACTCGAGCAGCTATGCCTCGCCCTTCGTTGCCAACCCGGAGACCTTCTCGAAGTCATGAGCGAAGAGGATGCCCGAAAGGAGTTCGGACTCGATTGGTCCGCCGAGGATTAGAGGGCGGTCGTTCTCGCCCTGCACACGGGGATGCGAATCGGCGAGGTCTGCGGCCTTCGGTGGTGCGATGTGGATTTCGAGACGGGCCTGATCTCGATCAGACACTCGGTGGCGTACGCGAAGGGAATGGGTTCGTTCATCAAGGACACCAAGACCCATGACGCCAGGGGTATCCCCATCGACCCGGTCGGCCTACTCCCCTTCCTGAAGGAGACCCACGAGATCGACTGCGGAAAGCTGCGCTTGCGCGGCCTTACCGGGGCGGTCGAGATCGGGGACTGCTACATCCTGTCGGAGCCGGGCGCGACCTTCGCGACGACAAGCTATATCCGCAGGGCGTTCAAGACGTTCTCGGAGACCAACGGCCTCATGGGCACCAACGACGAGCTGATCACGTTCCACGGCCTTCGCCACACGTTCGCAACGCAGTGGATCCGCCAAGGCGGCGATATCAAGGCGCTCCAATCGATCCTCGGCCACAAGGACGCCATGGCGACGCTCAACGTCTACGCCGACATCGAGCCCATCTCCAAAATCCATAACATGCTGCGCGCCACGCCGTGCCTTTGGCGCGGGCACCTCGGGCCGAGGGTCGATCCGGGTCCCATGTTCCAACAGAGGATCCAGGAGTCCATCGAGACGCTCCAGGCGTTCGGCTACGGCATCACCGAGCCGGACGACCGAAATATCGCCATACGCGACGTGAAGACGAACAGTTGGCTCTAGCTCACCGAGTACGCGGCAGTGCTGGGCCCATCCCAACTGAGGTCACGGTGGTCCGATAGGGGCGCCGCCCGCGGCATGCGCCGCGGAGCGGTATCCCCTACCGAAGGGCGGGGATGCCCTCCGCTTCCAGTTCGGAATCAGCCGTCGGAGGCGTTCGGCTGACTGCGGGAACGGCCTGTCCGCTCAATGTGTTCGGCTGAGATCGGAAATCAACCCAACACGAGCCGGACACGCGCCAGACGGCTCTTCCCCGTACGGCCTTCCCCCTTACGCTCATGTTGCAGACGTGTAACGCCGCAGTAAGCACACCCCTTTTGGCGCCAGACAGGTACAATGATGAACAATGTACCGTAGCGGAGCGCCCCCGCGCGCCGCAACCACGCGAAAGGGTTTCCCATGGCCGAGATCTCGTCCTCCCGCATCGTCATCACCGTCCTTGGCAAGAACCGCCCCGGTATCGTCGCCGGCGTCACCCGCGTTCTGGGCGAGGCCAACGTCGACATCCGCGACATTACGCAGTCCATTATCGAGGACATCTTTACCATGACCATGCTGGCCGACACCGCCGAGTCCAAGCTCGACTTCGCCGAGCTGCAGAAGGCCCTGGCCGAGGCAGGCGAGCTTTCGGGCGTTAACGTGTCCATTCAGCGCGAGGACGTCTTTAACTTTATGTACCGCCTGTAGCGAACAAACCGCTCGGGGCAGCTTGACGTCATATCGTCCAAGCGCGCCGCCCCAAAGCGGACCGGAGAGGAGCGCGCATGGCCTACGACGCCAAGAAAATCTACTACCGCTTCGACGATCACCTGAGCCGCCTGGTTCTGGATTACGAGGCGAGCCGTCAGATTTCGCCCGAAAGCGAAAACCTCTACCACGGCCTGCCGACCGCCCCGTACGACGAGGGCTTGTTCGTAGAGCACAACGTCAAGCGCGGCCTGCGCAATGCCGACGGCTCGGGCGTGGTCGCGGGTCTTACCCGCATCTCGGACGTGCACGGCTACAACAAGGTCGACGGTAAGGTCGTGCCCGATCAGGGCAAACTCACGCTTCGTGGCTACAGCATCGAGGATCTGGTCAACAACGCCCAGGCCGAGAACCGCTACGGCTACGAAGAGGTCGCCTATCTGCTCATCACGGGCTCTCTGCCCACCAAGGAAGAGCTTGACGGTTTTTGCGGACGCCTGGGTGCTTTTAGACACCTGAGCGACGAATACGTCCGCGAGTTCCCCATGACCACGGTGTCGTCGAGCATCATGAATGTGCTTCAGCGCGCCGTGCTGCTGCTCTACGCCTTCGACGCCGAACCAGACGTGATCACGCCCGAGCACGAAATCGACGTCGCCATTTCCATGCTCGCACGTCTCCCGCGCATCGCCGCCTTTGCGCACATGGCATCGGTCGCCAAGCGCCACGGCTCGGAGATGCACGTGCCGCACCCCACGCCCGGCCTCTCCACCGCCGAGACCATTCTGCAGGTCCTACGCGGCGGCATGGCATTCACTCGCGATGAGGCGATGCTGCTCGACGTGATGCTCATGTTGCATGCTGAGCACGGCGGCGGCAACAACTCCACCTTTGCCTGCCGCGTGCTGTCCTCCTCGGCCACCGACCCGTATTCCGCCTACGCCGCGGCTATCGGCTCGCTCAAGGGCCCGCGCCACGGCGGCGCCAACGCCAAGGTCGTGTCCATGCACGAGGACATCCGTGCACATGTCTCCAATTGGGAGGACGAGGACGAGGTCGCAGCCTACCTGGGCAAGATTCTCGACAAGCAGGCCTTCGACGGCACGGGTCTCATCTACGGCATGGGCCACGCCGTCTACACGCTCAGCGACCCGCGCGCCGAGGTCTGCCGCCACTACGCACGTTCGCTCGCTGCCAAGAAAGATCTGGGCGAGGAATTCGCTCTGATCGAGCGCATCGAGCGCCTGGCACCGCAGGTGATGCGCGACCACGGCATGACCAAGCCTATCTGCGCCAACATCGACCTGTACACAGGTTTTATCTACAAGATGCTCGGCGTGCCCGAGACGCTTTTTACGCCGCTTTTCGCCGTCGCCCGCATGGCCGGCTGGTCGGCACACCGCATGGAAGAGCTCTTCTGCGCGCACCGTATTATTCGCCCGGCCTATCGTCCGGTGATCGAGCCGCTGGAGTATAAGCCGCTCGCCGACCGCTAGGACGCGGACCGTTATAGAACTCGAGCGTGGCCAGGGCATCACCGCCTTCGGCCACGCTTTTTATGCCAGCAGAAAGGGCTGCATCAAATGATTGTTTTTTCCGATATGGATGGGACGCTGTTGACGAGCGACAAGCAGATGAGCGACGCCACCTGGTCGATGCTCGACGAGCTCGCACGTCGCGGCATTGAGTTTGTACCGTGCACGGGACGTCCGCTGTCGGGCATCTTTGAGCCCATCCTCGCCCATCCTGCCGTGCACTACGCGGTCTGCGCCAACGGCGCCAGCGTCTGGCAGCTCGACGACGGCGCGCCCACCGATACCTCACGTGCTACGCGCATTTTGAGCCGACCGCTCGACCGCACCATCGCCCACCGCGTCCATAGCATTGCCGCCGGCCATGACGTCACCTTCGATATCTTCGCGGACGGGCAGTGCTTCCTCCCCCGCTCGCTCTACACGCGCCTGGACGAATTCTGCGGCGGCGACCCCCACATCGCGGCTTCGCTCAAGCGCACACGAACGCCGATCGACTTGGATATCGACAGCAAGATCGACGAGGTCGAGATGCTCGAACGCATCGCCATGTACTGGCACGACCCGGCCGATCGCGACGCCATCGCGGCGGCGCTCGACACGCTCGGAAGCATCGAGGTCACGCGTTCGTACGTCATGAATATCGAGGTCATGGGCGCGGGTGCCACCAAGGGAACGGCATTGGCTTGGCTATGTGGGCATCTGGGCGAGTCTCTCGCCGACGCTTGGGCGTTCGGCGACAACATCAACGACATCCCCATGCTGCAGGCAGCGGGCCATGGCATGGCCATGATCAACGCCGAGCCCGAGGATCGCGAGGCCGCCGACGCCGTCACCGAATACGACAACGACCACGACGGCGTCGCCCGCGCCATCATGGCCGCCCTCGCCTAGTCATCGGCCAGTCATCGGGGACGTTCTTGAATGACTAGTCGTTGGGGACAGTCTTCGCAAAAAGCTGCAAGGACTGTCCCCCACTGCCGGTAGAAAAGGAACGTCCCCATCTGCCGGATTAAGCGAGACTCTCCAGCACACGGCGGAGCTCCTGCTGGACGGCGTGGTCGCGGTTACGACCCACCACGCGATCGGCAACGGCCTTGAGCGCGGGGCGCGCGTTTTCCATCGCGCAACCCGTGCCGACAAAGCGAATGATCTCGTAGTCGTTCATCGAGTCGCCAAACGCCATGACCTCGTCGCGCCCAATGCCGTAATGCTCCGCGAGCTGCGCGATGCCCGAGGCCTTCGACACACCGGGCTGCATGGCATCGATCCACGCGTTGCCCGAAGGCGCAAAAGTAAAGAGCTGACCAAGTTCGCGCTGAAGTACGTACGCACTGTCCATAACGGCACCGTCATCGCAAAAGATACTCGCCTTGATGATATTTACGCTGGGATCGGGCAGCTCCCAAATGCGCTCGGCATTGGGAAGGTCCTTATCGACCTCACGCACGAACTTGCACTCGTCATCGAGCAGGAAGGACTTGGTTCGGTCAAAAAGCGCAAGATGCAGATTGGGAAACGTCGCGACAGCCTGGGCGAGCCTTCGAATCGCCAGGTGCGAATACACCTCACGGTCTACCATTTTGCCGTCGGCGTAGACCTGGGCACCGTTAGCGGCGACAAAGTCCATCTTGTCGCGAACGGGCGCAAAGAACTCGCACAGGCGATCGTAGCGACGACCTGACGATGCGGCAAAATGCACACCATGCTCGTGTAGCGCCAGAATCAGTTCGTAGGTCTCGGGAGGCACCTGGCCGTTTTCGTCAAGCAGTGTGCCGTCCATATCGGATGCAATCAGTTTAAACATAGAAAAGCTCCCTTCGGGCTTGTTGGAATCGAACGTGTATCCGATTCCAACGTACCCAAAGGGAGCTCAAATAAGACTCCGCGGGCGTATACGTTACAAGGACCTGGCAAATAGTTCACACATGCCAGAAGTCCTACGGTCGCGGCGCCAGGCGACACGCCAAAGAGTGTCCCCAACGATTAGTCGTTTAAGAACGTCCCCGATGACTAGTCGGCGTAGGTGAAGGTCGTGACGTCGAACATGCCCTCGGGGCGAATGCGGAGCGTCGGGATGACCGGCAGGGGCAGGAAGATGATGCCCATGATGGGGTCGAGCGGCGGCTCAATACCCATGGCGCGTGCCTTGACCATAAAGTCGTCGTGCTGCGCGGCGACATCCTCGGCCGTGCCTTCGCTCATCAGGCCACCGAGCGCCAGCGGAATGCGCGCCACGACCTCGCCGTTGCGCACCAGCACGTGACCGCCCTGGCCCACGGCCTCGACGGCAGCCATCATATCGGCGGCGTTGTCGCCCACCACGCACACGTTGTGCGAGTCGTGGCCGATCGTGGAAGCAATGGCACCACCGGTGATGGTGAAACCGCGCACCCAGCCGCGACCGATATGCTTGCCGACAAGACCCAGGCCCGCAGGACCATCACCGTCGGCGCCCTCGGCCTGCAGTGACACACCGCGACCGTGGCGCTCGATCAGCATAATGCGACGCAAGTCCTCGTCAGTCTCGGGACGAACCATGCCCGTGATGGCCTTGCCCGGCACCACGTCAATCACGGCCTCGCCCGGCTTAAAGGCATAGTCGAATACGTCGAGCGAAAGCTTCGGCAGCTTAACGGAGGCGCGTAGCTCATCGGCAAGGGCCGCAACCTCGGCCATCTCGGGTGCAATCTCGCCCACAAATGTGCCGTCCTGCGCCACCAGAGCACCGGCGGCATATACGCGATGCGGAGCCGTGGCAAACGTCAGGTCATTGAGCACCAGCAGGTCGGCACGCTTGCCCGGGGCAATCGCACCGCGAAGCTCGTGCGGGTCGCGGCAGCCGTGATCTAGGCCAAACGCCTCGGCCGTGGAGAGGGACGCCATAGAGATGGCAACCACGGGGTCAATGCCGGCCTCGATAGCCACGCGGCAGGCGTTGTCGATCATACCGGTCGAAAGCGCGTCGGAGGGAGCACGGTCGTCGGTCGCAAAGCAGCAGCGGCGGGCACGGGCGGGGTTTTCCAGCAGCATCGGCGACAGGTTGGCCAGATCATGGCTGCACGTACCTTCGCGCAGCATCACATACATGCCGCGAGACAGCTTGTCGAGTGCCTCCTCGGGAATCGTCGACTCATGATCAGCGATAATGCCAGCCGCGGCATAGGCGTTGAGGTCCTTGCCGGCAACGAGTGGGGCGTGACCGTCAACCTGTTTGGACGGCGTCTGGTTGGCAGCGTCGATACGAGCACAGGTCTCGGGATCGGCCATAAAGACGCCCGGCAGGTTCATCATTTCGCCCAGACCAAAGACATCACCCGGATATTCGGCAAAAAACGCCTGCATATCGGCAGCGGTGATGACGGCACCGGCCTGCTCGTCGGGCAGTGCGGGCACGCACGAGGGCATCATGTACTTGATGGAGATGGGCGCGCGACGACCGTCCTCGATCATAAAGCGCAGACCGTCCAAGCCGGAAACATTAGCGATCTCGTGGCTGTCGGCAATAGCGGTGGTGGTACCGCGCGTCGCCGCCATGCGCGCATACTCGGCAGGGCGGATGTTCGAAGACTCGATATGCAAGTGTCCGTCAATAAAACCGGGGGCAAGATAGCGGCCCTGGCAATCGATAACCTCGGCAGCCTCATACGTACCGGCGGCATCGTCGCGACCGTCGTACAGCACGCCGACGATCACGCCATCCTTGACGGCAACGCTACCGGGCGCTACGCGCTGGCCGTACACATCGACGATCTGCGCGTTGGCAAACAGCGTGTCGACGGGCACGCGACCCTCGGCGGCCTCGATCACAGACCTCATGACCTCAACGGACATACATACTCCTTTAACCGTAGAAAACGCTGCGGGGCGGACAGACCTTCACCGCAGCAAGCCAATAGCCATTGTATGCCCAAAAGAAAGTCCCGCTAACACCCCTTCCGCTTAACGGCACCGCCAAATGACCCCTCCGTCCCCAAGGGATCGTCGTAACCAAAAAAGGCCGCAGTCGGGATTCCCGGCTGCGGCCTTATTGCACTTGTGAGGTCAACTCGCTCGTTAGACCAACTTGAAGCCCTTGCGCTTGCCTACGGAGAGGGTGTCGCCCAGCTTGAGGGCGCTGGGATCGATGTTATAGCTCTTGGAAGCCACGGCCTTGCCGTTGATCTTGACGCCGCCGCCGTCGATATCACGACGAGCCTGGCCGGCGCTCGCCGAAAGACCCAGGTCCTTGAGCAGACCGGCGAGGTAGATCTGGCCCTCGTCGTTGACGGTCAGCTCAACGTGCTTCTCGGGGAAGTCGGCAAGCTGGCCCTCCTTGAACACGCGGTCGAACTCGGCCTGAGCCTCGTCGCCGGCGCCGGCGCCGTGGTAGGTGTCGCACAGGTCGCGGCCCAGTGCGCGCTTGAGCTCATAGGGATCGGCGGAACCATCGGCCAAGGCGGCGTCGATCTTGTCGACCTCGGCCGGGGTGAGCGAGCTGGCCAGACGATAGTACTTGCCGATCATCTCGTCGGGAATGGACATGGTCTTGCCGAACATATCCTTGGGAGCATCGGTCAGGCCGATGTAGTTGCCGTAGGACTTGGACATCTTGCGCACGCCATCGGTGCCCTCGAGCAGCGGCATGGTAAGCGCGATCTGCGGCTCCATACCCATCTTCTCCATGAGCTCGCGACCAGCGAGCAGGTTGAAGAGCTGGTCGGTGCCGCCCATCTCCACGTCGGCCTTGATCTGAACGGAGTCGAAAGCCTGCATCACGGGATACAGGAACTCATGCAGGGCGATCGGCGTCTGAGACTGGTAGCGCTTGGTAAAGTCGTCGCGCTCAAGGATGCGGGCGACGGTGAACTTGGAGCACACCTGCAGCAGGCCGGCCAGGTCCATCGACAAGATCCAGTCACCGTTGTGCACAATGGTGGTCTTCTCGGGATCCAGGATCTTCATGGCCTGGCTCACGTAGGTCTCGGCATTGGCCTCGATCTGCTCCTGCGAAAGCTGCGGACGCGTGGAATTCTTGCCCGAAGGGTCGCCGATCAGCGCGGTGCCGTTGCCGATGATAAGGGTGACGTTGTGGCCCAGGTCCTGGAACTGGCGCATCTTGCGCAGCGGCACAGCATGGCCCAGGTGCAGATCGGGGCTAGTGGGGTCGACGCCGAGCTTGATGTTGAGGGGCTCGCCCTTCTCAAGCTTCTTGCGAAGGTCGGCCTCGGGGACGATCTGCGCTGCGCCCGAGGTGATGATACGCATTTGCTCGTCAACAGACAGCATTGGGTATCCTCCTTTTGCTATAGCACCCTCGCCGAAAACGGCGGTGCTGGAAGTCCATAAACTCTCATATGATAACAAACTGACGCGACGCGGCACCTACGACAGGAAAATCCTCGTCCTGCCGCACGCGTCAACGGCGACCGGCAGACGCGTACCGTCATGTTCAACTAAATAGCGCGTTTGCTGACGACGAGAGCAGTCACGACAATGGACCTGCCCCGTCACATCGGTGGCGCAGACGCCCTCGGCGGTCAGCAGGCAGTGCTCGCACACCATAAGCTCGGGACGGTCGGCGTCGACCGGACCCAAGACGCCGGGTTCAGCAGCCAGTTCGGCAATACGCTCCGCATCATTGCCGAGCAACTCGGCCGGCAAGTACACCCGCCCCGCACCGAGTCCGCGCAGCCAGGCAAGCGTGGCCCGATTCGCGCAGAACACCGGCGCCGCCACGTCAAACGTCACGCCCAGCTCGCGAGCGATCACCACCTGTCCCAGGTTGCGGCAGACGACGCGCCCGGCACGCTGCATCAGTGAGCGGGTCCGGCCAGCGTCACCCGTGCGGCACACCTCGTCAAGCACCACAACGGCGTCGGACAAATCGAGTTCTCCGCGCGGGTCGGCATCCATCAGCTGCCAAGCAAAAACCATGCGAGCGGGAACCGCGCACTCCACCAACTCCGTCGACGCACCGCCATCCACCGCAACGTCCTCAAAGGGCAGCACCTCAACGGCACGCGCAACGGGCGCAATCGCATCCGCCTCGGCCCGCATGCGCTCCAACACCGCCGCCGTCTGATCCAACACGCCGGCGCTGCGAATCAGGTACACCTCGCAGCCCGCGTCCACCTTACGCTTGCAATGCACGACGACGCGCTCCCCCGCTGCGGCATCCACCGGGCAGGGCACCTGCGGCCAGCGCTTGGGCACATCGGGACGCGCGTCGGCACCCGGATAGAACCGAATCTCGAGCGTGTCACCCGCCGCCACGGCGGCATCGAGCTCGACGGTCACTTCCTCGTGGCCAACGGCCACCAGGCGTCCCACGCGCACACCTTGGTTGATCGCACGCTCAAAGCTCATAAGCTCGGCGCCCGAACGCCCCTGCAGATACGCGTCGGTAAACCCGCGGTTGAACGACCGGCCCAGCTCGCGTTCAAGCTCTTCCACGGCACCGGGGTCCCACGCGCCGTCGCACAGCATATCGAGCGCCCGGCGCCACACCCGCACCACGTTGAATACGTAATCGGGGTTCTTCATGCGCCCCTCGATCTTGAGCGACGCCACGCCGGCATCTACAAGCTCGGGCAGATGCGCAATACCCAGATAGTCGCGCGGGCACAGTAAGCGATCTCCCTCGAAGGCGACAACGCTCTGTCCCGCCTCGTCCACCAGGTCGTACACCAGACGGCACGGCTGCGTGCAGTCGCCGCGCATCGCAGAGCGCCCACGCCGCAGGGCCGAGAACTCGCACGCCCCCGAATAACCGATGCAAATCGCACCGTGGCAGAATACCTCGATGGGCACGCCCGTGGCACATAGCGCCGCAATCTCGTCGACCGCCAGCTCGCGTGCCGTCGTCACGCGCTCGACCCCCAGCTCATCGGCGGCAAGTCGCACGGCGCCTTCGCTATGAACGCCCGCCTGCGTGGACAGGTGAATCTCGACCCCGGGAATCGCCGCGCGCAGCGCGCAGGCCAACCCGGCATCGGCGACAATCAGAGCATCGGCGCCCAGCTCCAGTGCATGAACTCCCAACGCCACCGCGTCGGACAACTCATCGTCAAACACGAACACGTTGAGCGTCACGTACACGCGCACGCCATGGGCATGCGCCACGGCGCAGCCGCGCGCAAACTCGTCATCCGTAAAACCATGAGCGCTCACGCGGGCGTTAAAGCCGCCCAACCCCGCATAGATGGCATCGGCACCCGCGGCGATGGCCGCAAGCATCTGGTCGAGCCCGCCCGCCGGCGCCAGCAGCTCGGGCAGCGCCGCACCGGCAGCATCCAATCCAGTCTCGTATTGTCCGCTCGGCCCCATCGCCCGAATCGCCATCGGCAAACTCCTTACCAAGGTATGCATTCACTCTGAAAAATGCCGTCTTCCAGCATACACGAGGCCTCGCGCGCCCCGTTTGGTTTATCGTGTAATAACTTATGTCCATCCTGCCTCGACGACACATCCGCCGTCGGGCACGACATACCTGGAGGTCAATATATGGGTCCTCGCCAACGACAGGGACGCAGCCGTTCAAAGACGCATGCCCTGCCCATAATCCTGCTCTCGTTTTTGGGCTTTCTGCTGATTGCGGGCGTGGCGTTTGGCATCGGCATGGTCGGCAACGTCAACCGCTGGCTGTCCGATCTGCCCGACTACACCGACGCCAACGCGTATCTGGTGAGCGAGCCCACCGAGATCGTCGACTGCAACGGCAACAAGATCGCGAGCTTCTACACGCAAAACCGCAAGTCCATCACCAAGGACGAGGTCTCCCCCTACGTGCTGCAGGGCACCGTTGACGTCGAGGACGAGCGCTTCTACGAGCACGGCGGTATCGACCTGTGGGGTATCGCGCGTGCTGCGGTGGCAACCCTCGGCGGCGGGCACGAAGGCGCCTCGACTATCACCCAGCAGCTGGTGCGCAACACCATCCTGCAGGAGGAGCAGTTCGACTCGACCATCGAGCGTAAGGTGCGCGAGGCCTACATCGCCGTCAAGATGGAGGACATGTACTCCAAAGACGAGATCCTCATGATGTACCTCAACACCATCTATTACGGCCACGGTGCCTACGGCATCGAGGCCGCAGCCGAGACCTATCTGTCCAAGAGCGCCGCCGATCTCACCCTCAGCGAGGCCGCGCTGCTCATCGGCCTTCCCAACTCGCCCTCGCAGTACGACCCCACGGTCAACCCCGACCTAGCGCTGTCCCGTCGCAACAAGGTCCTCGACAACATGTTGCGCCTGGGCCACATCACGCAGGAGGAACACGATGCCGCACAGGCCGAGCCCATCACCCTCAACGTGACCGAGATTTCGGGCAGCGGCGTCGACGTATACTCGCAGCCCTACTTTGTCGCCTATGTTAAGCAGCTGCTGGAGCAGGAGTTCTCGACCGACGTGCTCTTTAAGGGCGGCCTGACCGTCAAGACCACCATCGACCCCACGATGCAGCAGGTGGCAGAGAATGCCGTTCGCGAGCAGCTCGACACGCTCTCGCTCGACGGCCTGGACATGGGCATGGTCGTCGTCGATCCCAAGACCGGCTACATCAAGTGCATGGTGGGCGGCTACGACTACAACGCCGACGAGAACCACGTAAACCATGCCACGGCCAAGCGTCCCGTCGGCTCCACCTTTAAGGCCTTTACACTGGCAACTGCCATCCAAAACGGCATGAACCCCAACGTCACCCTCAACTGCAACTCGCCGCTCAAGGCCAAGGGCACCACGACCGAGGTCCAAAACTACGCCAACCATAGCTATGGCAACATCACGCTTAAGCAGGCGACGGCATACTCCTCCAACACCGGCTACATCCAGGTGGCGGAAGCCGTCGGCAACAGCAAGATCATCTCGCTCGTCAAAAAGCTCGGCATCGACCCCGCCAAGGACAACATCGAGGACGTTCCCGTCATGACGCTCGGCACCGGCTCGATCTCGCCGCTCGAGATGGCCGCCGCCTACGCGACGTTTGCCAACGGCGGCTACTATCGCCAGCCGATCGCCATCACCGAGATTGACTCTCGTACCGGTTCGGTGCTGTACCAGCACACCGACAATCCCTCACAGGTGCTTACCGAGGGCGAGGCCGCCGCGGTCACCGATGTTCTGTCCGGCGTCATGCAGGGCGGCGGTACGGGTGCTGCCGGTGCCCTGAGCGTCAACCAGCCCTATGCCGGCAAGACGGGCACCACCGACAACACCACCAACCTGTGGTTCTGCGGCTATACCCCGCAGCTGGCGTGCGCCCTGTGGACCGGCTATTCCGCGGGCGAGATCCCCATCCAAAAATACGGCACAGACCTGCTGGGCGACAGCACCAACCTGCCTGTCTTTAAGCGGTTTATGAACACCGTTCTGACCGGTACCGAGCGCGAGGAGTTTGCGACCGGAACGGCGCCCACCTACAAGAACAACAGCGTCTGGAAGTTCTACGGCACCAACAACTCCAAGAAGACGGAGAACGACGACAAGGACGAGAACGAGGACGAAGAGGAAACCACCACAACGACTACCACGACGACCACGACCACCGAGACCACGGGCGACGACACCACCGGCGGCACCGGTACGACCGGTGGCTCGACGGGCGGCTCCACTGGTGGTTCGACCGGCGGCGATGGCGGCACGCCTACGCCTACGCCTACGCCTACGCCCACTCCCGACCCCTCGCCCACGCCTGACGATACGGTCGGCTAGAAATCATCCGGCCATAAGCAACAAGGCCCCCGAGCAGCCTATTGGACTGCTCGGGGGCCTTTTAGTTTGAAGCGACCTGGTGGGCGGTCTTTATACCGGCGAACAAAAAAGGGGGGTACCGACCAACGTCGATACCCCTTACAAGCCACTATGTCAGCGCGCACGGTGCCGAGCGCACGACCCGCACGCCTACTTGCGAGAATTGCTCAGCTTATTGATCAGTGCCTCAAGACGCTCGCCGTCCTCGGCCGTCTGGGCAATAACCAAAATCGTATCGTTGCCGGCAAGCGAGCCAAGCACATCGGGCAGCTCTGCCGCATCAACGGCGGCGGCGATACCGGAAGCCGTGCCAGGCTGAGCCTTGATCATAACCAGATTATCGGTGCGCAGAACGCCCGTTACGAGCTCGGAAACCATACGCTGCAGGTGCAGGTCCTCTGCCAGAACATAGATGCCCTCAGGGAGCTTACGCAGCCCCATATCGGCAATATCGCGAGAGACAGTCGCCTGCGTGCAATCAAAGCCCATAGCGCGGAGCTCATCGACCAGCACGCGCTGCGTACGGACGTCCTTATTGCGCACAATATCTCTAATGGCATCCTGGCGCCCATTGCGTTTTTTAGCCATACAAACCCTCTCTCCAAAAGATGGCGGAGACAATCAATCAGTGATTGAATAGTTTAACGCTATTTGAAGGCTTTTGTGTATAAGAACGCATTTCGAAACAATTCTATGCAAGTTTGTTTCGAAATGAGCCGTTTAGGCGGTTTTTGCGCCCGTCCGGTTAAGAAAAGCTGCCAGATGCGTACACATCACGCAGCGCGCGGGCTTGGCGCTGGCGATCGGCCCAAACAACAGACCGAGCCCCCGATGGTTATCCTTGAGCGCGGCGACCATCTGACGGGTTCGAGGCGCATCGAGCATATCACGCATGCGGGCGGAACGCTCGATTGACGACACCCCATGCGGGCTCAGACACAAATTCTCGATGCAGGCGACCAGTCCGGCAAAGTAGAACTTTTGGCTTGCCAGCTTGAGCCGACCACCGCTGTCTGCTTCCGAGAGTGAGTCCGCAAGCTCGTCGAGCGCTCGAGTGTCATCGGATACCTTGGCATACATGGTGGGATCAAAGGCATCTGTAAGTTTAGGTGCCGCCGTGTGGAAACAAGCATCGCCGCAGCCGGACACGCATCGTGTCTGCGAAAGCGCGTATGCCATAAACCCAACTGTGCGAAACACCTTGTCGCACAAAAAGCATGCCTCAAACAGCGAGCGGCTGTACATCACGCCAGAGGTCTGAACGACTAGGCCGCCTAAAATCAACTGAGGCAGCCCGGCCACCATCGAAGATTTGCTATCAATGGAAATATGAGCAGCATCCAAGACGCGCGAATGGCGCTCTCGATGTGCATCATAGCGGTCGAGCGACACCGTGGGGAGCACTATGTCTGCCGTAGTATCGCACGCGATATCGACCATCTTGGAAAGGGACTGCGGAGCAAACCACTCATCGGCGTTCATAGCGATGATTTGAGAGCCGCGCGAGGCAGCAAAACCGGCACGAAGACAAGCGCCGCGCTTCGCGTCCTCGACGTCAATCAAATCAATATGGATGTCCCTGTCGGCAGCAACTTGAAGCGAATGTCGCACACCGGGCGCAGCATCGCGGCAGACAACGACAATCTGCAAATCGTAGAGGTCTTGGTTCTGGATACTCTCGAGCGCACGCATCGCATAGCTGGGCGAACCTTCTACCACAAGGATCACCGAAAGTCGCGGATGCGAGCCACGTCGAACCAAGTTATCCGTCCTCTCGACAGCAGTGAATCAAACTGTCGTTCATGGTACACCCCGGCAATAAAAGCAATGAGACACCGGTTGTATTGCACGCCAAGAACAGATGTTGCACACGCGCAGCCCACAGATGACAGGTGTCGACGCACGACGCGTCGAGCCCTCCCCTAGTCGAGCACGATAAGCTCGGCGGGATCGTAATCCACGCCCATAAACGTAAGGCCGCAGGCAGGAGCCGTGGGGCCCGCAGCGGTACGGTCGCAAGCATCGATGACCTCGCGCATCCACTCGGGTTCACGGCGATGCATGCCAATCTCGACAAGCGTGCCCACGATCGTGCGGACCATCGAATGCAGAAACGCATTGCCCTCGATGGTAAACGTCAGGATGTCCTCGCCAAACGCAACCTCATGGCCAAACTCGGCACGCATCACGCAGCGATGCGTGGGCTTGCCAACGGCAGACGCCACCTTGCAAAAGCTCTTGAAGTCCTGCTCGCCCAGCAGCGCGGGACAGGCCGCAGACATCGCCTCAACATCCAATGGGTAGCGGTGCCACCACACCGCACCGCGCGAAAGCACAGGGCGCGCGTCGCGATCGGCAATACGGTACGTATACGTACGTGAACGCGCATCAAAGCGTGCAGAAAAGCCTTTACGGGCCTTGTAGACCTCGTTTATGGCGATATCTTTGGGTAGCAGGGCATCCATAGCCCGCAGCCACCTACGGCGCGTACAAGCGAGCTCAGCGTCCGTTACGGGCACGCTGATGTACTGAGCCACGGCATGTACGCCGGCATCGGTACGCCCCGCGCACGTCAGGACAATCGGACGGCGAAGCAGCGTCTCGATAGCGCGGCGCAGCTCGCCCGCAACCGTCGTCTGACCGGGCTGCTCGGCAAAGCCGCTGTAGGACGAGCCATCGTAGGCCACGCGGAAAACGAGCGTGGCATCGAGCTCGGGAATCGAATTGAAATCAGACGGCGCGGTCATGGACGCTCCCAACAAACAGGCAATGGCATTTCGACAAAAAAAGAGGGGTACGCGAACGTACCCCTCGAATATAGCCTATGCAGACGGATTGTCTACTCAGCGGTCTCCTCAGCAGGAGCCTCCTCGGCAGCCTCGACCTTCTTGGGAGCAGCGGCCTTCTTGGGGGCCGGAGCAGCCTTCTTGGCCTTAGGCGTGCAAGGCTCGGTGACGAGCTCCATGATAACGATGGGAGCGTTGTCGCCCTTACGGTTACCGAGCTTCATAATGCGGGTGTAACCGCCGTTGCGGTCCTGCCACATGCCCTGAGCAGCCTTGTCGAAGATCTCGGCAACGAGCTGCTTATCGCCGAGCTTGGCGATAGCCAGACGACGAGAGTGCAGGTCGCCCTTCTTAGCCCAAGTGATGATCGGGTCGACGACCGAACGCAGCGCCTTAGCGCGGGTCTCGGTGGTCTTGATGCGGTCGTTCTCGAAGAGGGCCTTAGCAAGGCTCTTCTTCATGGCCTTGGTGTGGCTCGCATCGGTGCCGAGCTTCAGGCCCTTCTTAACGTTGTGACGCATGGTCTAGTTTCTCCTCAAATATGCGAAGCATTAAGCCTTCAGGCTCAGGCCCATGGACTCAAGCTTGTCCTTCACTTCCTCGATCGACTTAACACCGAAGTTACGGATGTTGAGCAGATCGTTCTCCGAGAACTCAACGAGCTGACGGACCGAGTGAATGCTGGCGCGCTTAAGGCAGTTGTAGGAACGGACGGAAAGGTCCAGATCCTCAATCTGCTTGTCCAGCTCAGCGTTGTCGTTGGTGACCTCGGGAGCGAAGATCGAAGCCTCCTCCTCGACCTCGGGGGTCTCGGCAAGGTTCATAAAGGCGGCCATATGCTGGTTGATGATATTGGCAGCCTGGACCACGGCGTCGCGCGGGGCGATGGAGCCGTTGGTCTCGATCTCGAGGACAAGGCGGTCGTAGTCGGTGTGCTGACCGACACGGCAAGCCTCAACGAGCTTGGCGCAACGGGAAACCGGCGAGTACAGCGAGTCGACGTGGATCACACCGATGGGATCGTTGTCGCGCTTGTTGGCCTCGCCAGAAACATAGCCGCGGCCATAGCCGATGCGCATGCTCATAGTGAGATGGCCACCCTCGGTGAGCGTAGCGATGTGCTGCTCGGGGTTAACCAGCTCAAACTCGGACGGAATAAAGAAGTCCGCACCGGTGACCTCGCAGGGGCCGTCAACCGAAATGGTGGCGGTCGCCTCGTCGGTCGTGCCGAGAGCCCTGAAGACAAGACCCTTGACATTCAGGACGATGTCGGTGACATCCTCGACCATGTTAGGGATGGTCATGAACTCGTGCTGCGCACCATCGATCTGAATAGCCTCGACGGCGGCACCCTCGAGCGAGGACAGAAGAACGCGACGAAGGGAGTTACCCAGCGTATCGCCGTAGCCACGCTCGAGCGGCTCGACGGAGACACGAGCAGACGTCTCGTTGATCTCTTCGACCTGAACCTGAGGCCTAATGAATTCTGACATGTATTACCTCCAGCCTCAGCAGCCCGGATGGACTACTTAGAGTAGAGCTCGACGATGAGCTGCTCGTTGATATCACCGCTGATCTGCTCACGCGTCGGCAGAGCGAGCACGTTACCAGACAGCTTCTCGATATCGACCTCGAGCCAGCCAGGGACCTCAAAGCGCTCGGAGGAAATCAGGGCCTCCTTGATGGGGAGGAGGTCACGGAACTTCTCGCCGACAGCGACGACGTCGCCGGCCTTGACGCGGTAGGACGGGATGTCCACGCGCTTGCCGTTCACGGTGAAGTGACCGTGACGGACGGACTGACGAGCCTCTTTGCGGGTGCGGGCGAAGCCAAGACGGAAGACGACGTTGTCGAGGCGAGACTCAAGAATGATCATGAGGTTCTCACCGGTGACGCCGTTCATCTTACGGGCCTTGTTGAAGTAGCCGTGGAACTGCTTCTCCAGAACGCCATAGATGAACTTGACCTTCTGCTTCTCGCGCAGCTGCATGCCGTACTCAGATTCCTTGCGACGGCGCTTGGGCTGACGGATAGATTCCTTCTTGCTGCTGTAACCGAGCTCAGCGGGATCGATCCCGAGCTGACGGCAGCGCTTAAGAACAGGAGTCCTGTCGATTGCCATATTGATACGATCCTTTCAGTTACACGCGGCGACGCTTCTTGGGGCGGCAGCCGTTGTGCGGAATGGGGGTCTTGTCCTGGATGCTCGAGACCTCGAGGCCAGCAGCCTGGAGGGAGCGGATGGCGGTCTCACGACCGGAGCCGGGACCCTTGACGAAGACGGAAACCTTCTTCATACCGTGCTCCATGGCCTGCTTGGCAGCAGCCTCGGCAGCCATCTGGGCAGCGAACGGCGTGGACTTACGGGAGCCCTTGAAGCCCACCTGGCCAGCCGACTTCCAGGAAATGACGTTGCCCTGGGGATCGGTGATCGAAACGATCGTGTTGTTGAACGTAGAACGAATGTGAGCCTGGCCCACGGAAATGTTCTTACGGTCCGCGCGCTTCAGACGGGCAGCGCGAACGTTCTTCTTAGCAGTAGCCATCTATCTAGCGCTCCTTATTTCTTCTTCTTAGCACCGATCTGACGCTTCGGGCCCTTGCGGGTACGAGCGTTAGTGTGGGTGCGCTGGCCGCGGACCGGGAGGCCCTTGCGGTGACGAAGGCCGCGGTTGCAGCCGATGTCCATAAGGCGCTTAACGTTCTGGTTGCGCTCACGGCGGAGGTCGCCCTCAACCATGATCTGGTTCTTATCGATATAATCGCGGATGGCGTTAACCTCATCCTCGGTGAGGTCCTTAACGCGCGTATCCACGTTAACGTTGCACTCGACGCAAATCTTCGTCGCAGTGGTGCGGCCGATGCCGTAAATGTAGGTCAGACCGATCTCAACGCGCTTCTCACGCGGGAGGTCGACACCATTAATACGGGCCAACGTAGTCTCCTCTCTTAACCCTGACGCTGCTTATGACGGGGGTTCTCGCAAATGACGAGGACCTTGCCATGGCGCCTAATGATTTTGCACTTATCGCACATCTTCTTGACCGAAGGACGTACCTTCATCGTTCTTCCTTTCGGTAGCGCTCAAACTACTTCCCTACTATCTACTCGCCCAGCCGCAGGCGTTTAAAACTATGGCTGGTCTTCACACACAATCCTACCGTAGGTTGAGCTAAGCCTGCAGTCGGAAATGGAGTGCGTGTATGCGTGCCGCTATTTGTAGCGATAGGTGATGCGGCCGCGGGTCAGGTCGTACGGGGAAAGCTCCACGACAACCCTGTCACCGGGGAGAATACGGATGTAATTCATTCGGATCTTGCCAGAAATGTTGCACAGAACCGAATGACCGTTCTCGAGCTCGACCTTAAACATGGCATTGGGCAGCGGTTCCTTTACCGTACCCTCGAGCTCAATTGCGTCTTCCTTCTTCACAAGCAATCATCTTTCTCTAGAAAACGACAGCGATTGAGTATTCTACAACACGTATGCACGCATCGTAATAACTTCGTAATGGCTCCACAACTAGATGGAACTTGTTACATTGAAATGTAAAACAAAGCCGTTCCCTGATGCCCAAGATCGCCTTGAAATGAGAAGACATAGACCTTGGGGTCATGCCTTCGAAATTGAAAGGCGAGGTTGGGCATCAGGGGGCGGCGACTTTTACATTTCTCCGCCTTGGAGCGAACACCAAGCACCTTGGGCATCCGTGGTCAGAATCACCGGACCGTCATTGGTAATGCCGACGGTGTTCTCGTAGTGCGCGGCGGGCAGGTGGTCGTTGGTCGTAACAATCCAACCGTCGGAGCCCGTGCTCACATGGTTGGAACCCATCGTAACCATCGGCTCGATGGCAATGACCATGCCGGCCTGGAGGCGAACGCCCCTCCCCTTCTTTCCATAGTTAGGAACGTTGGGGTCCTCGTGCATCACGCGGCCAATGCCATGGCCCACATAATCACGAAGCACGCCGTAACCGTGAGACTCGGCGAGGGACTGAACGGCATAACCGACGTCCCCGATATGGTTACCGGGAACAGCCTGCTCGATGGCAGCCTTAAGGCAATCACGCGTGACTTCGCACAAAGCCTTGGCTTCGGGCGTGGGGGTGCCGACGAAAAACGTCCAAGCGTTATCGCCGACCCAACCGTCGACAACGGCTCCCGTATCGATGGAGATGATATCGCCATCGCGCAGGATCATGTCGGGGTTGGGAATACCGTGGACCACGGCATCGTTGATCGATGCGCAAATGGTCCCCGGGAACCCGCCGTAACCCTTGAAGGCCGGGGTGCCGCCATGCATGCGGATAATCTGCTCCGCAAGCTGATCGAGCTCAAAGGTGGAAACGCCGGGACGCACCATGGCTCCAACGTGGCGGAGCGCCATCTTAGATAGCGCTCCTGCCTTCTTCATCTGCTCGATTTGCGTTGCAGACTTAATCTTGATCATAGACCGAGAGCCTCTTTGACATCCCCGTACACGGTCTCGCGAGCCTGGTCACCGTTGACCGACTTAAGCAGACCCTGGCCACGATAGTAGTCGACGAGCGGGCTCGTGGACTTCTCGTAGACGTCGAGACGGTTCTTGATGGTCTCGGGCTTGTCGTCGTCGCGCTGATACATCTCGCCACCGCACTTGGGGCAGGTGGCATCGGCAGCGGTGCCGGTGTAACCGCAGGCGCGGCAGGTGCGACGCGAAGACAGACGATCGATAATGACCTCGGGGGCCACATCGACCAGAAGGGCACAGTCGATCTCGCGACCCATGGCGGAAAGCTCGGAATCGAGCGTCACAGCCTGGGCAGTGTTGCGCGGGAAGCCGTCGAGGATGAAGCCCTGCTGGGCGTCATCGGCGGCAAGGCGCTCCTTGACAAGGTCGATCACGAGCTGGTCGGGAACAAGCTCGCCAGCGTCCATGTACTTCTTAGCCTGAATACCAAGCTCGGTGCCACCCTTGACGGCAGCACGCAGCAGGTCGCCCGTGGAAATATGGGCGACGCCAAACTCAGCGACGAGCTCCTGTGCGACGGTGCCCTTACCGGCACCCGGAGCTCCGAGCAATACGAGGTTCATGAGCAATCCTCCTCTAGCCTATTTAAAGAATCCATCGTAATCATACATCTTGATCTGGCCTTCGAGCTTATCGACCGTGTCGAGCACGACGCCGACCATGATGAGGATGGACGTGCCGCCAAATGCCTGGATCAGATGGTTACCCGTGAAGGAGAAGATGATCGAAGGCACGATGGCGATGAGCGCCAAAAAGACAGCGCTGGGAAGCGTGATCTTGTTGAGCGCGTTCTTGATGTAGGCCGCGGTAGCCCTACCCGGACGGACGCCCGGAATAAAGCCGCCCTGCTTCTTAAGGTTATCGGCCGTGTCATCGGGGTTGAACACCATGGAGGTGTAGAAGTACGCGAAGAACACGATGAGGACAACGTTAAGCACCCAGTTGAGCCAACCGGTCGAAAGCGCGGAGGCAACTGCCTGAATCCAGCCGATGCCGGGGAAGAACACGGCAATCTGAGCCGGGAAGTACAGCAGCGCCGAAGCGAAGATGATCGGCACGACACCCGCGGTGTTGACCTTGATGGGCAGGTAGGTGGTCTGGCCACCCATCATGCGACGGCCCACGACGCGCTTAGCGTAGGAGACCGGGATGCGGCGCTGGCCGCGCTCAAGGAAAACAATCAGCGGGATAACCAGCAGGATGATGGCGCAGATGATCACCATGGTGATGATGCCACCGGCATTGCCCTCGGTGCTGGAGAAGATAGCCTGCGGCAGACCGGCCATGATGTTCGCGAAGATGATCAGCGACATGCCGTTGCCGATACCGCGCTGGGTGATGAGCTCACCAATCCACATGATCAGCATGGCGCCCGCGGTGAGCGTACCGACGATCATGAGGTCGAAGATGATCTCGGGAGCGCCGGCGCCATTGAAGCTGATGCCGAAGCTCTTAAAGAGGAAGAGGTAACCCACGGAGTTGAGGATTGCCAGAGCCAGGGTGAGGTAACGCGAATACTGCGTAATCTTGGTCTGACCAACCTCGCCCTCGCGGGCAAGCTCATGCAGGGAAGGCACGACGGCCTGGAGCATCTGGAGGATGATCGAGCTGGTGATGTAAGGCATGATGCCCAGCGAAAACACCGACACATAGCTCAACGCGCCGCCAGAGAAAAGATTCAGGAGGGCCATAGCACCTGCGGCGACCGAATTGTTATCGGTCGAGAAAAGGCCCAGCATCCCCTGGAAAGGAATGCCGGGCACAGGAACGTGCGCACCAATGCGGTACACGACGAGCATAGCTATGGTAAAAAGAATCTTTTCGCGCAATTCTTTGATGCGGAAAGCATTCTTAAGACCATTTAGCACGGCAGCTCGACCTTTCCGCCGGCGGCCTCGATCTTGGCCTGCGCAGAAGCGCTGACCTTGTCGACCTTGACCGTGAACTTCTTGGTGAGCTCACCATTGCCGAGCACCTTGACGGGCTCGAACTCGCTCTTGGTGATGCGAGCGGCCTTAAGAGCGGCACCGTCGATCACAGCGCCGTCCTCGAACTTACGCTCGAGACGCTCAACGTTAACAGCGGTGTACTCGATACGACGGGGGTTGCGGAAGCCCGGAAGCTTGGGCAGGCGCATAGCCAGCGGAGTCTGGCCACCCTCGAAGCCGGCACCCTTGGTGCCGCCAGAGCGGGAACCCTGGCCCTTCTGGCCGCGGCCAGAAGTGGTGCCGTGACCCGAAGAATTGCCACGGCCGACGCGCTTGCGGTTCTTGGTGGAACCGGGCGCGGGAGTAAGATCGTGAAGCTGCATTTGCTACTCCTCTACAATCTCGACAAGGTGCTTGACCTTGAAGATCATGCCGCGGACGGACTCGTTGTCAGCAATCTCGCGAACCTCGCGGATCCTGTGGAGACCGAGGGCACGGACAGTACGGACCTGGTCCTGCTTGCAACCGTTGGTGCTGCGGACCTGCTTGATCTTGATGGTGTCAGCCATGCTTAGTTCTCCTTACCGACGAACATCTCGGAGACCGTCAGGCCACGGCGAGCCGCGACGTCCTCAGGGCTGGAGAGCTCCTTGAGGCCCTCGACGGCAGCCTTAATGATGTTGAGGCCGTTGTCGGTACCGAGGGACTTGGACAGGACGTTCTTGATGCCAGCAAGCTCAAAGAGGGGACGCACAGCGCCGCCGGCGATAACGCCGGTACCCTCGACAGCGGGCTTAATGATGATGCGGCCGGCACCAAAGTGGCCGAGAACCTCGTGCGGGATGGTGCCCTGCTCGGTCACCGGCACGTGGAACATGTTCTTCTTGGCATCGAGAGATGCCTTGGAGATGGCCATGGGCACCTCAGCGGACTTGCCCATGCCAACGCCGACGTTGCCCTTGCCGTCGCCAACGACGACGAGAGCGACGAGGCTCATGCGACGACCACCCTTGACGGTCTTCGACACGCGGTTGATGTAAACGACGCGCTCCTCGAACTCGGAGGCCTCGCGCTGCTGCTTCTGATTACGAGCCATGTGCTACATACCTCCTAGAACTCGAGACCGGCGGCACGAGCACCGTCGGCGAGGGCCTTGACGCGGCCATGGTAGATACGGCCACCGCGATCGAAGGCGACCTTGGTGATGCCGGCCTCGATGGCACGCTTGCCAACGAGCTGACCGACCTTCTCCGCAGCCTCCTTGTTCGAGGTGTGGGTGCCCTTGAACTCGGCCTCGAGGGTCGAGGCAGAGACGAGCGTCAGGCTGGAGCCCTTGCTGTCGTCGATGATCTGGGCATAGATGTTGGCGTTAGTACGGGTCACGCGAAGACGCGGACGCTCGGAGGTACCCGAGACCTTGCCGCGAACACGACGCTGACGACGCTTGAGGCCTTCCAGCTTCGCCTTATGCTTGTTCATACGTAAACTCCTAAAAAGGTTGATCTTGCCAGCACCTGACGGGGTGCTGGTCTTATGCGAGTGAGTCGGTTACGACTACTTGGCGGCCTTACCCAGCTTGCGGCGGATGTGCTCGCCAACGTAGTGGATACCCTTGCCCTTGTAAGGCTCGGGAGGACGATGGCCGCGGATCTCAGCGGCGATCTGACCGACCTGCTGCTTGTTGATACCCTTGACGTTCACGTGGGTGTTGTCGGGAACCTCGAAGGTGATGCCCTCGGGAGCCTCGACGATCACGGGGTGCGAGAAGCCCAGGGAGAACTCGAGGTTCTTGCCCTTCTGCTGCACGCGGTAACCGACGCCGGCGAGCTCGAGCTTCTTCTCGAAGCCCTCGGAAACGCCAACAACCATGTTGTGGATGAGGGCGCGGGTGAGGCCGTGGCGGGCACGGGTCTCACGCTCGTCGTCGGGACGGGAAACGGTGAGGACGTTGTCCTCGACGTTGATAGCGAGCTTCTCAAAGACATCGAGCTCGAGCTGGCCCTTGGGGCCCTTGACGACAACGTTGTTGCCGTTGACTGCCACTTCGACTCCGGCGGGAATCTGGACAGGCTTATTACCGATACGAGACACGGTGATCTCCTTTCCTTCTACCTACCGAGCGAATTACCAGACGTAAGCGATGATCTCGCCGCCGACGTTGTGCTTGCGAGCATCGCGGTCGGTCATGACGCCATGGCTGGTGGAAATAATGGCGGTACCAAGGCCACCGCGGACGCGGGGCATGTCGGCAACGCCGGTGTACTTACGCAGGCCCGGCTTGGAAATGCGGCGGATGCCGTTGATGACCTTAGCCTTCTTGGGACCATACTTAAGCGTGATGTGCAGAGTCTTCTGGGGAACGGTGTCCTCGACATCGTAGCCCTCGATGTAGCCCTCCTCGTGCAGAACACGAGCGATCTCGACGAGCTTCTTGCTGCTCGGCATGGAGACCGTGGCCTTGTTCACAGAGTTAGCGTTACGGATGCGCGTAAGCATATCTGCGATCGGGTCTGTAAGGTTCATACAGATTCTCCTTCGTTCTTGATGAACACGTGCTCTTGGTTCTTCGCCGCCCTTAACGGCAAAGCCTTTTTAGCGCGTTTTCCCTGTTCCAAACTGATGCTTGAAACGCTGGTAGTGACTTACCAGCTGGCCTTCTTAACGCCGGGAAGCTCGCCCTTGAGTGCAAGCTCGCGGAAGCAGACACGGCACAGGCCGAACTTGCGGTACACAGAGTGCGGACGGCCGCAGCGCTGGCAGCGCGTGTACTCACGAGTAGAGAACTTCTGCTTGCGATTGCACTTGACGATCATCGATGTCTTAGCCACTTATATCCTCCTCACATAGAGTATTGTTCGCCCCAAGCGCCGCCCCCTTGTGGGAACGGCGCTTATAGGGCAGGTGAACCTATTTCTTGAACGGGAAACCGAAGGCGTCCAGAAGGGCCTTGGCCTCCTCATCGGTGTTGGCGGTGGTCACGAAAGTGATGTCCATACCGCGCTGGTGATCGACGGAGTCGAAGTCGATCTCGGGGAAGATGAGCTGCTCGGTGACGCCCATGGAGAAGTTACCACGGCCGTCGAAGCTCTTGGCGGAGATGCCGCGGAAGTCGCGGATACGGGGGATCGCGACGGAGGTCAGACGATCGAAGAACTCCCACATACGGTCGCCACGCAGGGTAACCTTGCAGCCGATCGGCATACCAGCGCGCAGGCGGAAGGTAGCGATGGACTTGCGGGCACGGGTGATCATCGGCTGCTGGCCGGTGATGGCGCGCAGGTCGCGCACGGCACCGTCGATGGCCTTGGAATCGGTAGCGGCCTCGCCGACACCCATGTTCACGACGATCTTCTCAAACTTGGGGATCATCATGACGTTCTCGTACTGGAACTTGTCCTGAAGCTGCTGCTTGACCTCGTTGTTGTACTTGGTCTTCAGACGCGGCACATACTTCTCTTCTGCCATTGTTCACTCCTTCTTGGGGTTTTAAGCACGGGGCGTGGCCACGATGGGTTGTCCTCGTGCCTCCTGGCTGCATCCGCGCCGCTCATGGCATTTTGCGGTTTGGACTCGACGCAGCAGGAGCCGACAAAACAATCGGTACTATACGCGCATCGGGAGCGTATTTCCAGAAAAACCTCGTCTGCCTGCACAACTCCACAACTCCCCCGCACAAATGGATCCCAAAAAGCAGTTGCGGTGAAATAGGGACTGTTGGGCGGCCTTACAGGCTTAAACAATCCGTATTTCACCGCAACTTATCGGTGGGAACGGGGATTAGCGCTTGCGGGGGACGAGTTTGGTGCGGCGCAGGTGGATCATCTCGGCGGCGATGGAGATGGCGATCTCCTCGGGGTCCTCGGCCTCGATGGCAACGCCGATCGGAAGGTGCAGCTCGTCGATCTGGTCCTGCGTAAAACCTTCCTGCTCCAGGCGGGCACGCACAAAGGCCGTCTTGCGGCGCGAACCCAGACAGCCCAGGTAGGCAGGCTTGGCACGCATGGCCTGAATCACCACGTCGATATCGGACTTGTGACCCGCCGTGGCGACGACCACCAAGTCGCGCGGACCGATGGGACACAGCTCGCTCAGGTTCTTGTAATCGACCAGGCGACGATCGTAGACACCGGGCACCCATTCGGGCGTCAACGTGCCGGGGCGGTCATCGCAGGCCACGACGGCAAAGCCCGCCGCCGTGAGCACGCGCGCCGTCGCGGCACCCACGTGTCCGCAGCCAAAGATGTAGGTCAGGCCCTCGGGGCAGAGCGTCTCGATGTGCGCCGCGGGAATCTCAGAGGCAGCGTTGGTGTAGGTGACGTTACTCCCCTCCTCCACCAGTGAAAGCCCGGGGCAGCCCGCAATGGTATGGCGCGATGCCTCGCCATGGTACTCGGCCACATCGCCCTCGAGCGCGCTCGCGATAAACGGCTCAAAGTCGATGACGAAGTCGCCGATGCGCCGATAGACCAAGACGTCGGTAATTTCCTGGAACAACGGTGCCTGGATCGCATCCAGATGCAGATAGCACAGGCAGATGGCTCCACCGCAGATCATACCGGTATCGGAGTTCTCGCCGCCCATGGTGTAGCGGACCAGACGCGATTGCCCCGCGGCCAGCAGCTCTCGCGCCTCGTCCAGCGCAAAGAGCTCGATCTTGCCGCCGCCGATGGTGCCCGCCTGGCTACCGTCGGCAAAGACGGCCATCCAGGCACCCACGCCGCGCGGCGACGACCCCGCCGTGCCGGCCACGACCACGAGCTCGCACGTCTCGCCAGCACGCAGGGCGACAAGCGCCGCATTCACAACATCGAGCTTTTCCATTGCCGCCTTCTATCCTCTAAAGATATCGGTGAGCATAGCGAGTGCCTCGAGCACGCCGCCGCCGACCGACGTCGCCTTGTCCGAAATGTAGTTGATATAGCTGGCATCGCCGCGCGGATCGACATCGGCGCATTTAAAGCCCTCAGTCACCTGCACGCCGTTCGCCAAAAGCCCGCGCAGACAGCCGTCAATCTGCGTGACCATGGGAGTATCACCCGCATACCCGATCACATCGCCAGCACTCACGATGTCGCCGATCGCGCGGTCGGACCGAAACACGCCGGCGGCGGGGCTGTGGATAACGCGCTCCCTGCCATAGCCAGCGATAATGCCCGGCACGCCCGTGTTGAGCTGGGGCGAACCTTGGGTAATGACACGGCCCAAAAAATGCCCGCGCATAGTCTCGACCACGGCATCGCAATCAACCGGCGCGGTAAAGCCCGGCCCCACGGCGATGACGGCAGGTGCCATGTCGCGCGTGGTGCCCAGGTTGCGCTTGGCTAAAATCGCGTCGACCACGGCAGCGGGTTTAAGCTCATCGAGCATCTTGGCCTGGGGGTCTACCACGACGGCGACGTCTCCGGCCTCGGTAATTGCAAGCGCCTCTGCCGGCGTCTGCGCCAAGCGAGCGCGAATGCCCTCGACCTGGACCTCGCCCAGGCGAATGGCCTCGCAAAAACTGATTGTGCGGCGGATGCACGTGGGAACCGCGATATCGGCCATAACGACCGACACGCCGGCGCGCACCAAACGGGCGGCGACGCCCGTGGCAATATCGCCGGCGCCGCGAACATAAACGAGCATTCCCGGGGCACCTCCCTGTGCTACGGTTTGAGCAGAGCAAAAGCGGTTCGACCGCTACTCTGATGATTATTTATTATCACAGTATTATACGGCGGTGAACAGATGGAAACGGTTAGCGGCAATCTTGCCTCGGCGCTCAGGATCAAGCCGGGCATTACCGCGATTATCGGCAGCGGCGGCAAGTCGACCTTGCTGAAGGCGCTGGGTCTCGAGCTCATGCGCGCTGGCGGCCGCGTGCTCCTCTGCACCACCACGCATATGCTTCCCGTTGCCGGCGTGCCATGGGACGGGTCGAATCGTCGCCTGGACGCCGCGCCTTGGAAGCCGGGCACCTCGCATGTCCCCGGTTGCACCTGCGAGGCATGCGCGGGCATGAGCCGCGGAAGTATCTGCCAGGCGGGTGTTTTGGACCCGGAGACGGGCAAACTCTCCTCCCCTGCCGAGCCGCTCGACCAGCTGGCGCAGCGCTTTGACTACGTCCTGGCCGAGGCGGACGGCAGCAAGCGGCTCCCGCTCAAGGCGCATGCCCCGTGGGAGCCGGTCGTTCCCGCCGGCACGGCCAACGTCATCTGGCTCGTCGGCGCCTCGGGGCTCAGCAAGCCCATCAACGAAGCCGTCCACCGCCCCGAGCTCTTTTGCGAGCGTTGCGGCTGCGAGCTCACCGACATCGCCACGCCCGAGCGCGTCGCCCAGGTGCTCAATGCCGAGCTGCGGATGCTGAACCTCAACAATGCCCGCATCATGCTCAACCAAGTCGACACGCTCAGCGACCCCACGATGGCAGATCGCTTCGAGGCAGCCCTCAACCGCCCCCTCATCGCCACCAGCCTCAAGTAGCCGGCCCCATCTCGTCAGTTGCGGTGAAATACGGACTGTTTGGCCGTATGACGGCCGCAAACAGTCCGTATTTCACCGCAACTGCGGAGGGGACACGGCATCTTTGCTGCTAGCGGGGCACGTAGCGACCGGGCTGGGCTCCGGTGGGCTCGCCATCGCGCGCCACCAGCACGCCGTTCACAAACACGGCCTTGGCGCGGCCATGTGCCTCAAAGCCCTCGAGCGGCGTGTAGTCCACGGCCTGATGCTGCGTCGCGGCGCTGATCGTCCAACGCGCGCAAGGATCCCACACGCACACGTCGGCATCGGCACCCTCGGCAAGACAGCCCTTGCGCGGATACATGCCAAAAACGCGCGCCGGGTTCTCGCTCATCAAGCGGCAGAGGTCCTCGGGGCCCAGCTGGCCCTCAAAGCTCGTGGCAATCGCGACGGGACGATGCTCCACGCCGGGCCCGCCGTTGGGAATCGCGCGGAAATCGTCGCGCCCGCGGTCCTTTTGCCCGTGCAGGTTAAAGCTGCAATGATCGGTTGCAATAGTATCGATCTCGCCAGCCACAAGCGCCTCGCGCAACGCGGCACGGTCGCCGGCATGGCGCAGCGGCGGGCTCATCACGTACTTGGCACCCGCAAAGCCGTCCTCGCCCTGCTCCAAGTAGCAAGTATCGTCGAGCATCAGATACTGAGGGCAGGTCTCGACATAGATGTTCTTCTGCCCGCGCGCTTTGGCAGCGCAAATGGCCTCGAGCCCCAGCCTGGTCGAAAGGTGCACCACGTTGGCCGGAGCGTCCCCGGCCAAGTGCGCCAGATACAGCAGACGGCTCACGGCCTCGGCCTCGCACACATCCGGACGGCTGAGCGCATGGCCCTCGGGCCCGTGGATGCCTTGCTCAAACACGCGCTTCTGCAGCTCATTCACCAGCGTACCATTCTCGCAATGCACGCACAGTATGCCGCCAATACGCTTGAGCTCCTCGAGCACCTCGAGCGTCTCGGCATCGTCCAGGCGCAGATGATCGTAGGCAAAGTAAGTCTTGAACGACGATACGCCCGCCTCGCGCATGGCCGAAAGATCGGCGCGGTTGCGCTCGTTCCACTCGGCGAGTGCCATATGAAAGGCGTAGTTTGCCGTGCAGGTGCCGTCGGCGCGATGATGCCACTCGGCCAAGGCATCGGGCATGGTCACGCCGCGATCGGCCGTCGCGTAGTCCACAATGGTCGTCGTGCCGCCGCAGGCAGCCGCGCGCGTGCCGGTCTCAAAGCTATCGGCCGTCCAATCCATGCCGGTCCAGCACTGCATGTGCGTGTGGCCGTCGATAAAGCCGGGGAATACCCAGCAGCCCGCGGCGTCCTCGACGGTATCGCCCTCGCCCGGCTCAATCGCCGCGGCAATCCGCACGATCTTATCGCCATCCATGGCAAGATCGGCGCGACGAAGCCCCTGTGGCGTCACGAGCGCGCCGTTTTTGATGATGATCATAATTGCTCCTTATTGATTGATGCAGTTGGCCACGCGATCAAAATACGAGCAGGCGGCAATATGCTCCGTTATGCGTCGCTGTCCCTTGACGGTATCGACGTCCCACAGCTCGTAGGCACGCGCCTCGACCAGCGCAACGTCGACGCGACCTTTGAGAATCGAGCCCCCGCCGTCCTTGCCCTCAAGACACATAAGTGCATCGAACAGTTCCGCCGGAAAGAGCACCGGACTCGAAGGCTCACCGTTGCACGCAAGACGCACCGGATGTTTGCGGCCACGCTCGTCAAATGCACGAACCATAGCCTCAAAAGAATCCGAACTCACAAGCGGCTGGTCGCCCGGCAAAAAGAGGCAACCTTTCCAGTTGCGTTCGACTCCCCACGAAAGGCCCGCACGGACGCTTTCGCTGCGCAGCTCGCCATCGTGCAGCACGCACGGGCAATGCTTGTCCTCGCAAATCTGGGCGACCTCGGGCCAACGCGTCGAGACCACAACGTCAAAGCCCCGGGGAACCGAATCGATGGTCCGGGCAATCAGCGGCTCGCCATAGATATCGGCAAGCATCTTGTTAGAGCCAAACCGCTTGCCCTCGCCCGAGGCCATAATGACGCATCCAAGTTTCATGGTGATACCTCCCCCGAAACCATCGTACCCATAACTCGCGCCGCGGGCATCCACATCGAAAGCGCTTATCCCGCACGCCCGCGATGCAAAAAAGGGGCACCCCGCCGGTTGGCAGAGCGCCCCCTTTACATGGCTTACCTCAACCCGGCTTTAGGCCTGGAGCCAACGGGCGGTGTTGCGCTCGTCGAGGGCCTTGAGGGTAGCGGCGGGATCGGCAACCTTCTGCAGGAACATCATGGCTGCGATGGCGTACGGCTTGTAGCTGGCCTCCTTGTACATGCCCACACGGTGCATGTCGAAGACGTCGGCGTTGACCTCGCCGTGCTCGCAAGAGACACCGGAGATGTCGGCGGGCAGCGGGTGCATAAAGATGGTGTCCTGGCCGTTGGCGGTCTTCTCCATGAGCTCGGTCGTGGAGCACCAATCCTGATGGGTGGCGTTCTGAGCGAGCAGCTCCTTCTCGAGCGCAGCGATGCCGGCGTCGTCGCCCTCGGCGTACAGGTTGGTGCGCTTCTCCATGGCGGCAAACGGAGCCCAGCTCTTGGGGATCACGATGTCGGCGCCCTCGAAGGCCTCGGCCATGGTGTTGACCTGCTTAAAGGTGGTGCCGGACTCGGCGGCATAGCCCTTGGCGCGCTCGACGACCTCGGGCATGAGGTCGTAGCCCTCGGGGTGGGCCAGGGTGACGTCCATGCCAAAGCGGGGCAGCAGGCTGATCAGCGACTGCGGGCAGGACAGCGGCTTGCCGTAAGAGGGCGAATAGGCCCAGGTGACGGCAACCTTCTTGCCCTTGAGGTTCTCAAGGCCGCCAAACTCGTTGATGAGGTAGAGCATGTCGGCAGAGGACTGCGTGGGGTGATCGGAGTCGGACTGCAGGGAAATGAGCGTGGGACGGTGATCCAGAACGCCGTCCTCGTAAGCCTGCTGGACAGACTCGGAGACCTCGGCCATGTAGGCGTCGCCCTTGCCGATGTACATGTCGTCGCGGATGCCGATGACGTCGGCCATGAAGGAGATCATGGTAGCGGTCTCGCGGACGGTCTCGCCGTGAGCGATCTGGGACTTCTTCTCGTCCAGGTCCTGCAGCTCAAGGCCGAGCAGGTTGGCGGCCTTAGAGAAGGAGAAGCGCGTACGGGTGGAGTTATCGCGGAACAGGGAGACGGCCAGGCCCGAGTCGAAGATCTTGGACGAGACGTTGTTCTCGCGCAGCTCGCGCAGGGCGTCGGCGACGATGTAGAGAGCCTTGAGCTCATCGGTGGTCTTATCCCAGGTGTGCAGGAAGTCGCTGCCGTACATACCCTTAAAATCGAGGCCGTTCAGCTGCTCGACGAGCTCGGTAAACTTGGCGTCCATGTAAATGTCCTTTCTAAAGGTGAAACGATCGCAATGAGTAGATGTGCTCCGGCATGCGCGTGTGGCTAGAACATGCAGAGCGCTATGACGAGGACCCGCTACCGTTGAGGAAGCATGGGAGATAACGACCGCGGGCCCCAAGTCAACAGGAGGCGCCGGGGGCATAAACTGTCCCCGGCTCAACAAAATCGAGGAATGGGACTAGTCGATCTTGTTGTTGGTCAGACCGGCGCGGAACACGGTGGCGTCGCCATCGGCCTGGCTCGGATCGTAGAGGTTCAGGGCAGCCACATACATGGCGGCAGCGGTGACCAGGTCGTCCTTGTAGGTGACCTCGTTGGGAGCGTGAGCCTGAGACTCGGCACCCGGGCCAAAGCCCACGCAGGGGATGCCGTAGCGGCCCTGGATGGAGACGCAGTTCGTGGAGAAGGTCCACTTGTCGCACAGCGGGCGACCGGTGCGCTTGTCCATGCTGGGCTCGCAGCCGATGCGCTCGTCACCAAACATGGCCTTGTGGGCGTCGACGAGAGCCTTGACGTGCGGAGCGGTCTCCTTGTTGATCCACGTGGGGAAGTAAGCCTCGGTCTCGTAGACCTCGCCGGTCCAGGACGGACGGTCGTACATGTACATGGAGACCTTCACGTCGTCGCCGTACTTCTTGGCGGCCGGCAGGTTGCGGATCTCGTCCAGGCAGGACTCCCAGGTCTCACCGGCGGTCATACGACGGTCGATGGAGATGGCGCAGGAGTCAGCGACAGCGCAACGGCTGGGGCTGGTGTAGAAGATCTGGCTGACGGTGCAGGTGCCGCGGCCCAGGAAGCGGGCATCCTCGAAGTGCTCGGGGTTGTACTTGGGGTCGAGCATCTTGACGAGACCCTTGATGTCGGTCGACTCGTCGCAGCCGTTGTTGTTGAGGGCGCGGACGTCGGCGATGATGTCGGCCATCTTGTAAATGGCGTTGTCGCCGCGGTCGGGAGCGGAGCCGTGGCAGGAGGTGCCGTGAACGTCGACGCGGATCTCCATGCGGCCGCGGTGACCGCGGTAGATGCCGCCGTCGGTGGGCTCGGTGGAAATGACGAACTCGGGCTTAATGCCGTCCTTGTTGTAGATGTACTGCCAGCACATGCCGTCGCAGTCCTCTTCCTGGACGGTGCCGACGACCATGATCTTGTAGCCCTCGGGGATGAGGCCCATGTCCTTCATCATCTTGGCAGCGTAGGTAGCAGAAGCCATGCCGCCCTCCTGGTCAGAGCCGCCGCGGCCGTAGATGATCTCGTCGGTCTCGTAGCCCTCATAGGGATCGGCATCCCAGTTCTCGATGTTGCCGATGCCGACGGTGTCGATGTGGGAGTCGATGGCGATGATCTTGTCGCCCTCTCCCATAAAGCCCATGACGTTGCCCAGGCCGTCGACCTTGACCTCGTCATAGCCAAGGCTCTCCATCTCGGCCTTGATGCAGGCGACAACCTCACCCTCCTCGCAGGACTCAGAGGGATGGGAGATCATAGCGCGCAGGAAGCGAGTCATGTCGGCGCGGTGAGACTCAGCAGCAGCCTTGATAGCGTCGAAATCGAGTTCTTTAGCCATTGTTCATAACCTTTCATACGAAGGAATCTACCTGTGAGGTGGCGGAGCGATACCTATTTACTCCGCCCTAACGATTAGCAAGTGGGATATTCGCCTTCCCAAACAATACGGCGATACTGGTCGGGATCCGTATCGCCCTCGGTGGAGAAGCAGAGCACGGAGCTCGTCTTGTCCAGGCCGATGAGTTCCTTGAGCTCGGCGTACTCGGGATCGAGCATGAGGGTCTCGACCAGGCCGGTGGTCACAGCGCCGGACTCGCCGGAGATGACGCGCGGGTCGCCCTTCTCGGGAGCGCCCAGGGTGCGCATGCCGCGAGCGGTGACCCAGTCGGGGCAGGACACGAAGGCGGTGGCGTGGTTGCGCAGGATATCCCAGCCCAGAATGTTGGGCTCGCCGCAGCACAGACCGGCCATGATGGAGGGCATGTCACCGTCCACGATGCGCGGATCGCCGTCGCCGGCGGCAGCGCCCTTGTACAGGCAGGCAGCAGGCGCGCACTCAACCACGACGAAGGTGGGCGGGTTATCGGGATACAGGTTGGTGAAGTAGCCCACCACGGCGCCGGCGAGCGAACCCACGCCAGCCTGGACAAACACGTGCGTCGGGCGGTTGATGGCCATCTCGCGCAGCTGCTCGGCAGCCTCGGAAGCCATGGTGCCGTAACCCTCCATGATCCAGGACGGGATCTTCTCGTAGCCCTCCCAGGCGGTGTCCTGAACGATGACGCCACGCTCGCAGGCGTCGGCCTCGGCGGCAGCCATGCGCACGCACTCGTCGTAGTTGACCTCTTCGATGGTCACCGTTGCGCCCTCGGCGGCGATGTTATCGAAGCGGGGCTTGGTGGAACCCTTGGGCATGTGCACGACAGCCTTCTGGCCCAGCTTGTTGGCAGCCCATGCCACGCCGCGGCCATGGTTGCCATCGGTGGCGGTAAAGAAGGTGGCCTGGCCAAAGTCCTTGGCAAGCTGATCGGAGGTCAGGTAATCGAAGGTGCACTCGGCAACGTCCTTGCCGGTCTCGTCGGCAATGTAGTTGGCCATGGCAAACGAGCCGCCCAGGACCTTAAAGGCGTTGAGGCCAAAGCGATAGCTCTCGTCTTTAACGCACAGGTTGGACAGGCCCAGGCGCGCGGCCTGGCCGTCCAGGCGGGCAAGCGGAGTGACGGTGTACTGGGGGAACGACTGGTGGAAGGCGCGGGCCTTCTTCACGTGGTCGAGACTCATGATTCCCAAGTGCTTGTCATCGCTCTTGGGCATCGTGTTGCTCGCCCACTGGATCTTATCGGCCATACGGTGAACTCCTTAAGTTCTCTCTTGCCGGCCCCCGCATACGCGTTTCAGCCCGATCCCATTCACACGGCTGAACTTTTATGTGGATGCCAAACAAAAAGTTTGTTAGTAATGTTCTATCACACTTTTTGATTGGCATACCTAACGAATTGTTTGTTGCCGTAATCGGTACTTTTTCGCCGCCGAACGGTCATGAATTGCCTTGTTGATGGATTTGTTTGCGGTCAAGTGTGGTTTATGGCAAAGTGTGCCCAAACTAATTTTTAGGAAGGCACCCATGACCCCCGCACAGATTGAGTTTTACAAGCGCCTCGCACACGGTCTGGCGCTCCAATTTGGCCCCAACTGCGAAGTCGTCGTCCACGATCTGGAGACCGAGGACGTGGACCACTCCATCGTAGTAATCGAAAACGGCCACGTCAGCGGGCGCAAACTGGGTGACGGCCCCAGCCATATCGTGTTTGAGTCCATGCACGAGGGCAGCACCGACGTACACGACCGCGAGCCGTACCTCACTAAAACCACCGATGGCAAGCTGCTCAAGTCCTCGACCATCTTTATCCGCAACGACGAAGGCAAGCCCGTCGGCATTTTGGGCATCAACTTTGACATTACGCTTATGAAGGCTTTTGAGCGCTCGCTCGATGCCTTTACCGGCACCGGCGGCACGGGCTATACCGAGCCCGAGCCCATTACCAAGAACATCGGCGACCTGCTCGAGGACCTGCTGCACGAGTGCGAGCAGTTTGTGGGCAAGCCCGCGGCACTCATGACCAAAGACGAGCGCATTCGTGCCATTGGCTACCTCGACCGTCGCGGTGCCTTCCTCATTTCCAAGTCGAGCGAGCGCGCCTGCGAGTTCTTTGGCATCTCCAAGTACAGCTTCTATAGCTACCTCAATGAGGCCAAGGCGGCGGCCGGCGACAAGTAGGCACTCGCCTGGATTGCCCCTCCCCTTTTGGGCGCGAGTTCTGGAAAGCACGAATCCAAGACCGGGCCGCTTGGGAAGTTCCATATAATCGATGTCATTAGTATTTCGAAAGGATGGGACAGAATGGCGTTGAGCAAGGCATCATGCACCGGTCGCGGATTGATTGCGGCAATTGGTGGACATGTGCACCGCATGTTCGATGAGGGCGAAGACGACCTGTTTTCGCTGAGCCTTGACGATGTGATGGATGATCGCCCGTGGACCGCCGACGAACTCATGGGCGGCGGCGGGGCTCGCCCGTCAAGCCCCAATCCCGCACTTGCGCCTAAGACCGCATCTGCGCCGACTCCTGCGCAGCCGGCTGTTTCGACGCCCGCGCCTACACCCGCACCCACTTCGGCGCCCACGCCCGCTCCCCGCCCCGCAAGCGACCCGTCCGAGACGGCGGCATTTCTCGCAGCAGCGACGCAGGGCAAATCGGCCGACAGCACTGTTATGTACAGCGCCCAGCAGTTGCCTGTTCCTGCGGCACGCAAGCCTCCGGTCACAAGGCTCGATGAGCCCGTTGCCCATCAAGTTGCCTACGATTCCTGGGCTGCAGCCGATCTGGATGAGACCTCTACCGGCATGCCGGCGCTCGATGTTCCAGTTAACCCGCTTTTTGCCGCCGACACGAGCGCCGCGGGCTATGAGGGCGGTGCGACATATTCCGATTATTCCGATGGCCATGCTGGCACCGGTCGCATCGAGACCGAGGATTATGGCACCGCATCGAGCGATTATCTCAACGATCCGTACGCCGCCACGCCTGCACCGGAATATGACCCGGAGGCCGCATCCGCGCCGGCGTATACCAAAAGCACGGGCGAAGAGCGCTTCGCCGATTATTACGTCGAGGAAAAGGCGCTGCGTTTCTCGGAATTTCCGCAGGCAGTCAAGGTTGCCTTTATCGCCATTATCATTGCCCTGCTCGGCGTCATTGCGTTTGAGGGATTCCAGCTGTTCCGCGGCCCCACCGCGTCCGAATCGGCAACGCAGCAAAAAGAGGACGACAACCAGTACCTGGACATTAACACCCTCAAGGGCGACCCCAACGACGGGGACGATGAGTAGCGAGAGCTGAAGGCGGCCGCAGGATCCCGCATCCAGCGCCGGCTTCTAAGTGCTGTTTTGTCATCCAGCTACACTTTTGGTATGTAAAATAAGTAGTTGGAAAAAATCAAAAGCTGTTTCGATTATCGGCCTAATACAACCATTATTCCAACCAATGGTTTTAGAAACGGTATTTAGCGGTTCCCAACCATTTATTTACCGTTCTCGACAATACAATCAAAGTCAATCAGTTCAAGCTGCTCTACGAATTTCTCCAAATACGAAACGACTTCCTCGTTGTTGACGAATAGCGGCCTGTCCTGCGTTAGCCTGCCTGATTTGTCCTGCGGATAGCGGAGGCTGATGCCGTTGTTATCGATGTCAGCAACGGCTTTTACGAAAGCACCCATGTTCTTGATGGTTCTATTGTCCTCACGGCACTTTTGCCTCGGAAACCTTGAGAGCAAAGAGTTCCACAAGCTCGTGAGGCCGTGATCTCTCTTAGGCTCAGCTCCACACCTTTTTATCGCCCTTTTAATTGCAAGCTCAATACAGTGCCTTGTGAGGAACATTACCGGAATCGCGTAGGAATACTCCAGCATCAAATACATACCAGGCTTGTCAATTGCTTTCCTCCCAGCGGCCGCAAGCTCCTTTGCGGCATTGAGGAAAGATCGCATGAACTCATCATCGAACTTATCGGCTTTAAACTCGTCCTTCATCAAGGCAGACGAGTCCAACAGCGAGAAATCCCTCAAAGTGGGGTCGTTGAAGCCATCCATCTGAGACTTCATGACTTGTTGGCTCATGTATTTAGGAAACACATGGTCATTGAACACACTCTCCATCAGAGAATCTCTCCCGTTTTCGCGTCTATCTTCGCTCCCGACCTCGAGCCGATGAACTCATCCACCATCTCGTCGTCGCGGTCGGGCTCGGTCACGAAGAGCGGTCCCGGGACGTCGACGCGCGGGCCAATCGTCAGGCCGTTGCTCGCGATGATGCGATCGAGGTTCTGTCTACGGTGGAGCGTGCGGGCCCGTAGTGTGTCGAAGGAATAGCCCCGGCCCCGCACGTCAGTCTCGTTGATGAGCCTGTTGGCGCTCTCGGCGTAGCCGTTCGAGATGCGGCTCGGGCAGTTCCCAGTAGTGTCGGTGGGGCGTAACACATCGTGCACGTAGTTGGCGATACCCAAAATCTCGTTCACGTAGTCGAACGCGGACTTCTCGACCATGGTCCTTCCTCTCTGGCAAAGACGATTTCAGCCAGAGATTTTACAAGTTCAATGAGTTGCTTCGCTTTAAATCCAACCATTGGCTTAACAAAACGGTAGGATGCTTTCTTCAACCAGAAAACTAACAAACCCAACCAGTTATTTTATATACCCTATACTTTTCCGGATAATTTACCTATCGAATTAGACACTTTTTCCGAAGTTTTAAGGTGCCTATTTCGACACTTTTCCGTACTTTTACACGGCTGATTTCGACACTTTTCCGAATGAAAGCCGAATAATCACTTGGAAAACCAACGCCGTTCACGCGTCATTTCGCAGGCGGCGCTTGATTTCTGTCCGTGCGCGCTGATAGACTCCATCTTGCCCGCAAGGAGCGGGCGCGTTTTATCCAGAGTCGGGGTAGAGAGTTGGCTCCACGATCCCGACGCCAACCGGCCAAGAGGCACGGTGGCCCTGCCAACATCGATGAAAGGAGTCCGTATGGACAATTTCTCCGTGCGCAGTGAGCGCAACTTCCACAACCTGGTCGCACAGCCAAAACGCATGCATCTTCTGGACAAGCCGAACGGCTACGCCTCGGCCATGGTCAAGAGCAGTCTCTCCCACCAGATGCGCTTTACGGTGCAGCAGCTCGAGGAAGAGCTCTGTGCTGCTGGCAATCCGCATGTGCTGCAGATTAAGCTGTTCGGAGACGACTCGCGTGAGCCGTCTAGCTGGAAGCTCTTTGCCGACGGCGCGTGCGTTGCGGACGGATCCGGCGCCTTTGCCCGCGAGTGCTTCTGCGAGGGCGCCGAGGTGTTTTTGGACTTGTGCCGAGATGCCGTACGCACAGCTGAGCTGCGCCAATGGAGCCAAAGGGAGTACGAGCTGCTGAGTGCGGTGCGCGGGATTGCGGGAGTGTAGACGAAAGCGGTGACGCATTACTTCTTTCGCAAATTGACAACCGCATAGCGGAACACGGCCCGCGCCCCGTCATGTGATTTCTAGCGACCAAACAACGAATCGCCGACGAAGGTGGCATGGGCCGTGACCGCGAACATCGCATCGGTCGACGAGGAGTCGCTGCGCAATGACATAGAGAATCTGATGAGGAAGACCGTCGAGGAGACGCCCGACGCACCGCTCGACGAGTAGGCGTCCGAGCTCCGGCGTGCGGCTCGTCACCGGCGACAAGTGAACGGGGATGCTCGGTGCGCTCGAGGAGCTCTTCCCCGGGGCCCGCCACCAGCGCAGCACAGTGCATTTCTATCGTAACGTACTGGGGCGGGTGCCCATGACCAGGCGGAAGGCAGCGGCGCGCATGCTGAAGGCGATCCACGTGCAGGAATCGCGCGAGACATGTGCCAAAAAGGCCGAGAGGTGGCGGAGTGGGTCACGAGCGGGACAAGAGGAGGTACCTTGATATGTCGAAGCTGGAGGAGATGGACAGGCCGAACAAGACGGTAGGAGACTAGAGCATGACGAGGACGGGGCCGAATAAATCAATTTGCGAGAGAATCTTGAAGGTACCGCCGTTGTTGGTCAGAGCGCGAACGTGTCACAAAGGAATGATTGCAAAGGTCACTCTGGAAGAACCTTTTCAATATAGACGGTGTGTTCGCCAACAATGTCCCAGGCAAGACCATCGGATTTCTCCGAGATTTTCAGCTTACCTTTTGATACGTAACGGACGCGTGCTTCGCAATAGATGCCGCATATGTCCATGAATGGGGTCTCTTCGATTACGAAAGAGCATTCCTCATCGGGCTGGCGCAGCGCATCCTTCCCGTAATCGACTAACGTCAATGACAATGTACCCGACCAGCTTTGATTCCTCCTATCGAGCTTTCTTGCGAAGTAGGCAAGTCCTTCAAGGAACCCCTCAGCGTAGATGGAGCCGTCTAAAACTGGATCTATGCCGAAGAACTGGCAGACCCGCAGAAGCGCTTCAAAGAAGGCAACCCGGCTTTCCCATGTATCGCCAACGTCTAGATCAGCCAACGTACAGTACGAGGCATCGCTTGGGTCGCCATACAGGCTACAGAGGCCAAGTCGTCTGCTCTTTGCAAGCTCCGCGAGAAATCGCGCGCCTTTAAGGGCGGTCTTTACCGTATGCCCTTCGAACCTAGGCGTAAGGTTAATATGAAAAGTCAAAGCCGTCATGGCCTCACCATCAACAGGAACGGGGTACTCAAGCTCAATCTTGATGGGGCATTCTTTCTGATCCACATTTGACCTTAGTCCAACCTCGGTTCCAAGTCTCACCGTCTTTAAGGTTACATAGAGGGATGACGCACCGGCATTGACATCTCCCGCATAGAGGAGCAGCGTGCTAGGACGTTCATCAGGTGTCGAAAAGGCAGAAACAGAAACGCATTCGATCTCTTCATCAGGAAGCGTGATTAGCGGTTCGAACTCGATGTCCTCAGACGAGAGCGTGAATGGTTTTCCTTCGCGTTGCAACGCCTCGAGCGCAATAAACCCTTCCTCGCTCTTTGCCTTCATGTTGAACAGAGGAATCTCTTCGGTTACACCGGGCCTAGCGGCGTAGATCACCGTTGTTGAGTTGCCGTTTGTGACAACAGTCGTTTGGAGCCTATCATCGCAAGTGACATCGTTGAGACGTTTTGCCCCGTTTCGAATCATGTCAATCGGTCTATTCCCGCTTTGCAGCGCAATCGCTTCGAGCTGATCCTGCGTATTCGGGTAAAACTCCTTACGCACCCTAGGGCATTCGATTAGCATTGCCGCGATTTCGGAGGCGAAATGGCATTCGATAGTCATATCCGGATGCTCATCCCTCAATTCGTCAAGCGCCCTCATGGCGGCAGGAGTCGGATCCTTTGAGCACATCAGAATCCACTTAAATCCGCGGCGTTTGGCAAGGGCGGCATTAAGCGAATCTTTGACTTGTTTAACCTGGGATTTGCCGAACGAATTTTTGAAGAACTTGAATTGGTAGATCTCGACGGGTTCCCCAAACGAACCTACATAAGCATCGATTCCTTCATCTCCGCCGTGCCCATTAACCGTGCGAACAAGGGGATTCTTAGCATGGACAAGCGCAAAACAAAGGTTCTCCCACCTGTCAGGATCAAGTGTGTTGAAGTCGAAATCGTCTTTCAGCTCTGCCAACTATTCTCCGTTCTCCCAAATCTTCTTCATGGATTCCGTGTCAATCCTCTCGCCTCGCAGATACGTCTCAAACACCGCGCTGGCAGGCAACGCCCACATGTGGATGTAATTGCTAAACGGCGGCTCCACCTCACCCATGATTTTAGGAAACGAAACCCTCGCCAGCTCTTTAAGTTCGCTCTCTGCGCTTGGCACCAAAAACGCGTTAACCACGTAGTCGAAACCGTGGTCAAGAACAAAATCCTTGTACGCCGATTGGTAGAGAAACTGCTTCGTCACCGACTCGAGTCCGGGCTGCTTCTCAATTTTTCTAGCGACCTCCGGGACGTAGTACTTCGCGTCGTAAATCGCGAACACGCGGCGTCCATCTTCGTCCGTGGCGAAAGCGATGATGTCGGGGATAAGCGTCGCGACAGGATCGCACTCGATGTAGCGCTCGTCCCGTCGCTGTTCCCACTTCGGAGACTCGATGATGCCCAGGAGCGTGTCTCGCTTGCGCTCAATCCACTCGCCCTTAAGCGGAAAGCCGAGTTTCCCGAGCTTCGAATCGAGCTCGTCCCCAAACGCCGTTTTGCATGCCATCTCCCACAGATGGAAGAAGCTTGATGAGCCCAACGCGCTGATCTCATCGTGCTCCGTCGTGCTTTCACGATTCAACAGGTAGCGCCACAGAAGGTCGAGCACGGCGACTTTCCAATCGATGAACTGCGAATCACGTTCACGTTCGAGACGCCACTCAAGCGTCTCGGGATCGCCGAAATCGCTCACCTCTTCATCTGAAAGCTCCACTTCGTCAAGAGACAGTAAGTCTCCGACGTGGGCATCGAAGAGCTGCTTCGAGCACTCAGTCAGCACCGCGCGGTGTAAGCGGGTGATGAAGTCGGATTCATCGCGCAGCGTCATGCGGGTCTCGTATTCGACATAGATCGGGCGGCCACCAGAAAGCAAAGGAAGATGGTTGCTAATTGTTCGGCCCCAATCGATGGTGCCGGAGCCGTTAAGCTCGCGACCCTCGACATAGTTCGAATACACCCCGTACTCAGCATAGAGCTCCAACAGTGCCAACATCACCGGGAGCCTGTCATCAGTCTGCTCGCCATCGTCCGAAAGCGTGGGCATGATGGCTCTCCCGGCGTCGCGCTTGAGCAGACGCATGACCTGGCGCAGTTCGTCGCGCGAGGGCACCACCTCCTTGAAGTACTTTGGGTACGCGATTATCACAATACCCGCGACCATGACTATTCCAACGAAGTTGAACTGATAACGTTCATCGTCCTTGGCGCCGTCCTCGTCAAAGGCATCCGTATCCTTAGCGGACTTGTCGGTGCGATATCTCACGATACCGCGGGTCATCAGTCCCTCAATCACTAGGAGAGCTTGCCCCGGCTCCATGCCGAACTTGTCGGCAAGCGTCGTTACGGAATACGGTTTTAGCTCGCGCACATATGCTTGGCGCATCGTAGATTACTCCCCGGCATCGACATCGTCAGCATCATCGGCGTGACCGTAAACTAGATGGTCATCGAAGCCGTTGCCGAAAATGCCCACGCCGATTCTGTCAAACGCCTCGCATACCTTTGCGTAAGTGTTGAACTCCCTCTTGAACATCTTCGTCCGCTTGGTCTTGCCGGCGTCCTCGTAGAGATAGAGCAATACTTTGTCCTTGAAAACACGAGGGAAGCGCTCAGGCGTAAGAGCTGAGGGCGCAATAAAGAACGGTCCGAGCAGCTTGTCCTCGTTGATTCTCAGATCATCGCTTGCCATGAATTCGTTGATGGCGTGCCTCAATCTGTTCCACACGACAGTGCGCTTACCGCAGGGAACCTCGATTTCGCTCAAGGCCTTGCCACCCACATCAGCATTCTCGCCTTCATCGATTCCCATGTAACGGAAGTCCCAGCGGCGCTTGAAGGCTGTGTCCATGGGAAAGACACCCTGGTCGGCGCTGTTCATAGTCGCCCAAATGTACATGTTTGGAGGCAACGAGAGCCGCTCGGTCTCCATTGACAAGCGATGCTGTTCATCGATTAGTTTTACGGGGTCTGTAGCATGGCCGTTGGTAGCGTATTCGGAAAGGAAGACCGAAAGATGGTCGCGCATCTCCCTCGGCGCTGCGACCTCGTATTCGCTTCGCCCGTCAGCATCGCGGTCAAGCAGCTGGAACACATCGCCAAACACAGAGGCAGGATTGGCTCGATTTATTTCCTCCACGATAAGAAGGAAGTTCTCGTCGGGATTCTGCACAGCCTTAACGTATGTCTCAAGAAACGGACCCGGCACAAATTCGTAAGAGATGTACGACTCCAGTTCGCTAACAGACTCGCCAACATCGTCCCTGTATCTGGTGATCGGCTTGAAGCACCCGACGAACTGTGGGTACGTGTAGTCAGGGTAGAACGTTACGCGCGTGACGTTCTCTCGCACAAAAGAATCCTTCGCAAGCTTGTTTAGCTGATACGACTTACCAGTGCCGGGTGCACCGAAAAAAATGAGGTTACGAGGTTCATTCAAGGGCTTGACGTTAGAACGGTTTTCCATGGTGTTCCTTTCGAGAGTGTCTAGCTTGACATTGGCAAGCTGCAAGCCAACACGAATGCGCGAAACGTAAGCCTCAAGTTCCGCTTTTTTAGCATCTTTGGAAACAGAGACCGTGCGACCACCAATAACTAAATCAGGGAAAAGGCCTGCTTCGATGGCTGACTTGAGTATCCTTGTCGGCCCCTGCGCTTCTTTGCCCTCAACTAGGTCGACGCCCGTATTATCCTTATCTTCCAATAACGAACCGTAGACGCCACTGATGTCAAATACGGTCCCCGAATCACCCTTGCACGTCTTATAAAGAGCCGGCTCAGAAAACACCGCCAGCATCCTCGTTAGCCTAGTCTCAATATCATCGGAGCACAGGATGCGCCCTTCAGTAAGCCAGCTCATAAGAACACGAGCAAATCCGTCAGGATCGGTTTCCTCCAGGATGCCCACAAGGTCCAGATTAGAACTGAAGCGAATCGATTTCTGGAATCGCAGCCCTCCCTTCCTTTCGGAAGACCTGTTGAGCGTGCCATCCGTAAAGCTCAGCGTTCCCAAGCGCCAAATAAGCTCGAACGGAGCGTTGAGCGCTTCCATTTGGCTTGTGAGGAGAGGATTGTTCTTAAGACAGGACTCAATATCTGCAGAGCTTAGTTCAACGCCGTGATCTGCAGCATAGCCCTCAATACTCTCAACGAGTTCCTCATTGATTAGACCACCCTCATCCGAAGCACCACTGGAACGTCCGTATGAGACTTCGGCAGACTTATCGTTCACAAGCCAAAGAATTATCAGCAGGGCAATAGCGGCTTTCGGTTTGGGGAGCGAAGTCTTAGTAATTAGTCTCGGATCGAGTGGCGCTGAAAGTGTATAAGGAAATGGAACAGTCACGGGCGTTACCTATCTAATCATTCTTCATATCGTCCAATATACGTTCGGCGATTGCTTTGCCAAGCAACGGTGGAACGGCATTGCCGACCTGCTTCATCTGCGAAGATTTACTTCCATAGAAGTGGAAAGTATCAGGGAAGGATTGAATTCTGGCAGCTTCTCGAGTAGTGATAGCCCGATTGAGATACGGATGGGTGAACTCTCCGGAAGAGGGCGTATCGTAGCGCGTAGTTATCGTCTTGGCGATGCCGTCTTTTTTCATGCGGCACCAGGTGCCACTGTAGATTGATTTAGTATGGTGTTCCTCCGGCAGCATCTCCTTGCCGCACTCAGGCGCAATCATTTCGAGCCTTTCAAGCGTTACCCTGCTATGGCGTGTCGCGATATGATTGCACAGCTCGTTTGAGCCGGCTCGAAGCATACATTGATAACCGCTCTGTGGGGGATTCCTATATCCCTGCTCTTCAGACCCTTCACCAGATTCGAGGTAGCTTAAGTCGCTTATAGCGTCCCAGACAGTGGTGTGTGCTCCATTAGGTTTCGGGAGGGAAATAGGCTCTGTTGCCCCGAGTTTTCCCAGAATGCATGTACGGTGTCTATCCTGTGGCACGCCGAAATCCGCAGCGCACAGGACGCCACAGCTGACAGCATAGCCAATACCACTGAACAGCTCGATTATCTCGTCCTTGAAGTATCCTCCTTCTGTTGTAAGGAGATTCGGAACGTTTTCTATTACGAAGTACTTGGGCTTTACCCGCTTCACAACCTCGAAGTAATAACGAAAAAGAAAATTGCGCGGATCATTAATACTTTTCCGGCTGCCCTTCTGCGAAAACCCCTGACAAGGAGGTCCTCCAATAACGGCCGTGACCTTGCCTTCGTAAGGTCCGAAGGTATCGTCCACAGGTAGTTTAGTAATATCTTCCACAATCATCCTCGTGTCAGGACGGTTTCGCTTATATGCTTCGGCAATAGAGGGGTCAAACTCGTTTGCCAAGGCAACTTCGAAACCTGCCATCTCAAAACCAAGAGATAGACCCCCTACGCCTGCAAATAAATCGATTACAGTAGGTTTCATTTAACTGCTAACTCCCATGCGCTGCATAGCAATATCAAAGTAGTTTTCGTCGAGTTCTATTCCGATGAACTTTCGGCCGAGCCCCTTTGCAGATACGCCAGAACTACCACTTCCCATGAAGGGGTCGAGAACGACTTCGCCAGGGTTGGTGAGCGTTTTGACGAAGTAATCCATCAGCTCAACAGGCTTTTGGGTCGGATGCTTCCCGAACTCCTTCTCACTTTTTGGGGTGACTGGAGACTCAAAGAAATCATGCAGGGCCTTGCCATCATTGTTAAACGTTCCTGTTTTAGCATCATTGACGAAATAGACCCACGACTCAGTTGAATTAATGAAATGAAGGTTCATGTTGCGTGGCATGGGGTTTAGCTTATGCCAGGTTCCAGTGGTCTTGTAATAGAAGCCGTGTTTCTGTGCCAATCCAATAAGCGTTTCAAGCTTAATAACGGCCATAAAGACGATGAGCGCGCCACCCTTGCGAACAACACGGGCCGCTTCGCCAAAAAGGCTATCCATTGACTCGGCCCAGTCGTCAGCACCTAGGTTGTCCCAACCGGCAGCCCCAAAATAGTTTTCGCGCATTCGCCTAAGGTTCGTCGCCCGCTCCTGCATAAAAAGCCCAAGATTATAAGGAGGGTCGGTAAGAAGCAAATCGACGCTGCCGTCAGCAATACCCTCCATCGAGACCAAGCAATCACCATTGATTAGGCGAACACCGTCGCGATTAATCTCTGCCCTGAATTCGCGGTTGCCGTTGAGGGCCGAGACGGCGGATACATAGTCTTTATAAGAAGTCTTTTTTCGCGTGTGAGCAGCCGCGCCATCCCGCCATTCCTTAACTGCATCCCAGTCAAATCTCCACTGCCGGCCAATCTTTGCCGCGGGGAAATCACGGGTCTTGATCCAGTTGCGGATTGTCTCGGGGGTAACGTTAAAATAGGCAGCGACATCATCCATGCGCGCTAGTTTGTTTTGCATGCCAAGAACCGCTTCCTGTAAACAACCAAAAATAACACGAAATAACAGAAGATTAATTCTATTGAAGTGCGGCGGGCGCGCCAACCCTAGCGAAGCGAATAGTTCAGAAAAGTCATTTTCCGCCGACCACACACGCACAGCCAGCCACGACTAGGGATGGCAACGGAACGGACCACCCTCGACGCCGGCGGCAGCCGAGCCGCATCCTCATAACGATTTAGCCGTCAGTTGAATCGGGCGCTTGACCGAGGTGAGATAATGTCCACGACTATCAACGCAAACAGGGAGCACGCAATGGTAGACAACGAGATTGGACCCTCGACGGACGGCGAGCGAGAGGGACTCGTGGCAAAACAGCTCGCATCCACCAAAATCCACCTCGCGCTCACTCAGGAGCGGGCAGACGTCTCCGGCGCCATCACGCTCCCGCTCGAACGAATCCCCCAGCTCGGCATAGCGCTCGCCTCACTCCCCTCGACGTTCCGCACCGTCACCAATACGGTGAGCGTACCCACGCTGCTCCAGGCGACTGACAAATTTGGCAACCCGCTCGATCCGTCGAAACTCAACTCGTTCAAGGACGGCAGCGGTCTCACAGGGGGCTACCGCGACGCAGTCAAGGGCTTTGGACAGGCGCGCTTCCACGTAGTCGAGGGCGACATCGCCACGAGCGTCACTCAAGTGCCTTACGACCCGACGTCGTTGTTCATGGCAGCCGCAATCGCGCAGATAAACCAAAAGCTCGACTCCATCCAGGAGTCCGTCGACGAGATGTTCGAGTACATGCGTCAGCGCGACAAGGCCAACATGCGTGGCAACCTCAAGACGCTCGCAGACATCCTCAACGGTTACGGCCTCAACTACGGCAACGCCACCTACATGGCAAACGTCCATATGAAGGTGCTCGACATCAAGCAGTCGTCCGCGCAGGACATGGAACTCTTCCGCTCGCAGGCGCAAGCGGATCTGAAAAAGAAAGGGTTCATCGAGGTGCGAGACGGCTTGGGCAGACGCCTCGACAAGGTGCTCGACTACCTCAAAGACTGCCAGCTCGCCACCTACATCCACGCGTTCTCACTGTTCCTCGAACCCATGCTCGCCCAGAACTTCGAGCCCGCAAAGCTTGCGGACGCCGCCGCGAAGATCGAGGCCGATTCGATTGCGTATCGCGAGCTCTACACCGAGTGTTACGACGCCCTCGAGGCGGGAACTGCCGACACCGTCGATGCGGCACTGCTGGGCGGCATCGCGTCCGCGGGCAAATTGCTCGGTCACGCCATCGCAAAGACCCCCGTGGGCGAACATACGCTCATCGACGAGGCACTCGAGGGTGCAGGAGAGGACATCGGCAGGTTCAACGACAGGCAATCCGAGAAACTCCTCGAGAAGCTCCATCGGGCAAAGACGCCTGACGTCGCGCCGTTCAAGCAGAGCGTAATGGAAGTAGATACCCTCTACAACCGCCCCACGCAGATCGCCGTGGACGCCGAGAACGTCTACATCCTGCCTGCCAAGCGGCAGGAAGAGTAGCGATACGCGACAGGCCACGCGCCATGCAGACGGCCAACGCCGCCTATCTCCCCTCCGCCTTCAGCTTCAGCAGCAGGTCGCCCAGCTCGGGGCACTTGCTGGAAAGGCGCGTCTGAGATCGCTCGCCCATCCCCCACCGTTGGCGGACTTCCTGGGCGCGCGGGCTCACGTGATAGTCCCCCTCCATCATCTGCTTGAGCAGCTTAGCGGTCACGCGCGCATCGGCCAGGGCGCTGTGGGCGTGACCCGTCGACTCGTCGAACTCGATGCCGAACCACGTTGCCGCGTCACTCAAAGAGACGCACCCGTGGCTGCCCACGTCCATGATCGAGGTATAAAACGCCTGCAGATCGGCCCAATCCGTAGGAAATGCGGAAAGGTCGATGTGCTTTGCCTGGCACTCGGTCAAAAGCTGTCGACGGTCCGCCCCGCTCCAGCAAACCACCTGGGCGGAGTAGCGACCGATCCAATCGCTGAGTCTTTTGATCACCATGTAGAGCGGGTCGGCCATCGCGGTGTCCACGGCCGATATCCCTGTAAGCTCGCGGACGGGGAACGCAACGCCTTCGGTAAATTCCGTCTGCACAAACTGCGAGAACTCGCCCATAACGTTGCCGTGGTAATCGAGCTTGACGGCACCGACCTCGATAATCTCATTGCGCAGTCCACGGCGCTGGCGCTGCTTTGGCACCGGCGCAAACTCAAAGTCCAGCACGATCTGGCGCGTAAAGTTCGTCGTATCGATAGCCGAGATACACGGCGTCTTTTCAGCTGACACGGTTAGGGCCTTTCTCCGTCAACTGCCGCTTGCTACATAGGCGGCTACATTGCCGTAAGGATAGGCGCCCGTGCGGACATGAAAGCGGGGCGCAATACCATGCGCTGGTCGCACGCCATGCAGACGGCCCCAAGAGAATCGCCCGCTCTATTCAAATGCATGAAAAAGATTTGGGCCCGGTGACTTGAATCAGCGGTCATCCCGGGCCCATCAGAGCTCGTAGAGCTCTTGGTTGCTTTGGTCTCGCTCTTCACGGCGCTTATCGAACTTTCCGAGGCACTCAAGCAGCATTCGAAGCATAACAAGTCGCTGCCATTAAGGCACTGACCTCTTGACCAAGCAACAGCGCTGCCCAGCTATCACCCTTGGGCTGCCGTCAACTTTATTCTATCCGCGAGCATCTGGTTTACCAAATGGATTTTCGGTAAAGGAAGCACGGCACGCCCGCAAAACCACTACGCCCCAAGTGCCGCCATGGGAATCACCGCCACGCCGTCGTCGCGTGTGTAGGCAATACTCCCCTTTCCAACCACGACCGCCAAAAACGCCGGCGCGGTATTCTAAGACGCGCTTTCCACTTGAAGCCATGTCGATTCTGGGACACAGTTTCCGCTTGAAGCCCATCCGGAAAGCACGTCCCATTCCGAGGCTTGAATCCGGGACGCAGTTTCCACTTGAGCTCCTGACGAGAAAGCACGTCCCACTCTGAAGCTCGATTCCGGGACACAGCTTCCGCCAGAGACCTCAACCGGAAACGACATCCCACTCTGGAGCCAGAATCCGGGACGCAGCTTCCGCTTGAGAGCCGATTCGGAAATGACATCCCACTCTGGGGCGGGACTGCGGACACGCTTTCCGCCGGCATTCCGCTGACAGCTAGCACGACAACAGAGGGACCCCGTTCCAGCCATTCGAGGACAGGCTTTACCCCCGAGTAGCGTTATCCCGCTCACACATCTCGGCAAACGAAATCAGCTTGACGTCTCCCCTACTCTCCACGGCATCCCGACATCCCTGCGTAAAGCCGCTTTTTGAGAATAGTGCATAGCTTTTTCGTTGCCGTCTAAAGAGCTCGCTTCGGTGCACGAGCTTTTGCAGCACGTCTTCGCCCACCGGTTCATTGCGCCATTTGCACTCCGCAAACAGCGCAGCGCCCTCGCCATCGTCAACAATCAAGTCGATTTCTTCCTGCGTATGCGTGCGATTATCCGTCCCCCACCAGCGCCCGACACTCGCCGGAACCACATCGAGCTGGCCCGCGCGCGCGAGTTCGTACACGTATTGCCTGCATATAAGCTCAAAGACCGTGTCCATGTAATCCGATACGTGCGGCTCAATGCGCTTATACGCCATCTCGGCCATATCGTTTTGAATCAGCCCGATGTTCTGCGGAACAAACTTGTACCAGAACCTAAACATCTGTTCGCTCAGCAGATACACGGCCCGCTTGTTGCTCGTCTCGTTGAGCGGCAACTCGCGCTCAACAATTCCAAGCGAAGCCAGCTTATCCACATAGCTCTTTACGTTGCTCGCAGGGATTCCCGTAGAGCTCGCAATCTCCGAGATCTTCGAGCGTCCCTGGGCAATTGCCTGCACGATCGCATCATATTGCTCGGGATTGCGGCACTCTTGCAACAGCAGGTTACTCGGCTCCTCAAAGAGATAGCCCGTAGGAGCAAGAAAAAGACGTTTGATGTTGTCCTTGAGCGGTGCGGCAGGATCGACTTTCTCGATATATGCAGGAATGCCGCCCGTCATGCCATAGCAAACCGCAGCGTCTTCGCGACTCATGCTCTTCCACAGGCCGAGGGTCGTCGTAAAATCGAGCGGCATGATCTTAAACTGGGCCGTACGCCTACCGTATAGTGGGCTCTCGTAGCCCAACACCTGTTCCTCCATAAACGAAAGAGACGAGCCGCATAGGATCAGCATTAGCTTGGTCTCTTTGTACAAGTGATCGATCTTGTCTTGCAGCAACGAGCTGATCTCGGGATTCGATTGGGCGAGATAGGGACACTCGTCGATCACGACAATCAAACGTTCCGTGCGAGCCATGGTAGCCAATGCATCGAACGCCTCGTCAAAACTACGAAACGACACGCCTGCAGCACCAACCGAACCCGCAAGTATCGCCTGGCTAAAGCCGTGCAGGTTTGCCTCCGCATTGGTACGACGAGCCTGAAAGTAAATAGCCTTCTTGCCTTGGATGAACTCTGTGATAAGGCGCGTTTTACCCACACGACGGCGGCCGTAAATCACAGGCATCTCAAAGGAGCCCGTGCCATACAGTCGATTGAGCTCGGACATTTCCGTTGTTCTTCCGATAAACACAGGGCCATCCTTCCTTTACGTTATAGCTAGCTATATTATATCTTCCTATAATATAGCTAGCTATAACGTAATTCGACAAGCGACGCACGCAAAAGGGGCGGTACCCCACCGCATGTGGACCGTTCCGGAAAATGTATCCCGTTCTGGAGCCAAAAACTGGGCCGTAGTTTCCGCCAAGCATGCCATCCGGAAAGCGCGTCCCATTCCGAGTGGCAATTCCGGGTCACAGTTTCCGCAGATACAAGGCGACAGTCCGCTGCCCTTATCACATGCCTTCAAATATGCGATCCAGAAACACAAAACAGCAGATAGAATGCTCTTTTTCAAAAAGTACACGTCCCGAAACTTACCAAGACTTCATATCCAGCTACCGTTCACGGTCGCCGATTACCGCTCACCGATTCAAACAAGAAATATGTCGCCAAAAGCAGGTCATCTACCTGCATGGTTAGATTTTGGTCAGCTTTTGGTCAGCTGAGCGGCAAGTTCCAGCTGATACGTTTTTGCTACCCAAAAGGAGGCGGTAGCTCATGACCCATTGCAACGACCAGCTCATCGACCAACTGCTCACTCAAGCCGAACAAGAGGGGCGCTGTCTGATTCCCCCGAGCACGGCGATCCGAAAAGCGCTCCTTCGGCGCACCGGCGGCACGGTTGTCTCGCCCATGCCGGGGTTGTTTGCGCGAAAAACGCACTGGGATGAACTCAACCGAGCGCAACGCCATTGCGAGATCCTCCGCGCCCTTGCGATCATCCATCCCGATTGGACGTTCTGCTCGTTTTCGGCAGCTTGCCTGCTGGGGCTCGAGGTCTCGTGGCGACACCTGAACGTCGTGCATGTTTGCAGCTCGACAAAGCCGTCGGCTCGTCCGGGCGCACATATTCAGCGACACCAGATTGAGCCGGCCGGAGCAATACGCAGAGCCGGCATATCGGTAACGCCGCCCATCCAAACGGCCACAGATTGCCTGCTGCAAACTGGTTTTGCCGACGGCATGCCCATTGCCGATTCGGCGATCTCAAAGCTCGGCCTTGCGTCGGAACAGCTGATGGAGGCCGTTGAGCAACGAGCGACTGCCCGCAATGGTCGCGTGATTCGCACCGCCCTCACAACGCTTCGATATGCCGCCGCCCGCGCCGAGAGCGGCGGGGAATCGGTCGCCCGAGCCATCATGATCGAGACGGGCTTTGCGCCCGACTGGCTTCAATACGAGCTGACGGACCCCTTCGATTCGGCCAAGCCCATACGAACGGACTTTGCCTGGGAGCGCCAGGCGCGGGAACTCACGCTGGGCGAGCTCGACGGGCTCATCAAATATACCGACCAGACCATGCTGGCCGGACGCACCACCGCCGAGGCGCTCGTTGCCGAACGACAGCGCGAGGCGTACCTATCGCTCTACGGTCACCCTCTGCTGCGCTTTACCATGAACGAGGTCCGCTCGACAGGAATGCTCGCCAAAAAGCTGCAGACGGCAGGCATCCGGCAGACCGCGCTGCCGACATGGCTCAACGATATTGAGCTGTAGGAGCTGCTGAGCTTATGCCCGCCTGCCCACCAAACTGGGACACACTTTCCGGTTGGCAGCACCCGCGAAAACCATGTCCCAAATTGAGCGCTCAAAACGGGATGTACTTTCCAGATGGCATGCCTAGCGGAAACCGTGTCCCGGAATCAAGGCCTAGAACGGGACAGACTTTCCGGTTGAAGCGCCCAGCGGAAACTGCATCCCGGAATAGACGCTCAAACTGGGACGCAGTTTCCGGTTTCCTGCTGTTCCGGAAAGCACGTCCCATTCTGGAGCCGAAATCTGGGACGCAGTTTCCGTATGCGGAGGCGCTCCAAACAAAAGGCCCCGGCTCGCGATAAAGTCGAGGCCAAAGGCACAGCATATGCAGTTGGTGTTGAGCGCGAACAGCTCGTCAACAATGGCCGTCCACGCTCTACCCTACCCGCGGCGACGGGCGCGGCTGTAGGGCGTATCCACCATGGGCAGATCCGGGCGCAGCTTGCCGTCAAACGCGCGGTAGGCGTTCTGTACGGCGGGCGCCGTGGGGATCGTTGCGATCTCGCCAATGCCCTTGCCGCCATATGCCACGGGCAGCAGCTCGTCCTTCTCCACGTAGATGGCGTGGATATCCGGAATCTCGGGCGCACGGAACAGCCCGAGCGTACCGTACCTTGCCTGGGGCACGCAGTCCTTGAGCGGCCAATCCTCGGTAAGCGCGTAGCCCATGCCCATGAGCACGCCGCCTTCGATCTGACCCTGGATGGAGATGGGGTTGACCACCTTGCCGGAATCGTGCGCGGCATAGACCTCGCTCACGCGACCGCCATCGTCCAGAATGACCACATGCGTGGCAAAGCCGTAGCAGATGTGGCTCTTGGGATTGGGAACGTCGGCGCCCAGCTTGTCGGTCGGCTCCAGGTACACGTAGCCAAACTCGCATCCCTCGAGCGCCTTGATGGCGGCCGCGGGATCCTGAGGATGCATACCCTGGCCGGCGACGAGCTCCTGCGTGTGCAGCTGATAGGCGCGACCGTCGTCGTACTCGATCTTGACGCCGTCGCCATGCGCATTCACGGGAGCGGCGGGCGCAGACTTGCCGGCCTCGATATCAAGCATGGCATCGCGCAGCAGGAAGGCGGCACCGCGCACGGCCTCGCCGGTCACGACCGTCTGACGCGAACCAGACGTGGTGCCGGAGTCGGGAGCGTTCTCGGTGGAGCACTCGCCGTTGGCAATGCAGCGAAGCGGCAGGCCGCATGCCTCGGCAACATCCTGCAAAAAGACCGTATTGCAGCCCTGGCCGATGTCGGACGTAGCGGCATAGACCACAGCCACGCCGTCCTCGATGCGAATCTTGCAGCGGCCGGCATCGGGCAGGCCCACGCCCACGCCGGCGTTCTTCATGGCGCAGGCGATACCGGCGTGTCCGGGATGCGCATAGTAGGTATCCTTGACCTCGAGCAGCGTCTCCTTCAGCGCCGTGGAGCAGTCGGCAATCTGGCCGTTGGGCAGAACCTCACCCGGCTCGATGGCGTTACGGTAGCGAATCTCCCACGGATCCAGGCCGACCTTCTCGGCCAGCAGGTCGATTAGGCTCTCGAGCGCAAACTCGGACTGGCAAACGCCAAAGCCGCGGTACGCGCCGGCGGGCGGGTTGTTGGTGTAGTAGCCAAAGCCGCGAATGTCGGTGTTCTGGTACTTGTAGGGGCCGACGGCATGCGTGCAGGCGCGCTCGAGCACCGGGCCGCACAGCGAAGCGTAGGCGCCGGTATCGAAGTTGATCTCGCAGTCCAGGCCGGTAAAGTTGCCCTCGGCGTCGCAGCCCAGCGTAAAGGTGCCGTCCATGGCATGGCGCTTGGGATGGAAAGCGAGCGACTCGACACGCGTGAGCTTGCACTTCACAGGACGCTGGAACTTATATGCGGCGAGCGCGGCCAGGTGCTGGATGGACACGTCCTCCTTGCCGCCAAAGCCGCCGCCCACGAGCATGGTCTCTACAACCACACGCTCGGGCTCGCTATCCCAGCCAAACATGTGGGCACACTCTTTGCGCGTGTCGTAGGCACCCTGGTCGGTCGACTGCACCTTGACGCCGTTCTTGTACGGGAAGGCGACGGCGCACTCGGGCTCCAAGAAGGCATGCTCGGTAAAGGGCGTGGTAAAGCGCTGCGTCACGGTAAACGCGCTTTCGGCCAGCGCCTTGGCGGCATCGCCGCGCGTCACATGGCGGCTCTGGCACACGTTGTCCTTGAGCTCCACCGTGTTGCCAAAGGCAAAGAAACTGTCGTGCAGGCGCGGGGCGTCGGCAGCCCTGGCCTCGACAATGTTACGCACGGGCTCCAGCGGCTCGTAATCGATCTTTACGAGCTTCTTGGCCTTCTCGAGCGTCGCCTCGTCCTCGGCAACCACCAGCACGATGGCGTCACCCACGCAGCGGGTGATATCGCCCTGAGCGATCATGACGTCCCAGTCCTGGATAAGGTGGCCGACCTGGTTGACCGGCACGTCCTCGGCGCGCAGGATGCCCACCACGCCGGGCAGGGCCTCGGCCTTGGAGGTGTCGATGGAGAGCACACGGGCGCGCGGGTACTTGGAGCGCACGGCGCTGGCATAGGTCAGACCCGGCTGATCGAGCTCGTCGATGTCGTCGGGATACTTGCCCTCGCCGAGCACCTTCTTGCGCACGTCGATACGGAAGGCGCGCTTGCCCACACCGTAGTCGTCGCCGCGCTCCAGGTCCTCGTCGATCTGCTTTTCGCCGCGGAGCACCGCAGCAGCCAACGAAATGCCCTCGATAATCTTTTTGTAGCCGGTGCAGCGGCAGACATTGCCACGGATGGCGTACTTGATCTGCTCCTCGGTGGGCTCGGGGTCCTCGGCGATGAGTGCTGCACCCGCCATGACCATGCCGGGGATGCAAAAACCGCACTGCACGGCGCCCACGGCACCAAAGGCGTACACAAAGGCCTCGCGCACGTCCTCGGGCAGGCCCTCGACGGTCACGATGTTGCGGCCGGCGGCAAGAGCAGTGGTCAGCACGCAGGCCTTGACGGCCGCACCGTCCACATGGATGGTGCAGGTGCCGCACGCGCCCTCGGAGCAGCCGTCCTTGGCGGAGTGAATATGCAGGTCGTCGCGCAGGTAGCGCAGCAGCGGCTTGTTTTGGGTCGTCGTGCGCTCGACGCCGTTAACGGTAAAAGTGAATTCCTGTGCCATGGTGATTCCCTTCTACACGCCGGCGGCGATGCCGGTGCGGTCGTGGATGGCGCCATGCGGGCAGACGACGGCGCACATGCCGCACGACAGGCAGTCCGCACCGTCGATATGGGCGCAGTTGTCCTCGATGCGGATAGCGCCGGCAGGGCACTTTTTGGCGCACATGCCGCAACCGATGCAGCTCGTGCCGCAGATCTTGCGGGCAATGGCGCCCTTATCGGTGTTGTTGCAGCGCACCAGAATGTTCTGGTAGCCGGGAACGAAGGCAATCACGCGCTGCGGGCACGCCATGCCGCACAGGCCACAGCCCGTGCACTTGGAGCGATCCACGCGGGCGATGCCATCGACCAGCGCAATGGCGCCGTGGGGGCAGGCCGTGACGCAGGCGCCACAGCCAATGCAGCCTTCGCTGCAGCGGGCGTCGCCGCCTGCGGAGGCACAACCGCTTCCGCAGGCAACGTAGGCCACGTTATGTTGAATGGATTTGGCCATAAGAGACTCGCCTATTTCTTAAGAAGGTACGAATAGTTGTCGCGCACAGCCCTGATGGTCAGGCGGACGGCCTCGGGAAGGCCGGTGTTGACGGCATCGACCGAGACGGTGCGGACCGTGCCGGCGACGCGGACCTTAAAGTGGTCCTCGTCCACGGCCAGGAAACCCTCGTTCTCGGAGTTCTCCATGTCCTGCTCGCTCCAGAACAGGGTGAGCTTGTCCTTGTAGGGACGACCCTCCTGGTAGGGGCAGAACACGGCGCAGTTTCCGCACTCGTTGCACATGCCATCGACGTGGACGACCTGATGCTTGGCCAGGCCCGGCACTTTAATTGCCACGTTGGCGCGGTTGGGGCACACGTCGCAGCAGACCTCGCACACCGAGCCGCAGCCCAGGCAGCGAGTCTTGGTGCAGTTGCGCTTGTCGCGGCACAGCGACCCCTTGCGCTCGTAGCAGGTGTCCTCGCGGCCGGCCTGAGCATTCTGGTCGGCGTACTTGTTAAAGTCCACGCCGGCGATGGCACGGGCAACCTCGGCGGCATCGGCGATGGCCTCGACCACGGTGGCAGGACCGCGACGGCAGTCGCCCGCAGCCCAGACGCCCTCGACGCCGGTGGAGGTGGCGGCAAGGCGGCCGCGACGGTCGTGTTCGACGCCCGCGGCATCGTACAGGCTGGCATCGATGCCCTCGCCCACGGCACAGATCACCGTGGTGGCGGCAAGCTCGACGGTCTCGCCCGTGGCGACGGGGCTACGACGGCCGCTTGCATCCGGCTCGCCAAGCTCCATAACGTCGCAGGTTAGCACAGCGCCGTTGAGCGCCTTGGGCGCCAGCAGCTCGCAGAACTCAACGCCGTCGGCAAGAGCAAGATCGAGCTCTTCCTCGTCGGCGGGCATCTGCTTCTTGGTGCGGCGATACACCAGGCGCACGTTCTTCACGCCGGCCAGGCGCTTGGCCACGCGGGCCGCGTCCATGGCGGTGTTGCCGGCGCCAATGACCACGACGTCCTCGCCTAGCTCGAGCTTCTCGCCCTTCTTGGCGGCCTCGAGGAACTCCAGCACATCGAACTCGGCACCCTCGCCCAGGCCCGCAGAGCCGGGCATCCAGGCACCGGTGGCCACGACCACGTCGGTAAAGCCCTGGGCCTTGAGCTCGTCAATGGACTCCACGCGGGCGTTGAGCTGAACCTTGGCGCCAAAGGCCAGGCAGAGCTCGGCATCGTGGGAGATATCGTCGCTCGCAATGCGGAACTCGGGAATCACGTGACGGACCACGCCGCCGAGCGAATCGCGGGCCTCAAAGATGGTGACGGGCACGCCGGCGCGCGTCAGGAAGAATGCCGTCGCCAGGCCGGCCGGGCCGCCGCCGATAACGGCAACGTTGCGCTCGCCGTCGTTGGCGATAGCCTGGGCACGCAGCTTGGGTAGCACGGCGGTCATGGCCTCGCGGGCGGCCTTGAGCTTGCTGACGCGAATCTGGGCGCCCTCGGGCTCGTAGAACGCACGCTCGCAGGCACGACCGCAAGGATGCGGGCAGATGGTGCCGGTGATGAACGGCAGGGCGTTGCGCTCGATGATGATGTTGAGTGCGTCCTCGTAGCGGCCCTCGTCAACAGCCGCCAGATAGGCGGGAATATCCTGCTGGATGGGGCAGCTCGTGCGGCACGGCGTGGTAAAGCAGTCGGAAAGCGGGCTCTTGCCGGCGACCTTGCGGTCGGGCAGCGGGCGCAGCGGCTTCTTGTAGAGCGGGTTGGTGAGCGAGTCGGTCTGGATCGCAGTCACGGCCTCGAGAGAGACGCCCGCGAACGGCTTGCCATCCAGGTCGGTAAACTCGCCAGCCATCTGGCTAAAGCGCTCGTAGCCACCAGGCTTGAGTACGTCGGTCGCCAGGGTGACGGGCCAAATGCCGGCATCGTACAGGGCGCGGATGTTGTAGACCGTAGCACCGCCAGAGTAGCTAATGCGCAGCTTGCCATCGAACTGCTCGGTAATGCGACGGGCGGCCTCGATGGTCAGCGAGAACAGCGAACGGCCGGACATGTACATCTCGGTGGAGGGCAGCTCGTTCCTCGTCACGTCGACGGGGAACGTGTTGGTCAGCTTGACGCCAAACTCCAGGCCGCGCTCGGCACACAGGGCAATCAGACGCTCAAACATGGGCACAGCGTCGACCCACTGCAGATCCTCGCGGAAGTGCGTGTCATCGAAGACGATGTAGTCGAAGCCCAGCTCGTTGAGGCGCTGGCGAGCAAACTCATAGCCCAGCAGCGTGGGGTTGCACTTGATGTAGGTGTTGAGACCCTTCTCGGTAATCAGATAGGTCGCGATGCGCTCGATCTCCGCCGGCGGGCAGCCATGCAGCGTGGACTCGGTAATGGAGTTGGAGACGCGCGCCGAGATGGACTCGACAAACGCGGCATCGACATGCTCAAACTTGTCCAGGTTAGCGAGCGCCCACGTGCGGCACTCGTTCCAAACCTCGGAGCCGCTGGCGTCCTTCATGCCCTCAATGTACGCATCGACCTTGGGGCTCTTGATGCCCTCGAGGTCATAACCCACGGACATGTTGAAGACAAAACCATCCGGGCTGCCCAGGCCGTACTCGCGAGCGATCAGGTGGCAGGCAAACCATGCCTTCACGTACTCGGCAAAGGCCTGCGGAACCTCGAGCTCGGTCGACCACTCGCAGTTGTAGCACTCGTCCTGCGCCACGATGCAGGGCTTGTTCACACACTTGGAGAGCTCCTCGCCGTCCATAACCTGAACGGTCTTGAGCTCAAAGAAGCGGGAACCGGCCACGTAGGATGCCACGATGTTCTGGGCCAGCTGCGTATTGGGACCGGCGGCCGGGCCAAACGGAGTCTCGATGCGCTCGTCAAAAATGGGAAGCGCGCCCTCCTGGTTGGTCGTGACCATCTTGCGCACGCCAAAGACGGCGCCCTGAGTCTTGTGCTCCTCGATGATCCAGTTCATCAGCTGCGAAAACGGGATCGGCCTCATGATGTCGCTCATAATGAGCTCCTCTCTGTAACGCCCGGCGAGACCGCGCGACGGGCGCAAATACGGTGTAGCGCTAGCACAGCGCCGGCGACCCCGCGGAGGCCGCCTATGCGCGCGCCGGATGCGGCGAAACATCCGACGCGCGCGAATCTACTTGTGAATTAGTAGGTGCGATCGTTGAGCGTGCTCCAGAGCTTCTTGGACTCAGCCATGGTCCACGCGTTGATCTTGTCCTCATCAATCCCAACGAACTCGCGATCCTTGTACAGGACGCGGCCGTTGATAATGGTGGTGCGGCAGTTTTTGCCCATCATGCCAAAGAGCATGTGGCCGTCGATGTTCTCCTCGCTCAGCGGCGTAAAGGGCTTGTAGTCCATAACGATAACGTCGGCGGCAGCGCCGGCCTCGAGCACACCAAGCTTGCGATCGAAGTACTTGCTCGCCATCTTGGCGTTGTTCTCAAACAGCATCGTCATGGCCTCGCACCAGCCCACGTTGGGCATGGCAGCGTTGTGGCGCTGAATGATCAGGAAGACCTTAAGGCTCTCGAGCATATCGTGGGTGTAGGCGTCGGTGCCCATGCACACGGGGATGCCGCGGCGGAAGAACTCGAGCACGGGGGCGCAGCCCACGGCGTTGCCCATATTGGATTCGGGGTTGTTGACCAGCCAAGTGCCGGACTCCTTGACGATATCCATCTCGGCAGGCGTCACGTGGATGCAGTGGCCGAGCATGGTGTCGGGACCCAGCAGGTTGTGCTGTAGCAGGCGCTCGACGGGGCTGATACCACCGCGGTTGAGGCGGGAATCCCACACGTCGTTCATGCCCTCGCACACATGGATGTGGAAGCCGGTCAGGCCGTTGTTGGCCTCGGCCATCTTATCCATGGTCTCGTCCGAAAGCGTAAAGGTAGCATGGCCGCCAAACATGGCGGCGATCATGTGGTTGTCGTTATCGCGACGCTCCTTGGCGGCCCACTGGGCAAACTCGGCGTTCTCGGCAATGGCCTGGTCGCACTTTTCCTGGCCACGGCGGTCGGAAACCTCGTAGCACAGGCACGAACGCATGCCCAGCTCCTGAGCGGCGTCCTTAATGGTAAAGAGGCTGCCCGGAATCTCGCAGAAGCTCGCATGGTGATCGAAGATCGTGGTGACGCCATCACGGATGGAGTCCAAAATCGTGGCATAGGCGCTGGCCTTGGTGCCGTCGAGCGTCAGGTTGTCGTCGATCTTCCACCACTGCTGCTCAAGATTCTCCAGGAAGTTGGTGGGGTTGCAGCCCTTAATGGCAAGGCCGCGGGCCAGACCCGAGTAGATGTGGGTGTGGCAGTTGATGAGTCCGGGCATGATGAGGTTGCCCCGGGCATCGACGTACTCGGCATCCGGGTACTTGGCCTTGAGCTCGCACTCGGGGCCCACTTCGACGATCGTATCTCCGTCAATGGCGACCGCACCGTTTGGAATAAACGGGGTCTGAGCGTTGCGGGTAAAGACGGAACCGTTAGCGACCAGAAGCATGGATGCTCCCTTCAACATCAGAGGCGGGGTTTGACACCTCTGACATGGCGGAGTGCGAAGCGCCGGCCTACACCGGAAACGGGCCCTCTCCCGTCAACGCTTCACCAAAGGGACAAACCCTTTGAAGTGCGGCTTGGCGCCGCATGGCGTCGGCGGACGAGGCGATACGTCCGCCGACGAATAGCACCGAATTGGTTACTTCTTGCTCTCGGGCAAGACCAGATCCACGGCAGCGTCCTTGGCAGCATCGATGTGCTGAGCCACGACCGGCGTCTGCGGAAGGATCAGGTTAAGGACGATGGCCATGATGGCGGTGGGGGTTACGGCATTGGAGCCGATGACGGTGGACACCCAGGCGGGCATGCCCTCGCCGGCAAGGCAACCGCTGGCCATCCAGATACCCAGGCCAAAGACGACGGAGGTGCCGACGATGGTGGTGGTGCGCTGCGTGAGGCCCTCGCGGGTGAACATGCGCACGCCGTTCATGGTGATGGTGCCAAAGACGCCGACGGTCGCGCCGCCGATGACGGGCTGCGGGATAGCGGAAAGGACGGCAGAGAGCTGCGGGAACAGACCGGCGATGGCAAAGACGGCAGCGATGATCACAAAGACCCACTTGTTGACGACCTTGTTGGAGCAGATGATGCCCACGTTCTGGCCAAGGGCGCTGGTGGGAAGACCGCCCAGCAGGCCGCCGACCATAGAGGTGAGGCCCTGGGATACGATAGCGCCGGAGAGCTCGCGCTCGGTGGGCATACGGTCGATGGAGCCCAGGCAGGCGGCGGAGACGTCACCGATAACCTGGATGGCAACCATGGGGAACACGACGGCGAGGGTAATGCAGACCTCGGGATCAAACTCGAGCGCGTAGGGCATGAGCTTGGGAAGGGCGAAGACCTGAGCGGTGGCGACGCTGGAGAAGTCGATCATGCCAAAGGGAATCGAAACGATCATGCCAACGATCATGCCAAAGAACACGGATCCCAGCTTGAGCGTACCCTTGCCAAAGTTGGCGAGCGCAAAGACCACGGCGAAGGTGATAAGAGCGACGCACCACGCCTGCGGGGTGCCCCACAGCGGCGTGCCCATGCCACCGGCCATGTACTTAACGGCCGTGGGATAGAGAGAGACGCCAATGGAGAAGATGACCGTACCGGTCACGACAGGAGGGAACAGCCACTTGATCTTGCTGTAAGCCAGACCAAAGAGGACCGCGACGGCGCCGCCGACGATCTCGCCGCCCAGTAGAGCGCCAAAGCTAAAGCCCGAGGCACCCATGGCCTGGAGGGCCGGGAGGAACGCGAACGAAACGCCCATGACGATGGGCAGGCCGCCGCCGATGCGACGGAAGGGAGCGAAGGCCTGAAGGGCCGTGTCGATTGCCGAAAGAATGAGCGCGACCTGGATGATGTCGGTGCTCTGCTGGCTATTAAAGCCGTAGACGCCGGCCATGATGACCGCCGGTGTAATGATGCCGGCAAACGATGCCAGTACGTGCTGAAGGGCACACGGGATCATTTCCTTAACGGGCGGCATGCCTTCGCGAGTGAACAGGGCTTCAGTGCCGTTCGTAACCGTCTCCTGGGTCATTTGACCACCAATCCTCGAAGTAGTTGTTTTCGCATCTAACGCTCTATTGTGACGCAGTGCGGGGTTGAGGTTGTGCCTTCGTTGCTTATCGTATTAAAGATGATTCTCATTCTCAATAATAATTTTTTGTTATCAGACTATTCTTCAGCTGAGATAACGCATTTCCGCAGGTCAGGAAAGTGTCTGGTCAAAATAACATCTAACTTTTCTTTTGGTCGACCGTTTACCGCCAAATTCCTACCGCTCGTCTGTATTACGCAATGTACCTGCGAATATACGAGATGACGAACAGCGTGTTACCATGAGAAAAAATTGTTATGAACATTTCCGATTTCACCCCAAGGAGTTGCCCGTGAACGAGACCGTACGTCGCTTTTTGCCGATGGTCGATTTCCTGGAGCAGATACTCGGTAAGAACAGCGAAATCGTGCTGCACGATTTCTCGGATCCCGACCACGCCATTGTAGATATTCGCAACGGCATCGTGAGCGGCCGCAAGGTCGGCGGCCCCGCCACCGATCTGGCACTCAAGATCATGCACGACGCCAAGTATCGCGACCTGCCGTTTATTACGGGCTATGAAGGGCGCGGCGCCGGTGGCAAGACGTTGGAGTCGGCGACGTACTTTATCCGCGAGAATGACGAGATCGTCGGTATGCTCTGTGTCAACACCGACCTCTCGACCGTGCGCTCCATCAACGCCATGGCGCAGCAGCTCATGGCGTGCTTCGACGCGGGACCCACGCGCACGGAGCCCGCCCTTATCGAGGTCGAAAGCCTTTCGGAGTCTACACAGGAGCTTATCGACCGCAGCATCGCCGAGTTGCTGAGCGCGCGCGGGCTGGATGTAGCTTCGCTTGGTCAGAGCGACCGCGTGGACGTCATTCGCCACCTCAACGGCAACGGGGTGTTCATGCTCAAGGGCGCCGTGGCCTGCGCCGCCACCGCGCTGGGCATCTCGGAGCCCAGCGTCTACCGCTACCTGCAAAAAGTCCGCAAGGAAGGCTAACGAGCAAAATGGAGCGCGGCTCCACAAGCGATCCGTCACTTGACAAAAGACCCTGCAGCTCGCACTGCGCTGCAGGGTCTTTTTGCATGTCATGTTTAGTTGTGGCCAACGCCTTAGAGAGCGGCGACGACCTCGATCTCGACCAGACCGCCAGCCGGAAGGGCGGCAACCTGGAAGGCGCTACGCGCGGGGAACGGGGCCTCGAACTTGGAGGCGTAGATCTCGTTCACGGCGGCGAAGTCGGCGATGTCGGCCAGGTAGACCGTAGTCTTGACGACATCGGCAAAGGTGGCGCCGGCAGCGGTCAGCAGGGCCTCGACGTTGGCGAGGGACTGCTTGGCCTGGGCCTCGACGCCCTCGGGCATCTTGCCGGTTGCGGGGTCGATGCCCAGCTGGCCGGACAGGAACACCATGTTGCCGGCCTGGATACCAGGGGAATACGGGCCGATGGCTGCGGGTGCGTTATCGGAAGACACGACGGTCTTGCTCATGTTTTTCTCCTTACGATCAAATAGAGAGCGTGAGCGCGGCGTTCGCACCGGGAGGCACAATTCGGTCTGAACACCGCGCTTGATTGGGATAGTACTCAAGGTTTCTGTTTGATGCAAGAATATTATCAGCTTGCGAGAATATTTTATCGCCCAACGGTTTCCCCGAACCGCTGAACGGTTCTCCACGGGGTCAGCCAGCCCAAGCTGCTGAAGACTTTATCCCGCTTGGAGCACGGGCATCGCCTGCCGCAACGGCACCACTATACTTTTGAATATCTGAGCATTTTGAAAGGCAGGATATGACCGCAACCGCCAGTCGAACCACCAACCGCAGGCCCGAGCTTTTGGCCCCCGCCGGAGGCCCGGAGCCCTTTGCCGCCGCGCTCGCCGCCGGGGCAGACGCCATCTACTGCGGCATGGGCAGCTTCAACGCCCGCCGCAAGGCAACCAACTTTACCGACGAGGCCTTTGAGCAAGCCTGCCGCGCCGCGCATCTAGCCGGGTCGCGCGTCTACGTCACGGTCAACATCGTCATCAAGCAGTCCGAGATGGGCGATGCACTGCAGCTCATCCATCGCTGCTCCACGCTGGGCGCCGATGCCTTCATTATCCAGGACTGGGGTCTGTTCTTTGAGGTCAAGCGCACCATGCCCGGCATCGAGACACATATCTCGACCCAGGCGAACATCCACGACGACCGCGGAACCCTTTGGTGCCGTGAGCAGGGCGCCGACCGCGTGACTCTCTCGCGCGAGCTCTCCATCGACGAAATCGCCGCCATTCACGACGCCGCGCCCGATGTGGACCTTGAGGTCTTCAGCCATGGCGCCATCTGCTTTTGCTACTCGGGCCTGTGCCTGCTGTCGAGCTTTGCCATGGCGGGACGATCGGCCAACCGCGGCATGTGCGCCCAGCCCTGCCGCCTGCCCTACGAGTTGATCGACGAGAACGGTCGCGCGCTCTCCCCTGCCGGTCGCGAGCGCGCGCTGTGCCCGCGTGACACCAACACCTCACAGCTTGTTCGCCGTCTGTATGACGCCGGCGCCGCATCGCTCAAGCTCGAAGGCCGCATGAAAGCCCCCGATTACGTATATTCCATCGTCGACGTGTATCGTCATCAGATTGATGACATGCTGGCCGGGGTCGCCGTAGATAAGGACGAGGACGCCGCCCGCCAGCGCCAGCTCAAGCGCTGCTTCAACCGCGACTTTACGCACGCCTATCAGGACGGCACCTCGGGCGACGAGATGATGAGCTATGAGCGTTCCAACAACCGCGGCCAGATCGTGGGCACGGTGCTGGGCAGCCGCCCGGCCAACCGCGATGTGCGCGGCCTCAAGTCCGACGACCGTCGTCGCCGCGCCGCCATCGCCCGCATTGAGCTGTTTGAGCCCGTGGGCAAAGGCGACCTGCTGGAGCTTCGCCACGATAACGAGTTTGACCAGTTCCTGACCACCATTGCCGCCGATGATGCCGCCGCCGGTGACATCATTGAGTGCCGCGTGCCCCGTAGCATGCCCGAGGGCTGCCGCGTGCGCGTGATTCGAAGCCAGAGCGCCATTGACGCCGCCGGCGCCGCGCTCAAGCGCGATGTGCTGCGCCGCCGAGCTGTTGACGTGTCCGTCGTGGCGCGCCTGGGCGAGCCGTTTACTGTCACACTCACCTGCTGTGACAACCCCGCGCTCACCGCCACCGCCACGGGCTTCACCGTCGAGGCCGCCAAGACCCGCGCCGTCGAGGTATCCGATCTGGTTGAGCACGTCGGGCGCATGGGCTCCTCTCCCTTTGAGGCCGCGAGCTTTGATGTGGCGCTCGATGAGGGCTGCGGCATGGGCTTCTCCGCCGTGCACAAGGTGCGCGCCGCCGCTTGTAAGGCGCTGGAAGAGGCCATTCTGGCACCGTACGAGGAGCGCGCAAAAACGCTCGAGTTGCCGGTGCTCGACAAATGTACGCGCCCCATGCCCAAGCACTACCGCGACGAGCCGCAGATCTGCGCCACCGTCACCTCGCTCGAGGCCGCCGAGACAGCCCGCGCGGAGGGTGCAACGCGCATCTATATGACCACCGACGCGCTCGAGGCTGTCGGACTCTCCCCTGCCGATGCATTTGAGCAGGGTATCGTGCCCGTACTCGACGAGGTCTGCCGCGCCGTCGACCACGAGCGCGTCGATCCTTGGATCAATGCCGGAGCCACCGTCGCCGTCGGCAATATCTCCGAGCTCGCCGTAGCCGCTCATGCCGGCGCCACGGCCGAGATTCGCTCTTGCCTGCCGGTGCATAACACGCCCTGCATGGAGGCACTTGCCGAGCGCGGAGCCGGTGCGTTTTGGCTCTCGCCCGAGATCACGCTCGACGAGATCGTCTCGCTTGGCACCGCCGCGCCCGCAGCCCTGGGCATCACCGTCTTTGGCCGCCCGCGCGTCATGACGAGCGAGCATTGCATTCTGCAGGTTGCCAACGGCTGCATCCACGATTGTGCCAACTGCCGCCTGCGTGCCCGCAAGCTCTCGCTCAAGAATATCGACGGCAAGGTCATGCCCGTCCGCACCGACACTCACGGCCGCTCTCGCCTGTACGATGCCTACCCCATCGACCTCACGCCGCAGGTTGCTCAGCTGCTCGATGCCGGCGTGCGTCGTCTCATGGTGGACGGAACGCTGCTCGAGGCGGATGAGGTGGGCCGTGCCGTCGCCCGCGTCCGTCGTGCCGTCGAAGCAGCGCAGGCCGGCCGCAAGCCCGCCGCCCGCCTGCGCGGGGCGACCTCGGGCTGCATGTTTGTGGGAATCAGCTAACCGAAAGGCTTACACGTGAACGAAGAACCTCAAGTCCTCTACTGCGACGCCTGGCTCATGGCCATCGATAAGCCCGCCGGCATGATCGTCCACGGCGACGGCACCGGCGAGCGCACGCTCACCGACTACGCCAGCGATCTGTTGCTGGCGATGGGCGACGGCTTTGCCGCGACTGACATGCAGCCGCTCAACCGCCTGGACCGCAACACCACCGGCGTGGTGTTGTTTTCGCTCGACAAACAGACGCAGCCCGCCTTTGACCAGATGGTGATTGACCACGCCTTCGAAAAGCACTATCTGGCGCTGGCCGAGGGCAAGATCGACTGGAACGAGAAGCTCATCGACAAGCCCATCGCCCGCGACCGCCACGATAGCCGCAAGATGCGTGTCGGCGCCAGCGGCAAGCCGTCACAGACGCGCGTGAAGGTGCTCAAGCGCCTTAAGAGCCGTCGAGGCCTGCCCGCGCGTTCGTATATCGATGTCGAGCTACTCACCGGCCGCAAGCACCAAATCCGTGTGCACCTGGCAAGCGAGCATCATCCCCTGGTTGGCGACGACCTGTACGGAACGCCGCGCCCCTGCGGCCTGATGCTCCACGCCCACAGCGTGTCCTTCACGCATCCCGTAACCGGCGAGCACATCCACATCGAAGCCCCCTGCCCCTGGGAGCCCTAAACCACCACAATGGGGACAGGCGCCTTTGTGGTAGTTTTGCCGCAATGGCTCAGCCGCGGTCCCAAAACGTCTCGATCCGTAACAGTTAGAACCCATTTTCCGGTCTATCTGTTACAGATCGAGACATTCGAATCCCTCTCAAGGAAAAATCTCAATCTGTAACAATAACTCGGCAAAATCGGTCCCAGATGTTACAGATTGAGACAAAGGGACGGTGCGGCTCGGAAGTATCTCGATCTGTAACACCTAGCCCACTTTTAGCGGTCCAGTTGTTACAGACTTAGACAAAACCGGTAGACAACGAAAGCGGCAACGCCCGTGATGGACGTTGCCGCTTTTCTATTGAGAAAACTACTCGGTTTTCGTTACTAACCACCACAATGGGGACAGGCACCTTCGTGGTGGTTTTGGCCTTGTCTCGCTGTTAGACAGTGATGACGTTGTCCATTGCCCGGTACTTGGCGGGGACCTCGCCCGCAGTGATAATCGTTGCGTCGCGGAAGTCCGCGAACTTGACGGGCGCCACCATGCCAAATTTACTGGCGTCCGAGATTACGAAGCGTTTGGCGGTATGGCGCATCGAGATACGCTTGACCTGTGCTTCCTCGATATCCGGTGTGGTGAGACCTTGCTCGGCGGCGATGCCGTTGGATCCCCAAAAGCCGCAGTTGAAGTTATAGCGGTCCAGAGTTGCCAAGGCATCGGGGCCAACGAGCGCCTCGGTCTCGGGTTTGAGCTCGCCGCCCAGCACCACGGTACGCATGCCGCGCAAAGCAAGGTGCTGAGCATGGAGCACGGAATCGGTCACATATGTGACGCAGTCGAGACGCGGAAGATGCTCGATGAGCTTGAGGGTCGTGGAGCCCGAATCGATATACACAAAGCTATCGGGCTCCACCAGGGCCGCGGCACGGGCGCAGATGCGCTCCTTGTCATCGTTATGGAGGTCGCTGCGCTCATTAAGCGTTAGGTCGCGCGTCACGTGCGCGCGCTCAAGACTCGTCGCCCCACCGTGGACCTTGGCGATGCGGTGCGCTCGGTCGAGCGTCTGCAGGTCGCGCCGAATGGTAGAAGCCGTCACGCCCAGGGCCTCAGCAAGCTCCGGCACGGTAACCGAGCCGGCTCGCTGCACCATCGACACGATCGCGTTGAGCCTATCTTCCGCAAGCATCGCTTACTCCTCCTCGGGGTACACAACTCCCCAGTCGGCGCGGAGCTTGGTCATAAGCTCCATAACATCAGAAGCATAGCCCAGAAGCTCACGCTTCGAATCATCGCCGGCAACGGCCTTCTCCAGGTCGGCCATCTCGTAGCACAGAGCGTATGCCTCGGTGCCAGCGTGGACCTCCTCGCGGTGACCGTCTGCAGTCCACACGATGGTCGCGTGATCGGCACGCGGATAATCGTTGACCTCGATATAGCACTTGTCGAAGCTAATGACCGAACGCTTGGGCTGCTTGGAGTGGAGCGTGAGGCTCACCACGCCCAGCTGCTGTTCGGCATTACGGCAGGCGATGCCGCCCGCAACGTCAACGCCAGTCTCGCAGGTGTTGCCCAGCGAAACGACCTCAGCGGGCTGGCTTGCCATAAAGAGACGCATGACGGACAGGGCATACACGCCAATATCGAGCATGGCACCGCCAGCAAGGTTGCGGTTGTAGAAGCGATTGGTCAGATCGCCGTACTCCTTGTAACTGCCAAAGTTGAGCTGAGCGAGGTTCATGCGACCGAACTCACCGACATCCATGCGACGACGCAGCTCCTGATACAAAGGCATGTGGAGCACCGTGGTGGCGTCCATAAGGACCACGTTGTGCTCGTCGGAAATGGCGCGGGCCTCGTCAAGCTCAGCGGAATTGAGGGTAATGGCCTTCTCGCAGAGTACGTGCTTACCAGCTGCCAGAGCGGCTCGCAGGTAGGTTATATGCGTGTTGTGCGGCGTGGTGATATAGACTGCGTCAATGTTCGGATCGGCGTAGAGGTCTTCGACCGTTTCATAGACCCTCTCAACGCCATACTGCTCTGCAAAAGCTTGAGCCTTGGACAGAGTGCGGTTGGCAACGCCCGCAAGCTTGCGGCCGGCAAGAGCGAGAGACTGGGCCATCTGGTTGGCGATAACGCCGCACCCGATCACAGCCCAACGAAGCTCGGGAGCCGTAAAAATATCGTTGGGGAACGGCTGATCCTGGACCGAGGCAAACGCCGCCTTTGCGGCTGCCTCGGCGTCGAGCGGAGCCTGTTTGGAATCTGCCATTATGTGCCTCCTGAGTTATCGGAAGTCCTTTATATCTAACAACCCTATATTCGCACAATTGCGCGCGTATCTGCTCGTGTTTGCGTGTTTATTTGCTTATCAGTCTTTATTTAGCCATAGTTGGCAGATGTTTGTGCAGTTATGCGCATTATCGCGCAAGGCTATGCGCATAAATGCGCATGCAACGATCCTTGTGAAACATAAAGGGGCAGAGCACCATAGCCATAAAAGACAGAGTAGGCCGTATTACTCCACCCCTCTGGGGGCATCAGACATCAAAGGACCGTCCCAAACTGTCGGCACATTGAGACTGTCCCCCCAACGACTGGTCATTTAAGTCTGTCCCCAATGAAAGCAACGGCCACTCATTTAAGTCTGTCCCCAATGAATGCAACGGCAACTCATTTAAGTCTGTCCCCAATGAGTGGGGATAGAAAAAGGCCCGGGTGCACTTGGGGCATCCGGGCCTTTGCTAGCAACTTGATGTTGCGGGCAGCTTAGAACTTGTGGCCGCACTTCTTGCAGACGCGCAGCTTGTTCTTGCCGTCCTTCTCGTGACCGACGCGGGTAACCTTACCGCACTCGGGGCAAACGAGATTGACGTTGGAGGCGTCGATGGGAGCCTCCTGCGAAACGATGCCGCCCTGCTGGTTGGCAGCGTTGGGCTTGACGGCCTTCTTGACGACCGAAACGCCCTCGACAACGACCTTGTTCTCGGCGGGGAGAGCACGCAGGACAACGCCCTGCTTGCCGCGATCCTTACCAGAGAGAACCTGGACCTTATCGCCCTTCTTGATATACATATATCTCCCCTAACTACAGGGTCTCGGGAGCGAGCGAGACGATCTTCATGTACTTCTTGTCACGAAGCTCGCGAGCGACGGGCCCGAAGATACGGGTGCCGACGGGCGAACCATCGTTGTTGATGACAACGCAGGCGTTCTCATCAAAGCGAATGTAGGAGCCATCCTTGCGGCGGATCTCCTTAACGGTGCGAACGACGACGCAACGGACAACGTCCTTCTTCTTGACGTTGGCGCCAGGGGTAGCCTCCTGGACAGCACCGATGAACACATCGCCGATGCCTGCATAACGACGCTTGGAACCGCCAAGCACCTTGATGCAGCGAATCTTGCGAGCGCCGGAGTTGTCGGCGACGTTCAGCATGGTTTGCATCTGAATCATGGTAGATGTTCCTCCGAACTAAGAACCGAAGAGAGGTGCGCAGCCTTTATACGGCCCGTGGTATGCAAGCCAGGCATACGCACATCTTCGGAAACGTACAAGTCGTAAGAGCGACTGCTTATTTAGCGCGCTCGACGACCTCGATGAGGCGCCAACGCTTCATCTTGGACATAGGACGGGTCTCCATAACGCGGACGGTATCGCCCACGCCAGCCGTGCACTCCTCGTCGTGAGCGTGCAGCTTCTTGGAGCTGGTCATCATCTTGCCGTACTTGGGGTGACGCTTGCGCTCGGTGATGGTGACAACAATGGTCTTGGCACCGGAGACGGAGGCAACGACACCCGTACGGACCTTACGCGAGTTACGCGAATCAGTCATGTTCTCTCCTTAGGTCCTACTCGGCGACAGCGGACTTCTCCGCTGCGATCTCGCGGGCGCGCTGCTCCGTGAGGACGCGAGCGATGTCCTTCTTCACGGTGTTGACGCGAGCGGTGTTGTCCAGCTGGCTGGTGGCCATCTGGAAACGAAGGTTAAAGAGCTCGGCGCGCATTTCCTTCAGCTTCTCAACGAGCTGAGCGTCCGAGAGCTCACGAATCTCTGCGGGCTTCATTAGTTCTCCTCCTTGGCGGCGGCGGCGTCCTCAGCAGCCCACTTGGCCTCGAGAGCGGCCTCCTCAGCCATCTCCTTCTCGATGCGCTGCTCAGCGTTCTTGGCAGCAACAATCTTGGTCTTGATGGGGAGCTTGTGCTGCGCAAGACGCAGAGCCTCGCGAGCGACCTCCTCGGGAACACCCTTGACCTCGAACATGATGCGGCCGGGCTTGACGACGGCCACCCACTCCTCGGGGTTACCCTTACCAGAACCCATGCGAGTCTCGGCAGGCTTCTTGGTGATGGGCTTATCGGGGAAGATCGTGATGTAGACACGACCGCCACGCTTCATGTAGCGGGTCATGGCAATACGAGCGGCCTCGATCTGACGGTTGGTGATCCAATGGGCCTCGAGAGCCTGGATACCAAACTCGCCGAAATGCAGCTCGGTATTACCCTTGGCCTGGCCCTTCATGGAGCCACGCTGCACCTTGCGGTGAAGAATACGCTTAGGGGCAAGCACTACTGACCCCTCCTCTCGGAGTTACGACGACGAGGACGGGAAGAGCCCTCGAGTGCAGGGTTGGGAACAGGCTGGCCCGGGAGCTTCTCGCCCAGGTAAATCCAGACCTTCACGCCGCAAGCGCCCATGGTGGTGCTGGCGACAGCCGTGCCGTAGTCGATCTTGGCACGGAGGGTGTGCAGAGGCACGCGACCCTCGCGGTACCACTCACGACGGCCCATCTCGGCACCGCCGAGACGACCGGAGCACTGGATACGGATGCCCTTAGCGCCGGCCTTGCGGGCGGACTGGACAGCCTTGCGCATAGCGCGACGGAAGGCAACGCGGCCCTCGAGCTGCTCGGCGATAGACTGAGCAACGAGGTTGGCGTCGAGCTCGGGGCGCTTGATCTCGACAACGTCGACGGAGAGCTGGCCCTTGGAGACGCCAGCGACCTTCTCGAGCTCGGTGCGGAGAGTATCGATCTCGGCACCCTTCTTACCGATGACAACGCCGGGGCGAGCGGTGAGGATGATGACCTTCACCTTGTCGCCAGCGCGCTCGATCTCGACGCGGGAGACAGCTGCGCGGGAAAGACGCTTCTCGAGGTACTTGCGGATCTCGAGATCGTTACCGAGGGTCTTAGCGTAATCCTTCTCTGCGAACCAGCGGGAGCGCCAGTTCTCGGTGATGCCAAGACGGAAGCCGGTGGGGTAGACTTTCTGACCCATACAGCTTTACGCCTCCTTTCGAGGAGCAACGACGACGGTGATGTGGGAAGTACGCTTCAGAATGCGAGAAGCGGAACCCTTGGCGCGGGGACGGATGCGCTTAAGCGTCGGACCCTCGTCAACATAGGCAGCGGCGACAACCAGGTTGTCGGCACGCAGACCGTTGTTGTTCTCGGCGTTCGCAACGGCGGAACGGAGAACCTTCTCGACATCCACGGCGACGGCGCGGTCGCAGAAGTGGAGGATGTCGAAGGCCTGAGCGACAGGCTTGCGGCGGATCAGATCGACCACCAGGCGGGCCTTGCTGGGGGAAACACGCACGTACTTAGCGACAGCGCGAACCTCGGTGGCCTCAGTTTCAATAGACTTAGTTGCCATTTACGGTTAACCCCCTATTTGGCCTTGTGGCCACGGAACGTACGAGTCGGCGCGAACTCGCCGAGCTTGTGACCAACCATGGACTCGGTAACATACACGGGCACATGCTTGCGGCCGTCGTGGACGGCGATGGTGTGACCAACCATCTCGGGGAAGATGGTGGACGCGCGGGACCAGGTCTTCACGACGTCCTTCTTGCCAGCCTCGTTCATCGCGGTGATACGCGAGAGAAGGCGAGTCTCCACGAACGGGCCCTTTTTGAGACTTCTGCTCATAAGTGCTTTCTCCTAAAACTCGGTATCCGAAATTACTTCTTACGGCGACGAATGATGTGCTGGTTCGAGACCTTCTTCTTCTTGCGCGTACGAAGGCCCTTCGTCGGCTTACCCCAGGGGGTAACAGAGGGACGACCAGAGGTGTGGTTCTTGCCCTCGCCACCGCCGTGCGGGTGGTCGACAGGGTTCATGACGGTACCGCGGACGGTCGGGCGCACGTTCATGTGACGCTTACGGCCGGCCTTGCCGATGACGATGTTGGAGTGATCGGCGTTGCCGACCTCACCGACGGTGGCGCGGCAGGTAACGAGGATGCGGCGCATCTCGGAGGAAGGCATACGGACGATAGCGTACTTGCCCTCCTTACCCATCAGCTGGCAGGAGTTACCGGCGGAACGGGCGATAGCAGCGCCCTTGCCCGGCTGGAACTCGACGGCGTGGATGAGCGTACCGACGGGGATGTCGGCGAGGGGCAGAGCGTTGCCCGGCTTGATGTCGGCGTCAGAACCGGACATGATGGTCTGACCGACCTCGAGGCCCTTGGGGGCCAGGATGTAGCGCTTCTCACCGTCAGCGTAGTGCAGCAGAGCGATGCGAGCGGAACGGTTCGGATCGTACTCGATCGTGGCAACCTTGGCGGGCACGCCGTCCTTGTTGCGCTTGAAGTCGATCACGCGGTAACGACGCTTCACGCCGCCGCCCTGGTGGCGGGTGGTGATGCGGCCGTTGTTGTTACGACCGGCCTTCTTGGGCAGGGGCTCGAGAAGAGACTTCTCGGGCTTGGTGCAGGTGATCTCGGAGAAGTCGGAGATCGTCTGCCAACGCCTACCAGCGGAGGTCGGCTTAAGGTGCTTTACAGCCATTACAATCCCTTTCAATAGGAATCCGTTAGCCATCGCAGACAGGGATTCGAGGTTCTGCCTCGGGTGCGATGACACCGGACGTATACACGGTTCCGGGCGTGTCCATTTTATACGCCCAAAACCTTGAGCCCCCGCCTCCCCTATTTGGGAGGCATGAGCTCACTCAACAGCAGCGAGTCTTAGGCCTGGTTGCCAAAGACCTCGATGGTGTCGCCCTCGGCCAGCGTGACGATGGCCTTCTTCCAAGAACGGGTCTTGCCGGCGACATAGCGCACGCGCTTGGTCTTGGGCTTGACCGTCAGGGTGTTCACGCGAACGACCTTGACGCCGAAGATCTCCTCGACAGCGTCCTTGATCTGATACTTGTTAGCATCCTTGGCGACCTCGAACGTGTACTTGTTCAGCTCCATGCCGGAGAAGGAACGCTCGGACACGATCGGACGGATGATGATCTCGTGGGCGGTCATTTATGCAAGCACCTCCCCGAAGTGAGCGGCGATGTCGGCGGGCATCAGCACAGCGTTGTTGTTGACGAGATCGTAGGTGTTGGCCTCATCAGCGGTGATGATGAACGTCTTAGGAATGTTGCGGAACGACAGGTAGGCGTTGACGTCCTCATCGCGAACGATGATGGTCAGACGCTTGCCCTCAAGGCCGAGAGCCTTGAGCATGGCGACAGCAGCCTTGGTGGAAGGCTTCTCGAAGCCGTAGTCGTCGACGAGCACGAGCTCGCCATCGGCCAGCTTGGCGGACAGCGCGGAGCGCATAGCCAGCTTGACCTCCTTGTTGTTCATACGCTTAGCGTAGGAACGGGGCTTGGGGGCGAAGACAACGCCACCGTGACGCCACTGGGCAGCACGGATGGAACCCTGGCGGGCACGGCCGGTGCCCTTCTGACGCCAAGGCTTCTTGCCGCCACCGGAAACCTCAGAGCGACCCTTAGCAGACTGGGTGCCCTGACGCCAAGAGGCCATCTGGCACTTGACGATGTGGTGCATAACGTGGATGTTCGGCTCGATGCCGTACACCTCAGCGGCGAGCTCGGCCTCGGCGACCTTCTTGCCCTCGCTGTTCTTAACTTCAAACTTTGCCATTTAAGTGTTCTCCTTGGTATGACGCTGGGCTAAATGGGCTGGGCCCTTAGGCCATACGGATGGCGACGAGACCATTCTTGGCACCCGGGACAGCGCCCTTGACCAAGATGAGGTTCTGCTCGGCATCGATGCGGACAACGGAAAGGTTCTTGACGGTAACGCGCTCGTTACCCATGTGACCGGCCATCTTGACGCCCTTGAGGACGCGCGCAGGATAGGCGCACTGACCGATAGAACCGGGGTGACGCTGGAAGTGAGAACCATGCGTCATAGGACCGCGGCGCTGACCCCAGCGCTTGATGCGACCCTGGAAGCCCTTACCCTTGGAGGTACCGATGACGTCGACCTTCTCGACATCAGAGAAATCAGCGACGGTAACGACCTCGCCGACCTTGTGCTCCTCGCCGTTCTCGACGCGGACCTCACGAAGGAAGCGGACAGGCTCGACGCCAGCCTTAGCGAAGTGACCAGCCATGGGCTTGTTCACGTTCTTGGCCTTGATGTCGCCGAAACCGATCTGGACGGCGTCATAGCCGTCGGTTGCCTGAGTTTTAACCTGCGAGACAGCGCAGGGGCCAGCCTGGATGACCGTGACGGGAACGACGTTATCGTCCTCGTCCCAAACCTGGGTCATGCCAATCTTGCGGCCGAGAATCATGCTGATCAAGATATGATCCCAACTCTCGCGTGGTCTTGGGACAATGCGTACACCACCGAGCGTACGCCCCTAGAGGACCACTACTTACACGACGCGCTCCCCAGCCTTGTATTTCGCCCGGACTACCTGACAACCCTATTAAGCAGGCATTTTGTCCAGCCAGAATACTCCCCTGGTTACACACAGCTGTTTAGTATACACGGCTGCGGGCGTATCCATCGAGATTCATATTTCACTCACATTGTTTACGCAGGTAAAGTGCGTGGCACGTTCCCAGTGTGCGGCGGAGGGGGCGGGCCTGAGACATATTAAGGTTGCTGCTCTACAGTCCTGCTCACGACGGAGAGCACATTAAGTGCTCTCCTGTTCGTGCGGAACTCGCGACAACCTTAATATGTCTCAGGCCCGCCCCCTCCGCCGCACACTGGGAACGCCACGTTGATGTCTGCTTAACTCTGCTCGCTCAGGCTAATGACTTTGTTGAGGGTCCACAATTTGTTGCAAGGTGAACTTGCATTGGGGCGTATCGTCCTCTTCTCGCGCATCGTCAAAACCGAAGATCATGATGGCGCAGTTGGGGAGTTTTGTTGGGAGCTCGAAGCCCTCTGGGGCTGCGGCCTTGATAAATTGGCGGCTGGCGCTGCCGTGGCTTACTGCTAGAAGGGTTTCGATGCCCTCGGAGCCCATGATATTGGTAAGCGCATCCACCATACGTTCTTGCAGCGCCTGGCTTCCTTCTCCTCCGAAGGGGACCAGGTCCTCGCCCGGATCCCAGACGTCGGTGGGCAGCGCGCCGTGCGGGCCTTCTTCGAAGGAGCCGTAGCAGCGCTCGATAATGCCTTCGCAGGGCTCGGCTGCTGCGTCCGGGCCGAGGAGCTCGCATGCGACGAGACTTGCCGTGTCCATGGCTCGGCCTAAGGGTGATGAGACCACTTTGTCGGGGACGACGCCGTGGGCTTTGAGCCATGCGGCTGCCATCCCGGCTTGCTGACGGCCTAAGTCGGTGAGCGGTGAATCGCAGCGGCCCTGGACCAGCTTTTTGACGTTGAACTCCGTCTGACCGTGGCGGAGTAGATACAGCTTCTTCATGCTCTCCCCTTCTGCATAACCTGCTTTGCCGGCATAGCCTTACTCGTGGGTATGCCCTACGTAGTCTTCGTCGATCGTAATCTTGGCAATCGACTTGGGATATTCCGATTCGACCCGTTGTGTCAGCGCGTGCTTTACGTCTTCGGCACTCATCTGCAGATCCGAGGGACGCACGCAGTCAAAGATCACGTTGGTGTGCGTAGGACCCGGCACGCAGCGCAGGTCATGAATCGAGAGGCGGCTATCGATCTCCTGGGCCATGGCGTGAATGCGCAAGCGCATGCTCGCCAGCTTGGGGTCATCGGTCACGATGGGATCGTAGTGAAGCGTAACGATCATGCCGTCTTCGTCCCTAAACGACTGCTCGATGTTATCGAGCGTGTCGTGACTTTCCAACGGGCTGTCCTCGGCCGCCATCTCGGCATGCGCACTTGCAAACTTCCTGCCCGGGCCGTAGTCGTGAACCATCAAATCGTGAACGCCCAAAACGCCGGGATAGCTCATGATCTTGTCTCGAATGTGCTTGACCAGCTTAGGATCGGGCGACTGGCCCAAAAGCGGGCTCACCGTATCCTGGATGAGCTCAAAACCGCTCCAGCCAATATAGGCGCCAACGGCAAGGCCGACCCATGCGTCAAGATTGATGTGCGTCACCTGCGAAACAATTGCGCACGCCAACACGGCGCCTGTGGCAAGGACATCGTTCTTGGAATCCTGCGCGGTCGCATGCAGCGTCTCGGACTCAATGCGATCGCCGAGCTTTTGGTTGAGGGCCGCCATCCACAGCTTTACAACCATCGAAAGTGCCAGGACTGCCACCAGGGCAAGCGAGAACTCGACAGGCTCCGGGTTGACAATACGCTCCACCGAGGACTTCACCAGTTCGATGCCAATAAGCAGCACGAGCGCCGCCACGACCAAACCCGAGAGATACTCGTAGCGACCGTGGCCGTAAGGATGCTCGGGGTCGGCCGGCTTGCTCGCCAGCTTAAAGCCCAGCACGCTCACGATATTCGAGCTTGCATCGGACAGGTTGTTCATGGCATCCGCCACAATCGAAACCGATCCCGACAGCACGCCAATTACGCCCTTCGCAGCGCATAGTGCCACATTGGCGAGAATACACACCACGCCCGTCAACGTGCCCACGCGCGCACGGTCGCCCTGCGCACGCTTAACAATCCACTCGACCATCTACATCCGCCCCCACGGTACTACCTATATATCTATTGCTCAAACGGATTGTAGTGTAGCCACTTTGTCCCCCAGATACAAAAAAGGCCGCAACCCACACGGGCCACGGCCTTGGAATATGGCAAAGGAATCGTCCTTGTGTCGCACAGGTTTACGCGCTTACTTCGGCCACGCTCTTCGAGGTTTCGGGTGAATCGGCTCCGTCCCCCGTCGTCTGTCCCTTCGCCGGCACCACGCCAAAGCAGTAGCTCAGCGCCGCAGACACCGCAAATGCCACACCGCCGGCAGCGCAGCACCACAGCAGGTTCGAGATGCCGCCCGTGGCAAAGCCAATGACCATAAGGACATTCGTCATGCCGATGGTATAGGCCGTAACGTGGCCCACGGCCGCAACAAGGCCTCCGACGGCGCCGCCAATGGCCATGCACGTCAGGCACCTGCCATATTTAAAGCCGCAACCGTACAGCGCCGGCTCGCTTACGCCGCCAAGAACACCCGAGATTGAGTAGCCCAGCATGAGCGCCTTCTCGTCCTTATCCGCAACGCGGAGCGACGCGCCAAAAGGCATGCCCCAAACGGCGAACGTCGCCATCGTCGCGGCAATCAGGATGCACGAATCCGTTCCCACACTCATAAACTGCGCGTACGCAAGCGATAGAACGACGTTGCTGACGCCCGCTATCTTTAGGAACTCCCAGCCCGCGGCAAGCCCCATGAGCGTGAGCAGCGACACGATGCCACCGGAATTGCCAAGCATAAACATAAGCTGGCCCAACAGCATGCCCAGATAGCTGCCCGCCGGTGCCGTAATACACAGCGAAACCGGAACCATGACGAGCATGGTCGCAAACGGAACAAACGAAAACGCCACGGCCTTAGGGATAACGCGCTTAAAGAAACACTCCACTCGCCATAGCACGGGCATCGAAATGAGAACCGGAATAACAGTCGTCGTGTAATCGTTGACCGGCGCAGGAAGCAGACCATACACGGAAGTCATCGATGCCCCCGTCGTCGATGCGGCATCGACAAGCTTGAGTAAATCGGGTGCAATCAATACGCCGCCCAGCATCATGCCCAGCTGCTCCGAGCAACCGAGCTGGCGGGCGGCCGCCCAACCAAGATAAATGGGCAAAAAGTAGTAGCCGGCGTTATAGAGCCAACTGTAGAACAGGCGATAGATATCGGAATCGGCAGACCACAGGCCCAGCATGCCTTCGCCCATAATGACAGCGACGGTGCGGAACAACGCCGCGCAGACAATAAACGGCAGCGCCGACATCATGCTTTTGGACAGATAGTCCACCACGGCCATGGCGTTTGATGAAACCGACGTTGTAAACGAGGTGTTAGAAACTTGTAGCATGGAACGCCTTTCCCAATATGACATGCGGGCTGTCCCTTTGTCACATCGTGCGGTATCGACCGATTGCGCGGTACTTTTCGTAGCGGAGGTTTGTGAGGGTCGCGTCGTCGAGCTGCCCAAGCGTATCGAAGGCATCAAATGCCGAGGACATGACGGCACCGGCGATCTCCTCATGCGACAGGCCCTTATCGTCAACAATGCCGTCGATGATGCCGAGCGCCAGCAGATCGGGGGCCGTGAGCTTAAGCGCCTCGGCGGCCTCATCCGCACGCTCGGTATCCTTCCACAGGATCGACGCACAGGCCTCGGGGCTCACGACTGAATAGGCCGAGCTCGAGAGCATCAGGATGCGGTCGGCCACGGACAGCGCCAGCGCGCCACCAGAGCCGCCCTCGCCTGTCACCACCGAGACAATCGGTGTCTTAAGGCCGCTCATCTCCATGAGATTCTGAGCAATCGCCTCGCCCTGGCCGCGCTCCTCGGCACCGATGCCGCAAAACGCGCCCGAAGTATCGACCAGGCACAGAACCGGTCGACCAAACTTTTCGGCCTGGCGCATAAGGCGACGCGCTTTGCGGTAGCCCTCGGGATGTGCCATGCCAAAGTTGCGACGCATGCGCTCTTTGGTCGTGGTGCCGCGCTCGATGGCGATGACCGTTACGGGGCGCCCGTCTTTCCAGCCAATGCCAGCCACCACAGCGGCGTCGTCGCCAAAGTAGCGGTCGCCGTGCAGCTCCACAAATCCATCCAGGCCCAGCGAGATCATCTCGCCTGCCGTGGCGCGATCTGCCGAGCGGGTCTGCTTGACAATCTCGAGCGCGGTTTTTGGTGCGGCCGAGCGCTTGAACAAATGTCCCAGCTTTTTGCCGCGGCGGCCCGTATGCACAATCTCGTGCGGTGCCCCCAGGCCGGGCGCGTGCCCTTCGTGCAGCGCCAGCAGCTCGCCTACCGTGAGCGCAACCTCGCCACGCGGTACAACGGCATCGCAAAAGCCGTGCTCCAGCAAAAACTCGGAGCGCTGGAATCCCTTGGGCAGGCGCTTGTGCATGTTCTGCTCGATCACGCGCGGGCCGGCAAATGCCGTCAGGGCATCGGGCTCGGCCAGGATAATATCGCCCTCCATGGCAAAGCTCGCGGTTACGCCTCCGGTCGTGGGGTCAGTGAGCACCGTGATATACAGGCCGCCCGCCTCGCTATGGCGCCTAACCGCCGCAGAGATTTTGGCCATCTGCATGAGCGAGGTCACGCCCTCCTGCATGCGGGCGCCACCCGATACGGTAAAGCCAACGACCGGCAGTCCCAGCTCGGTCGCACGCTCAAATGTGCGGCAGATCTTCTCGCCCACCACGGAACCCATCGAGCCCATCATAAAGTTGGCGTCCATAAAGAAGAGCGCCGTATCGCAACCGCAGATTTTGCCCTTGCCGCACACAACGGCATCGCGCTCGCCCGAACGTTCGCTCACGCTCTTGAGCTTGTCGGCATAGCCGGGAAACGAAAGGAAGTCCTCCGGCGCCAGACTGGCATCCCATTCCTCAAACGTGCCCTCGTCAATCGTCATGCGCATGCGGTCGCGCCCGCTCACGCGAAAGTGTTTGCCGCAACGAGGGCAGACCTCGAGGTTGTCGTGCAGGCGCGCCTCATCGATCACACGGCGGCACTCCGGGCACTTGATAAACACGTGGCGCGCGGGAAACTCGGCGCACGACTCGGTCATCGGTCCCTCGAGGACGTTGACCGTCTTCGCTTTTCTATTCATCAGCATAGAGATGCCCCATCAGATCGGTGTGATACATGCCCGACAAGAACTCGTCGTTTGCCAGCACGTCGAGCTGAAGCTCGCTGTTTTCGCTCACGCCCTCAATCACGAGCTCGCCCAGGGCCGAGCGCATCTTGCGAATGGCGCCGTCACGCGTGGGCGCACACACGATGAGCTTGCCAAGCATGGAGTCGTAGTACGGCGGAACTTTAGCACCGGTAAACATGGCGGAATCCCAGCGCACGCGCGGACCACCCGGCACACGCAACGCGGTGACCGTTCCGCATGACGGCAGAAAATCCGGCGTTTCGGCATTGATGCGGCACTCCATGGCGTGGTTGCGGACCGGCATGTCCTCCTGCTCAAAGGGCAGAGGCTGGCCGGCTGCCACGCGCAGCTGCCACTTGACCAAGTCGGTATCGGTCACAAACTCCGTAACCGGATGCTCCACCTGCAAGCGCGTGTTCATTTCCATAAAGTAGAAATTGCCGTCGTCCGAATACAGGAACTCGATGGTACCGGCTCCTTCGTAGCCGACGGCACGAGCCAGGTCACGCGCTGCCTTGTGCATGCGAGCACGAATGTCGTCGTGTCCGTCGAGGCACGGCGCGGGGCTCTCCTCGATTAGCTTTTGGTTGCGCCGCTGCACCGAGCACTCGCGCTCGCCGAGCGAAAACACATGGCCCTGCTTATCGGCCATAATCTGTACCTCAACGTGATGCGCCGGCGCGACGAACTTCTCCATGTAGCACTCGCCGTCGCCAAAAACGGCCTCGCCCTCGGCGCGTGCTTCAATAAAGGCCTTTGCCGCATCTTCCACGCGCTCGACCTTACGAATACCGCGACCGCCGCCGCCCGCACGCGCCTTAATAAGCACGGGGCAGCCAATGCGCTCAGCCTCGGCCGTTGCCTCCTCGGGACTTTTGAGCAAATCGCAGCCCGGCACGATGGGCACGCCCGCCGCGGCAGCCGTTCGACGTGCGGCGTCCTTGTCGCCCATGCTGTCGATCACCTTGGCCGAAGGACCAACAAACGCCAGGCCATACTTGTCGCAGTCGCGCACGAAGCTCGCCTTCTCGGAGAAAAAGCCATAGCCGGGATGAATTGCCTTAGCTCCCGACTTTACGGCACAGGTGAGCACAGCATCGTCGTTGAGGTAGCTCTCGGCAAGACGCGGACCGCCGATGCAATACGCCTCGTCGGCAAGCTGCACGTGCAGCGCGTCCGCATCGGCCGTGGAATAAACGGCGACGGTCTTGATGCCCATATCGCGGCACGCGCGGATAACACGGACCGCGACTTCGCCGCGGTTGGCGATGAGCACTTTGTCGAACATGAAGCCTTCCTTAACTTTCGTGCATGAGTGCAAAAGACATATCGGCGCGGCAGCAAACCTCACCGTTGACGCTCGCAGTACCCGTCGCAAAGCGGAACGGCCCGCGCGCACGCGTGATGGTGCACACCAGATCAACCGTGTCGCCCGGGCGCACCGGACGCTTAAAGCGCACCTTGTCCAGACTCGTGTAGAACGGCGTCGCGCCGCGCGCTTCCTCATCGCCCATCAGCAGCACGCAACAGTTTTGGGCGAGCATCTCGCACTGAATCACGCCGGGGACCACCGGGTTTCCCGGAAAATGCCCCTGCAAAAAGTACTCGTCGCCCGTAATCGTGATCTTGCCGTGGGCCTCGTCGCCCACCAGCTCGGCCTCGTCGAGCAAAAGCATCGGTTCGCGATGCGGCAACAGTTCCTTAAGCTCTTCTTTGTTCATGGATATCACCTATCCGATCCTCATGAGGCAGCTGCCAAACTCCACGAGGTCGCCGTCGGCCACGCAGATCTCGAGCACCTCGCCGTCTGCCTCTGCCGTTACCTCGTTGAGAACCTTCATGGCCTCGATGATGCAGAGCGTCTCGCCGGCCTTGACCTTAGAGCCCACGTGCACAAACGGCTCGTCGCCCGGCGCCGGGGCAGCATAGAAAACGCCGACCATGGGAGCGGTCACCTCGGTGCCCTTGGGCTCCGGTGCGGCGGCAGGTGTCTGCGCGGCGGGCTCCGGTGCGGCAGGCGCGACTGTGGGAGCTGCAACTGGAGCGGCCATAGCGCTCGGCATGGGCATGGGCACGGCAACCGGCTGTGCGGCGCTCGCGCGCTCGAGTTCGACCGCGGTGCCATCGGGCTCCTCAACGCGTACGCGCGTGAGGCCGCGGTCCTCCATAACATCGGCTATCTCGGCAAGTCTTTTGGAATCCATGCTCTAGCTCCTCGTATATCTACGCAGCGCGATGGCGGCGTTGTGTCCGCCAAAGCCCAGGTTGGTCGAAAGCGCCCAGGTAAGGTCAGCGCGAACCGCGCGATTGGGCGTGTAGTCAAGATCGCAGGCGGGATCGGGCGTGTGGTAGTTAATGGTCGGCGGCACCACGCCCTGCTCGAGCGCCATGGCGCAGGCCATGACCTCGATGGCGCCCGTGGCACCGATCATGTGGCCGGTCATCGACTTAGTCGACGAGACGTGCGCGGCGCGCGCCGCGTCCTCGCCGAGCGCACGCTTAATGCCCGTCGTCTCGGACGAATCGTTGAGCTTGGTCGATGTGCCGTGGGCATTGATGTAGAGACCCTCGGAAGGCTTGACGTCGCCCTCGGTCACCGCCAGCGATATCGCGCGGGCAATGCCGGCAGCCTCGGGATCAGGACTCGTGATGTGATAGGCATCATCGGTGTTGCCGTAGCCCACGACCTCGGCATAAATGTGCGCACCGCGCGCCTGCGCATGTTCCATGCTCTCGAGTACCAGCACGCAGGCGCCCTCGCCCATCACAAAGCCGTCGCGGTCTGCATCGAACGGACGGCAGGCCGTCGCGGGATCGGGGTTGGTGGTCAATGCGCGGCAGGACGTAAAGCCCGCAACGGCATCGGGGATAATTGCAGCCTCGGCGCCGCCCGCGAGGATCGCGTCGGCATAGCCGTGCTTGATGACGCGGAACGCCTCGCCCACCGCATGGGCCGAGGTTGCGCACGCGGTCACCACGGGCAGGGTCGGGCCCTTTGCCTTGTGGCGGATTGCGATATTGCCCGATGCCATGTTGGGGATCATCATCGCGATCATATAGGGCGATGCGCGGCGGGGCCCACGTTCGGCAATCGTATGGACGTTGTCGACGAGCGTCGTCATGCCGCCCACGCCCGAGCCCACGTAGACGCCCAGGCGCTCGCGATCGATGGCGCCTTCGACATCAAAGCCCGCATCGTGCATGGCTTCGTCCGAAGCCGCCATCGCAAACTGAACGCAGGGGTCGAGATGCTTGGCGTCACGCTTGCCAAAGTACTCGTTGCTGTCAAAGCCCTTGACCTCGGCCGCCACCTTGACGGCAAACGCATCGGTATCGAAGTGCGTGATCGGGCCGATGCCGCACGTGCCGGCACACATTGCCGCCCAGGTGGCAAGCGCGGTGTTGCCGAGCGGCGATACGGCACCGATGCCGGTGATTGCAACTCTCTGTTCCATCATGGTCTCCTCATCCAAGCCGTTGTGTGGCTCTGGTTTCTACATCGCCATTCCGCCGTCGACGCGTACGACCTCGCCCGTAATGTAGGCAGCCGCATCGCTCACTAAAAATCGCACCACACCGGCCACCTCTTCGGGCTGCGCCATACGCTTAAGGGGAATCTGCTCCTCGGTTACCGTACGCACCTTCTCCGAGAGCTTTGCCGTCATATCTGTCTCGACAAACCCGGGGGCGACCGCGTTCACTCGTACACCGCGGGGCGCAAGCTCGCGCGCCACCGCCTTGGTCAGGCCGATCACGCCCGCCTTGGAGGCAGCGTAGTTGGCCTGCCCGGCATTGCCCATCAGACCCACAACCGAGCTCATGTTGACGACGCAGCCGCCGCGCTGGCGCATAAAGGTCTTGGTGAGCGCACGCGTCGTGTTAAACGTTCCTTTAAGATTGACATCGAGCACGCGATCGAAGGCGTCATCGCCCATGCGCATGAGCAGGCCATCGCGGGTGATGCCAGCGTTGTTGACGAGCGCCCAAATGGAGCCAAAGTCGTTGAGGACCGCTTCCACGCACGCGTTGACGGCAGCGGGGTCGGCCACGTCACATTGATATGAGCGCGCCGTGGCGCCAGCCGCCTCGCAGGCGTCGCACGTCTCGCGCGCCGCATCGACGCTGCCGGCATAGACGACGGCGATATCAAAGCCATCCTCCGCCAGACCGATAGCGCAGGCGCGGCCGATACCCCGCGAGCCGCCCGTGACCAGTGCCACGCGACGTGAGTCGTTGCGCTCGAGCGCGCCATTGTTCAAGTTGCCCATGTCATTCCTTTCGGGTTACAGCCCTGTGGACTATGCGAGCTCGTCGGCAATAGCTGCGACCTGCTCGGCCGTCTCGCACGAATACACACGAACGTCGCTCAACGTACGCTTGATCAGGCCGGACAGCGTTTTGCCGGGGCCGACCTCAATAAATGTGTCGATGCCTTGATCCTGCAGAGCATGCAGCGTATCGACCCAGCGCACGGCATGGCTCACCTGATTGGCCAAGACATCCGATGCCGTCTGGGGGTCCGCCGGATAGGGCGCCGCTGTCATATTTGCCAAAACAGGAATGAGCAACGGGGACGGCGCGTGACCGGCCTCAATATATGCGGCAAGGCCACAGGTCGCCTCGGCCATATAGGGGCTATGAAATGCACCCGACACCGCGACCTTCATGGCGCGGCCGCCAGCCTCTTTTACTAGGACGTCGAGGGTCTGCAGCGCATCGGGCGCTCCGGCCACAACCGTCTGCTGGGGACTGTTATAGTTGACCGGCCAGCAGTCCTCGCCGGCCTGCGCAGCCAGGTTCTCGACTTGCGCAGCATCAAGTTTGATGACGGCGCGCATGCCGCCAGGGTGACGCTCGGCCGCCGTGGCCATCAATGCCGCGCGCTCACACACGAGCTCAAAACCCGCTCGCGTATCGAATGCCCCCGCAAAGCTGAGTGCAGCGACCTCGCCCAGCGAGAATCCCGCACAGGCGGCAGGAACCACGCCGCGCTCGCGCAGGGCGACGGCGACAGCCAAGTCGTGCACGAACACGCAAGGCTGCGTGTTCTCGGTCTGCGAGAGCTCCTCCTTGGAGGCGCTCCGGCACTGCTCGCTCGTCCCCGGGCGCACCTCATCGGCAATGGCGAACACCTCGGCGGCCGCCGGCGATTTCTCGATCAAGTCGACGCCCATCGCGGGGTGCTGGGCACCCTGGCCGGCAAACAAAAACGCTACGCCACCCATGCACACGCACCCTTCAGGACGTGCTCGGCGCCATCGACCAGGTCGTCAACGATTTCGCGTGCGCTCTGGCGCTCGTTGACCATGCCGGCAATCTGTCCACACAAAAACGAACCCTCTTCGTAGTTGCCGTCCTTGGCGGCCTTACGCAGCGCACCGGTTCCCATAGCACCGAGCTCCTCGGCACTCGCGCCGGAACCCTCGCTCTTGGCATAGGCGTTGGTGAAGGGGCTCTTGAGGGCGCGCACTGGATGTCCCGTCGAGCGACCGGTCGCACGCGTCGAAGTGTCGTTGGCCTTCAGGACCATCTCTTTGTACTGCTCCGAGACGGTGCACTCGTCTGCGACCAGAAAGCGCGTACCCACTTGCACGCCTTCGGCGCCCAGCATAAAGGCGGCCGCCACGCCGCGGCCGTCGGCAATACCGCCGGCGGCCACGACGGGAATGTCGACCGCATCGACGACCTGCGGCACCAGTGCCATCGTCGAGGTCTCGCCAATATGGCCGCCCGATTCGGTACCCTCGGCAACAACCGCCGTGGCTCCACGACGTGCCACGAGGCGCGCCAGCGCCACCGAGGCAACGACCGGGATGACCTTGATGCCCGCCTCGTTCCACGCCTTCATGTACTTGGCGGGATTGCCGGCGCCCGTCACGACGACCGGCACTCGCTCGTCAATCACGACCTGCGCGACCTCGTCGGCAAACGGGCTCATGAGCATGACGTTGACGCCAAAGGGCTTATCCGTCTTGGCGCGCAGCTCATGAATCTGGTCGCGAAGCCAGTTGGCGTCGGCGTTCATGGCCGCGATGATGCCTAAGCCACCCGCCTCGGACACTGCGGACGCCAGCGAGGCATCGGCAATCCAGGCCATACCGCCCTGGAACACGGGCTTTTCGATGCCGAGCAGATCGCAGAGAGGAGTCTTGAGCATCTCTACTTCTCCAATGCCGCCTCGACCGTATCGGCGAACTCGCCGACCGTCTTGGGGTTCTCCTCGGTATCGAGCTGGATGCCAAACTCGTCCTCGACGGCAACGAGGATCTCGACGGTGCCCAGGCTGTCGAGACCAATCTCCTCGAGCGTGGACTCGGGCTTCATCTCGACATCGTCAAGACCGGCGGTCTCGCGGATAACGTCGCAAACGCGCTCGAAGGTCTTCTGATCTGCCATGGTAGTTCTCCTTTGTTTGTGCCCTAGGGGCGTTTTTATTTCCTATGTGCGACTACTTCCAACGAAGCAGATAGCCACCTGTATCCAGACCGGCGCCAAATCCAACCAAGGCGATGGTGTCGCTCGTGTGAAGTGCACCGGCGTTTGCCAGCCGGTCGAGGGCAAGCGGAATGCATGCGCTCGAAATGTTGCCGGTCTCGCGCAACGTGCGAACCACGCGCTCGTCCGGCACACCCAGGCGCTTGACCGCCTGGCTCAGGATTCGTTCGTTAGCCTGATGGAATACAAAATGATCGATATCTTCGACCGAAATGCCCGCATCGCTCGCAAGCTTATGGACCGTGTCGCAGATGGCGTTGACGCCGAACTTGAACACACGGCGGCCATTCATGGACAGCACGCTCTCGCTATCTGCGGTGGCCTTAAACGGCGAGGTACCGACTAGACCAGGAACGCGCAACGTCTCGACGTCGGGCGTCGTCGAAAGCTCAACGGCAAGGGGGCTGTCTCCCCCGGCCTCAATCACTGCGGCGCCTGCCCCATCGCCAAAGAGCACGCAGGTGGCACGGTCGGTCCAGTCGAGCGCGCGCGTCATCTGCTCGGCAGCAACGACAAGCACGCGCTCGGCACGGCCGCGGGCGATATAGCCCTCGGCGACATCGAGCGCAAATACGAAGCCGGCGCAGGCCGCCGAGACATCGAAGGCAGGGCACGTCGCGCCTAGTCGCTCAGCAACGGCACACGCCTCAGCGGGAACAAGGTGGTCACCCGTCGTCGTCGAGCAGACGATTAGATCCAGCTGGCTCGCGTCGATTCCGGACACCTGGAGTGCCCGCTCGCTCGCCGCCACAGCAAGGTCGTCAAGTAACTCGGTGGTGCAGACATGGCGGCTCTTGATACCGGTGCGGGTAAAAATCCACTCATCCGAGGTATCGAGGAACTCAGACAGCTCGTCATTGGAAACACTGCGCTTAGGAAGCGCCGAGCCTGTTCCAAGAATCGTGAAACCCATCACTAACCTCCTTTGAGTTGTTGACGTGTTTACATCGACCAAGAGAGGATAACGCATTTCAGTCTTTGTTGACGTGTTAACATTAAATTGTCCAAATGCGACAAAGGCTTCACATTGTGTCTATCTCTCGACACCATTACGCGATTGCCTTATTACCTTAGGAGGTACCAGCTGTTATGGATTTACGTTTAACAGTGGTCGACGTAACCGGATCGACCAACGATGACCTGCTCGAAGCAGGAAAACAGGGGGCGCCGCACGGCACAGGACTTGCCGCCCGGGCTCAGACAGCAGGACGCGGTCGGCGCGGGCACAAGTGGGACTCAACCGCCGGCAACCTATTGCTTTCGATTGTCCTGCGTCCATGCGTTAATCCCGCAAAGTACTCTGGTCTTGCCGCTGTCAGCGGCCTAGCGGTGCTCGAAGCACTCGAAAAGCAGGGTCTTGCAAACGAGATTGGCCTCAAATGGCCCAACGACCTGGTCGCGAGTGGACGCAAACTCGGCGGCATTCTGGTCGAGGCCGCACGCGATAACGAAGGCAGCCCCTTTGCGGTCTGTGGCATCGGCGTCAACGTGAACTATGTGCCCGCGGAGGTTCCCGATGGCGGCCTGCCCGCAATCGGTCTCTCGTATCTCAACGAGAACGTTCCCGCCGTCGATGTGCTACTCAAACAGGTCTATCACGCAGTCGTGAACGCTGTAGATGCGTGGGCAGAACGCCTCAACGCCATGGAAGAAGACGCCGGACCGCTCGCGCCCGTCCACGATGATTATGTAGCTCACCTCAATTGGATAGGGGAAACCGTTATCGCCCGTTCCCCTGTCGGTGACGAGCTGGCGCGTGGCATCTTTAAAACGGTCGATGGCTTTGGTCGCGCGTGCATCGAAACGGAAGACGGCTTTCGATCTTTCCATTTTGAGGAGGCATCGCTGCGTCCCATGAGCGAATAGGGCGCCGCAACCACCTACTCGGCAGCATTACCCCGCAGTCCAAACCATCATTCAAAACAAAAGGGCCCCACTGCCGTTACGGCAGCGGGGCCCTTTAAGCTATGAGCGATATCGCTTAGAGCTTGATGTCGATGTCGACGCCAGCGGGGAGGTCGAGACGCATGAGCGAATCAACGGTGCCCGAGGTGGGGTCGAGGATGTCGATGAGGCGCTTGTGGGTGCGCATCTCGAACTGCTCACGGGAGTCCTTGTTCACGTGCGGCGAGCGGATAACCGTGTACAGGTTGCGCTCGGTGGGCAGGGGGACAGGACCGGAAACGCGAGCGCCGGTCTTCTGAGCGGTCTCGACGATGAGCTTCGCGGACTGATCGACGACCTCGTGATCATAGCCCTTGAGGCGAATGCGGATCTTCTGGGTAGCCAACTTAAACCTCCAAAGAGTGCGAGAGATGTTCTCGCGGATTACGTAACAGGGAGCTCGAGCTTAGGCGTTCTTGCTCATGACCTCGTCCACGATGGACTTGGGCGCGGGCTCATAAGAGTCGAACTGCATCGTGTAGGATGCACGGCCCTGGGTCTGGGAGCGAAGGTCGGTAGCGTAACCGAACATCTCGCCCAGCGGCACCTTGGCACGGATGAGCTTGCTGTTCTTGCGATCCTCCATGCCCTCGATCTTGCCGCGGCGACCGGAGAGGTTGCCCATAACGTCGCCCATGTACTGCTCGGGGGTCTCAACCTCGACAGCCATGATCGGCTCGAGCAGCTGCGGATCGGACTTCTTGAGGGCGTCCTTGATAGCCATGGAACCGGCGATCTTGAAGGCGGCCTCGGAGGAGTCGACCTCGTGGTAAGAACCGTCGAACAGGGTGACCTTAACGTCGAGGACCGGGAAGCCGGCGATAACACCGGTGTTCAGGGCCTCCTGGATGCCCTTGTCGATGGACGGGATGTACTCTTTGGGCACGACGCCGCCGACGATAGCGTTGACGAACTCGTAGCCGAAGCCCTCCTCCATCTTCTCGAGCTTGATGACGGCGTGGCCGTACTGACCGCGACCACCGGACTGACGGACGAACTTGCCCTCAGCCTTCTCGACGTCGTGACCAGCGGTCTCGCGGTAGGCAACCTGGGGCTTACCAACGTTAGCGTCAACCTTGAACTCGCGGAGCAGACGGTCGACGATGATCTCGAGGTGCAGCTCGCCCATGCCGGCGATAATGGTCTGGCCGGTCTCGTGGTTGGTGGACACCTGGAAGGTCGGGTCCTCCTCGGCGAGCTTGGTCAGAGCCAGGGACATCTTGTCCTGCTCGGCCTTGGTCTTGGGCTCGATGGCAACGTCGATAACGGGCTTAGCGAACTCGATCTTCTCGAGGACGATCTCCTTGCCCTCGGCGCACAGGGTGTCACCGGTGGTGGAGTTCTTGAAGCCGACGCAAGCGACGATGTCGCCAGCGGCAGCGTCGTCACGGTCGATACGCTCGGCGGCGTTCATCTCGAGGATGCGGCCGAGGCGCTCGCGCTGACCGTTGGAAGCGTTGACCACGTAGGAGCCGGACTCGGCGCGGCCGGAGTAAACGCGGACATAGGTGAGCTTACCGACGAACGGGTCGGTCATGATCTTGAAGACCAGGCCGGAGAAGGGCTCGTCGAAGGAAGGATGACGCTGAATCTCCTCGCCGGTGTCCGGATCGGTACCGGTGACGGCCTCGACGTCGAGCGGGCTGGGCAGGTAGTCGACGACAGCGTCGAGCAGCTCCTGAACGCCCTTGTTCTTGTAGGCGGAACCCACGAAGACGAGGTTGAGCTCGTTGGCCAGAACGCCCTTGCGCAGAGCAGCCTTGAGCTCCTCGACGGTGAAGTCCTCCTCCATGAGGATCTTCTCCATGAGCTCGTCGTCAAAGCTGGCAGCAGCGTCAAGGAGCTCCTCGCGCTTGGTGGCAGCGATGTCGGCAAACTCAGCCGGGATCTCGTCCATCGGCTCGGGGTAGGTCATACCCTTCTCGTCGGCCTTGAAGTCCCATGCAGTCATGGTGACCAGGTCGATGACGCCCCAGAAGTTGTCCTCGGCGCCCATCGGGACCTGAGCGGCCACGGCGTTAGCATCGAGACGATCCTTCATGGTCTCGATAGCGTTGAAGAAGTCAGCGCCCACGCGGTCATACTTGTTGATGAAGGCGATGCGGGGGACGTTGAAGGTAGAAGCCTGACGCCAAACGGTCTCAGACTGGGGCTGAACGCCGGCAACGGCGTCGAAGACGGCGACAGCGCCATCGAGGACGCGCAGGCAGCGCTCGACCTCGGCGGTGAAGTCAACGTGGCCCGGGGTGTCGATGATCTGGATGCGGTAGTCCTTACCGTCCTTGTTCCAGAAGCAGGTGGTAGCAGCGGAGGTAATGGTTACGCCGCGCTCCTGCTCCTGAACCATCCAGTCCATGGTGGCAGCGCCCTCATGGACCTCACCGATCTTGTGGGTCTTACCGGTGTAGTAAAGAATACGCTCGGTCGTGGTGGTCTTACCGGCATCGATGTGAGCCATGATGCCGATGTTACGGGTATCGGAAAGCTTGTACTTAGGCTTAGCCATGTTAGTTCCTTACCTTAACTTACCAACGATAGTGAGAGAACGCGCGGTTGGCCTCGGCCATCTTGAAGACGTCCTCACGCTTCTTGACGGAAGCGCCCAGGCCGTTGGAAGCGTCGAGGATCTCGTTGGCGAGACGCTCGGCCATGGTCTTCTCCTTGCGAGCGCGGGAGAAGTTGACGATCCAGCGGATGCCCAGAGCGGTGGAACGACGGGAGTTGACCTCCATCGGGACCTGATAGGTAGCGCCACCGACACGCTTGGGCTTAACCTCGAGCGTGGGCTTGACGTTGTCCATAGCCTTCTTGAAGGTAGCGAGAGCGTCGCCACCCTCGGACTTCTCGGCAACGATCTCGAAAGCGGTGTAAACGATGCGCTCAGCGGTGGCCTTCTTGCCGTCAAGAAGGACCTTGTTGATGAGCTGAGTCACCAGGCGGTTGTTGTAAACGGCGTCAGGCTGAACCTCACGACGATTAGCTGCTGCACGACGCGGCATGTGAAATCTCCTTAAGTGTCTACCGTGCGGCCCTTAGGCGGCACACGGCGAAAGTATCAAAACGTTATCTGGCTTATTTAGCCTTGGGGCGCTTAGCACCGTACTTGGAACGGGCCTGCATACGGTTCTGGACCGGAGCAGCGTCGTAGGCGCCACGGATGACGTGATAACGGACACCAGGGAGGTCACGGACACGACCGCCGCGGACGAGCACGATGGAGTGCTCCTGCAGGTTGTGGCCCTCACCCGGGATGTAAGCAGTAACTTCGATGCCGTTGACGAGGCGAACACGGGCAACCTTACGAAGAGCCGAGTTCGGCTTCTTGGGGCTCGTGGTGAAGACGCGGGTGCACACGCCGCGCTTCTGGGAGTTGTGCTGCAGAGCAGCGTTCTTGGACTTCTTGGGCACGGAACGACGGCCCTGGCGAACCAGCTGGTTAATAGTAGGCAAAGCGTACTCCTTCTCGAATGATTCCAGCTTTCTGTAAAGTGCAACGGCTTGAATCGAGGGGTCAGCATCCCCCTACGAAACACGCAGTTCGATAGGATACGTGGCGTTAGCTGTGCCGTCAACAGACCACGCCGCCGGGCGTATCCCAAAATAGCCATATTTCCGCAAAGCCTACACAAAAGGAATCCCCTCCTGTGCGCGGGGGCGGATTCCCGGCCCGGGCGGCCCGCTGTTTAAGTTTGCTGCTCTACAGTCCTGCGCAAGACGGAAAGCACATTAAGTGCTTTCCTTTGCGTGCGGAACTCGCGACAAACTTAAACAGCGGGCCGCCCGGACCGGGAATCCGACGTGCTTGTCGGGGCAACGTTCCCTTCCAAATAGGGACAGGTTTATTTTGGTCGGTTTTATCTGGGGAAACGTCGCGCTCCAGCGGTGATCTGCTCTCATCTGTCGCATGGAAATCGGCGGCGTTTCCATTTAACGCAAAAGAGGCCGCTTCCCCTAGTAGGAAGCGACCCCAAATCTTACGAATAGACGATGGTAAAGGGCTCTTTCGTTTCGGTCTCCCCTGTTGATGTATACCTCACAATTTCAAGGGTTACCGAGACAACTTGATCGACATCAATCAACTTCGTTGGCACCCAGATGTTCTCTCCGCTATTGCGCCCATAAGAAAAATATAAGTTGAACACCCCTGCGTCGTCATCTTCGATAATCTGCTCCGATCCATCCTTGTAGCTGACGGTCAGCTTATTATCAACTGCTTCATAGCCCAAATCATCGATGTGCGTCTGGATGGAAAACGGGCTAATCTCAAGAGGCGAGTCACCGGAGCGGAGTTCCTTTGTATCGACGTACGCTCCAATATTGAACTCGGGTGTCGACGCCTCAAACCGCCTCGCACTCTCACCTTCACCCTCGGTCCAATGGATATTCCAGGTGACAGCATGTTGCAAATCTCGCTCGCGATCCATAGCGGCAAAGTACATCGTGCCATTAATGACAGTATCGCTTGATGTGTCCTTATCAATTGTGCTGCGTGTGTCAGGCCATTCCTCGCCGAACTTCATATCGGGCGTGCCGATGCCCTGCTCTTCTTCACCATAGAGAACAAGTTCGCCAATCTCTGCTGCTGGCTTGTAGTAGTTAACTCCATTTGGATTGGACAACGTAAACGTCACGGCTCCGCAGCCGTTTTGGTCGATTGCCATCTCATGGATATCAAGCGTATAGCCGTTGCCCTCGACGGACAGATTAACCTCCTGGACTGCGCCTTCCAGGCTTTGGGGCGCGATGCCATCGCCAAACTCTCTGGTGTAGGTATATTTAGTTCCCGATGAGCCGCCGTTGGTCCAGGTAATGGAATCCCCGTTGCCGTGGTTTCCCCAGGCAGAGGCAAAATAGCTGGAATTGACGAAGGCGTAGGCGACCCCTCCGGTCGCCAGCACTCCGGCAAGGCATCCGATCACGGCAACATACAGAGGCTTCGCGTGACCCTTTCGGCGAAGCGGCTCACCAGCAGCGGCATAAAGAACACGGTCAGCAAGATCGCTATCGGCTTGGACGGACTCGAAGGCCTGCTTGATTTGATTGGATTTCACGGTCGCCCTCCTCTAGGATGAACTTGAGCTTCGATCTGCCGCGAGCCAAACGCGTTCGAACAGTCGCGGCTGGCACATGCAATAACTCGGCAATCTCTGAGGTCGAAAAGCCCAGATAGTAATAGAGCATGATGGGAACACGGAATCGTTCCGGAAGTCGCATAACGTCTGACAGGACCGCCTTGGTCTCCTCCTGCGCCGTCGAAAGCGAATCGGCCAGGTTCTCAATATCCCCCACACGCCTCCATGGCTTTCGAAAGAGAGATTTGCATTCATTGATCGTGACCCGGATAAGCCATCGACGAAGATGTTCCCAGCTTTCAAATTGGGCATCGCTTTTGAGTAACTTCAGAAAGACGTCTTGAGCGACATCGTCGGCATCGGCACGATCGCGCAGATACGTCAATGCGATTCGAAACACGACATCACGGTGATCCTCGACCGCCTGTCTAAATGCTTGTTCTTCCATAATCACCTCCCGGTGATGCTGATGTTTCTTGCTGAGGCCCTCACCATAGATACGCTTTGACCGAACGAAATGTTTCAAATTCAAGCAGGAATAACCTACCAAAATAAACCTGTCCCTTTTTGGTAGGTTTTCTTCAACAAAAAAGACCCGCTCCCCTGTTGGGAAGCGGGTCTTTGGAAGGACGGTTAACGTACTAGGAAATTACTCCTCGTCGTTGTCCTTGGCCTCTTCGGCGTCGTCGGTGTCCACGAGCTGGTTGAGCAGCTCGTCGAGGGAAGCCATGTCCTCGTTGATCGCGCCGTTGGCGGGAGCCTTCTTGTCGTCGATCGGGGCGCCCAGGAGCTCCTCGTCGGCGTCGGCGTGATGCGTCGGAGCGGAGGTACCCAGCAGGATATCGTCCGGACCGTCGGGGCTAAAGACCATCTGCAACAGCTGCGAGAGGTCTTCCTCGTCGGCAACGTCGTCGTTGTTCTCGAGGATGTAGAGCAGGTCGTGGGCCTCCAGGCCGTCACGGAGCTCCTCGATCGCCTTGGCACCGATGCCATCGATGCGCAGCAGATCCTCCTCGGACTTGCCGACCAGGTCGCCGACCGTCTCGATGCCGACCTCGCTGAACTTGTTGGTCCAGCGCTGCGACACGCCCAGGTCGTCGAACAGGTACAGGCGAGCCTTCTCGGCGGAGATGGTGTGGCCGTTGCGGGTGAACGAACCGTCAGCACCACCGAACTCGTCGTAGCCGGCCCAGTCGAGCTGCTGCGGGAGCTGCTCGTCCAGGTCCTTGAGCTCCACAGGAGCCCACTCAGGCAGCGACTTGGCATTGGGCGAAGCCGGACCGTCGATGTCGACATAGCCGTCGGCCGTGCGATACGTCAGCTTGGCGTTGGCGTACGGCTTGAGGCCGGTACCAGCCGGGATCTTCTTACCGACGATGACGTTGGACTTAAGGTCGAGCAGGTGATCGACCTTGCCCTCGATGGCAGCCTCGGTAAGGACGCCAGCGGTACGGATGAACGAAGCGCTCGACAGCCAGGAGTCGATGTTGGACGCGACCTTGAGCGTACCCAGGATGACGGGCTCGGCCACGGGAGCCTGACCGCCCAGACGGGCAACGCGCTCGACCTCGTCGGCGAACTCATAGCGGTCAACATACTGACCAAGCAGGTACTTGGAGTCACCGGGGTTGGTGATCTGAACGCGACGCAGCATCTGACGTGCGAGCACCTCGATGTGCTTGTCGTTCAGGTCGACGCCCTGGCTGGTGTAGACGTCCTTGACGCTCTCGACGAAGGTGTGCATCGTCGACTCGATGTCGGTCAGCTTGCGCAGGTTGCGGAAGTTGACGAAGCCCTTGGTGATCTGGTCGCCGGCGCGAACCTCGCAGCCGTCCTCGATCTCGGGCATAAAGCGCACCGAAGCGGGGACGCGACGCTCGTCGAGGACACGGGTGTGGTCCTCGGAGTCGGTGAGCGTCAGCACATACTCGGACTTCTCGGGCTTAATCGAGAGGTGGCCGGAGTACGGAGCCAGCTCGGCCTCGCGACCCAGAATCTTCTCGTTGACGTTGCCGACGATATCGAACATACGGCTGACCGTAGGCAGACCCTGCGTAATATCGTCGACGCCAGCGACGCCGCCGGAGTGAATGGTACGCATCGTAAGCTGCGTACCGGGCTCGCCGATGGACTGGGCGGCAATAATGCCGACCGCGGTACCGATGGCGACCGGACGACGGGTGGAAAGATCCCAGCCGTAGCACTTCTGGCACACGCCGTACTTGGAACGGCAGGTGAGCAGCGCGCGAAGCTTGGCCTTCTTAAGGCCGGCATCGACCATCTTCTGGATGTCGGCGACCTTCTCGATGTAGCCGTCCTGCTCAAAGAGCACGGTGCCATCGGGAGCCACGACGTCCTCAATGAAGCAACGGCCGACGAGGTCGGTGTTGAGGTCGGTGGTGCCGGGGATGATGAGGTTGTAAGTGACGCCCTCGTGCGTACCGCAGTCCTCCTCGCGGACGATGACGTCCTGGGCCACGTCAACCAGACGACGGGTCAGGTAACCGGAGTCCGAGGTGTGGGATGCGGTATCGACCAGGCCCTTACGGGCGCCGTAGGTCGAAATGAAGTACTCGAGCGGCAGCAGACCCTCGCGGAAGTTCGCCTTAATGGGAAGGTCGATCGTCTCGCCGGACATGTCTGCCATCAGGCCGCGCATGCCGCCGAGCTGACGCAGCTGGGTCTTAGAACCACGGGCGCCGGAGTCGGCCATCATGTAGAGCGGGTTCTCCTCGTCGAACAAGTCGAGCATGAGCGCTGCAACCTTGTCGGTGCAAGCGGTCCACTCGTTAACGACTTCGATGTGGCGCTCCGTCTCGTTGATGAAGCCCTCCTCGAAGTACTCGTTGATCTGGTCGACGTTGGCCTGGGCGCGGTCGAGCAGCTCCTGCTTCTCGGCAGGGATGAGAGCGTCCCACACCGAGATGGTAAGGCCGGCGCGGGTAGCGTAGTGGAAGCCGGAGTACTTGATGGCGTCGAGGATCGGACCGACCTTGGCCTCGGGATAGCGATCGCAGCAGTCGGCAACCAGCTTGGCCACGTCGCCCTTGACCATCTTGTAGTTCATGAACTCGTAGTCTTCGGGCAGGCACTGGCGGTTGAAGATGATGCGGCCGATAGAGGTCTCAAAGCGCGCGGTCTTGTTGCCGGTGACGTCGTAGTCGACGAACTCATTCTTGCCGTTCTTGACGCGGAAGATACGGGTGCCGTCCTCGTTGATGACGTTGGCATCGGCAGCGGACACGCGAACCTGGATCTTGGCCTGCATGTCGACCTCGGAACGGCAGTCATAGGCGTGCAGCGCGTCGTCGAAGCTGGCGAACACGTGGTTCTCGCCCGGCAGACCCTCGCGGACCTGGGTCAGGTAGTACACACCGATGATCATGTCCTGCGAAGGGATGTTAACCGGCTTGCCGGATGCCGGCGAGCGCAGGTTGTTCGCAGAGAGCATGAGCACGCGAGCCTCGGCCTGAGCCTGGCTGGACAGCGGCACGTGGACAGACATCTGGTCGCCGTCGAAGTCGGCGTTGAAGGGCGAGCAGACCAGCGGGTGCAGGTGGATAGCCTTGCCCTCGACCAGCACCGGCTCAAAGGCCTGGATGGACAGACGGTGCAGGGTCGGTGCACGGTTGAGCAGCACGACGCGGCCGTCGATGACCTCTTCGAGGATATCCCACACAAAGGTGGCACCGCGGTCGATAGCGCGCTTGGCGCCCTTGATGTTCTCGACCTTGCCAAGCTCGACCAGGCGCTTCATGACGAAGGGCTTGAAGAGCTCCAGCGCCATGGTCTTGGGCAGACCGCACTGGTGCAGCAGCAGCTTGGGGTCGGTAACGATTACCGAACGGCCGGAGTAGTCGACACGCTTGCCCAGCAGGTTCTGACGGAAACGACCCTGCTTGCCCTTGAGGGCCTCGGCGAGCGACTTGAGCGGGCGACCGCCACGGCCAGAGACCGGGCGACCACGACGGCCGTTGTCGAACAGGGCGTCCACGGACTCCTGGAGCATGCGCTTCTCGTTGTTCACGATGATCGCAGGGGCGTCCAGGTCGAGCAGGCGCTTGAGTCGGTTGTTACGGTTGATCACGCGACGATACAGGTCGTTGAGGTCGGACGCGGCAAAGCGGCCGCCGTCGAGCTGGACCATCGGGCGCAGATCGGGCGGAATGACCGGGATGACGTCCAGGATCATGTTCGCGGGGCTGTTGCCGCCCTTCAGGAAGGCGTCAACGACCTCGAGGCGCTTGACGGCCTTCTCGCGCTTCTGCTTCTGGGAGTCCTCGTCGGCGATGATGGCCTTGAGCTTCTCGGCCTCGGAGGGAAGGTCGATGGCAGCGAGCAGGTCGCGGACGGCCTCGGCACCCATGCCACCCTTAAAGTACATGGAGTAGTAGCGGGTCATCTCGCGGAACAGCGGCTCATCGGAGATGAGGTCGCGCTCGGTGAGCTTCATGAAGGCGTTGAAGGCGTCCGTGCGGAGCTGCTTCTCGTCCTTGCACTCTTCCTCGATGTCGACGATGCCAGAGGCGATCTCCTCGGGGGTCAGCGGCTCCTCGTCGGAGAACTCGTCAAAGTTCTCGGGGTTGCCCTGCTCCTTGAGGGACTCGATCTGGCGGGCGCACTCGGCATCGATCTCTTCCAGATCGGCGGCGAGCTCCTCGCGCAGGTCGTCAGCGTCGGCCTCGCGAGCCTCGTAGTCGACCTCGGTGATGATGTAGCTGGCAAAGTACAGAACCTTCTCGAGGTCCTTGGACTTGATGTCGAGCATACGGCTCATCGGGAAGCTCGTGGGGCTCTTGAAGTACCAGATGTGGGACACGGGAGCGGCGAGCTCGATGTGGCCCATGCGGTCGCGACGCACCTTGGCCGAGGTGACCTCGACGCCGCAGCGCTCGCAGACGATGCCCTTAAAGCGGATGCCCTTGTACTTGCCGCAGGAGCACTCCCAGTCCTTGGCGGGACCGAAGATCTTCTCGCAGAACAGGCCGTCCTTCTCGGGCTTGAGGGTACGGTAATTGATGGTCTCCGGCTTCTTGACCTCACCGTGCGACCAGGAACGGATCTGGTCGGCGGAGGCAAGGGAGATCTTTACCGAGTCAAAATCAGTAGCTTCGAAATCTGCCACAGTCAACTACTCCTTATCAGTGGTCGTGGCGGCGACAGCCTCGGGTGCCTCGGCGGTCTCAGCATCCTGGGCCTCGACGTCGGCGTCAACGCCGGCGAGCGCGGCCAGGTCGTCGAGAGCGGAGGTCTCCTCGGCGGTCACAGGGACGGAGGCGTCCTCGTCGGCATCGTGCATGGGCTCGATGTCCAGTGCGAGGGAGCGGATCTCCTTGACGAGAACCTTGAAGGACTCGGGGATACCCGGGACAGGAACGTTCTCGCCCTTGACGATGGACTCGTAGGTCTTGACGCGGCCCACGGTATCGTCGGACTTGACGGTCAGGATCTCCTGCAGGACGTTGGAAGCACCGTAAGCGTACAGTGCCCAAACTTCCATCTCGCCGAAGCGCTGGCCGCCGAACTGAGCCTTGCCGCCCAGAGGCTGCTGGGTAACCAGGCTGTAAGGGCCGGTCGAACGGGCGTGGATCTTGTCGTCGACCATGTGGCCGAGCTTGAGGATGTAGGACGTACCCACGGTAATGGGTTCGCGGAACTCCTCGCCGGTGCGGCCGTCGAACAGACGGGTCTTGCCGCGCTCGTCAAGCTGGGTGACGAACTCGGGGCGCATGTGATCGCCAAAGGCAGCGGTGGCCTTGTTGAGCATGTTCTTGTTGGCGCGACGGATGACCTCGGCGATCTCGTCCTCCTTGGCGCCGTCGAAGACGGGCGTCGCGGTGAAGAACGGACCGGGGACGTACTTGTCGGAGTCGGCATCCTCGGTATCCCAACCGCAGGCGGCAGCCCAGCCAAGGTGGCACTCGAGCAGCTGGCCGACGTTCATACGCGAAGGAACGCCCAGCGGGTTGAGGATAACGTCGATCGGGGTACCGTCAGCCATGTAAGGCATGTCCTCGACCGGCAGAACGTTACAGATAACACCCTTGTTGCCGTGGCGACCGGCGATCTTATCGCCCTGCTGGATCTTACGACGCTGGGCGACGTAGACGCGCACCTGCTCGTTGACGCCGGGGGCCAGGTCGTCGCCGTTCTCGCGGCTAAAGCGGACGACGTCGATGACGCGGCCGTAAGCGCCGTGAGGCATCTTAAGGGAGGTGTCGCGGACGTCGTGGGCCTTGGCACCGAAGATGGCGCGCAGCAGGCGCTCCTCGGCGGTCAGAGCGCTCTCGCCCTTGGGGGTAACCTTGCCGACCAGGATGTCGCCAGGGCCGACCTCGGCGCCGATGCGGATGATGCCGTCCTCGTCGAGGTTGGCAAGCATGTCCTCGGAGAGGTTCGGGATCTCGCGGGTGATCTCCTCGGGGCCGAGCTTGGTGTCGCGGGCGTCGATCTCGTGACGGGTGATGTTGATGGTCGTCAGCAGGTCCTCGGCCACCAGGCGCTCGGACACGACGATACCGTCCTCGTAGTTAAAGCCTTCCCACGGCATGTAGGCCACGGTGAGGTTCTGACCCAGTGCGAGCTCGCCGTGATCGGTCGAAGGACCGTCGGCCAGAGGCTCGCCCTGCTCAACGGTGTCACCGACGCGAACGAGCGGACGGTGGTTGATGCAGGTGGACTGGTTGGAGCGCTGATACTTGGCCAGATGATACTCATCCATGCCACCGGCATGCTTGACGATGATCTTGGCGGCGTCGGCAAAGATGACCTCACCGGCGTTCTTGGCCAGGGTGACCTCACCGGAGTCCAGGGCGGCGCGACGCTCCATGCCGGTACCGACATAGGGAGCGGCGGGGTGAACCAGCGGCACGGCCTGACGCTGCATGTTAGCGCCCATCAGCGTACGCTTGGCGTCGTCGTGCTCCAGGAACGGAATCAGCGTGGCTGCGACGGAGAGCATCTGACGCGGTGAGACGTCCATGTAGTCGACGTCCTCGACGGGCACGTCGGCGGGAGCGCCGAAGGAGCCGTCGAAGTCGCGGGTACGGGCGATCACGGTGTGCGGACGGACGATCTTGCCCTCGGCATCGGTCGTGATGAACTCGTTGGTCTTGGGATCGAGCGGCGTGTTGGCCGGCGCGATGACGTGCTTCTCTTCCTCGTCAGCGGTCATCCAGTCGATCTGGTCGGTGGCAACGCCGTTCTCGACACGACGGAACGGGGCCTCGATGAAGCCATACTCGTTGACGCGGGCGTAGAGGGCGAGCGAGCCGATCAGGCCGATGTTGGGGCCTTCGGGGGTCTCGATCGGGCACATGCGGCTGTAGTGCGAATTGTGAACGTCGCGGACGGCCGTCGGCACGTTGGTGCGGCGGCTGGAGCCGGACTTGTGGCCGGCAAGACCACCAGGGCCGAGTGCGGACAGACGGCGCTTGTGGGTCAGACCGGTCAGGGGGTTCGCCTGGTCCATGAACTGCGAGAGCTGAGAGGAGCCGAAGAACTCCTTGATGGAGGCCACGATCGGGCGGATGTTGATGAGCGACTGCGGGGTGATCTCGTCGATGTCCTGGGAGCTCATGCGCTCACGGACGACGCGCTCCATACGGCTCATGCCGATACGGAACTGGTTGGCGACGAGCTCGCCGACGGTACGGATGCGGCGGTTGCCGAAGTGGTCGATGTCGTCGACCTTGAAGCCCTGCTCGCCGGCAGCGAGGGACAGGAGGTAGCGCAGCGTTGCGACGATATCCTCGTCGGTGAGCACCGTGACCTCTTCCTCGGTGGTGAGGTTGAGCTTCTTGTTGACCTTGTAACGACCGACGCGGGCCAGATCGTAGCGCTGCGGGTTGAAGAGCAGGCCCTCGAGCAGGCTGCGGGAAGCGTCCACGGTGGGGGGCTCGCCCGGGCGCAGGCGACGGTAGATCTCGATGAGGGCGTCCTCGCGGGTGAGAGCGGTGTCGCGCTCCAGGGTGCGCTTGATCACATCGGAGTTGCCGAGCAGCTCGATAATGTCGTCGTTGGTGACGGCGATGCCAAGGGCGCGCAGGAACATCGTGGCGCTCTGCTTGCGCTTACGGTCGATGGAGACCATGAGCTGGTCGCGCTTGTCGACCTCAAACTCAAGCCAGGCACCGCGGGACGGGATGATCTGGGCCTTGTAGATCTGCTTGCCCGAATCCATCTCGGAGCTGTAGTACACGCCCGGGGAACGGACGAGCTGCGAGACGACGATACGCTCGGTACCGTTGATGATGAAGGTGCCCTGATCGGTCATCATGGGGAAGTCGCCCATGAAGACGAGCTGCTCCTTGATCTCGCCGGTCTCCTTGTTGGTGAGACGGACGTCGGTCAGAAGCGGAGCCTGATAGGTCATATCCTTCTCGCGGCACTCCTCGACGGTGTGCGCGGGGTCGCCGAACTGATGCTCGCCGAAGGTAACCTCGAGAACATGGTTCTGGCTCTGGATGGGGCTGGATTCCTTGAACGCCTCACGAAGGCCCTCGTCCTTAAAACGCTCAAAGGATTCCCTTTGAACAGAGATAAGGTTGGGGAGCTCCATGGCCTCCGGGATTTTCCCGAAGCTGACGCGCTTGCGCTCAGTGGCAGTGTATGCGTAGGTCACCAGGTTTTTCCTCCTTCACGGAAATGCTCGGTGGGTTGGCGAGGCATAGCTTCGCCAGTTATCGCAACCTAATAGTTTATCAGGTACCGACCGTTGGGCAAGAAAAGCCTTGACGCGATTGAGTTTTTGGAGTAGCAAAGTTTTTCGACAGAAAAGGTGCAGGTAAATAGGTATGTATCGAACACCTGTTCATATATTTTCTGTGAACAGAGAGCCGACAATCGCAACTCTTATAAAAAACGGGCGCGAACCGAGGTCCGCACCCGTAAATGTCGATGAACGAAGGCCTACTTGCGCATCAAGCCGCCGCGCTCGTCGATGGCATCCCAGAAGGCGCCGGCAAAGCGAGGATCGTTTGCAGCCATGAGGGCGTTGGTAGCCATCCAGCCAGACGGGGTACCGGTATCGTAGCCCGACAGCGGGTCGATAACGACAGCGTACATGGCCTCGCGATCGAGCGAACGTGCCATGGCGTCGGTCAGCTGAATCTCGCCGCCCTTACCGGCCTGCTGATCGGCCAGCAGGTCCATGACCAACGGGCTCAGCAGGTAGCGACCAACGATGTACAGGTTGGACGGAGCCGCCTCGGGAGCGGGCTTCTCGACCAGACCACCGATGCGCCAAACGGCACCGGGCTCGTCGTCGGCGGCATCCTCGAAGCCCTCGAGAGAGCCCACGCGATCGCCGGCGATGACGCCATAGCGGCTGACTTCCTCGGGAGCGCACGCGGCAACGGCGATAACCGAAGCGCCACCGTGCTCCTTGGAGACGGCGAGCATCTTGTCGCAGATGTCGCGGTTGGGCACAACATAGTCACCCAGAAGAACCAGGAAGTTCTCCCCTGCCACAGCGTCGGCAGCAGAGCGAATGGCGTGACCGAGGCCCTTGGGCTCGTACTGATAACGGAAGTCGACCGGCATACCACCCGCATGGGCGACAGCGTCGGCGTAGGCGTCCTTACCGCGCTCGCGCAGCAGGTTCTCGAGCGAACGGTCGGGCTGGAAGTAGTTCAGCAGCTCGGGCTTGCCGGGCGAGGTAACGATGATAGCGTCGTCGACCTCCTCGGGGTCGAGCGCCTCCTCGACGACATACTGGATGACCGGCTTGTCGAGAACCGGCAGCATCTCTTTGGGCGTGCACTTGGTGCCAGGCAGAAAACGCGTGCCAAGACCGGCGGCGGGGATGATTGCCTTCATGTTATTCAAGGATCCTTTCGCAGGCGCAAAAGCGCCCCATGCGTGCGGCACACAGCCGCAGACCAAATTGCGATACCCTAGCATCTTACCGCTGGAACTATATGTCGCTACAAGGCAGAGACAATTCTTCAGCAGGTCAACGCAAATTATTGCTCGAATGGTGCAATTTTATTGCCCAACGGCAGGGTACCCGATACGACGCAAATCACAGAATATGGCAGTTTGAGCTACCGATGTCGAGGGACCGAAAAACAAAAAAGACGGGGCTCGCAATGCGAACCCCGTCTGCAAAGAAATCTGGCGAGAAAGCCTGATTACTTGAGAGTGACAGCAGCGCCAGCAGCCTCGAGCTTCTCCTTGGCAGCCTCGGCGTCCTCCTTCTTGGCACCCTCGAGAACAGCCTTGGGAGCGCCCTCGACGACCTCCTTGGCCTCCTTCAGGCCAAGGTTGGTGAGCTCACGGACGGCCTTGATGACCTGGATCTTGTTGTCGCCGAAGCCCTCGAGCACGACGTCAAACTCGGTCTTCTCCTCGGCCTCAGCAGCGCCAGCAGCGGGAGCGGCGACAACAGCGGCAGGAGCAGCGGCGGAAACGCCGAAGGTGTCCTCGATAGCCTTGACGAGCTCGGAAGCCTCGAGAAGGGTCATTTCCTTAAGAGCATCGATGATCTCATCGGTGGTAAGCTTAGCCATTTCTAAGTCCTTTCGGTTTCCGTGTCTGTGCACGGAGATCAGTTAAAACACGGCGCGAATGCGCCAGGGGTGCGGCGTTGCCGCCGCGGGTGAAAACAGCGACTAGGCTGCCTTCTGCTCGGAAACCTGCTGGATCGAACGAGCGAGACCAGAGGAAACGCCGTTGACGCAGACAGCGATGTCGCGAGCGAAACCGGAGATGAGACCGGCGATCTGGCCGAGAAGCTGATCCTTGGTGGGCAGCTCGGCGATAGCCTTAACATCATCAGCGGAAACGGCCTTGCCGTCGGAGATACCGCCCTTGATCTCAAGGACGCCCTTGGACTGAGCGGAGAAGTCCTTAAGGGCCTTAGCGGCCTCGACCGGCTCGGACTCATAGAACACATAAGCGACGGGGCCGGCGAGGATCTCGTCGAGCTCGGGCTGCTCCTGGTTCTTGAGAGCGATCTTGACCAGGTTGTTCTTGTAGACCTTCATCTCGGCGCCGCACTCGCGAAGCTGATGACGCAGCTCCTGAGCCTGCTTAACCGTCAGACCGTTGTAGTTGACGACGAACAGACCGGCGTTCTCGGCGATACGGGACTCGATCTCTGCAACCTTGTCGATTTTGTACTGCTGGGGCATGAATTACACCTCCTCGATTTCTTTCCGGGCACGGTCCGCCACAAGGACGTGACGGGGGCATGTCCAAAAAGAAAGCCCCCGCGCTGCATGAGCGACGGGGGCGAGAAGACATATCTACTCGACCACCTCGGCTGGCGGGATATCCCATTAAGCTAGCGGGCGATGCCCGTTTGCACCGGCTGTCTCTGGCAGCGGATTCGTGCGTGAACCGAAAGTATTATGGCGGGGACCCCAGCGTCGGTCAACGGAAAACCGGGCTGCACACAATTCCACCATCCGGCACGCTCCGCCGAAGGCCAGGCGCAAGGTTTTCGCTCGGTCAAGTCCTGGGCTCGCACGAAGGCCACATTAAGTGGCCTTCGGCTCGTGCGGAATCTACGAAAACCTTGCGCCTGGCCTTCGGCGGAGCGGCCTGCGTCAACTATGGGGCAGCCCGGTTTTCCGTTGGCCGGCGCGCCCCACTCATAATGCTTGGGTCGGTGGGCTGATGTGTTGCGTCCCTGATGGCTACAGGGTTGAAATGAAGGTGGACAGGCGATTTAGGCCTTCGTCCAGATCTTTGTCGGAGACGCAGTAGCTGAGGCGGATGTGGCCTTCGGTGCCGAAACAGTCGCCTGGGACTAGGGCTACGTTTGCCTCTTTGATGGCTTTGATGCAGAAGTCTTCGCTTGTTAGGCCATGCTGTTTGATGCTGGGGAAGACGTAGAAGGCGCCTGCCGGTTCCACTACGTCGAGGCCCATGGCGTCTAAGGCTGCGAGCACGCGTTCGCGGCGGGCTCGGTAGACATTGAGCATGGGGGTTGGGTCGACGGTCAGGGCTCGGGCTGCGGCGTCCATTTCGAAGGAGACGGCACTCGATACTAAGTATTGGTGAGCCTTGGCGATCTCGGCGATGACGGGGACTGCCGCCGCGAGCCAGCCCAGGCGCCAGCCGGTCATGGACCAGGGCTTGGAGAAGCTCTCGATGATGACCGTCTGTTCACGCAGCTCCGGGTGACGCTGGGCAAAGCGCTCGTAGCCATCCACATAAACCAGGCGGTTGTATACGTCGTCGCAGACCACGTAGATGCCCGCCTGCTCTGCCACGCGCGCCACGGCGTCGAGCGAAGCCGCGTCGAGGATGCAGCCCGTGGGATTGTTGGGCGAGCAGATAACGATGGCCTTGGTCGCTGGGGTCACACAGGCGCGAAGCGCTTCCTCGTCAATCTGAAATTGCGCGGGCTCCGTATCCAAAAAGACCGCTTTGGCGTGGTTGGCAACGACGATGCTCTCGTACAGGCCAAAGGCCGGCGTGGGGATAATGACCTCGTCGCCGGGGTTGAGCATGGCCATAAACGTTGCCGACAGGGCCTCGGTCGCGCCGTCGGTCAGGATGACCTCATCGGCAGAATACGTAAGGCCCGCATCCCCCATGTAGGCAGACAGCGCCTCGCGCAGGGCGGGGCGACCGTTGTTGGGCGGATAGTGCGTGTCGCCGCGGTCCAACGAAGCAGTCACCTCAGCGCTAATCACATCGGGCGTAGGAAAATCGGGCTCGCCGAGCGCGAGCGCAATGCATCCCGAATGCTGGGCGGCGAGCGCATTGATCCGGCGGATGCCGGAGGGCTTGAGCGTGGCAAGCGAGGTATTCATGGGCAGACGCATGGCGTTCCTTTCGTAAGGGTTGCACTAGGATAGCGCGGCGGAGCGCCACCGGACGGTGTAACCTAAACGGAAACGGACTGGAAAGGAGATGGCATGGAGGTGACCGCGCGCGGCGATGTACCAAAAACACTGCATAACATCGCGTATATCAGTATTCCCAATAGCGCCGATCTTGATTTTTTGCTCTGGGACCTGCAGGATGCCATCGCCGCCTATGCCCGGTTTTCCGGCACCGTACTCCCCCACCCGGTTGACTTGAAGGCGGATAATGTCGACGGCGTTGCCGATGGCATCGTGCTGGCCATTGAAGATGTGGCTGACGATGAGACGTTGACAGCTATCGAGCAGGCGCTTGAACGCTTTGGCGGTACGGGAACGCGTGTCTATGCCGTGATTCGAGCCGCACAACAGGACGCTGAGCAGGCGCGTGGGACCGCCGTTCGCTTGCACAGGGCATGTGAGCGCCATGACCAATTGTGGTGTGGCGGCGTTGCCATCTGCGCCGGCAGCGGCATCGCAGCGCTTCGTCGCTCCCCGCGCATGGGCCTCTTGCGGCGACCGTTTTCGGAGGCCATGGACAAGCTCGTGGGCGCCGTTCGCATGGGGTGTTCCGTCGAACACGCGCAGAAGCTCGGTGGCGCCGCAACGGGTGGCGTCGACACCGACGGCATGGTGCGCGCCACGTCTGCGCTGCCCACACCGATCTGGCACGCCGTTATGAGGCATCTTGCCGAGCACTCAAACTGCTAAATCGAAAAAGCCTGCCAATCAACGGCTTCACTCCAACGCTCGACAAGCCGCTCCAAACGCCACGCCGCGTTGGCAGGACTCGTCGACGGCAGCACGATGGCGGGTAGCCCCGTCCGCTCTTGTAGATAGCGTTTGTAGAGTCGCCCTGCCGTACCGCCGTTACAGACAACGACCTCGATCGGCGCGGCATCGGCAATGCGCTCGATATGTGCCGGCACAACGTTGCGAATGCTCGCGTCGCTCGAGCCCTTAATGTCGCAGCTCTCGATCACATCCCACAGGGCCACGCCGCCGTTCAGTAGCATGGCCCGCTTGACGGCAATCGAGGCATCGAGCGTCGCGGGCTCACCGCTTGCCAAAGGATCGCCCTCGTTGGGCGGCACGGGCACACCGAGGCACGCGGCCATCACGCGCCAAAAGCGGTTCTGCGGATTGCCGTAGTAGAAGGCATTGGCACGCGAGAGCACCGAGGGAAACGACCCCAGCACCAAAACGCGCGAGCGCTCGTCAAACACGGGCTCAAACCCATGCTCAATATGTTGATAGCCCTCGTCGGACGCAGCCATGGCCTAGGCCCTCAGCAGATAACGCATCTCGTAGGGCGCAAGCTCAAGGGAGCCCGCCAGCTCGACCGTGGGCGCGCCGTCGGCAAGCAGGTCGACAAAGGAGCCGTTGAGCTCGCCGGCGCCAAAGGTGTAAGGCTCGTCCACGGCGTTCACTGCCACGAGCACCGTCGCATCGTCGCAGGCGCGCTCGAACAGCAGCTGTTTATTCTGGATCACCACGTTGCGATAGGCACCGTAGTTAAGAGCACGGGCAGCTGCGTCGTCGGCCGAGCGAAGGTGCGCGAGCTGCGTGATGAACGCCGTCAGCTCGTTGGGCGCAGGCTCATCGAGCACAGGGCGCAGCGCCCAGTCGCCATCGGGGCCGCCCTTTTCGCCAGGAATCCCCCACTCGCTGCCATAGTAGACGCACGGGATGCCCGGCATGCCAAACAGCATGCCATAGGCGGGACGCAGGCACGACTTGTCGGTGAGGATGCTCGCCAGGCGCGGCACGTCGTGGTTGTCGACAAACGACAGCAGGTGTTTGCCGCGGTAGATGCACCAGGGGTCGCCGCCAAACTGACGGTGCAGCGAGTGCGCGATCTCGAACATGTTGACCGAGTTAAAGCTGGAGTACAGGCCCTTGTAGCACTCGTAGTTGGTGCAGGAGTCGAGCATCTCATCGTTGACGATCTGGTTGTAGTCGCCGTGGAGCGTCTCGCCGATCAGCGCGAAGTCGGGCTTGAGCTCACGGGCAAAGGCGTGCAGGCGGCGCATGAAGTCGCGGTCGAGCATATAGGCAACGTCCAGGCGCAGGCCGTCGACGCCAAAGACGTCGGCCCAACGGCGCACAGACTCGAGCAGGTAATCGACCACAGCGGGATTTTGCAGGTTGAGCTTCACAAGCTCAAAATGGCCTTCCCAGCCCTCGTACCAAAAGCCGTCGCCATAGCAGGAGTCGCCGTCAAAGCTAATGTGGAACCAGTCCTTGTACGGCGAGTCCCACTTACGCTCCTGCACATCGCGGAAGGCCCAAAAGCCGCGACCGACGTGGTTGAAGACAGCGTCGAGCACCACGCGGATGCCGTGGGCATGCAGCGTCTCGCATACGGCGGCAAAATCGGCATCCCCACCCAGGCGGCGGTCGATATGGCGCAGGCTGCGCGTATCATAGCCGTGGCTATCAGACTCGAGCGGCGGGTTAATGAGCACAGCGCCGATACCGAGTTTTTGCAGGTAGTCGGCCCATTTGGCGATCTTCATGATGGGCGCATCGGGGTTGGGCGCGGCGTTGGCAGCCTGGGCGAGCTCATCCTCGGCAACGGGCGCGGCGTTTTCGCGCGGAGCTCCGCAAAAGCCCAGCGGATAGATCTGATAGAACGTCGTCTCGTATGCCCACATAGCAACCTCCCGGTAAGCTCAACACAACGACATCCATTGTATGCCCAGCTTGTATCCTCTCCCCCAAAATAAGTTGCGGTGAAATAGGGACTGTTTGCCGGGTTTATTGGGCCCAGCAGTCCGCATTTCACCGCAACTGATGAGAGGACGTGATTAGGCGACGACCTTGGCGCGACGGATGGCTGGGAACAGTACGGTAATGGCGAGGATGACGCCCACGACGGCAATCGCCCCGCCCACGAAGCCGATCCAAGCGATACCGGGACCCGAAACCACGGCGCCGCCGATTGCGGTGCCCGTGCCGATACCCAGATTGAACAGACCCGAGAAGATCGACATGGCGACAGCCGACGAATCCGCGGGCGTGTACTTGATGAGCTCGGCCTGAAACGCCACGTTAAAGGCCGTGGCGCAGCAGCCCCACAGCGCGCAAACGCCAAGAACCGCGGCGAGCGACGACGCGGCAGGACCCATAAGCAGCAAGGCGACCGGTACCCCGGAGAGCGTGATAGCAAGGAACGGAAAGCGATGCCCATCGAACAGGCGGCCAAACAGCCAGCTTCCGAGCAGACCAGAGCAGCCAAACGCCGTCAGCGTCATGGTGATGGCGCCCGCATCGACGTGCGCGACCTGCGCCAGGAAGGGCTCGATATAGCTGTAGCTTGCGTAATAGCCGGTCGCCATAAAGACCGTGACCGCGTAGAGCGCGATTAAAAACGGGTTCTTGAGCAGCTCGGGCAGCTGCTTAACGGTAAAGCGCTCACCCGCCGGCATGGCCGGGAACACCGCCGCCTGGTACACCACCGCGGCGGCAGAAAAGGCCCCGACCACGGCAAACGTCATGCGCCAGCCCACGGCCAAGCCAATGGCGCGACCGAGAGGCAGGCCAAAGATCTGCGCGATGGACGAGCCCGTGGCGATCATGCTGATGGCGAGCGCGCCGTGGCGAGTGTCGACCAGGCGCGAGGCCATAATCGAGGCGACTGACCAGAACACGGCATGTGCGCAAGCGACCACCAGGCGCGCGCAGACCAGGATGGGATAGGTCGGCGCCACAGCGGACAGGAACTGACCGAGCGAGAACACGGCCAGCACGCCCAGCAGCATCCGCTTGAACTCGAAGCGCGAGGCAAACACCATGAGCGGCAACGACAGCAGCATGACGCCCCAGGCATAGACCGAGATCATGATGCCAGCTTGGGCCTCGGTGAGCGAAAACGATGCAGCGATGTCGGTCAGCAGGCCGATGGGCATGAACTCCGACGTGTTGAACACGAACGCGCAGCAGGTGAGCCCGATGAGCGGGAGCCACTGCCTGAGCGTGATGCCGTCTTGCTTTGTTTGAGCCATATAGGAAAACCTCTCCGATTATCTTGAGCGGTGGGCGATTATAGCAATGAGAAGTCTATAAAATGAGCAACAAAAGAATTCTTGGAAAACGATTGTTAACAAACGGCGCGCCAATTCTGCTTAGAAAGCAAGGTACGCAGGAACTCAATGTCGAAAACGCGGCTTCATCTTCGGGCTATCGATCCTGCTCGGATACGCACAAGGACACCCCCATGAGCACGTCAATTTCGAGCCAACTCGCAACCGCACAATGAACTAGCAAAAGCAGCATATAAGCAAACGCCCCATAATAAAGTCCCTCATGCACAAGCGCCGTCACTGAAAGTGCCGACGGCAGCGCCGCACTCGAAACTACCCATCCAACAAGAACCTGGATAGCGCAACTTGCAACCAGGTTCCATGCCACCAGCAGCGTTGCGGGACGCGCAATTTCTCTCCAGGAGGAACGAAGCACCGTGACCGAACGCATGATGTAGCGTGGTGCAAACCGAATGCCTCGTAGTCCCCTCTGCTCCACGTCCGCATCTTCAATTAACACGAATACGAACGACGCGGAAAGAAGCGTCACGATTACTGCCACCACAAGCGAGCACAACACCCCGAGCTGACTGCTCGCAAGCGAGGCAAAGACTACAATTGCCGATAAAATCAAGTGAACCAAATAAATTAGCAGCGCCCCAGAAATCTGGAGGGGAACCGTCGAGGCCAAGAGATAAACCGGAGGGGTTCGAGCAGGTTGCACCGTCTCTTTGGACCGGTCGACGGCAAATAATGAAAAAGCCACATTCGATAGAAGCAGGTTTAAAAAGGCCGCGACCACAGTGCAAATAAGCGTAATGGACGGATTGATATAGGCGAGCTCAGTTGCAACGTTTGATACACCAATTTGAAGCGCGCTCATAACAAACAAGGGGATATATAACGCCATCGTGCAGCCACTCCGGCATTCCTTCGCCCGATCGCCCGATTCCAGAAAGACATTGAAGTTCTCTCGCAAGTTCACTCTATACCCGTTTTCTTACTAAGCAGGGCGAACGGGCGCCAATATAAACGCCGGTCCGCCCATCCATAATTTCTAGTTTTAACGTCCAGACTAGTCTGTCCAGCCGTCGATGTAGTCGCGGTTAAGCTCAAAGTACTGCGCGGCGATATCTTTCGCCAAGGAGTACGAATTAACGAGCGGGTGCATCGCGAGGCTCTCGACAATGTCGCGCTTCGATCGGTTAACGATGCCACGCGCCACGGTGCGCTCGTAGTACTTGACGCGACGAATCAATTCGAGGTTTCCCGCGGGCACAGAATCGGCTTCGACGCGATGCGGCACGCAGCCATCGGTGGAGATATCGCACGTTGACTCAATGACATCTGTATCGAGAAGGCCGGGGATGGCGCCATTGTTGGGGGTGCACAGGATCATCTGCTGCGTCTTGCCAGAGCGAGCAATATCCATGAAGCGGAGCGCGACACCTGCGTATCCGCCAGCATCTTTGCCGTACACGTCAAACGTCCACGGCTTGTCGCGATGAATACCCGTCTCGGCCGCCATGTAGTTGTTTTCGCGCATTCCGTACCACTTCTCAAAGCACGCGAGGCCTTTTTCGAAGTCGTTCTCAATATCGATAGATGCAAGCTCGCTCGTCATTTCTCGATTAATTTCTTCGATTAGTTCACCGCGCGTCTGGGGCGAAGAGAGAACGTTGGCAACGGCGCGCTCGCGATAGTAGAAATAGTATAGGTACTCATTTGGCACGCATCCGCGATTTAGGACGAGGTCCTTCTCGAAGAACCTAAGATCTGTATGAGCATATGCCCCGTCGTCGTGGATCAAGTCGGACATGATGTCCTCGCCGTCAACCGTCACATTGCGGAAGAACGAGAGGTGGTTGAGTCCATAGCACTCGCCCTGAACCGATGCGGGATCAACGCCTTTATACTCGGCAAACTGATGCAACATGCCCGAGGGAGCATCGCAAATGCCATAAGTAAAATCATAGCCCATATCGCGTAGGGCCTGAGATACGACGCCAGCGGGATTAGTAAAGTTAAACACCTTGACGTCCGGCTTTGCGTACTTCTTGATTAACTCGCAATACGAAGCAAGCGCAGGGACGGAGCGCATGGCAAAAGACACGCCGGCTGCGCCAGTCGTCTCTTGGCCAAGAACCCCATGCGAAAGAGCAATGCGCTCATCGCGAACGCGCATATGGTCCCCACCGACGCGAATCGTCGTGATCACGTAATCGGCGTCCTTAACGGCCTCGACTGCATCGCCCGTCAGTGAAAAATTAAGCGTGGGGCAAAGCATGCCCGAGACATGGGCGGCAAGGCCACCGTAGATGCGCAGCTTCTCGGGATCATTGTCCATAAACACAAGTTCGTCGATTCCAAGCGATGACGCCTGCTGGGCTATGCTCTTTGCCAAAAACATGGAGCGGACGCCACCGCCACCTATGACCGTAAGTTTCATATCGAAACCCCCAATTAGCACATTCAATATTGCATGGTTCGCCTGTGTTTGGATATTGTATCCAGCATGGAGGGCCGCTTCCCGCCCCGGTTGCAAGGCGGGAAAGGAATTCCCCAAGGAGTTATTATTTACGCAACGGAAGCGGCCACACACGTCCGGCGGGAAGGAAGCACCGATGGTTGATAAAAAGTAGATTTCCAAGCTCTACTCAGCCGCAAAGCTATCCGAAACCGAGCAAAGCGTACTCGAATACCTACTCAACAATATCGACACCCTCGATGATATTGGCATAAAACCCGTCGCCATGGCATGCTTTACCAGCATGACGACAGTCATCAGGCTTTCGAAAAAGCTCGGCTACCGTGGCTACCGCGAAATGATGTACGATCTCAAGCACCTTCAGCATGTCTCCCGCGAAATGAATCAATCACTCAAAGACAGTAGCGTCCACTTCGTATGTCACACCGGAGATGTAGACGTATTCATCGCCGCACTGCATCGCAACAGAATGATCGGAGTAAACGGAGAGGGCTTCTCACGCATCGTTGCGCAGTACATGGCGACTAAGCTCGTTGGACTTGGCTTTTTGGCCGTCATACAGGACTTCCTAGAAACCGATCAGTTTGTCGAATCCAACCGAAATACGCTCAGCTGCATGATGCTCATATCCAAATCGGGCCAGACAGAAGCCATCCTGGAAACCGCAAGGGCATGCCACGACGCGGGCATTACGACCCTCGCGTTTACCGGCAACGAAGACAGCGAGCTCGCCAAGACGGCAGACGCGATCTTTACGATACATGACGATCACCCAATGGATCTTAAGAACGTTAAGCCTAACTGCTTTACCGGAAGTTGTATTCTCGCATTCGAAGAACTATTGAGTATCTGCCTTGACAATCTAAAACAAGAAGGCCTGGCCCCCTAAATCATGCGATAGGAAGCCAAGCCCTGGAATTGCGCTATGCAATTGAAAGCCACTTGCGCGTTTTACTCGTCACCGAGAACTTCGTGCACCTCAGAAGCGACTTCGCCGACACGAGGACCGTAAATGACCTGGATTGCCTTGTCGCTCAGGCGGATAACGCCCATAGCTTCAAGATTCTTGGTGAACACCTCGTCGTCTGCAACCTTAGAACCATCCTTGACAATCACGCGAAGACGTGAGATGCAGTTGTCAAGATCATCAATGTTGTCGGCTCCACCAAGCGCTTCGACAATGCCAACAGCAAGCGCGCTGTCCTTGGCCGCACGGCCCTGGACTGCCTTCTCGGGAGTGCTATCAGACTCGCCCTTTGCCTCAGCGGCCTTTGCCTCGAACTCGGCTCTGCTGTTGATCAACTCAATATCGTCACCATCGTCTCGACCGGGCGTCTTGATATCGAACTTAGTAATAAAGAACCGGAAGAGGAAGAAAGCTGCCAGGAAAAAGGCGGGGAGCAGGATAAGGTATGGAAGCAGATTAAGCTTCTCGGGGCGGAATAAGAATGGGATCAGGTCCTTGATATTTCCCTGGTACACCGAAACGCCCATTGCCTCCGAGAGAACTTCACCCAGTCCGGAAAGCGGAGCGTAAACGCCAAAGTAGAGCCAGGGGGCGGCAAACAGGAACGTAAAGAGAATAGGCTCCGTAACGCCAAAGAAAACAGTCGAAATCACTGTGGGGATTAAAAGACCAGCAACCTTCTTGCGGTTCTGGGGCTTGGCACAAGACTACATAGCAAGGGCGATGCCCGGGAACAACGCGTAATCGTTAATGCCATAGCCAGCCATGAAGGCCCTAACCAAGAGCTTGTCACTGCTGGGAGAAGCGAGCTGTGCAAGCTGAATGGCGCTATTGCCCACCACGCGCGTTCCATCGACGACCATGGAGCCGCCAAGCTCAGTCCAATACATGGGCGTCTCGAGCAACGGATGCAAGCCAAACGGCACAAGGCTCTCGAGCACCCAGCGATAGACAAACGTACCGACCAGACCGGAGCCTTTCACGAACGTCGCAATACCCGAGAAGCATCCACCGATGACGGGCCAGACGAAGTACATAATGCCGCCCAGGATGCCACCGGCGACCAACGATACAATGGGGACCGTTCGACTGCCCGCAAAAAACGCCAGCGCCGTTGGAAGCTTGGTCTTGTAAAAGCGGCCGGTGATCCAGGCGACCAGGCAGCCCACGATAATGCCGCCAAAGACACCAGAGCTGTAGCCAAAAAAGCCGAGCGAGGTAGTGTAGAGTGCGGACTGCTCACTCGCCTGAATGGACGTAAGGCCGACCTTCTGAAGAGCTTCCACCGTTGTATTGTCGGCAGCCAAGCCAGCTGCTCCAAGCAGAATCTCAACCGTCTTGAGCATGGTGAGATAGCAGACAAGGGCAGAAAAGGCAGCCCAGCCCTTCTCTTTGCGAGACAAGGAGAAGGCGCAGCCGACAGCAAACAAAACACCGAGGTTTCCAATGATTACCTCGCCGAGACCCTTAAATACCGAGAAGAACGTAAAGAGCGGCGAAGCGGCATACCAGTCCCAATTAACGCCAAGGGACACAAGGGTCAGTTCGGTCGTAAAAACGCTACCGATACCCAAAAAGAGACCGGAAATGGCAATGAGCGTAATCGGAACGAGCATTGCCTTTCCGAACGATTGGAATTTTTCTTTCATCAATTCCCTCCTCAATGAGCCTCTACAAACGACTATTGCACCCCACGTCCCCACACAGGCGAAACGGAAGACATGCTCGGCAATAGACACAAAGTGATTGTAGAAAGGGGCACAAAAAATGTGCATCGGCATCGCGTAATGCGGTTAAATCGACCGACGATTGCAAGTATTTACGAATCCGCAAACGGCAGCAAATAGGCAGCGAACGGCAACCTGCAGCGTAGGACAGTCCCCGCAGGCCGACAATTACCGGTATTTTGGCTCATATTTGTTTAATTGTTGCTCGCCCAAAAGCGCGGAGCATCAACGCGCCCCTAAGCCAACCCCAGCAATATGCCCGCCGAATGCACGACAAACGCCACGATCCAGGCGACTGCCACCTGAAACGCGAACACGGCAACGGCGTAGCGCGCGCCCAGTTCGCTCTTGACGGCGCCGATGGCCGCCACGCACGGCGGGTACAGCAACGTAAAGACCAGGAACACGTAAGCGGTAAACGGCGAAAACATGGTCGACAGTGCCGCGGGCGAGGTCGCGCCCAAAAGCACCGTGAGGGTCGAGATGACACTCTCCTTGGCGATAAGTCCGGTGACGAGCGCCGTGGATGCACGCCAATCGCCAAAGCCGAGCGGGGCCAACACCGGCGCGATGATGCTACCCAGACCGGCAAGTAGACTCTGCGACTGATCGGCGACCACATTAAAGCGAATGTCGAACGTCTGAAGGAACCAGATGACCACGGTAGCGGCAAAGATAATGGTAAAAGCCTTGGTAATAAAGTCCTTGGCCTTATCCCATGCCAGCATCACCGTCGTCTTGACGCTCGGCAGGCGGTAATTGGGGAGCTCCATGATAAACGGCACCGGGTCGCCCTTAAATGCCGTGCGGTTGAGCACCAAAGCCGCGATGCAGCCGACCACGATACCGATCAGATAGAGCGAGACCATGGCGGGAACCGTCGCCTGCGGGAAGAATGCTCCGCACAGCAAGCCGTAAACCGGCAACTTGGCTGAGCAGCTCATAAACGGCGTGAGCATGACCGTCATCTTGCGGTCGTGCTCGGATGGGAGCGTACGGGTCGACATGATAGCCGGCACGGTGCAGCCAAAACCGACGAGCATGGGCACGAAGCTGCGGCCCGACAGGCCAAAGCGACGCAACACCTTATCCATGACAAAGGCTACGCGTGCCATGTAGCCGGAGTCTTCCAGAATGGAGAGGAACAAGAAGAGCACGACGATAATCGGCAGGAAGGTCAGCACACTGCCCACGCCCGTAAGCACGCCGTCGACAGCCAGCGAGCGCACCACGTCGTTGGTGCCGAACGCCTTGAGGCCTGCATCGGCCGAAGCGATGATGGCAGCGATGCCGTCCTCCATAAGTCCCTGCAACGCCGCGCCGATCGCGCCAAACGTCAGCCAAAAGACGAGGCCCATGATCAGCAGAAACGCCGGGATGGCCGTATAGCGACCCGTCAGAATGCGGTCGATCTTGACGGAGCGCACGTGCTCGCGGCTCTCGTGCGGCTTGACGACACAGCGCCCGCACACGTCGCCGATAAAGCTAAAGCGCATGTCGGCCAGCGCGGACAGGCGGTCGGTGCCGGCCTCGCCCTCCATCTGGGTAATGATGTGCTCGATGGCGTCGAGCTCGTTGCGATCCAGGTGAAGCGCCTCGGTTACCAGCTCATCGCCCTCGACCAGCTTGGTCGCCGCAAAGCGCACCGGGATGTGCGCCGTCACGGCATGGTCCTCGATCAGGTTAGCAATACCGTGGATGCAGCGATGCAGCGCACCGCCGTCCGGACCGTCGGGCGCGCAAAAGTCCAGGCGACCGGGGCGCTCGCGGAACCGCGCCACGTGCAAGGCATGATCCACCAACTCGCCGATACCCTCGTTGCGGGCAGCACTAATGGGAACAACGGGCACGCCCAACAGACTCTCGAGCAGGTTGACGTCCACGGCGCCGCCGTTGGCGGTCACCTCGTCCATCATGTTGAGCGCGATGACCATAGGACGGTCGAGCTCCATGAGCTGCAGTGTCAGGTACAGATTACGCTCGATGTTGGTAGCGTCAATGATGTCGATGATGGCGTCCGGACGCTCGTCGAGGATGAACTGACGGCTCACGACCTCTTCGCCTGTGTACGGCGACAGGGAGTAAATGCCAGGCAGGTCGGTAACGCTCGCCTCGGGATGGTTACGGATGGTGCCATCTTTGCGGTCGACCGTCACGCCGGGAAAGTTACCGACGTGCTGGTTGGAGCCCGTCAGCTGGTTGAATAACGTGGTCTTGCCGCAGTTTTGGTTGCCGGCGAGGGCAAAGTGCAGCGGCGCGCCCTCGGGCACGGCCGTCTTTGCCGCACGGGGCGAATACGTCCCCTCGCCCAGGGCCGGATGCTCCGTCGTGCCGATTGCGGCGTTAGCGCGCGGACCCGTATCGGTGTCGTGAATACCCACGAGCTCGATGCGAGCGGCATCGTCCTTGCGCAGTGTCAACTCGTAGCCACGCAGGCGGATCTCGAGCGGATCGCCCATGGGGGCGTACTTCATCATGGTGACTTCGGTGCCCGGCGTTAGGCCCATGTCCAAAATATGCTGTCGGAGTGCCTGATCGTCCGATGCCACCGATGCGACAACGGCGTCTTTTCCGATCTCGAGCGTATCGAGCTTCACGTCCGTGTTCCTCCCCCGACGCCCACAGGGCGTTGCATTTAGTTTACCTTGGCTAACCGTTTGCCACGGCTAACCAATTGTAACCATGCATGATAGCGCGAACATGCAACGATGTTCAATCAGCAAATTGGCGCAATGGGGACAGGCAGGAGAGTTCAGGGCCATAGTTTCCCGATGAGGCCTCTCGGGGAAACTACATCCCAGAATTCTGGCTCGAAACGGGATATGGTTTCCCAAACAGGCCTCTTACGGAAAATGCATCCCGGAATCCCCGCTCGAAACGGGACGCGCTTTCCCAGTCGAGGCCCTATGGGAAACTGCGTCCCACCTTGAAAGGCAAAACTGGGGCGCAGTTTCCGGTCGGGGCATCAAAAACGAAGTTGCGGTGGAATAGTTCCTGGATGGGCTGGTTGATGCCCCAGATAGGAACTATTTCACCGCAAGTTATTGAAGGGCTTGGATGCCGGGACTCTTACAGATGGCGCTCGAGGAAGCGGAAGGCTAGGCGGATCCAGGGACGGACCGCCACCTGCTTGTCCTCGTTGTCGACCGCGGTGTTGGCGTTGCCGAGCGAAAGGCCGTGACCACCCTGGTCGAAGACGTGCATCTCGCATGCAACGCCCTCCTCGGCCATGCGCTGCGCAAACGGGTAGACCTGCGCGATCGGCGCCGTCTTGTCGTCGGACACGCCCCACACAAAGGTCGGTGGCATCTGACGCGAAACATGCGTGGTGGGGCAGATGTCGGCCAGATGCTCGTCAGTTGCCTCGCCGCCCGTCACCATCGACAGGTAGTCGTTGAGCAAATCGCGCCCCGTCTTGCCGCCCGTCTTGGGCACACGCAAGTCAATGCGCGGATCGCGCGTCTGCATGTCGCGCACATAGGCAAAGTCGAGCAATGGATAGCCCAGCACCACGGCATCGGGACGAATGTCGTCCGGACGCGCCCCGGCAAGTGCCGCAAAGGGGCCGGTCTTCCACTGTGTTGCCAGCGAGGCGCAAATCATGCCGCCAGCAGAAAAGCCCACGACGCACACGCGCTTAGGATCGACATGCCACTCGTCGGCGTTGGCGCGCACCGTGGCGACCATCTTGGCAAGATCTGCCTGGGGGTGCGGAAAGCTCACGTCACCCGTAGAACTCGTGACATAGTTGAGCACAAAGGCCTGGTAACCGTGATCCAAAAACGCAAGCGCCACAGGATCCTGCTCATGCGGAGCGATATGCGTAAACGCACCTCCGCCACAGATAATCACCGCGGGGCGGCGGCCATTCGGTTTATCGGGCAACGGCTCGGCACCCAAATACGTAAACGTCGCCGGATAATCCTCGGTCGGCTCCTCGCCCCACAGCGCATGGTTCTCGACAATCATATGTGCTCCCTTCGCGCAAATTATGCGCCCTTGTTTTTCGCCTTCAAGCGTACCCCACTTGAACCCGTGGCGCAGAAACACTCCGGCAATAAGTTTCCCTTCAACTGATATATCACATAATCCCAGCTCAGAGGTATCTTTGAGCAGCGTAGAATAGGGGCGTTGACCAAGCCGCGAAACACATATGAAACGTTTCCGGCAAACCAAACGCGCGATATGCGCCTATTTAAGTTGGAGGCAACTATGGGTCTGCTCGATTCGCTTAAGTCCACCTTCACCTCGACCGGCGAGGCGTCCGTTCCGCCCGCAGCAAGCTTCGCTACCCGCGAAGGCGTCATCTATGCCCCCGTCAACGGCGTGCTCGTCAACCTGAACGAGGTTCCCGACGAGACGATCGCCTCGGGCATGCTTGGCCAGGGCTATGGCATCGAGCCCATTACCGGCACCATCTATGCGCCCGCCAACGGCCGCATCGGTGCCACCACTGTCACCAACCACTCCATCGGCATGATTACCGAGGACGGCCTGCGCGTGTTCATCCATGTTGGCCTGGGCACCGTGGAAATGAACGGCAAGGGTTTTGCCCGCTTTGTCGAGATGGGCGATGTGGTCAAGGCAGGCCAGCCGCTCATCAGCTTCGACCGCGAGGCCATTAAGGCCGCTGGTCACGAGGACATCGTGACCGTCATCGTCTCCGAGCTCGATCGTCTTAAGAGCATCGACCATGTCGGCGAGTCTGGAACGCTTATCGGCGGCAACCCGCTCGTCAAGCTTGGCGACCCGCTGCTGGTTGCCAAGACCAAGTAGCCAGGCCCCACGCCACACAGCCAAAAGGCACCTCGTCAAGCGCCCACGACCATTTGGCCGCGGGCGCTTTTCGTTTGAAAAACCATCCCGCCAATGCCTTATCTGTATAGCCCAAATGAGCCGAGCTGCTAGAATATCGAACTGTATGGATAACTATCATTCAACCGTTATGGGAGGATACGTGAACCGCACCAAAATCGCGCAGCTCTATGCCGATGCCGAGCCGCTCGGCGGCCAGACCGTCACCGTCGCCGGCTGGGTCAAGTCCGTCCGCGACATGAAGAACTTTGGCTTCGTTACGCTCAACGACGGCAGCTGCTTCCGCGACCTGCAGGTCGTCATGAACCGCGAGGCACTCGACAACTACGACGAGATCGCCCATCAAAACGTCTCGGCCGCACTCATTTGCACCGGCACCGTCAAGCTGACCCCCGATGCGCCCCAGCCTTTCGAGCTTTCTGCCACCTCCATCGAGGTCGAGGGCGTCAGCGCCCCGGATTACCCGCTGCAGAAGAAGCGCGCAACCGTCGAGTTCCTGCGCACCCAGCAGCACCTGCGCCCGCGCACCAACCTGTTCCGCGCCGTGTTCCGCATCCGCTCTGTCGCGGCTGCCGCCATCCACCGCTTCTTCCAGGAGCAGGGCTTTGTCTACGTCAACACCCCCATCATCACCACGAGTGACTGCGAGGGCGCCGGCGAGATGTTCCGCGTGACCACGCTCGACCCCAAAAATCCGCCCCTCACCGAGTCCGGCGAGGTCGACTGGAGCCAGGACTTCTTCGGCAAGCATGCAAGCCTCACCGTGTCCGGCCAGCTCAATGCCGAGAACTTTGCCATGGCCTTTGGCGACGTGTACACCTTTGGCCCCACCTTCCGTGCCGAGAACTCCAACACCACGCGCCACGCCGCCGAGTTTTGGATGATCGAGCCCGAGATGGCCTTTGCCGACCTTAACGACTACATGGATAACGCCGAGGCCATGCTCAAGTACGTCCTTAAGGACGTCATGGCCACCTGCCCCGACGAGCTCAATATGCTCAACAAGTTTGTGGACAAGGGTCTGCTCGAGCGCCTGGACCATGTCGCCAACTCCGACTTCGCCCGCGTTACCTACACCGAGGCCGTCGAAATCCTGGAGCAGGCAGTCGCTGCTGGCCACCAGTTTGATTACCCCGTCAGCTGGGGCATCGACCTGCAGACCGAGCACGAGCGCTTCCTGACCGAGGAGCACTTTAAGCGCCCGACCTTCGTGACCGACTACCCGGCCGAGATCAAGGCGTTCTACATGCGCATGAACGAGGACGGCAAGACCGTCGCCGCCGCCGACTGCCTGGTTCCCGGTATCGGCGAGATTATCGGCGGCTCCCAGCGCGAGGAGCGCCTGGATCTGCTCGAGGCCCGCATCAAGGACCTGGGCATGAATCCCGGGCAGTACAAGTACTACCTTGACCTGCGCCGCTACGGTTCCTGCAAGCACGCCGGCTACGGTCTGGGCTTCGAGCGCTTGGTCATGTATCTGACCGGCGTGGGCAACATCCGCGACGTCCTGCCGCACCCGCGCACCGTGGGCAACGCCGACTTCTAATCGTCGGACGCTAGCTCGCGTCGCCACACGCCAACGCTCATCGCATAAGCGTCTCTCGACATCGGTCGAGAGACGCTTTTTTCAACAGCATCCGTCAAGCTTTTGGCAAGTTTTTGGTCAGTTGAGCAGGGCTGTTGAAAACTCGGCCCGCCGTTTGCCGACGACTACCGACCGCCCAGAGCGCCCTGCGCCCCTGGGAAAGCCCCACGTCCTAGGCTCCATACCGTCGCCACCCAAAACGGAAAGGACGTGGGCACGATGACCGAAGCCGCTGTTGAAACCTACGACACCACGACGAGGGGCGCCGCCTCGATGGCAGCCTATCGCGCCGTTCGCATCCTGCAGCTCTTGAGCGAAAACACCGGCGAAGACAAGGCCATGCTTTCCGATGAGCTGATCCGGCGCCTCGCCCATCCCGACGACCCCGCCCGCATGCCCATCTCGGCGGCGCGGCGCAGCATCTACACCGCCATCTCCGCGCTTCGCCATGCCGGATACGAAATTGAGTACAAACGCGGCGTGGGCTACAAACTTCTTACCCGCCCGCTCACCGATGAAGAGATCATCCGGCTCCACGGTATGGTCATGCGCAACCGCTCCACGCCTATCGCTATCCGCAAGAGCATGGCGCAGCACTTAGTTGCCATGGCGAGCGCCGACGTTCGCGGCTACCTCGATACACCCGAACCCGCTCCAAGCGCAGGCAGCAAGGCTACCAAGGCAACACGCACGCCCATCAAGCGCATCGACACGTGCGAGCTCGTCGAGCAGGCCATCGACCACGGAACCACGGTGAGTTTTGATATTTCGAGCGTCACGACACGCGGCGAAACCGAAGCAGCACGGATGACACTCCGTCCCTTTGCCATCAGGCAGCGCGATGGCATCTCGTATCTGCTGGGAACGGTCTACGACGCCCGAGGCACCGACGATACGCTGCGCACCGTCGAGATCGCCCGTATGAGAAACGTCACCACACGTCTCCTCGACGGCAAGAAGCTCTTCGCCGCCCTAGACGAGGACGACGCCTCCTCCGCCGCATAAGACCCTCCGCCGCCCATTCGACTACCCGTACCGCCCATCCGATTCTGTATTAAAAAACCCGCCAGGCTGTTGTAAAAATGGACATCAGCGCTACTATAGTTCCACTTGCACTTTGTCCCAGTGCAGTGTTTCCAGCCATTTTTATACTGGGGGTAATGATATGAAGGACATCACCATCAGCCGCAGGAGCCTTCTGGTCTCCGCTGGCCTGCTCGCGCTCGCCCCGCTCGCCGGATGCGGCGGCAACTCTGGTTCCGGCTCTGCTGCCGCCGGTTCCGACTACACTATCGGCGTTCTGCAGCTCACCGAGCACTCCGCACTCGATGCCGCCAACGACGGCTTTGTCAAGGCCATCAAGGAGAGCGGCCTTAAGGTCAAGATCGACCAGAAGAACGCCCAGAACGACCAGTCCACGTGTAAGTCCATTGCTGACAAGTTTGTGGGCGACAACGTCAACCTGATTTATGCCATCGCCACGCCCGCCGCGCAGGCTGCCGCCGGCGCCACGGCCGATATCCCCATCGTGGGCTGCGCCATCACCGACTACGCCGCCTCCGGCCTGGTCCAGGACAACGACAAGCCGGGCACCAACGTCACGGGCGCTTCCGACCTCACCCCGGTCGCCGAGCAGCTCGAGATGATGCAGAAGGTCCTGCCCGACGTTAAAAAGGTCGGCCTGCTCTACTGCACCGCCGAGTCCAACTCCGACGTCCAGATCAAGGCCGCCAAGAAGGAGCTCGACAAGCTGGGCCTCGAGTACACCGATTTCACCGTCTCGAGCTCCAACGAGATTCAGTCCGTCGTCGAGTCTGCCGTGGGCAAGGTCGACGCGCTGTACTCCCCCACCGACAACACCATCGCCGCGGGCGCCTCGCAGGTGGGCCAGATCTGCAAGGAGAACAAGCTTCCCTTCGTGACTGGCGAGGAGGGCATGTGCATGGCCGGCGGCCTGTTCACCCTCTCCATCAATTACGAGGATCTGGGCTACGCCGCGGGCGAGATGGCCGTCAAGATTCTGAAGGGCGAGGCCAAGCCCGAAGACATGCCTATCAAGCACCTCTCGAGCAAGGACCTGGTCGTCGTCAAGAACGACGAGATGGCCGAGGCCCTGGGCATCGACCTTTCCGCTCTGGACGCGTAATGCTATACGCGGCATGCGTCTAGAGCCCGTGCTCGCGCTTTAGCTGCGTTATTCAATATCTGAGCCACAGGGGCGGGCGCTGTAGACCGGCGTCCGCCCTGCTTGTTTCAGGTAAAACAAAACGTCTGTCCGCAGCTCTTCTATGCATTGTTACCGCTATTATGGTGAATCACGTGTCCACCCTATCCTAGGAGGTATGAAGCATGCTCATTGCATTGCAGGGCGCCGTTTCGCAGGGCGTCCTCTGGGGCATTATGGTGCTTGGCGTGTTTATCACGTTCCGCCTGCTCGACATTCCCGATATGACCTGCGACGGCAGCTTTGCCCTCGGCGGCTGCGTCTGCGCTGTGCTCATCGTCAATAACAACGTCGACCCGCTGCTCGCCGTGCTGGCCGGTATGTGCGCCGGCGCCATCGCGGGTGCCGTCACGGGCATTTTGACCACCGTCTTCGAGATTCCCGCGATCCTCGCCGGAATCCTCACCCAGATCAGCCTGTGGTCCATCAACCTGCGCATCATGGGCAAGTCCAATACGCCAATTCTTGCCAAGGGCACCGTGTTCTCGGCCGTCAGCAATATGACCGGTCTGCCGCAGTCCACCGTTGCCATCATCTTGGGCATCCTGCTCGCCGTGGCTATCGTTGCCATCCTGTATTGGTTCTTTGGCACCGAGATCGGCTCGGCGCTGCGCGCCACCGGCAACAACGAGTACATGATCCGCGCTCTGGGCGTCAACACCAACTCCACCAAGATGATCGCCCTCGTGCTCTCCAACGCCCTCATCGGCCTTTCGGGCGCGCTTATCTGCCAGAGCCAGAAGTATGCCGACATTGGTATGGGCACCGGTGCCATCGTTATCGGTCTTGCCGCCATTGTTATCGGTGAGGTGCTCGGCCGTCTGCTGCCCGGCGGCCTCACGCAGTTTAACGTCCGTCTTGCCTCCGCCGTCTTTGGCTCCGTGGTGTACTTCCTTATCCGCGCCATCGTGCTGCAGTTGGGCATGGACGCCAACGACATGAAGTTGCTCTCCGCCGTGATCGTCGCCGTGGCCCTGTGCGTGCCCGTGGTTTGGGAGCGCTATAAGCTCCGCAGCTCCTACACGAAGGGGGATGAGGCAGATGCTTAAGCTCTCGCACGTCAAGAAGACCTTTAACAAGGGCACCGTCACCGAGAAGCGCGCGCTCACCGGCGTCGACCTCACCCTGAATGACGGCGACTTTGTAACCGTGATCGGCGGCAATGGCGCCGGCAAGTCCACGCTGCTCAACATGATCGCCGGCGTGTACCCGCTCGATTCGGGCGTTATTGAGCTCGACGGCACCGACATCTCGCGCCTGAGCGAGTCGCAGCGCGCCAAGTACCTGGGCCGCGTGTTTCAGGACCCCATGCGCGGTACCGCTGCCGACATGCAAATCGCCGAGAACCTGGCCCTCGCCAAGCGTCGCGGCCAGCGTCGCGGCCTTTCGTGGGGCGTCACCAAGGCCGAGAAAGATGAGTACGTTGAGCTGCTCAAGCGCCTGGACCTTGGTCTGGACACGCGTCTCAACGCCAAGGTCGGCCTGCTCTCGGGCGGCCAGCGCCAGGCACTCACCCTGCTCATGGCCACGCTCACCAAGCCACGCCTGCTGCTGCTCGACGAGCACACCGCGGCCCTCGACCCCAAGACGGCCTCTAAGGTGCTCAATCTGACCGAGGAGATCGTCGACGAGAACCACCTCACCACGCTCATGGTCACGCATAACATGAACGACGCTATCCGTCTGGGCAACCGTCTGATCATGATGCACGAAGGCCACGTGATCTACGACGTGGCGGGCGATGAGAAGAAGTCGCTCACCGTAGCCGACCTGCTGCAGAAGTTCGAGGAGGTCTCGGGCGGCGAGCTCGCCAACGACCGCATGCTGCTGAGCTAAAACCTGCCAAAAAGGGACAGGTTTATTTTGGCAGGTTTTATCTGCGCAAACGTCAAAACCGCCGCTAAGGGACAGGCGCCCTTGCGGCGGTTTTCGCATATTATGTCGATAATCCGATATTCAACCAGACATTCTGGCTAAGGACTAAGGAAACTGCCATGAAAAGACTCCCCCGCCTTGCGTTAGCCGCCGCGTTGTTTGCCGGCGCGCTCGCAGGCATCCCAAGCCTCGCTTTCGCGGGGAACCTGCCCGCCGCCATTGACGGCTCCGTGGCCGTCATGCACACCAACGACATCCACGGCAGCTACAAGTACAGCTACAACGCAAGCAAGGGCACCGGCACTGTGGGCTTTGATGGGCTGGCGGTTCTCTATAACGCCCAAAACAGCGCCCCCGATCTTTTGCTCGATGCGGGCGACACCTTCCACGGGCAGTCCTTCGCCACCATGAGCGAGGGCAAGAGCATCGCCGAGCTCATGGACACCTTCTATGTAGACGGCTACGACGCGACCACGCCGGGCAACCACGACTGGAGCTACGGCGCAGACAAACTCCGCACCATGACCGGCTACAGCACCACCGGCACGCCCTTCGCCATGCTCTGCGCGAACGCGAAGTCCACGAGCGGCGTATGGAGCTCGAGCATCACGAAGACGCTCGATCGCACCTGGGAGGATACCGAGGATCACTCCACATTCGACTACAAAATCAAGGTCGGCGTCGTGGGTGCCATGGATGAGTCGCTAGGTTCCTCGCTGCGCGCGGACCTGGTCGCGGGCACCAGCTTCTCGAGTGCCGCGAACGCCATCAATACCGAGGCAGAGCAGCTGCGCAAGGAGGGCTGCGATGTTGTTGTGTGTATCGCGCACACGCTCGACGCCAAGACCTTTGCCACGCGACTCCGTGGCGTCGATGCCCTTATCGCAGGCCACGAGCACATCAACCTTAACGAGAAGGTGACGGGAGCCGACGGCAAGACGATCCACGTTGTCGAGGCAGGCAGTGCCTTTGCCGAGGTGGGGCTGCTTTCCATTCCGTACAAGTACAACACGAATGACACCGAGACGACCGACGATGACACGGTCACGGTCCCTGCAGACGGTAGCGACGAGAAGCTCTACACCGCCAAGAACGTCAACGACCTTTTGGCAGACCCCGACAAGGGCTCCGACTACCAAAGCCGCCTTGAAGCCGTCCGCAACAAGATCAAGCCGCTCGACGAGGACTTTGAAAACGAATCGAACAAGGTGCTCGGCACATCCACCACCAACTATTTCTACGGCGAGGACGCCGCAGGCACGCATGGTTGGGAAATGGTGCGCACCACCGATTTCCGCCCCAGCAAGGAGGGCGACACCACCAAGGCCCAGACCATCGGCCACGTGATTTGCGGCTCCTATCTTGCCCTGACGGGCGCGGACTTCGCTATCGAAAACGCTGGCGGCATCCGCGGCGGCATCGCGGCGGGCAACGTGACCGCCGGCAACGTCATCGCCATCTCGCCCTACGGCAACACCGTGGAGACCTGGACCATGACCGGCGCGGACTTCCTCGCAGCGCTCGAGCACTCGCTACAAATCAGCGACGATTGCAACGACAGCTACGAGCTTCAGCAGGCTTATGTGGCGGCCGGTCACACCGAGCAGGAGGCGCAAAACAAGTACAAGTGGCGCGATGACTCTGGCAGCGTTCTCTCCTTTGGCGGCATCAACGTGACGATTGATTGGACGCAGCCCGAAGGCAAGCGCATTGTGAGTGCCACACTCACCAAAGACGGCAGCACGTTCGATCCCACCAAGACCTATACCGTCGCCACCAACAACTACATCATTACCAACACGACCGACTTCCCCACCTTCGCAAACGCCACCAAGCACACCGAGTGGGGTACCTGCGAGTCAGCGCTAAGGGCACTGATCGGGCAGAACGGCTGGGAGAGCAAGATGGCCGGGCTCGCCGGCACCATCAGCTTTGGCTCCGCTGCCGTGGACCCCACGCCCTCACCGGCCCCGACGCCTAAGCCCTCGTCTAAGACGGACACGGCGACCACGAAGGTCATCACCAAGAAGACGACCGGTAAGCTTGCCGCAACGGGAGACCGCACGCTGGCAGTAGTTGGCGCGTGCCTTATCGGCGGCATCATCGTCATCATGCTCGGCATTATCTGGAAGCGTCGACGCTAAGCTACACCGCCGGGCCTTACAGCCCCGCCGCGTAAACCTTATATCGAGCACAGAAGCCCGTCCGATGTGATCGGACGGGCTTCTTGGTGGGTATCATGGTTGGACGATCATTAGGAGGTTTTCCCTACATGGAATTGTTTGAGCCGATTCTTCATTTCTTTGAGCAACGGTGGGTCCACAACATCATCTGGGCCGTCATCTTGGCGATAGGCACCGCCGTCGCCGCCAAGGTCGTATCCAAGACCCTGAACCATCTGCTTAACCGAGACGATAACCCGCTTCCGGCATCGAGTATCTTCATCAACATCGCGCGCGCCGTCATCTGGATGATCGGCGGCAGCTTTATCCTCGACAACTGCTTTGGCATTAACGCAAACGCCCTCGTTGCCGCTCTTGGCGTCGGCGGCATCGCCATTTCGCTCGGCTTTCAGGACACGCTGTCAAACCTTATCGGCGGCATGCAGGTGACCTTTATGGGCATCATCAAGCCCGGCGACAATATCGAGGTCGGCGGCGTATCCGGCGTGGTCCAAGACATCACTTGGCGCCATACAACGATTGAGGATGCCTGTGGACAGACCATCATTGTGCCCAACTCCAACATTTCCAAGAACACACTCGTGCATTTGATGCCCTTTGGGCGCGTGGCCGTGCCCGTTGCCGTAAAGGACACGTCCAAGTGGGCTTCCCTTGACGTGCTGGCAGACGAGCTGACCAGCGCCACCAAGGCCGCCGTGCTTCCCATCTCGGGCTTTGACAAGGAGCCCTACGTACTCTTTAGCGAAATCGGCGACTTTGGCATCAAAGGAAAGATCATCTTTATCGTCAGCGACGACAGCACTACTTTCACGGCAGCCGACGCCTGCATCCGTGCCATCGCCCCCATCATCGCCTAACCCGCCAAAAAGGGACAGGCACCTTTGTGGTGGTTTTCATTCGTGGTACCATGGTTCATATAGTTGTTTAAACGACTAAGGGAGCAACATCATGGAAGAGGCCTATCGTCAAGCACGCAAGCGCGGCGAGCAGGGACGCCGTCGCGCCATCAGCCAAAGCGAGCACCCGTACCTTACGGACCTCGACAGCCTCGTTGCCCAGCTCCCCTTAGGTCAGCGAGAGAATGTCGGCCTAAGGGATATTCCGCTCGAAATGGTCGTCGGCACAGTCACCAAAGGCCGTCAGTCCGCCTTTTCATGCAACTTTATGCCCCTGCTGCCGTTTAACACTGAGTTCGCCCGCAAGTGGTCCAACCTCTACGACATCCAGGTAACCGAGGGCTATCGCGATCCCATCATCGTCACCGAGTTCATGCATCGGTTCTATGTCCAGGAAGGCAACAAACGCGTCAGTGTCCTCAAATTCCTGGACGCTCCAACGGTTTCGGCCAGGGTCACCCGTCTCTACCCCGGCACATGGGATTCCGTCGAAAGCCGCCTGTACGGTGAATTCTGCGCGTTTTGGCGCGTCTGCCCCCTATACGAAATCGAGTTCTCGCGTGAGGGAAGCTACGAGACGCTCGCCAAGATGCTCGGTCGGAACCTTATCGAAAAATGGCCGCAGAAAAAGGTCGACTACCTGCGCCACACCTTCCTGCTCTTTAAGCGCGCCTACCTTCGCGCAGGCGGCGACCACCTGGACATTACGCCCGCCGACGCCATGCTCGTCTACCTCAATGTGTACAACCAGGACCGCCTGCTGGATACGCCGACGGATATCGTCGTAAACCGCCTGTGCAAGATTTGGCGCGAGCTGGTCATTGCCGGCAAAAACGACGAGGACAAGGTCGATCTTGTCGAAGCGCCGAGCGTCGATGAGGAGGAGTCGCCCGCCAAGTCCACCTCCGGCGTGCTCAACTTCTTTATGGGCAAAACCGTCTATTCGGCGGCCAACCCCCTGCAGATCGCCTTTATCCATGAATTCACCTGTGCGACGTCGAGCTGGGACAGCCTGCACGACCAAGGGCGTCAGTATCTCGATGAGCACTTTGGCGGTATCGTGCGCACCGAGGCGTTCGAGGACTGTCACGATCCGGACGTGTTCTACGCCGCCGTGGAAACGGCTGTCAAACATGGAGCAAACGTCATCTTCTCGACCTCGCACCGCCTGATGGAATACACGCTCAGGGCTGCCGTTGAGTATCCCCAGGTTCGGTTCCTTAACTGCTCCATCGGCCTTCCCCATCAAAGCGTCCGTTCGTACTTTGGCAAGATGTACGAGGCCAAGTTTCTCCTGGGCGCCCTTGCCGCCAGCATGGCGGACAACCACCGCATCGGTTACCACGCGTCGGTCTTCGCCTCGGGCGCACTCAGTGAAATCAATGCCTTCGCTATCGGTGCCTCGCTGCTCGACCCCCGTGCGCAAATTATCCTCACCTGGGGCGATGTGCCCGCCGGAGGCCTTGCCGAGGCCATGTGCCGCGAAGGTGTAAGCGTCATGACCGGCGCCGACATGTCAAAGTCGCTCGAAGACCCTACGGCCTACGGACTCCACCGCCTGGTCGATGGCAAGGTTACCGGCATCGCCATGCCGGTATGGAACTGGGGCCGTTACTACGAGCTCATCGTTCGCAGCCTTCTGCACGGCACGTGGGACGAGACCAGCGATGACAACCAAGTGCGCGCCGTCAACTACTGGTACGGCATGAGCTCCGGCGTTATCGACATCCGTTACGCTCCGGGCCTACCCTACCAGACGCGCAAACTCGTGCAGTTGCTCCGCAACGGCATTGTCGAGGGATCCATCAACCCCTTTGGCGGCGAGCTCCACAGTCAGAACGGCGTGGTACAGATCGAAGGCTTCCCTCCGCTGCCGAGCACGCAGATTGTCGAGATGAATTGGCTGGCGGATAACGTGGTAGGCACCATTCCGCAGCTCGACGATGAGCCGAAAGTCCCTGCCCTATGAAAATCCTTGCCATAGCCGATACCGAAGAACGATGCCTTTGGGAGTGCTTTCGCAAGGAACGCTTTGAGGGCGTCGACCTGATTTTGTCCGCCGGCGATCTGGACCCGGACTATCTTGAGTTTTTGGTTACGGTCATCAACAAACCGCTCATCTACGTGCGCGGCAATCACGATGACCGCTACGCACGTCATGCACCGGGTGGATGTATCTGCGTAGAGGACAGCGTGTACACGTACCGAGGGATTCGCATTGCGGGCCTTGGCGGGTCCATGCGTTATCGCGACGGCGCCAACATGTACACCGAACGCGAGATGTCCAAGCGCATGCGTAAGCTGTCGCGTAAGGTTAGGATGGTCGGCGGGTGCGACATTCTGCTTACCCATGCACCCGCCGCCGGTATGGGTGATCTGGACGATCTGCCGCATCGAGGATTCGAGTGTTTTAACACAGCACTCGAATCCTGGAATCCCGACTACATGGTGCACGGGCATGTGCACCAAAGCTACGGTTGCGATTTTCAGCGCGAGCGTCAGCATGTGTGTGGAACGACGATCATCAACGCCTGCGGCTATACGCAGTTTGAGCTCGACCAGACGCACTACCCCATCCGCGGCTGGCAAGCAGCTTGGCTCAACTCACAAACCATGCGCCGCGAGCTCAAACGCCACGAAGCCATCGAGTCTTCAACAGCCAGAACACCCTGGTAACCACCATAAAGGGGACACTGTCCCCTTTATGGTGCTTTTGACGCGATAGCAAGAAACCCGGTCCTGCACAAGGCAGAACCGGGTTTCTTTAGCAATGCTTGCTGCACTCAGGCAGTAACTAGCAGTTACTCAGCCAGGAAGTCACGCTGGACAGCGGGATCGACCTTGACGCCAGGGCCCATGGTGGAAGACACGGAGATGGACTTGACGTACTTGCCCTTAGCAGAAGAGGGCTTGACGCGCAGAATCTCGGTGTACAGGGCAGCGTAGTTCTCGACGAGCTGCTGCTCAGAGAAGGACTTCTTGCCCAGGGGCACGTGGCAGATGCCGTAGCGGTCGGCGCGGTACTCAACGCGGCCAGCCTTGAGCTCGGAGACCATCTTGGCGACGTCCATGGTCACGGTGCCGAGCTTGGGGTTCGGCATGAGGCCACGGGGACCAAGGATCTTACCGATGCGGCCAACCTTGGCCATCATGTTCGGCGTAGCGATAGCGGCGTCGAAGTTGATCTCGCCCTTCTGAATCTGGGCGACGAGCTCGTCGGAACCGATGATGTCGGCGCCGGCAGCCTCAGCCTCACGGGCCTTCTCGCCCTCGGCGAAGACGGCAACACGAACGGTCTTGCCGGTGCCGTGGGGCAGGGAGATGGAACCACGGATGTTCTGGTCAGCCTTACGAGTATCGATGCCCAGACGGAAGTGAGCCTCGACGGTCTCGTCGAACTTGGCGGTGTCGAGCTCCTTGATGAGCTTGGCAGCCTGAAGGGGGGTGTAGAGCGTGGCGCGGTCGATCTTCTCGGCAGCGGCGTTATAGCTCTTACCATGCTTAGCCATGTGCATTACCTCCTGTGGTTAAACGGGCGTGAGCCCTCCCACATCGTATCGTGTGCCCTATTGCACACATTTAACGGGCGCCCCGGTCGGAGCACCCGCCGTTACCATAAGAAATCGCTACTCAGCGATGGTGACGCCCATGGAACGGGCGGTACCGGCGATGATCTTCTTGGCGGCGTCAATGTCGTTGGCATTGAGGTCCGGCATCTTGATCTCGGCGATCTTGGTGAGCTGCTCCTGGGAGAGCTGACCAACCTTGTCAGCCTGGGGCTTAGCGGAACCAGACTTGAGGTTCAGCTCCTTCTTGATAAGGTGAGCCGCCGGCGGGGTCTTGGTGATGAAGGAGAAGGACTTGTCCTCGTAGACAGAGATCTCAACGGGGATGATGTCACCCTTCTTGTCCTGCGTCTCGGCGTTAAAGGCCTGGCAGAACTGCATGATGTTCACGCCAGCAGCGCCCAGGGCGGGGCCGACGGGAGGAGCGGGGTTTGCTGCACCAGCAGGAATCTGGAGCTTAATGACGTTGGCAACCTTCTTCTCAGCCATGGTCATTCCTTTCGAATCACGAGTGTGAAGTACTTGCTATATCGTAAGCACGCACGTGTTAGAAGCACTCCTGAGATGAGCAGTCACAGAAGAAGCACGCTCGCGCGAACGGACGAAAACTTAAGCGATGACAGCGACCTGGTTAAAGTCGAGCTCGACCGGCGTCTCGCGGCCAAAGATCATCAGCGTGACCTTGAGCTTGCCAGCCTCGGTGTTAACCTCGGAGACCTTGCCATCAAAGTCGGTAAGCGGGCCATCGGTGACGCGGACGGACGTACCGACCTCAATATCAACCGAGGTGCGCTTGGGCGAATCGCCCTTACCGGGACGACGAGTCATCTTGTTGTACTCGTCGCGGGAAAGCGGAGCGGGCTTGCCGTTGCCGCCTAGGAAACCGGTGACGCCAGGCGTGTTACGAACACACGTCCAAGCATCGTCATCCATCTCCATGCGGACCAGGACATAACCCGGGAAGATCTTGGAATCCTTGGTCTCACGCTTGCCACCCTCTTTAATCTCGGTGACGCGCTCCATAGGAATCTCGATATCAAAGATACGGTCCTGCATGCCCATAGTCTCGATGCGATGCTCGAGATCGGACTTAACGCGGTTCTCGTATCCAGAGTAAGTGTGAACGACGTACCAACGCTTAGACATGGTTTAGCCCCTCAATCCAGAGAACAGAGCAAGAGCCTCGCCAAAGCCAGCATCGAGCAGAGCGATGACGACGCCGACGACGATCAGAGAAGCGCAAACAACAACCGAGTAGTTCACGAGCTCCTTCTTATCGGGCCACGTGACACGCTTCATCTCGGACTTGACCGAAGCGAAATACTTCTTGGTGCGGGCGAAGAAACCAGGCTTCTCGTTCTTCTTGGACTTCGCAGCCTTCTCGTTCTTCTTGGCAACGGCCTTCTTGGCCTCAACCTTGGAGTTGGCGGCAGCTTTGTTGGCAGGTGCCGGCTGCTGAGCCTTCTTCTTGTTCTTCTTGTTGGCCATTTGGGTTACCTCCGCGCAATGCGCTTATACATGAGTAAACCGTAAGCCCCCAAGTGGGAGCTTACGGAATAATGACTGGCACGCCAGGAAGGACTCGAACCCTCAACACTCGGTTTTGGAGACCGATGCTCTACCAATTGAACTACTGGCGTATGTGACTAGAGACTAGCGAGTCTCTTTGTGCAGCGTGTGGTGACGGCACCAGGGGCAATACTTCTTGATCTCCATACGATCAGGCATGGTCGACTTGTTCTTGGTGGTCGTATAGTTGCGGCGCTTGCACTCAGTGCACGCAAGAGTAACTAGAGTACGCATGTATCCTGAACCTTTCATTTCCGCCCCGTACGGGCACGAGTTGTTACTTTATCAGCTCCACGTAAGTGCTGTCAATGAAAACCTCGAGTCAATTGGTTCTCGGTGGATCCATTCATATTTGGAACACATCAATGAAGCCATCGAGAGCTAATCGACGGTGCATCCAGGACCATTATCGATCCTCTCGACACCAGCAACGGCTCAATATCCATTGCAGAAAAGAACCCGGCACCCATATAAGTGCCGGGTTCTCTAAGTCAGCTATATCAAAGAGCTAATTTACTCAATGATCGTGGAGACGATGCCCGAACCGACGGTGTGGCCACCCTCGCGGATAGCGAAGCGCAGGCCCTCCTCCATGGCGATCGGGTGGATGAGGTCGCCCTCGATGGTGATGTGGTCACCAGGCATAGCCATCTCGGTGCCCTCGGGGAGCTTGACCGTACCGGTAACGTCGGTGGTACGGAAGTAGAACTGAGGACGATAACCATCGAAGAACGGGGTGTGACGGCCGCCCTCCTCCTTGGTCAGAACGTAGATCTCGCCGGTGAACTTGGTGTGCGGGGTAACCGAACCGGGCTTGCAGAGAACCTGGCCGCGCTCGATGTCCTCACGCTTGATGCCGCGGAGCAGCAGACCGACGTTGTCACCAGCCTCGCAGAAGTCCATGGACTTACGGAACATCTCGATACCGGTAACGACGGTGTTCTGGGTATCCTTGATGCCGACGATCTCGACGGGCTCGTTGAGCTTGAGCTCACCGCGCTCGACACGGCCAGTAGCAACGGTACCACGGCCGGAGATGGTCATAACGTCCTCAACGGCCATCAGGAACGGGAGGTCGTTGTTACGAGCAGGCGTCGGGATGTACTCGTCGACGGCCTTCATGAGCTCGCGAATGGCGTCCATCCACTTGGCGTCGCCCTCGAGAGCGCCCAGAGCGGAGCCACGGATGACGGGGATGTCGTCGCCGGGGAAATCGTACTCGGAGAGGAGCTCACGGGTCTCCATCTCGACGAGGTCGATGAGCTCGTCATCGTCGACCATGTCGCACTTGTTCAGGAAGACGACGATGTAGGGAACGCCGACCTGACGGGCGAGCAGGATGTGCTCGCGGGTCTGAGCCATGGGGCCGTCGGTAGCAGCGATGACCAGGATAGCGCCGTCCATCTGAGCAGCGCCGGAGATCATGTTCTTGACGTAGTCAGCGTGGCCCGGGCAGTCAACGTGAGCGTAGTGACGGGCAGCGGTCTCGTACTCAACGTGGGAGACGGAAATCGTAATGCCGCGCTCGCGCTCCTCGGGAGCCTTGTCGATGTTCTCGAACGCAGTGAAGTCAGCCTTGCAGCCCTCGGTCTCGGAGAGAACCTTGGTGATGGCAGCGGTCAGCGTGGTCTTGCCGTGGTCGACGTGACCAATGGTGCCGATGTTAACATGCGGCTTAGTGCGCTCAAACTTCTCTTTGGCCATAAAGCCCTCCTCTTAACAGGTCGTCCCCGGACGGGACTTTGCCTTTATACCATAGTGGCCTCTCAACATACTATTGAGAAGCCACCGTGTTACCTATGGTAGCGGTGACTGGATTCGAACCAGTGACGCCACGGGTATGAACCGTGTGCTCTAACCAACTGAGCTACACCGCCGGATGGAGCCTGCAACCAGACTTGAACTGGTGACCTCTTCGTTACCAACGAAGTGCTCTACCGACTGAGCTATACAGGCACTTGACGGGTGGGAGCTATAGGATTCGAACCTATGTAGGCAGAGCCAACGGGTTTACAGCCCGTCCCCATTAACCACTCGGGCAAACTCCCAATCGTTCAAGTATCCGCAGGTCCTTTGGTCTTTTGGACCGCCGCCCCCGCGAACGAAGAAGATAATACGATGCCACCTTGGGGGTTGTCAACGAAAACCTCTAGATACACGGTGCCGGGCGTATCTATATAGCCGTGACCTGCGGTTTTATTGAGTTTGGATATGAAGGACAGTGGTTTTGGATACTGAGGTGACGTTTCCCAAGGTAACACTTTGCTGTAGTGGAGTACACCTTCAGTATCGAACTTCGATACCAGCTTATTTGCACCTATATATAGGCCGAGATCGGGGCTCCGTGGCAGATTCGAGCGTGGATTTTCTCCCGTTTGAAATCGAGCGTGGATAATCCACGCTCGATCAGGAGGACTGGGACCGGTCCGCCCTTTGTCTCGATCTCTAACATTTAGAGAATATTTTCTCCCCTATCTGTTACAGATCGAGATATTACGCATCTCCCTCAGCTTACGTCTCATTCTGTAACAACTAGAACGGTTTTCAGCCTCTTCGTGTTACAGATCGAGACAAACCTGAAGCTTGTTTGGCGCCACACCCGCTGACTTATAGACATAAATAGAAACGGGCCCTGTCCCACAAGGGAACAGAGCCCGAAACTCTCATGGAGCCAGTGACAGGAATCGAACCTGCAACCCACTGATTACAAATCAGTTGCGCTACCGTTGCGCCACACTGGCACACTTGGCGCTTTCACGCGAAGCCAGTTAAGAATAAAGGAATTGCGGACGAGGCGCAACAGGCCGTACGACCTTATACAAATATGCAAAATCCAGCAACGACAGGTACCAGGCCCGTTCATTTCTGCCGGTTTGCCCTCAATCTTAAAACTATTCGTCAGAACGAATAGTTTTAATTACAATTGAATAGATAAAACTATTCGTTCTAACGAAGGGTTTCGCGATGCTTACTACCAAGGAAGCCGCCGAGCTGCTCGGCATCACTCCGCGCAGGGTGCAGGAGCTCATAAAAAACGGAGCACTTGAGGCCCGCAAGGCTTCTGGTGTATGGCTCATCGACAAAGACAGCGTCGACACGCGACTCCGCTCTGTGACCAAAACGGGGGGACGTCCCCGCCGCGGCCACGGTAAGAGCGAGATCGCGTTCACCCTCATGAACCGCACGTACGAAGTCGCTCAGCTGGTCTACAGTACATCGCGAAAAGACTTTACCCACATCGGTGCCGACATCGATTACGCCCACGCCCCTATTGGAGTATTTGGCCCTAATAGCCCCATATCGCTAGACTCCTTCCGCATCTGGTGGCGCGGCCGCGGTATCCCGCTCGCACGCATTGGGCTAGCCTCCCTGCTTGCAGAAGCCGCAGTCGATGTTCCCGATGAACTCGTCCAGCGAAATCTCGGCCTCTCCTTATCCGACCAGTATTGGATTAGGCCCCAAGGTTCCGGTCTCACCTGGGAGGATATCAACTTCTTCAATAACGCCTTTGATGACGTCTCGCTGTCCATTGCACCCTTTGCCCCAGAGGGAAAAGCGGCTGCCGCAAAGCCCGATAACACCTCGGACGGCAATCTTCAAAAGTACTGGACGTGCGAGGGCGAACGTCGAATTCTGCATAAGGCAGGAGCGCACCTGGACCAGGAACCTTATAACGAGCTGGTGGCGACCGCGCTCCACCGTCGCATCCTAAACGCCTGCGATTATGTGCCTTACTCGCTCGAGGGCACGGGCACTTCCGCCCTGAGCACATGCGATGTCTTCTTAACTGATGAAGAAGAGTATGTCCCTGCGTTCTATGTAAACCAGCACGCAAACGCAGATGAACGGCTAACCGACTACGAGCGATATGTAGCAAACTGCGAGGAGCTCGGGGTGACAGGCGTCAAGGATGCCCTTGACCGCATGATCGTATGTGACGACATCATTGCCAACTACGATCGTCATTGGCGCAACTTCGGCCTCGTGCGAAACGTCAACACGCAAGCTTGCAGACCTGCCCCCATCTTCGATTCGGGCTCATCGCTCTGGTGCAACATATCACTAGAGGAGCTTAGGGCGGGAGAGCAAAGTTTTACCAGCGCACAATTTCATTCAAGCCCCGCCAAACAAATGTTGCTCGTCGAGGACATGGGCTGGTTTGGCTGCGACAAACTCGAAGGCTTCGTTGACGAGGCAATCGAGATTCTTTCCAGAAACGACGCGCTCACGGCAAGGCTGCCATATCTAAAAGAGGCGCTAACGTGGCGCCTCGAAAGAATGATCGACATCGCTGAATGGAGTTAGCGAGGCAGCATTGCCCCGCCAACTTCCCTACCTCCCGCGCAGGGCCTTGAGCTTGGCCAGGGCATCGGGGCTCAGGCGACTGCCCAGAGTCATCTTGATTTGTGGAGCTTCCTCGGCCTCGTGCACGTCGTTGTCGATCTGTTTGATCTCGTCCACCAGCATACGGCTCGAGATGCGCGTAACGCCCTTGCCCATGACGACGGCCTGGATCGTGCCGTCGCTCGACACTACAGAACACGCGCGGCCTTCCTCGCGCGCCTCGATGCAGAGCTTCTGCACCACGGTATCGGCCGAAACACCCGTCGGCGAAAACTCAATGCGCACACCGCGGGCCGGTAGGTTGGGGCGCTCGCTGGAGATATTGCCCGCGCCGTCAAATACGATCACGGCCTCGTAGCGGCCCTGGGCAAACGCAGCTACGTCATTAATGAGCGCCGTGCGCGCCATATCGTGAACGTCGCTGGAATACGGATCGTCGGAATGGTCGTACACGAGCTTTTCGTAGCGCGGCGTGCAGTGGATCACGTTGTAACCGTCGACCACCAGCAGCTCGGGCTTGTTGGAGTGCACCGTCGAGACTGGGTCGGCGATAGCCTGCGCAAACGCATTGCCGCCCACGCCATAGGTCGCGGCCGAAACAATCGGCTTGGCCGAGCCCTCGCCAAAGCGCTTGGCCTTGGACTTGGCACGGTTCTTTTTGGACATGCGCTACTCCTCCCCCATCAGCTCGCCGGCGTTGCGGCGCAGCCACTCAAAGCACAGCGCCGTGGTCGCCTGGGCAACATTGAGGCTCTCGGTCATACCGCGCTGGGGAAGCTTGGTCAAAAAGTCGCATTTCTCGAGCACCAGACGCGAGATGCCGTCGCCCTCGGAGCCCATGACGAGCGCCACGCGGCCCTCGAAAGGAGCATCCCAGCAACTGCCTTCGGCGTGCTCGGAAGCACCGCCCACCCAAAAACCAGCGGCCTTAAAATCGTCGAGCGCACGGGCGATATTGGGAACCTGCGCGATAGGCAGATGCATGACGGCACCGGCTGAGGTCTTATAGCTGCCCACGGTCACGCCGGCGGCACGCTTATTGGCAATGACGACGCCCGCCGCGCCCACAACCTCGGCGGAGCGCACGATGGCGCCAAAGTTGCCGTCGTCAGTCACGTGGTCGAGCACCACGACAAGTGCCGGGCCCTCGCCTGCGCGGTCGAGAATATCGGCGACATCGGCATAGGGGAAGTTGCCAACCTCGAGCGCGATGCCCTGGTGAGCGCCGTGGCTCGACAGTGCGTCGAGCTGCGCGCGCGGCACATACTTAATGCGGACACCCACGGCGTTGAGGTCGTCGACCAGGCGCGACAAGGCGGCATCGCGCTCCCCGCCCTCGGCAATGAGCGCGCACTTGATGGGAAAACCAGTGCGCAGCGCCTCGGCGGCTGCACGACGACCTTCGATAAACTCGCCCTTGGGAGCCTGGACAGCGTCGCGGTTGCGATCGCGCTGCGGACGTGCGGCCTGGGTGCGATCGCGCTGGCCCTTGGGAGCGGCAGCGCGGTCATTGCGGCGAATCGGACGCGAGCCAGAAGCAGCCTGCTTGCCGCCACGAGGCGCACGCTTGCGATTGTCGGCCATAAAGTGACCTCCTAAATACAACTATCAAACGAAACAAAATAAACGACCGCCCATGAATATTAATTCGGGCGGTCGGTACGGGTTTTCCAAGTGCCCGAGATTGCCGTGAAAGAGGAGCGACGCGTACTTGAGTACGCGAGCGACGGTTTGAACGGCAAGGTCGGGTGCTTGGGAAACCCGCGGGGATTAGAGAGATTTGATACGAGTGCCGGCGGCGGTATCTTCAATCGTCAGGCCCAGGTCCTTGAGCTGGTCGCGGATGGCATCTGCCAGATCCCAGTTCTTGGCGGCACGGGCCTCGGCGCGGGCCTCGAGAATCTTGGCAGCAGCCTCGTCCACGTCGTCACCCGTGTAGGCAACCAGGCCGGCGGCAACGCCCAGCAGGCCCAGCGGCAGCTCGACCTTGGGCTCGGGAAGCTCGACGCCAAACGTATCGAGCAGCTCGGCCAGCGTATCGGCGGCAGCCAGGACTGCGGCCTTGTCGGCAGCATCGCCCGCCTGCTCCAGGTACTGGTTGCACTCGGTCACAAAGCCAAAGACAGCACCCATGGCACCGGCGGAGTTAAAGTCGTCGTCCATGCACTCCTTAAAGGTGGCACGGGTCTCGGCGGCCTTGGCGGCAAACGCCTTGGATGCCGCCTCATCGGCATCGGCCGTCGCATGGTTCGCGGCCCAGCGCAGGTTCTCGACCGTACCGGCGATACGCGTGAGCGAGTTCTCGGCACCCTCCAGGCGCTCCCAAGAAAAGTCGAGCGGCGAGCGATAGCTCGTCTGCAACATCAGCAGACGCAGGGCCGCGGCAGAGTGCTGCTCGAGGACCTCGGCCAGCGTAAAGAAGTTGCCGAGCGACTTGGACATCTTCTCGCCGTCGACCAGCAGCATGCCCGTGTGCATCCAGGTGTTGGAGAAACCCTGGTGCCAGGCGCAGGTGGCCTGGGCGCACTCGTTCTCGTGATGCGGGAAGGCAAGGTCGGAGCCGCCGCCATGAATGTCAATCGGAGTGCCCAGGTAGCGGTGTACCATGGCGGCGCACTCGGTGTGCCAACCGGGACGGCCCTCGCCCCAGGGGCTCGGCCAGCTGGGCTCGCCGGGCTTGGCGGCCTTCCATAGGGCAAAGTCGAGCGGGTCGTTCTTGTCCTCGTTCTCCTCGATGCGCGCACCCACCATAAGGTCGTCGATGTTGCGGCCCGAGACTTGGCCGTAGTTGGGATCGCTGCGCACGGCAAAGTACACGTCGCCGTTATCGGCGGCATAGGCATGGCCCTGCTCGATGAGCGTCTTGATCATGGCGATCATGGGGCCGATCTCCTTGGTGGCGCGAGGACGCACATCGGGATCGAGCACGTTGGCGGCGCGCATAACGCCGATAAACTTGTCAGAGAACTCCGTCGCAACCTCGGCGGCGGTACGGCCCTGCTCGTTGGCGCGCTTGATGATCTTGTCATCGACATCGGTGAGGTTCTGGGCGAATGTGACCTCGTAGCCGCTCGCGATGAGCCAGCGACGAATCACGTCAAAGCTGATGAACGTGCGGGCGTTGCCGATGTGGATGTTGTCGTAGACCGTGGGGCCGCACACGTACATGCGGACCTTTCCGGACTCGATGGGCTGGAACTCTTCCTTTTTATGGGTAGCGCTGTTGTAGATACGCATTCGTTACTCCTTAACGGTTTTCTGTAGCAGGCAGACGGCCCAGGCGCCGATTCCCTCGCCCTGGCCTTCCCAACCGAGCTTTTCGGTCGTAGTGGCGGCGACGCCCACGTTTTCGACGTCAACACCCAGGGCATGGGCAAGGTTGGCGCGCATGGCATCGCGGTGCGGGGTGATCTTAGGCTGCTGGCAGGCAATGGTGCAATCGGCATCGACAAACTCGAAGCCCAGCTCGCGCGCATAGTCCATCACGCGAGCGAGCAGCACCATCGAATCGGCACCCTCATAGGCGGGGTCGGTATCGGGGAATAGCTTGCCGATGTCTCCCCCGCGGCAGGCGCCCAGAATGGCGTCGGCCAAGGCGTGCGCGAGCACATCGGCATCCGAGTGGCCCAGCAGGCCGCGCTCGTAGGGAATGTCGACACCGCCGATGATACATCGACGCCCCTCCACCAGACGGTGAACGTCGTAGCCATGGCCAATGCGCAGGTTACTGAACATGGGGAAGGTCCTCTCCCTCGGCCATGCGACCGAGCAGAATCGCGGTTACGGGACGCAGGTCCTCGGGCACCGTCACCTTAAGGTTATCGCGCGGGCTCTGGACACAGCGGACGCGCCCGCCCATGCGCTCGACCAGCGACGAATCATCGGTGCCGATAAAGCCCTCGGCAATGGCTGCAGCGTGGGCGCGCTTCATAGCATCGACGCTAAAGATCTGCGGCGTCTGCGCAGCCCAGTACAGCTCGCGCGGCGGCGTCTCGACGATGTTGTCGCCATCGACGATCTTGAGCGTGTCGATCGCGGGCTGACCGCACACGACACCGTCGAGGGCGCGGTCGCCCACAAGCACGTCGATCGCGTGGTCGATGGCCTCGGTCGTAATGAGCGGACGAGCACCATCGTGAATGGCGACGTATTCAAAGCCCGCCGGAACCGCATGCACGCCGGCACGGGTGGAATCCTGGCGGGTATCGCCGGCATCGGCAAAGCTGATGGGCGTGTCATAGTCAAACGGGTCGATGGCCAGGCGGCGCATCTCGGCACGACGCTCGGCAGGGCAAACCACGACGATGTGGCCGACCTTATCGCTCCGATCGAACGCGCGGATGGACCAGCTCATAAGCGGACGGCCCGCCACGTTAACGAGTTGCTTGCCACCGGGGTTACCAAAGCGCTGGCCGCTGCCACCGGCAACGACCACGGCGCATACGGGCGCCATTATGCGTTCCCCTGTTTGGTGCCCTTCATGCGGTACAGCGAGTCCGCAAGAATGGCAGGGTTGTTAACGCCAAAGTCGCCCAGGCGCTCCGGATCCTCGCTGATGTCGTCCATGAGTTCCTGCAGCGAGCCGTACTCGTCGACGATCTTCTCGGCCACGCCGTCGCGCACGACGGACACGCGCGAAAGCGTGCGCAGGCCCAGCGGCGTCATGACGGAGTCCTCGTCCAGGTCGTCGTAACCCAGAACCGCCGCCACATGCTGTGGGTCGGACAAGTCCTTAGGCGTCATGCGGCTAAGCTCGGCGCGAATCTTCTCGGCGTTTGCCTCGGAGGAATCGCTCGCATAGTCGCGGATCATCAGGTCGTATTCGGTATCCATGCTGGAGCCAGCGAGCTGCTCGAGCTGCATCTGCACGAGCTTGCCCTGGTTGCCCAGCTTGACGATACAATCCTTAAGCTCGGTCTTTGCCTGTTGCATGATCTCGAAACTCGAGAAAATGCCGGTGATGTCGGCGAGCGTGACGTAGTCGTCCAGCTCGAGGGCCGTCAGGCGCAGCAGGGAGCGATCGAGCGACTGACGGGTAGTCTGGAGCGTGGCGACGAGCTGGTTGACCGAGCTCATGATGGTGGTGACAGGCTGGATCTCGTAGCTCTTGCCGTGAACGTACACGTTGACGACGGCACGACGGGCCGAGACCGAGATCACGATGGCATCGGTGAGCACCGACATGCGAGCGGCGGTGCGGTGACGCATGCCCGTCTCGCTCGTGGCAAGCGAGGGATCGGGATTGAGGTGGAAGTTGGCGCGCAGGATCTGGGTGAGGTCGCCGTCGATAACGATAGCACCGTCCATCTTAGAGAGCTCGAACAGACGGTTCGAGGTGAACGAAATGTTGAGCGGGAATCCGTCGTTGCCGGCAGCGAGTACGTTTTCGGTGTCGCCGACGCAGATAAGGGCGCCCAGGTGACCGGCGATGATCATGTCGAGGGCGGTGCGGATCGGCTGACCAGGTGCCGTCAGGCGGATGGCCTGTTCCATACGCTTTTGCAGCTCGTTCTTATCCAAGGCATCGCTCCCATCGTATACGCTCCATAAACGCTAAATAGTTTCTCACGGTTTGTCCCTGCGGCGCTTGCGAAATCCGATGCTTACAGAATGAGCGAACACAGCTGAGAGCCCAACCCAAATGGGCTGCTTATGTGGTAGCATCGGGATTCACATGAATGAGGGAGTAGTCGCGTGGCCGGGTTCGCCTCCGGTGGCGCGGCAAGTCAACATACTGGCCGATGCGGCCTGGCTTGCCTTAATGAACGAGACTCGTGGTTGTGCGCGCAACGCGTACGCCACGGGTCTTTTTTGTTACTCCCCCAAGAGGTACACGCGGGTTCGCCCGCAGAGAGGGAGCCAGACTATGGGACTCGCAGAGCTCGCGTTGCTCGCCGTTGGCCTTTCGATGGACGCCTTTGCCGTTTCCATCTGCAAGGGCCTTGGCATGAAGAAGATCAACCTTGAAGTTGCCGTGGTGCTCGGCTTGTTCTTTGGCGGCTTTCAGGCCGGCATGCCCGTAATCGGATGGGCGCTCGGCAGTCAATTCATGGGCATCATCGGACCCATCGACCATTGGATCGCCTTTATCCTGCTCGCCTTTATCGGCGGCAAAATGTTGTGGGAGGCCTTTACCGAAGACGAGGATGAAGGCGACGGCAAGGATGCCGAAAAGATTGACCTGGGCGAGTACCTGATCCTCGCCATCGCCACCTCGATTGACGCCCTGGCCGTGGGTATCTCGTTCGCCGCGCTTTCCGTCGACATCGTTCCCGCCGTGTCGCTCATAGGCATCACGACCTTCATCTTCTCCGTTGCCGGCGTGGCGATTGGCCGCATCTTTGGCGCGCGCTACGAAAAGCCCGCCACCATCGTGGGCGGCGTTGTGCTCATCCTCATCGGCCTCAAGATTTTGCTGGAGCACCTAGGGATTTTAGTGCTGTAAAACACCCTTCAAAACTAAACGTCCGTATAAGGCCTCATGCAGAGTTTTGCATGAGGCCTTTTCATGCAGACTTTTGCATGTCATACTAGGATGCAAAAGCCTGCACGTTAGGAGATAGCCGTGGATATCCTTCCCATCACCACACCACGCCAAGCTGGCATCTACGTGCGCCAGGCACGCGAGACTCAGGGTCTCACCCGTGCCACCCTCGCCAAAAAGGCCGGTGTTTCGGAGCGCCTGCTTGCATCGCTCGAGCTAGGAGACGCCACCGGCATTCGACTCGACAAGCTGCTGGCGATTTTCGACGCTCTTGAACTGGCGCTCGCAGCACAAGGGGATATAAGCGAAACGAAAAATGAGCACCCAGTCGACGCCCCGCATGCTGATCAACCTTGCAGCACCTCCAGACGCCATCACGCTCAACGTCTTCATCATCGCAACCGTCGCAGCACAACCATTCCGGCTCTTGCAGATACCCCCCTTACGTCCGAGCTCTACGACAGGGCCTTCGCCGATTTCGCCATGTCCAATCTCGGAGTCTCGATTGCCGCAAACGCATCTAGCCAAACCATGCCCGAAGGGAAATAGCCAATGGCCAGAACATCACTTCGGACCATTATTTGCGGCGTGCCTGCTGGAACGCTCGCGCAAGATGAGAACGGTCTTATCAGCTTTACCTACGATCATGACTATGACGGGCCAGCCCTATCGACCAACATACCCGTATCGAATCGCACATACGGACAACAGGTCATGAATCCGTACCTGTTTGGCCTTCTACCCGACAGCGAGGACCAACGAAAAGCGATTGCCGCCGAATTCGACGTTAGGCCCAACAATCCCGTTGCGTTGCTCAGCCATATCGGACTCGACTGTCCGGGCGGAGTGCAGTTTTGTGCCGAAGAAGATGCCGACGCCGTCCTGCATCGCGCTGGCGAATACCGCCCTATAGACGACCACGAAATTGCTCTTCGTCTCAAGTCGATCAGAGATGACCGCGATGCATCGTGGATGGGTCTAGATGAAAGTTGGTCACTTGGAGGCAACCAGGGCAAGTTCGCGCTCGCGTTCATAAACGACCGCTGGTGCGAATGCATGGGCTCCTCGCCCACGACGCATATTTTCAAAAATGGCGTTATCGGATTTAAACTCGAGGCTCTCAATGAGTTTGTCTGCATGAAAAGCGCCCAGCGCGCCGGCATCGCAACGGCAAACGTCGAATATCGTATGTTTGAGGACGAACCTGCCCTCATTGTTGAGCGCTATGACCGCGTGAAAGTCAAAGACGGAACGATCAGGCGCCTACATCAAGAAGACCTCTGTCAGGCACTTGGGGTGATGCCCGCCCAAAAGTACACGGCAGACGGCGGCCCGACCACACGCGACATTCAAGAGCTCCTCGTAAATACGAGCCACCATCAACTTAACCTGTATCTGTTTACGCAGATACTTTTCTTTAACGCCATCATCGGCGCACCGGATGCGCACGCGAAAAACTATTCCCTGCTCCTTGGAAACGACGGCGCAGCCATGATGGCTCGAATGTACGATGTCGCGTCGGGTTTGGCGTATGAGCGCATGCGCCGCCGGGCGCGCCTTGCCATGAGCGTTGGCGGCGAAAATCGTGTGGGGCGCATCGGTCCAGGCGCTATCCGCCGATACCACGGTATGGGCGACCCCACGCTGGAGGCGACGCTCACCGATGCCGGGCTATCCGAGAAGTTTTGCTTTGCGACCATGATGGACCTCGCCTACGAGGTACCCATTTGCATGGAAGAGGTCATGGACGAATACGCCGACCTGCCCGGCATGGCGGACCTGCGCGAGCATATGCTCGGCCCCGTCCGCGAAAACTGCCAGCGCGCCCTCGACCTCATCAGGGCAGAAATGGACTAGGTGGCCGTAATTTCGCAATTATCAAACAAAAGAGAGGGGGCACCCGTCGCAAAAGACCGGGTGCCCCCTCTCATAATGTCATTTGCAATCCGCTAGCACGTGACTCGGACTGCTGCTAGCGCAACCTTTACGCAGCGAGTCGCTTGAGGACGTCGATGAGCAGCTCGTAGAAGCGCTCGGCAGAAGCAAGCTCCATGCTCTCGTCCGGAGTGTGGACATCGGAGAGCGTCGGGCCCACGGCGATGGCGTCCAGGCCGTGCAGGGCCTCGGCAAACAGGCCGCACTCAAGGCCGGCGTGAATGGACTCGATGCGCAGCTCGGAGCCAAAGAGCTCGCGATAGCTCTCGACAAAGACGTCGCGGACCGGCGAATGCTCGGCATAGCTCCAGCCGGGATACTCGAACTCAAACTTGGCGTCGAAGCCCAGGACATCGGCAAGCGTCTGCAGGCGGTCCTTGAACTCGTTCTGCAGCGAGGTGATCGAGGAGCGCGGGGACAGCATGATCTTGACCTCGTCGTCAGAAGTGGCAACCACACCGATGTTGGAGGAAACCTCGACAGAACCGTCGGTGGCGACGTTGCGGCGAATCACGCCGTTAGGGGCAAGACGCAGGGCGCGGATGAGGGCAAGCGCGGACTTCTGGTCCATGGCCTCGACCTCGGCGTCATCGGCAATCTCGACGGTGCAAGTAAAGCCGGGGTCGAAGACCTCGAGCTCGGCAGTGACGTCGGCGATGATGCCCTTTGCAATCTGGGCCGCGGCCTCGGCGGCAGCGTGGTCGGCGTAGACCAGAACAGCCTTGCACTCACGGTTGATGGCGTTGTCCTTAGTGCCGCCGTTAAAGCTGACGATGGCGGGCTCGCCAGCGACCATCAGGCGGTCGATGATGCGGGCCATGATGAGGTTGCCGTTGCCGCGCTCCAGGTTGATATCGCTGCCGGAGTGGCCGCCCAGCAGGCCGGAGATGTCGAGCGTGAGGGTGCTACCGGTCTTGTGCTCGCGCGCGATCGGGCAGGTGTAGGTAACGACGACGCCGCCGGCACAGCTGACGGTGGCAACGCCCTCTTCCTCGGAGTCAAGGTTAATCATGGTGCGGGCGCTAATCTGGGACTTGTCGAGCGTCTCGGCGCCAACCAGGCCAGTCTCCTCGTCGGTGGTGAATACGCACTCGAGGGCGGGGTGAACGATCGAATCGTCATCGAGAACAGTGAGCATCAGAGCGACGGCAATACCGTTGTCGGCGCCCAGAGTGGTACCGTTAGCGGTGAGGACGCCGTCCTTGACGACCAGGTCGATACCATCAGTCGTAAAGTCGTGCTCAACGGAGCCCAGCTTGTCGCACACCATGTCGATGTGGCCCTGCAGCATCACGGTCGGGGCATTCTCGGCGCCGGCAGATGCGGGCTTGCGAATGATGACGTTGTAGACCTCGTCCTGATACACATCGAGACCGCGCTCCTTGGCAAACGCGACCAGGAAATCGCTGATGCCCTTCTCGTTGCCAGACCCACGGGGGATCGCGCTGACCTCCTCAAAGAAATGGAACAGCTGGGCGGGCTCGTAGCCGGTAATCTTGTAGTCCATGGTGCCTCCTTGGCGCAACTGGTTAGACAGTAAGACATGCGACTTGTATATTCCCAGACTTTGCGTGCATAAACCAGTCGAAAACGCCGAGCGCCCTCGCATCATCGGCTAACGGTGGACCGTATAGCGCAACGGTCACAACTTCCGCAGCTCTACAAATCGAGGCGCCCTTTCCGGAGCGCCTCGATTGCGCGTATCAAATTGTCGCCACGCCCTACAGCGCGCCGGAACCGGCTTGCATCATGCCGCCGGGGCCCGAGGTCACGCCGCCGCTCACGGGCGCGGCGTTGCCGGTGTGCGGTGCCGCCGGGGCGGTATCGCCACCGAGCGTGCCCGCCGGACGCGGTGCCGGGATCTCGCCCGTGCCGTGGCCAAAGACAAACTTGCCATCGGCCACGTCGCACAGGACGGTATCGCCCTCGCCCCACTCGCCGGCCAGAAGCTCCTCGGACAGCGGGTCCTCGATGAGCTTTTGAATAGCACGGCGCAGCGGACGCGCACCGTTGGTGAGGTCGGTACCCTCGGCCACGATCTTGTCATAGGCCGCATCGGTGAGCTTGATGTTCATACCGTTGGCAATCAAACGCTGACGCAGATCGTCCACCAGCAGGTGCGCGATCTTGGTGAGATTCTCGCCCGAGAGCTTCTGGAACACCACAATGTCGTCGATACGGTTGAGCAGCTCAGGGCGGAACAGGCGCTTGAGCTCGCCCATCGCGCGGCCGCGGATCTCACTCGAGGTGAGGCCCTGCTCGCCGGTGGTGCCAAAGCCAACGCTTGCATCCTGCGCAATCTCGCGGGCGCCCACGTTAGACGTCATGATGATCACGGTGTTGCGGAAGTCGACCGTCTTGCCCTGGCTATCGGTCAGACGACCCTCCTCCAGCACCTGCAGCAAGATGTTGAAGATATCGGGGTGCGCCTTCTCGATCTCGTCGAACAGCACGACCGAGTACGGATGGCGACGAACGGCCTTGGTGAGCTGGCCACCCTCGTCGTGACCGACGTAACCCGGAGGGCTACCGATGAGCTTGGAGACCTCGAACTCGCTACCGAACTCGGACATGTCGAAGCTGATGAGCGCATCCTTGTTGCCAAAGAGGTACTCGGCGAGCGTCTTGGCGAGCTCGGTCTTGCCCGTGCCGGTGGGACCCAGGAAGATAAAGCTGCCGCCGGGGCGACGCGGATCCTTGAGCGGCGAGCGGCTGCGGCGCACGGCCTTGGCAACTGCCTCGACAGCCTCATCCTGACCGATGATGCGCGTCTTGAGCACGCTTTCGGCTTGCAGCAGGCGACGGCTCTCGCTCTCGGTAAGCGAAGACACCGGCACGCCCGAAGTCACGGACACGATGTCGGCGATCTGGGAGACATCGATGGTGAGCGGGCTGGCGTCGAGCTCGGCGGTCCAGGCGGCCTTGGCCTCGGCGAGCTCAATCTCGGCGGCCTTCTGCTGCTCAGTGATCTCGGCGGCCTTGTTCATGTCGTCGCTCTCGGTGGCCTCCTGCGCGGCGGCCTTAAGCTCCTCCACGCGATGCTCGGCCTCACGCACCGGCTCGGGCGCGCGATTCGCGGCGATGCGAGCGCGGGCACCGGCCTCGTCAATGAGGTCGATAGCCTTATCGGGCAGGAAGCGATCCTGGATGTAGCGGTTGGAAAGGTTCGCGGCGGCCTCGATAGCACCCTGCGTATAGCGCACATGGTGGTGCTCCTCGTAGCGCGGCTTGAGCGCGGTCAGGATCTTGACCGTGTCCTCGACGCTCGGCTCCTCGACATCGATGGTCTGGAAACGACGCTCGAAGGCCGGGTCCTTGGTGAGGTACTTGCGGAATTCCTCGGCCGTGGTGGCGCCGATAATCTGGAAGGCACCGCGCGCGAGCACGGGCTTGAGCATGGAGCTCGCGTCGATGGAGCCCTCGGCAGAACCGGCACCGATGATAGTGTGCATCTCGTCGATAAACAGGATGACGTCGTCGGCTTCGGTGGCCTCCTGGATCACGTTCTTGAGGCGCTCCTCAAACTCGCCGCGATACTTGGCGCCCGCAACGAGGCCTGGCAGGTCGAGCGTCCAGATATTCTGGTTCATGAGGTTCTCGGGCACGTTGCCGGCTGCAATCTGCTGAGCCAGGCCCTCGACGATGGCCGTCTTGCCCACGCCGGGGTCGCCCAGAATGAGCGGGTTGTTCTTGGTGCGGCGCGAAAGAATTTCCATCATACGCTGGACTTCCTTTTCGCGACCGATTACAGGGTCGAGCTCGCCGTCGCGCGCCTTCTGCGTGAGGTTGGTCGCGAACTGCTTAAGCGTATCGGTGCCACTCCCCTTTTGCTGAGAGGCATCCGAGCCGCTAAAGAACGGCAGGCCCGCACCGGGACGACCGGCACCGGCGCCGGCGAGCGGACGCTTCTTGTCCTGGTCCTTGGCGGTGAGTTTCTCGATAGCCTTTTTGATGGAGGCGGACGACACACCCAGGCGCATGAGGATGTCCATGGCCATGCCGTTGCCCTCTTCGACGATGCCGATCAGCAAGTGCTCGGTCGACACGTAGGTCTGGTTGTTCTCACGCGCCACGCGGAACGAACGCTCCATCACGCTAATGACGAGCGGCGTAAAGGCGAGCTTGGCCGCCTCGGTCTCCTCACTGGGCTCGGGAACCGTGGTCTGGACCTCTTTGAGAGTATCCATGATGTCATCGTAGGAGATGTCGAGCGAACGCAGCGCCTCGGCGGCAATGCCCTCGTCCTCCTTGGCAAGCGCGAGCAGCAGGTGCTCGGTGCCCACCTTATTTGAATGAAGATCGAGCGCCTCCTGTTTGGCCATCGACATGACCTTGCGCGCTCGATCGGTAAATCTATCTAACATGCTCGTTTCCTTACATGAGTTCATCGAAATCAAAACGCCCGCCCGTCGGCGGCGCTTTTGTCTCTTTACCCACAGGTTGTCTATGTTAACAGCTGGAGGAATATCTATAAACCCGGCTCACATGAATGCAGGTTATGACCGCATCGCGGGACTCACCACGCGATGCGCGACAGGCGCCCCGCAAGAGAAACCCTAGGCGTCTTTCACCACGTCGGGACTCGTCGCACGCGATGCGCGATAGGCATCGGCCTCCTTGGAGACGCGTTCGAGCAGCTCGGATGTATCGACGCCCTCGACTTGCGCGACCGTTTCCACCGTCTGCATGGCGACCGCCCTCAGGTACGCGCACGCGCTGTCCCCCAGCTGCTCGAGGTCTATCTCCTCGCCGCCCTCCCGGGCAAAGCCGACCGCCATCACAAAGTCCATGATGCCCGAGACCAGAAAGCCCACCGCAAAGCTCGAATCCGCCTTGAGCTCTTCTCCGTCGGGGTGGACGATCTCTCTCACGCGGTCGATGATGATCGTATGGATGCCCTGCACGACCTGCTCGGCGGCACCCGCCCTCATGGTGATGACGATGCGCCGCAGCAGGCAGCGGACGTCGCGCCGGTCGAACGCCGAAAGGTCGCCCTCGCTCGAAAAATGCCAGAGGGCATCGGTGATGAGCTCGTTATCCTGCAGCAGCTGGGCTATGGCGATGGCGACGAGTTCATCGAAATCGTGAAAATAGTAGTAAAACGTTCCGCGATTGCACTGGGCGGCGCGGGTCACCTCGCCAACCGACAGCTCGAAGATGCTGTTGTTCTCGATGAGCTCCCAAAACGCCTCGATGATACGGGTGCGTGCATCGGGCGCATCGGCGTCCTTACGCGGTCTCGCCATGCGCCTCACCGCACCCCTGCGCCTTGGCGTTCATGATGAGCATCTGAAGACGGTTCTCCACGTTGGCGAAGCTCACGTCGGGATCGTAGTCGAGCGGCAGGAACTGCGCCGTGGGATACTGCTCCTTGAGCGCATGGATGAGCCCGCGCCCCACGACATGGTTGGGCAGACACCCGAACGGCTGCAGGATCACGAAGTTGCGGCAGCCGCGCTTGGCGTGCTCGAGGATCTCCGCCGGAATCAGCACGCCCTCGCCCGCATCGAACGTATGGTGCAGGATCTTATCGCTCGCGCGCACGAGCTCGGGCATGCGCGTCGGCGGCTCGTAGAGCGGGCTCGCCGCGCCCAGGCGGTCGCAACGGTCGTGCGCGAGCTCGAACAGGTTGTCCGCCGTGGCGTACCAGGCCTTTTCGGGCAGCGACAGGTCGACGTGGAACTCGCGCGACTGCGCATGCTTGTAGAAATAGGTCTTGCGGATCACGTCGGTCATGCGCGCCTCGATGACCTCGAGCCCGTTGTCCTCGAGGTAGCGCTCGATCTCGTGGTTGGCGCCGAGATGGAAATTGAGCAGGTACTCGCCCACGATGAGAACGGTCGGATGCGGGTTCGAGCGGTCGTACGGAACGGCGTCCATGATCGCAAGCGCGCGTTTGAAGCCCGTCGCCTGGCCTCTCAGCCCGGAGCGCTCCATGCCCTCGATAACCTCATCGAGCGCGCGGTCGAACGCAGCGTCCGCCGCGCCCTTCTCGAGCTCGTAGGGACGGATGCGCCTAAGCATGGCCTCGAGGGCATCGATCATGGGAAGACCGTAGGCGATCTGGATGCTCGGGCCAAGGCCGAGCTTGAAGCCCGGATGCGCATTGTGGGCATCGACGTCGTCGTTGGTGAGCACCGGGACATAGTCGTATCCCGCGTCGTCGAGCGCGCGGCGCAGCAGGGGCATGTAGTGCGTCAGGCGGCAGTCGCCGATATACTTGCCAGTCACCACAGCGACGTCGTGCGGGTCGTACTTACCGCTCTCGAGTGCCGCGAGCGCCTCGCCGATCACGATTTGCGCGGGGAAGCAGATGTCGTTGTGCACATAGCGTTTGCCCAGGCGGATGGCATCCTCGCGCCCGATATCAAGGGCCTCGGCGCGCACGCCCTGATTGCGCATCGCCGCGGTCATGAGCCTGCAGAACGCATGGGAGGTGTTGGGGACCAGCGCGATCTTGTCGTGCCGGTCGCGCTTGGTGTACTTGACCTTATACGGGTCGTCGAGCGGATGGACCGCGTGCACCCGGGCGCCCTCGGCACGCTCCTCCGCGCGACGACGGTTGACCGACTCGATAAACGAACGCACGCGAATGCCCATGGGACCGGCGACGTCGCTCTCATCGAGCTTGATCATCATCGGAACCTTGGAGCCCATCTCGCCCATCATGCGCGCGATCTCGTCGGTGAGATACGCATCGTGGCCGCAGCCGAAGCTGCCCATCTGCACGAGCTCGAGCTCGGGCGTCGATGCGACGATGACCGCGCACGACAGCATGCGCGCATGGTAGTTGTTCACGATGTCGATGCGGCTGTTGGAAAGATCGACGTTGCAGACCCCCGGCACCGCATCGGGCGTCAGCACGGGGATGCCGCGCTCAGAGAAGAGCTTGGGCAGCCCGTGGTTGACCAGCGGGTCGTTGTGGTACGGGCGCGAAGCGATCACCACCGCGTAGCCGCCGTCCTCGCGCACGTTCTCGAGCACCTGCCTGCCGCGCAGCTGCAGCTGGTTCTCAAACGTCTGCTGCGCGCGGTCCGCCTGCTCGGTCGCCTTGGCAACCAGGTCGGCATCGATATCGAAGGTCTCCTTGCACCACGCCTTGAGCTGGCGGTTTCGGTCGCCCTCGTCGTACCAGTGGAACAGCGGCGTATCGAACGGAACGCCGAAACGCTCCTCCGGGTTATCGGAATTGCGCATCACGTAGGGGTATCCCTTTACGACGGCGCACATCCACTCGCTGGCAGAGGCGGTGTTTTCGGTGGGCACCGTCGTGATGATGGGCATGAAGATGCGGTCGACGCCGGCGTCGACGAGATTGCGGATGTGCCCGTGGACGAGCTTGGCCGGGAAGCACACGGTGTCGGATGTGACGTGCGCCAGACCGCGCTCGTACATCGCCTTGGTGCTGCGTCCCGAGACGCGCACCTTAAAGCCGAGCGTGCTGAAGAACGTCGACCAGAACGGCATGGTGTCCCAGAACTCGAGCACACGGGGAATGCCGATCGTGACATCGCGCCCCCCGCAGACGGGAACCGTGGGGCACGACTCGAACAGCAGCTTCTCGCGGTCGACAAAGAGATTGGGGGCAGCCGCGGTCCGGTCGCGCCCCGTGCCGGGTGCCTGTGCCTCGCAAGCACCCTGCGGACGCAGCTCCTCCGCCGCGGGAACCTCGCGCACGAGCTCATCCCATGAGATGGCGCCGCCGCGCGGGCAGCGATTGCCCGTGACGTAAAGCGAGCCGTCGCCAAATGCCACGACCGCGCGCTGGCAGCGGTTGTTGCACCGACGGCAGGTAACGCCGCCGAACTCGCGATGCTCGAAGCGCTCCACGGCATCGAGCCCGATAAACGACGTGCCGGCGTCGCCCTTGCGGCATTCCTCGCGCGCGAGCAGGGCGATACCGATAGCGCCCATCAGCCCCGGGTGGGGCGCACGCGTGACGGGTTTGCCCAGATACTGCTCGAATGCGCGCAGCACCGCGTCGTTTCGGAACGTGCCGCCCTGGACGACGACTTTGTCGCCCAGACGGTTGAGATTTGAAACGCGAATGACCTTGGTGAACACGTTCTCGATAATCGAACGGCAGAGACCGGCCATGATGTCGCCCGGACCCTTACCGCGCCGCTGCTCGGAAACGACGCTGCTGTTCATGAACACCGTGCAGCGGCTGCCGAGAACGGCGGGGGCTTTGGACGAAAATGCCTCGGTCGCGATATCCTCTACGGCTATTCCGAGGTTTTTGGCAAAACCCTCGAGGAACGAGCCGCAGCCCGCAGAGCACGCCTCGTTGACGACGATATCGGTCAGCACGCCGTGGTTGAGCCAGATGGCCTTCATATCCTGTCCGCCGATGTCGAGCACGAAGGTCGCATCGGGAACGCATGCGCACGCGGCGCGGGCGTGCGCGACCGTCTCGACCGTATGGTAGTCGGCGTGGAACGCGCGCGCGAAAAGCTCCTCGCCGTATCCCGTGGTGCCCACGGCATCGATCGCAAGCGTGACTCCCGCTGTCTCCCAGCGGTTCTTCAAGCTGACAAGACCCTGTTGGGCGACGTCGAGCGGTCTGCCGTTATTAGACGCGTAGAACGAATCGACAAGCTCACCCGCCTCATCGACCAGGGCGAACTTGGTCGTCGTGCTCCCCGAATCGATACCGAGCGCCACACGCACCGTCTCTCCGGGCGCATACGCATCCGGACCCTTTGCCGGCGTCTCTTTGCCATGGCGTGCCGTAAAATCCGCCTGCTCGGCAGGTGTGGCAAAAAAGGGCTGGGCAAGACGTCCCTCCCCGCTTGCGGGCGCGACCGTCTCGAGCTTATCCAGCCGGACAAAAGCGTCGGGAAGGTCGATCGGTTGGGACGATGCGAACATGTCGGTCAGCGACAGGGCGGCACCGCGCGCGACCATGATCTGCGGATCGCGCGGGACGATAACCTGATCGTCCGATAGATTCAGTTGCTCCCGGAACACGCGGACCAGCGTGGGGTTGTAGGCGAGCGTACCGCCCTCGAAGATTACCGGCGGCTCGATGTCGATACCCTGGGCCAGACCGCCGATCGTTTGGCGGGCGACCGCGTGAAGCGCCGAAAGCGCCAGGTCGGTGGTAGGAATGCCCTCGTTGAGCAGCGGCTGGATATCGGTCTTTGCGTACACGCCGCAGCGGCCCGAGACCTCGTGGACGGTCGTTCCCCGGCTTGCGAGCTGCTCGAACTCGCCCGATTCGGTGCCGACCCCCATGAGCTTTGCCATCTCGTCGATAAATGCACCGGTACCGCCTGCGCACGAGCCGTTCATGCGCATGTCGGCAACCTCGATGTCTCCCTTATCGTTGGTGCGGAAGAAGATCATCTTGGCGTCTTGGCCGCCCAGCTCGATGGCGCAGCGCGTCTGCGGATAGAACCTGCTGATCGCGAGCGCGTTGGCGACCACCTCCTGAACGTACGAGGCGCCCAGCGCGGTCGCGATATCGCGCGCACCCGAGCCGGTCACCGCAACGCGCAGCGACTCATGGGGAAAGCGCTCGGCGAGCTCGCCGAGCATGGCGCGCACGCTCGCTGCCTGACACGCCCCGTGGCGGCGATATCCCCACCACGCCTCGGTCATATCCTCGTGCATCGCGTAAACTTTGGTCGTCGTCGACCCTACGTCCAGTCCTACTAGCAACGCCATAATGCTCCGTCTCTCGCATTTTTCCTGCTAGAGATATACCACTCTACGTAATACAACAGACTGTTGTATTTAAACTCCGTATAAAAAGCGGCTGCCGAAACGCTTCAGCAGCCGCCGAATGCACCAACAGATTGTCTGCGCGCTAGCACGTCGGGCAACGGAGCAGCACGGGCCCTCCGGTCATGTGCACCGCTCGCGCCCGCGATGTCGCCGAGCGAGATATCCACGCTTAGGGCTCCAACCAAGCAAGTCGCCCGCGCTCAGCAGGTCCCTAAGCGAGCTACTCGCACTCAGAAGCCATAGCCTGCTCCAAGAGCTCGGCATGCTCCTCCTCGAAAACCGTCCCCACAGGGAAGGCGCGACGGAAGACGAAGCGGGAAATCGGACCGGCTACCAAAAGGTTCCACGGCAGCGCCATCACAAAATTATGCGGGATGTTGATCATCCAGATCGCGGGCACGGAATACAGGTTCGCAAGGATGCCGCCGGGCATGTGCGTCAGACCCTCGCACGCGCCGTAAAGCGACATGATGATGACCATGGGAACGACCATGCAGGAGCTGACGGCGAGCGTCATGGCAAGCGGCGAGCTCTTGCCCGGCGCGACCAAGTACTTAAAGGCGAAACCCTTGGCGAGCGGGCTGGCGACGAACCAGTCGCAGCACATGGCAAAAATGTAGGCAACGGGGAAGCCGAGCCACGCAGCGGCAACGACCTCGCCGTTGATGGCCCCGTGCTGCAGGGCAACGTTGTAGATGCTCATCCAGAGCACCATGCAAAAGCACATGATAAAGGTGAACAGCAGGCTCTCTCGTTTATTGATAGGCATGAAGGGCAGATTCCTCTCTGTGTTGCGTCGCGCGCCGCCAACAAAAACGGGCGGGCAAGATGGAGCTGTTGGGACTTCATCTCGCCCGCCCGTGGTACGTGCGTCTGCGACTACTTATGTGGTGGAACCAGCCTAGCACGAAAACCCCGCGCTTCGTAAGCGTTGAGTTTATGAAGATGCAGGGCACCAATAATCCCCCGACCCCCTAAGTTGCGGTGGAATACGGACTGTTTTGACCCTTTAAGCAGCAATTCAGTCCCTATTTCACCGCAACTCATTTGGTGCAAAGTAACATGTCCCCCTTGCACCAATTAGCTGGTGTGGCGCCAGCGGGGGTCGGTGAGGGTTCTCGCCACGCCCAAGCCAACGGGCAGAAACGCCACGATGAGCACTGCACGCACAAACCAGCCGAGCATATTGACCGTGTCGAAGGTGCACATGTAATACATAGAGCGATAGAGATACAAGCCCGGCACCATAATGACAATCGAAGGCACCGTGAGGGCGATGCGCGGGTAGGTGAGCTTGACTTCAGCCAAGCTTGCGAGCAGCCCCGATACCAGCGCGCCGATAAACGCTGCTGCCTCGGGAGGCATTCCCGTGCTGAGGCCCAGGAAGGGAATCATCGTCGGCGCATCGACAAGGGTCAGACGCAGGGTATTGGACACGGCGCCGATCAACCCAGCTGCCGCGGCCATCTTTACCGGGCTGTTGAACATCACCGAGAAGCCGAATACGCCAACGAAGCTCATCACCACGCGCAGGAGCGTAAGGGCAAGCGGCGAAAGGCCCAGTGGGGCAAAGTCGTCCGGCGCCAGGCCAACACACTCGGCAACCATCCAGCCTACGAGCGTCGCCATTACAATAATCGATACGGCATATGAAAGGCGCTCGATACCGCTTCGCATGTCAAGCTTGGCGATGTCGAGGCCTGCCGTAATGAGTGGAAAGCCGGGAATCACAAAGAGCATGGCGCCGATATAGCCTTCTTGGTGCGACATTGCCCCCGGTATGACCTGGCCAAGGCCGAGCAATGCCAGCAGATACGAAACACAAGCGAGCGCAACGCCGGTCGTCAGCGCGCTAAACTGACCAAGGCCTTGCTTGAGAATATGAGAGCGGACAAAGTTGCCGACACCCGCGCCCACGAACGCGCATGCCATCTCAATGGGACCGCCACCAAGTAAAAAGACAAAGGCGCCACAGGCGCAGGCCGCCGCAAGGCCCTGTTGCCAAGGCGCGTAATCAGGTTTTGAACTCTCAACGGTCTTGAGCATCTCGTGATACTCGTGCACCGTGAAGCGACGACCATAGGTCTCGATTTCCTTGAGGAAACTCTCCATCATCCAAATGCGATGGGTATTGACGCCCGTTGTGGGCAAGCTGACGACCTCATTAAAGCAGTGACCATCTTCGATGCAGGTGCACTCAAACGACAGAAGACTTAAGTCAACGTGGATGGTGACACCGAGTACGGCGGCAACACGATTCATGGTATCGCGCACGCGCCAGGCACCCGTTCCGCTTGCCAGCATAAGCATGCCGGTGCGGCAGATGATGGATGATTTATCGGTGAGCGGCGCATCGACGGCAAGCTCATCGCCTGCCGTCACGATCTGGTGCCAGTCAGTTTTCATATGGAGCGCGCCGGCACGAACGCCGTGGTGCATGGGGGCTCTCGAAAGCAGCGAGTTAAGGCGCGAAGGCTGTGAGGGCTCCGCCGATTCGCCCTCGTCCTCGTCGGGCTCTTCATCGACCAGATCAAAGGAATCAAGCGGCGCTGGCTCGCGACGGTCGATCAGCTCCTCGTCCTCATCATCAAAGTAGTTGAACTGATCGAGCATGTCCTCTTCGATTGCGCGCTCGCTCGCGTCGTCCATCCCGGTGCTCCCTTCCTATCGACTAACCCCCATCCTAGACAGCGACGGCTAAAGGAAACATAAAAGAGACGGCTGTCATGCGAGCCATGTGCTCAACAGCCGTTGGGCAGTCGTTTAAGAACGTCCCCAATGACTACATCGATGTTCTAAGTGTCAACCAAGTCAACGCCGCAGGTAGAGGACGGACAGCGAGCGACGTCCAGGGCGAACAAGTTGGCATGAAAAAGGCAAGGCATAGACCTTCTGGTCATGCCTTGCCTTTTGAATGACAAATTGTCGCCCTGGGCGGCGCGCAGCGTCAACTGGTTACGCGGGTTGGTAAACCCGCGTAACCACCTAGGTCGCGCCCTTGAAGTTGAACGTCAGATTGTCCAAATGCGGCCCGCGCAGCGTCGAGCCGTTACGCGGTTCGTAGAACCGCGTAGCTAGTTAGTACATCTTTGCGCCGGCGGGGATGGAGGCGTCGAGCTGGATCAGGTTGAGACGCTCCTCGCCCTCCTCCTCGTGGACAGCGCTGATCAGCATGCCGCAGCTGGGAATACCCATCATCTTGCGCGGAGGCAGGTTGGTGATGGCGAGCAAGGTCTTGCCGACCAGGTCCTCGGGCTCGTAATAAGCGTGAATACCGGAGAGGATAGTGCGGTCGGTACCGGTACCGTCGTCGAGCGTAAAGTTCAGCAGCTTCTTGGACTTCTTGACGGCCTCGCATGCCTTGACCTTCACAGCGCGGAAATCGCTCTTGGAGAAGGTATCAAAGTCGACGAACTCCTCAAACAGCGGCTCAACGGCGATCTTGGAGTAATCGAGCGTGGGCTTAAGCGACGTAACGAATGGGCTCGCGGCGTTGCCGGCCTCGGCAGCCTTGGCGGCAGCGGCACCGGACTGGAAACCCTTCTCGGGCTTCATGTGCGGGAACAGCAGGACGTCGCGGATAGAAGCCTGGTTAGTAAGCAGCATGACCACGCGGTCGATACCAATGCCAATGCCGCCCGCGGGAGGCATACCGTACTCGAGGGCGCGCACGTAGTCCTCGTCATACTCCATAGCCTCATCGTCGCCGCCGGCCTTCTCGGCCATCTGGGCAGCAAAGCGCTCAGCCTGGTCGACCGGGTCGTTAAGCTCGGAGAATGCGTTGGCGTACTCGTGGCCGGCGATGACCAGCTCAAAGCGGTGGGTCAAACGCGGGTCGTCCTCAAAACGCTTGGCGAGCGGGCTGACCTCGATGGGGTAATCGCACACGAACGTGGGGTTGACGATGGTGTCCTCGCCCAGCTCATCGTAAATCTCGGCGATGATCTTGCCGGCAGTCCACTCGGGCTTGATCTCCAGGCCCTTCTCGCGCGCGGCGGCAGCAAGCTCCTCGACCGGCGTGTCGATGGTGACCTGCTTGCCGAGCACGTCGGAGACGATGTCGGTCATGGGACGGCTGGCCCACTCACCAGAAAGGTCGATGGTCTGGCCCTGGTACTCGATGACCTCGGGGTTGCCGATGGCCTTGTTGGCAGCCTTGATGACACCTTGGGCGAGTGCCTTCATGCCCTCGAGATCGGAGAAGGCACGGTAGGCCTCCATCGTGGTGAACTCGGGGTTGTGGGTAAGGTCCATGCCCTCGTTACGGAAGATGCGGCCGATCTCGAACACGCGCTCAAAACCACCGACAATGCAGCGCTTGAGGTGCAGCTCGGTGGCAATACGCAGGTAGCACTCCTGATCGAGCGCGTTGAAGTGGGTAATGAACGGCTTGGCAGTAGCGCCGCCCTGGATGGTCTGCAGGATGGGGGTCTCGACCTCCATGTAGCCGTCGGACTCCATAAAGCGACGGAAGGTGGAGAGAATCTGCGAACGCTTACGGAAGGTCTCGCGAACGTCGTCGTTGGCGATCAGGTCGACATAGCGCTGGCGATAGCGGGTCTCCTTGTCGGAAAGACCGTGGAACTTCTCGGGCAGCGGACGAACGGCCTTGGCAAGCAGGGTCGCGCTCTTAGGAGCAACGGAAAGCTGGCCGCGCTGGGTGCGCACGACCACGCCGGTCACGCCCAGGATGTCGCCCAGGTCGAGGGCCTTGAGCGTATTCCAGGCAGCCTCGTCCATGTCGTTGATGCGGCAGAACAGTTGAATCTCGGCAGTCGCATCGCGCACGACGATGAACATGATCTTGCCCTGACCGCGCTTGGCGACCACACGGCCGGCGATCTTCACGACATCCTCGGTGTCCTCACCATCGGCAAGCTCGGCGTACTTAGTCTCGATATCGGCGACGTAGTCCTCAAGCTCAGAGTGCTCGGGATAGGGGTTCTGGCCCGCCTCGAACAGGGCGGCGCGCTTGGCCAGGCGGGTGGCGCGCTCGTCGTTGAGCGTCGATGCCTGATCGGCGGCGTTCTGGTTCTCTGCCATAAGTTAGCTCCTCAAACTAAAACGCTCCCCAGGATTCGGTCCCAGGGAGCGAAAACATACCTTTACGCGGGACCGTGGTCTAGCGTGCGATCTTGGCGATGGTGTAGACGCGAGTCTTGCCGGAAGGCGTAACGACCTCGACGGAGTCGCCCTCGCCGTGACCGATGATGGCGTGACCGACCGGAGACTCGTTGGAAATCTTGTGCTCGAGCGAGTTGGTCTCGGTGGTACCAACGAGCGTGACTTCCATGACCTCGCCGTTGGGATCAATCAGCGAAACGGTGGAACCAATGGAGACGGTCAGATCGCCCGTGGTGGCAGCAACCTGAGCGTTGGCAAGAATGGCCTGGATCTCGGCGATACGAGCAGCATTCTGGGCCTGCTTGTCCTTGGCGGCATCGTACTCGGAGTTCTCCGAAAGGTCGCCGAACGCGCGGGCTTCCTTGATGTCCTCGACGATCTCCTTGGCGTAATCGCCCTCACGCCAGGCGAGCTCCTCGACGAGCTTCTGGCGGCCCTCAGCGGTCAGTACGATCTGGCTTGCGTCCATACGGATATCTCCCCAACTCTGATCAAACAATCAACTGTCAACAAAACGAAAAAGACCGGCTAGCCTGCGGGCAAGCCGGTCAGGTGCTCACCCCAAAGGGATGGGACTACTCTGCGTCCGCGTCGCTGTCCTCTGCCTGCTTCTTCTTGGCAGCAGCGAGCTTGGCCTCGAGCTCAGCGATCTCCTTGTCCTCCTCGGACTGCTCGACCACGACCTCCTCGGCCTGCTTGGTCTCGGCCTTATCGTCGCCCTCCATACCCTCGCGGATATTCTTGACGGTAGAGCCGAGGGACTTGCCGAGCTTCGGCAGGTTCTTGGGCCCGAAGATAATCAGGACAACGACGAGAATAATGATGAGCTCAGGAGCCCTCAGTCCAAACATGTAGACCTCCACAATACAGCGAGACAAGCTCGAATGAGTATACCGCGGGTATCGCGGTATCACAACAATAGCTAAAAAAAGGGACCGCAAGAAGCGGTCCCTCCTCATGCTCTGGTCGGGTTGACTGGATTTGAACCAGCGACCCCTGCGTCCCGAACGCAGTGCTCTACCAAACTGAGCCACAACCCGTTAGCTCGACTATAGTAACAAAGATTTTCGCCGCATGCTAGAGAAATTTTTATTTCTTTGGCACTTCGACGCGAACCGTGTTGGGATTGAGCTCCGTCGTGCAGGCCCACCAGCCGTTTTGCTGGGCAGCGTCGGCAAGCCTTTCGGCCGTGGCGGCGGTGTCGCAAATGGCAAACGAGCAGGCACCCGATCCGCACACATCTACAGCAACGGTTCCGTCCTGTTTACGCAGCCAATCGAGAACCGTTTGAATCTGCGGCTCCATCTGTGCGGAAATGACACCCAAGTTGTTATGGATGAGCGCATATGCCGTCTCGGCATCACCAGCACGCATGGCAGAAGCTATCGCGCCTGGCTTGTCCGCAGGCACCGGGGCCTCGTCAAAACGTCGATAGGCCTCAATTGTCGAAACGCTCGCCTCACGCGGCTTAACCAGCACGACGGGCGTCACGGGCAGCGCGGGGTACTCAGTTGCCAGCACGTCTCCCCCACCTACGTAGAACGCAGGACTCGCGTGCAAAAAGAACGGGACGTCAGCACCAATGCCCTGCGCAATGTCGTCGAGCGCTGGGTCGGTGCGATCAATGCCCCAGAGCTCCGCCAAGGCGACAATGACCGCGGCCGCATCCGTCGAGGGGCCGCCCAAGCCGGCGCACAATGGAATGCGCTTCTCAATCGTCACGCAGACGTTTGCCTCGCGACCATAATGCTCGGCCATAGCAACCGCAGCCCGATACGCCGTATTCTTTTGCATGGGAAAATCTGATGCCGGAACCGTCTGGACGGTCAGCGCCTGCGCCGGCGTGACCGTCACGGTATCGGAAAGACCGACGGCTGCCATCAGGGAATCGACCCTGTGGTAGCCGCGGTCATCGCGCTCGGTATGAACCCCCAGGTAGAGGTTAATCTTTGCCGGCGCGGAAAGAGTCAGGGACCGATCGGTCACCGTTAATGCTCCTCGAGCTGATTGCCGAGCGGGGTAAAGACATGCTCGCCGCTCTCAGGGTCGAACAGCTCGACCTGACCGGTGAGGACATCGATATACTGGTAGGACTGACGCGACTTGCGGCCGCGGCGCTCGTCAACCTCGACGATAAAGACGGCGGGGTGGACGCTCTTGATGGTGCCCATGCGCTCGACGACGCGGGTGCGGCCCATGTTGGCCTTAACCTTGACGCGATCGCCCACCATATCGGTCAGCTTCTCGTGGATGTCGTCGACGTGATTGACTTCCATCTCTTCCATGAACAGGGCCTCCAGAAGGTGCAATTCAAAAAGGGGATAATACCCCTAAGATAGACAAAACTCTAATACTATAGCACCCTGCTGCCGCCATACGCAAGTAGCTAAATAAGCCCCGTCCTAAATACGTACCAGACGACAATCTCGCATGACCAGTTGTTACGCGGTTTGGTAAAACCGCGTAACCTAAAGGTTGTCGGTGTCCAGGACGATGGTGAATGGACCGTCGTTGACCAAGTCGACTTTCATATCGGCGCCGAAGATGCCATGTGCTACGTGTTCGACATCTTGACGAACAAGCGTCAGGAAGTACTCGTAGAGCTCGTTGGCGACATCGGGGGCGCCGGCATCCGTAAACGATGGGCGGCGACCGTGGCGGCAGTCGGCGAACAGCGTGAACTGCGACACCACGAGCACCTCGCCGTCGACATCGGCAAGCGCCAAGTTGGTCTTGCCGTTCTCGTCCTCGTTAATGCGCAAGCCCCGGAGCTTGCCCCACAGCTTGTCGGCCTCGGCACGCGTATCGCCATGGCCCACACCCAGCAGCACCAGGTAGCCGCGTCCAATGCGGCCCACGCACTCGCCGTCGACCGTCACGCCGGCGTTGAGCACGCGCTGCACCACCGCACGCACGGTCTACTCCTCGCCCGTCAGCTTGGCGGACAGATGCTCGAGCGCGTGGAAACGATGGCTGATGGCGTTCTTCTCGTCAGCCGTCAGCTCGGCCATGGTCTTGCCCGGCGTGTCGACCGGCAGGAACAGCGGGTCGTAGCCAAAGCCGTGATCGCCGCGGCCCTCGTGTGCGATAGTGCCCTCGCAGGCGCCCTCACCATAGGTGACCAAACCGTCCGTGTCGATGAGCGCAACGACGCTCATAAAGCGTGCGGTGCGGTCCTCATCTGCCACGCCTTCCAGGTTAACGAGAAGCTTGGCGTTGTTGGCGGCATCGTCGCCGTGCACGCCCGCATAGCGCGCGCTATACACACCGGGATCACCGTCCAGCGCGTCGACGACCAAGCCCGAATCGTCGGCAATGGCCATAAGGCCCGTCTCCTCAACCGCGGCTTGGGCCTTGATGATGGCGTTCTCCAAAAACGTCGTGCCGTTTTCCTCGGGATCCTCAAAATCACCCAGCTGGCCGAGCGCCACAAAGCGCACCTCGGGCATGACCTTGCCCAAAATGGCCTCGATCTCGGTGAGCTTATGGGCGTTGCCCGTTGCCACGACGATGGTCGCCGCCGGGTCGAGGGTGTCGATGTCAATCTTCTCAAGTGCCATGACTGGCCTCCTTGTCTCTATAGCAAGCCGCGTGAGGGGCGTTTGGGCACTTGACCTCTCCCCTCTCAGGCGATCGGACCTTTCAACGCAGCATTTCAGCAGATAAAACCTACCAAAATAAACCTGTCCCTTTTGGCAGGTTAGGCGATGGCTTGGCGCTGAAGCTCGATGAGCTCGGCGATACCCTTGTCGCCCAGGTCGAGCAGGGCGTTGAGGCGTTTGCGGTCAAAGGGCGCCTGCTCGCCGGTGCCCTGGAGCTCGATCATCTCGCCGGTGTCGGTGGCGACGAGGTTCATGTCGACCTCGGCATGGCTGTCCTCGGAATAATCGAGGTCAAGCAGCGTATTGCCGTCGACAACGCCCATGGAGATGGCAGCCACCTGGCCGATAAGCGGGATGCGCTCGATCTTGCCCGCCTCGACCCACATGGCGAGGGCGTCGTGCAGCGCCACCCAGGCGCCGGTGATGCTCGCTGTACGCGTGCCGCCATCGGCCTGAATCACATCGCAGTCGACGGTGACGGTGTACTCGCCGAGCGCCTTCATGTTGACGACGGTACGCAGGCTGCGGCCAATGAGGCGCTCGATCTCCATGGAGCGACCCTTGCGGTTGGCGTGCTCGCGCTTGCAGCGCTTGCCGGTCGACGCCGGCAGCATGGCGTATTCCGCGGTCACCCAGCCGGCCTTAGCTCCCTTTCGCCAGCCCGGCACGCCCTCCTCGATAGTGGCGGCGCACAGCACGCGCGTGTCGCCGAACTCGGCCAAACACGAGCCGTGGGCGTGCTTCATGACACCACGGGTGAGCTTAACGGGGCGCAACTCGTTGGCGGCGCGACCGTTGGCGCGGTTGACCTGCATGTACTCCATAGAAATTTCCTTTCGGCAAAAGATGTGGCGAAGGCTTTGGCGGCTGCCTTACATCTATTTCAGCTCATCGATATCGATATGTTCGATGCTCTTGAGCGGCTGACCAAAGATAAAGCTGCCCGCCACCGCAAACTCGGCAATGTTATCGGCCGTCGTGGCAAAACGATGCTGCGGCTCGGCGGCGTCGCCCGCCAGCTGCTCGCGGCGCGTGAGGATATCGGTCAGCTCGCGCGTGGTCTCCTCGGCGGAACTCACGACGCGCACCCCAGGCCCCAGCGCATGCCGGATAGGTCCCACCAACAGCGGGAAATGCGTACAGCCGAGCACCACGGTATCGATACCGTGGTCGCGCAGCGGCTCAACCGTGGCACCCACCAGCGCACGCACGGCAGGCGTATCGAAGATGTCCTCGTTCTCAAGCCACTGTTCCTGCAGATGTGCACCCGAGGCGAGCTCGTGTTCGACAACCTCGACAAAGCTCGAGGCAGGACAGCCGTATACATCGACGCCGGCATCTAGATCCTGAATGGCGCGCGTGTAGGCACCCGAGCGAATGGTGAGGTTGGTAGCGAGCACGCCCACGCGACGCGTACGCGTGCTGTTGATTGCTGCACGGGCACCCGGCGCGATCACGCCGATCACGGGAACGTCGAGCACCTGCTGGGCCAAACGCAAGGCCGCAGCGGTCGCCGTGTTGCAGGCGATGACCATAATCTTGACGTCGTGCTTCGAAAGCCAACGACCCGCCTGCAGCGCAAACGAGCGCACTTCATCCTCGGTGCGCGTGCCGTAGGGGCAGCGCTTGGTGTCGCCAAAGTAGTAGACGGACTCGTGCGGCAGCGCCGTCGCAATCGCGCGCGCAACCGTCAGACCGCCCAAACCAGAATCGAACACGCCAATCGGGCGCGTGTCGCCTGCCGGATTCTCGATATCGGACATTACCTCACCAGTCTCTCTCGAAAAGACATGTCCAAGTGCAGCGACGCCGCGCTACGAACGCGCCGCGACCAGCAGCTCTGCCGTCGCCGCCCAACCGTCGACAATTTTGCCGCGCGTAACGAAAGCGTTCTCGCAGGCAGCCAGGAACTCGGGCGCGCCGGCGCTCGTCAGGCCATTCTCGACCAGGCAGAACGTGCCCACGTGATCGGCCATGTAGAAGTCGGACTCGGAATCGCCGAGCGCGAGCGTCTCCTCGCGCTCGATCCCCAGGTGCTCGCAGAAGCGCGCGATGGCAACGCCCTTGTTGAGACCCGCGGGGTTGATGTTGAATGCGCGACCGTCCTCGACGCGATCGAGCTCGAGCGTCGTCGGCTTGGACAGGTGAGTCAGATGGCCGTTGCAAGCCCAGATCAGACCGCAGCCGGCCTCGTCCAGGATGGCCTGAACCTCATCGTCGGGCACATCGCCGCGCATGCCGACGGTGACCTCACGGTATTTGTAGCCGGTCGACATGTCGTTGTGATACTCGATCTTGTGCGGCCAGCGGGCGAGGATCTTCTCGCACACGCCGGTCTGCTCGATCACCTGGTGCGGCGTGAGGCCGCAAGAGGAGTCGTAGGGCATGTCGCCGGTCAGATACTCCCAATCGTTGGCTTTGAGGTCGTACATGACCAGGCCGCCCATCTCGCCGATGTAGGAGTTGAGGCCGAGCACGCGCGCGTCCTCGTGGATCATGGTACGGTTGCGGCCCGAGGTGGGAACCACCTGAATACCAGCGCGAGCGAGCGCCACGACGGCCTCGACGAGTTTGGTCGAGGGGTTGCCGTCGTTGTCGCGCAGCACGCACGAGCCGGGTGCGAGCATCGTGGCATCCAGGTCGGTAAAGACGTACTTGACCTTGGCCAAGCGCTCGCGCATCTCGCCCGAAAGCTCAGCGACGGTCGGCAGGGTATTGTGGGACATGGTTACTCCGTTTACGTAGAAGGGTTTGGACTTGGACGGCATGTTTTGATTGAGAGAACACGCTTATGGCGACAGCGCACTCAGGGCACCGCCGCCATCATGGTTCATTAGTCAAACTGGGTAACATCGATCAGGCGATTGGCCAGCGAAAGGTCGCTCTCGATGGGCACGAACTCGTCGCCCACGTGCATGAGTTCCTCGTCACCCTTTGCCAGCAGCAAGACAATGGTGGGAGCATCGGGGTTGACGTACTCCTCGCGCGCCGCCTTGAACGCCGCATGCACAGCGGCTTCGCGGTCGAGGATGATCTTGTTCGGCGTATCGTCGGGAACATGCTCGGCTAGCTCGCGACAGACCTTCATCGGGTCCTCGTGAGCTGGATCCTCGTTGGCAAAGATCATCAGGTCGGAATACGGTGCGGCCTCGCGCGGCAATTGCTCGCGGCGCTCCTGAGCCTTGCCGCCGGCAGCGCCAAACAGCGCAATGACGGGGCTAGCGGGAAACGCGCGCTTGACCGACGAGAAAAGCGAACGGAACGAAAGCTGGTTGTGCGCATAGTCAACGACGCAGATCACGCGGCCGTCCTTCGACTCCACGACCTCCATGCGGCCCGGCACACGCAGTTTGGAGAGGCCCTTCTTGATAGCCTCGATACCGATGCCGATCTCGCGCGCAGCGGCGATAGCGACCAGCGCGTTTTCCACGTTAAAGTCGCCCGCGATGCCCAGCAGGACCTTCTCCCCCGTCTCGGACTCGTCGGCACACAGGCCATGCAAGTTGAACTCGATGCTAAAGCCGACCATGCGTACGTCGCTTGCCCACAGGCTCGCCTCGGGATGCTCGACCCCAACGGTCACCAAGCGATCGGCCGTCGACGCTGCCTCCAGCACGCGTTCGACTTCATCAGTGCCCAGATTCACTACGGCAGTCTTAGCCTGATCAAAGATCCTGAGCTTGCTCTCAAAATAATCCTCAAACGTGGGGTGCTCGATCGGCGAGATGTGGTCGCGGCCGATGTTGAGGAAGCACGCCACGTCAAACGGCAGATTCTCGACGCGTTGGTACTTGAGCGCCTGGCTCGAGACCTCCATGACCATGGACTGGCGACCGGACGTGCGGCAGTTGGCGATATGGCGCCAGACCTCGGGGGCCTCGGGCGTAGTATTGGTGCTCTCGTAGCACTCGATACCATCGTCGGTACTCACCGAGCCGATCATGCCGCAGGACTCGCCCGCCGCTTTGATAATCGACTGGAGCATAAAAGCGGCCGTGGTCTTTCCCTTGGTGCCGGTGATGCCCACGATCTTGACGTCGTGGTCGGGACGGTCGTAGACCTCCGGCGGCAACAGGGCCATGGCCGTGCGAACACTATCAACAACCAGCATCGCAGCACCGCTCTCCTTCGCCAGCGGCTCCAGAGACTCGACCAGCGACTCCTCGCACACAAATGCGACGGCGCCCGCATCGAGCGCCATGCTCAAAAACGCGGGCTTAAAGGCAGCACCTTTACAGAAGAACACGTCACCTGCCGAGACCGCGCGCGAATCAAACGAGCAACCGGTCACGGCACGCTCGTCAACCTGCTCTGATGCGCGCAGCACGCCGGACACATCGAGCAGCTTGGCAAGCGTATCGACCGTGGTCACGGTCGCGGAATCCGAATGGTGCATCTTTCACCTTTCTCAGCCATTTGGCAGGGACGGTTTTCATAGTAACTGAAACGTGCTCGCGCAAAAACGGCTCCCGGAGGAGCCGTTACGCGCAGGCGTTCGTAAGCCGAGGCTAGGCAGCCTGAACAGAAGGCTGGCCCTCGTCGATAAAGAAGCGCTTGTACCACACTAGGAACACGAGCGGCGTATAGATCTTGCGCTGGAAATCGCCCTTGCCCGCAAAGTGCAGATCGAGCAGGTGCATGAGCTCGTCGGTATCGAAGAACTCGCTTGCCCACGGCGCGGTGAAGTACTCCTTGACATAGTCGTACCACTTTTGCTCGCGCAGCCAGTAGACAATCGGCACCGGGAAGCCCACCTTGGGACGGGTGGCCCACTCATCGGGCAGCGACTTGTTGGCAGCGTGGCGGAGTACCTGTTTGTTGCCGTTCTCGTTGATGCGGTAGCGGTCGGGAATGTGCTCGGCGAACTCCATGACTTTGCGGTCCAGGAAGGGCACGCGCAGCTCCAGCGAATGTGCCATGCACATCTTGTCGGCCTTGAGCAGAATGTCGCCCGGGAGCCACATGTTCATGTCCAGGTACTGCTTCTTGACCAGCTCGGGCTGACCCTTCACGCGCGCATAGATGGGAGCGGCAAGCTCAAAGGCGCCATCGCCGGTGTTGTACTCGGGCTTGAGCACGCCGTCGACCTCGCGCTCCGGCCATACCAGAGCCTGTCCCAGGAACGACTTCTCGGGGATCTCGGCACCCTTGACCAGGAAGTTATGTCCCTTGAAGTACGGCATATGCAGCGCCAGGTTACCGAGCGCGCGACGGATGGGCAGCGGCACCATCTTTTTGTACTTGCGCACCGGGACCGTGTCCTCGTAGTAGGCGTAGCCGCCAAAGAGCTCGTCGGCGCCTTCGCCCGAAAGCACGACGGTGACGTCCTTGCGGGCCATCTCGGCCAAGAACCACAGCGGCACGGAAGACAGGTTGGACTGTGGCTCGTCCATGTGATACTGGATGTCCTCGAGCGCACCGAAGAACTCGTCGGCGGTAATCATCTTGCGAACGTTTTCGACGCCGAGCTTATCGGAAAGTTCCTTGGCGTAGTTGGTCTCGTTGAAGTTCTTGTAGTCAAAGCCCACCGAGAAGGTCTTGTCGGGCATGAGGCAAGCGGCGATGTAGCTGGAGTCGACGCCACCGGAGAGGAACGACGCGACCTTGACGTCGGCGATGCGATGGGCCTCGACACTCTCGTGCACGACCTCGTCCAGCTCATCGACATACTCTTCGAACGGCTTCTCGACGGCAGAGTAATCGCAATCCCAGTAGCGCTCGATGTTCATCTTGCCGGTCGGGATATCGACGGTAAAGTAGTGCGCCGGCGGCAGCTTGTAGACACCCTCGAAGAAGGTCTCCTCAGTCGCCGAATACTGCAGCGTCATGTACGGACGCAGAGCCTTTTTGTTGACCGCCTTGTGGAAGTGCGGGTAGTCCAGGAAGCTCTTGATCTCGGAACCAAAGAGCACGCCCGGAGCGCCGTCGCCCGCATCGGCCATGGGATAGTAGTAGAGCGGCTTGATGCCAAAGATGTCGCGGGCGCCAAAAAGCTTGTTCTTCTTTTTGTCCCAGATGACGAAGGCGTACATACCGCGCAGACGATCGAGTACGGCCTCGCCCCACTCCTCGTAGCCGTGCAGGAGGCTCTCGGTGTCGGCGCCGCAGTGGAACTTGTAGCCCTTGGCCTCGAGCTCGGAACGGAGTTCTTGGAAGTTGTAGATCTCGCCGTTGAAGACAATGACGACGCTGCCGTCCTCATTGGCCATGGGCTGAGCGCCGGCCTCGGTCAGGTCGAGGATCGACAGGCGGCGGAAGCCCAGGGCAACGCGGCCGTCGATAAACTGACCGCCCATGTCGGGACCGCGATGGACGATGCGGTCCATCATCTTGGTGAGCACCTCGGATTGGTTATCCGTCCCACCGACAAAACCGACAAAACCGCACATATACTATCCCCTCTGCTGTTGCTGGGCATCAAATCGAATCAGTAGCTTTTGAGTATACCCGAGGGCGTAAAGAGGGGCGGAATGTTCAGGCAATCTCAACTGAATCAGCTCCGCTGTGACACGCGCCGGTTACCTTTAATGGATATGAGGTGAATGGGGCGATTGTTTTGCTATACTCTCTCCGCACGGGCGATTGGCGCAACGGTTAGCGCAGGTGCTTTACACGCACAAGGCTGGGGGTTCGAATCCCTCATCGCCCACCACTTGATTGAAAAGGCTCCCAGCGATGGGGGCCTTTCCTTTTTGGGCCCATCGCAGAGGGATTCGAACCCGCAAGGGTGCGGAGCTGAGGAAACGCGTAAGCGTTTTCCAGCGCAGCACGCGAGGAGCGAAGCGACGAAGCGGGGCGCGGGCGGCGCCAGCCGCACGCGGACACCCCTCATCGCCCACCACTTGATTGAAAAGGCTCCCAGCGATGGGGGCCTTTCCTTTTTGGGCCCAGCGCATGGGATTCGAACCCGCCAGCACGTCTGCCACAAAGGCCGTGGCCAAAAAATGGCAAAAATGAGTACTGCTACTTTGTTTGCAACATATAATAAGATAGTATTTGCCTAAGTTACGCAACATGTGTCCATTATAAGGACTAACAGTTGGATTAAAATCGTGTATTCATCGCCATTTCGTCTTGCTATCTAGCCTTATTAGTCCAAAATTGCTGCTACCAAATCGGTAACAGTACTCATATTTGATGTTTTTTGACCAGCAGGTCTCCCCCGCCTTAGCAAATCTAAGACAAAACGGGGTCCAGACCGCTGAATCGTGCCGCATATGGCACGTCCGCAGTCCGGAACCCGGTCCAAATTGAGTTATTGCGCTGTGTTAGGCCAAAACGTCCGACAAAATCTCGATCAGGCTGTCCACGTCGGCTTCCTCGCAGACAAGCGGCGGCAGGAAACGCAGCGTGTGGGCACCAGTAGCGTTAATCACGGCGCCGGCGGCCAGCGCGCGGGCAACAATATCATGCGCATCGCCCGCAGCGTCATCCAGATCGCAGCCGAGCATTAAGCCGCGACCGCGTACCTCGGTAACGTGCGGAAGCTTGGCCAGCGCCTGCTCCATATAAGCACCCACCTTGGCGGCATGCTCAGCGTAGTCTCCGCGCACAAGCGCGGAGAGCGTCGCGGCGCACGCCGCGACAGCCAAGCAACTACCGCCAAAGGTCGAGCCGTGGTCGCCCGGCTTAAACACGTCGGCGATCTCCTTCTTTGCCACCACGGCACCCATGGGGACGCCGTCGGCGATGCCCTTGGCAAGACTCATGATGTCAGGCTCCACGCCATAGGTCTGGAATGCAAACGGCTTGCCGGAGCGGAAGATGCCACACTGGACCTCGTCGGCGATAAGAACGGCACCCACCTCGTGTGCCAAGTCGCGCGCTGCCGCCATAAACTCCTCGGTCATGGGGTGCACACCGCTCTCGCCCTGAATCGGCTCGAGCATGACGGCGCAAATCTCGCTTCCCAGCTGCTTAAAGATTACACGCAGCTCATCGACATCGTTGGGTGTGCAGGCCACAAAGCCGCCCGGCAGCGGGCGGAAGCTATCCTGCAGCCAATCCTGCATGGTGGCGGCAATGGTCTCGAGCGTACGGCCGTGGAAGCCGCCGCGCATGCACACGATGGTGTTGCCGCCATTACCGGCACGCTTGGCGTACAGGCGCGCGAGCTTCATCGAGCCCTCGTTGGCCTCGGCGCCAGAGTTGGCAAAGAAGGTCTCCCAAACCTGCTCATCCGCAGCCGGGGCACCAAGAGCAGCTGCCGTGGTCTCATCGCCGGCGACAATGGCATCGGCAAGCACGCGCGCACCATCTACGTCGTCGTTAGCAAGCTTGGACAGCAGCGCCGCGACCTGTCCGCGCTGCTCAATGTAGAAGTAATTGGAGACATGCATGAGCTTTTTGGTCTGTGCCTCGAGCGCCGAGAGCACAGCCAGGTTGCCATGACCTAGGCTGCACACGCCGATGCCGGCAAGAAAGTCGAGGTACTCACGGCCATCGTCGCCGGTGAGCTTCATGCCGTGACCCTCGACAAACTCGACCGGAGAGCGGCCAAAGGTATGCATAACGTAATGGGATTCAAGCGATTGCTGAGCTGCAAGTGACATGGGATGCCTTTCGTTGGGCGCCAGACGGCGCGGGGCTATGGGTGCAGGAATGGGGCGGCTGCGGGTCAGCTAGACCGTCTGAAGCTTCTCGACCTCGTCAAGGTTCTCGGTCAGACGCGCAGCAAACGTCGAAAGCGGATGCGGATGCGTATCGAACTCGTAAGCCGTCTCGGTGGAATGGATCACGGTGCCGACGCCGGCATCGGTCAGCAGCTCCAGGAGCAGCGAATGCGGCGTCGTGCCATTGATGATGTGGGCTCGGAACACGCCAGCGGTAAGCGCGTCGACAGCCGCACGCAGCTTGGGAATCATGCCCTTATCGACCTCGCCGCCGTAGAGCATTTCGTTAACCTCGTCGAGCGTTAGGTTGGAGATAAGCGAGTCCTTGTCGCTAAAGTCCTTGTACAGGCCATCGACATCGGTCAAAAAGATCGCCTTATGCGCATGGAGCGCCGCGGCAACGGCACCGGCGGCGGTGTCGGCGTTGATGTTGAAGAAACCGCCGTCCTCCCCCGCCGCGACGGTAGCGATGACGGGGATGTACTCGCTATCGAGTAAGCGCTCGATATAGTCGGTGTTGACGTGCGTCACTTTGCCCACGCGACCGAGCTCGGGGTCGAGCGGCTCGGCGATGAGCGTGCCAGCATCGCTGCCCGACACGCCCACGGACAGGTTGCCGTGGTGGTTGATGGCAGCAACCAGCTCCTGGTTAACCTTGCCGCCCAGCACCTCGCGCACGATATCCATAGTCGCCGGCGTGGTCACGCGCTGGCCGTTCTTAAACTCGACGGGAATATCGTAATGGCTCAGCGCCTCGTTGATAGCCTTGCCGCCGCCGTGCACGATGACGGGGCGCATACCGATGATCTTGAGCAAAACGATGTCGCTCATCACGTCGCGGCGCAGCTGCTCATCAACCATGGCGGCTCCGCCATATTTGATAACAACCGTCTTGCCGGTCAGGTTCTTAATCCACGGCAGCGCTTCGAACAGCAGCTGCGCGGTAACTTCGTTGGATTCGCTCGAGCGACAATCGCGTGCGAACTTCATAGTCTGCCTCGTCTTTCGTATCGTTATCGCGCCGTGCTCCGCTGTCCGCAATCGCGGCAAGATGCGCAGCGTGCCTGGAATCTAGGAACGGTAGTCGCCGTTGATGGAGATGTACTCATGCGTGAGGTCGCAGGTCCACACAGTCGTTGCCGCGTCGCCTGCGCCCAGGTCGGCCGAGATCACGATCTCGGGCGCCTCGAAACGTCGTAGAGCCTCGTCCTCGTCAAAGGGAACAGTCAGACCGTCGCGACAGACAGGCATGCCCATCATGTCGATGGAAACGTCTTCCTGATTAAACTTAACGCCGCACTTGCCAAGCGCCATGGCAACGCGGCCCCAGTTGCAGTCGTGGCCGGCGATGCAGGTCTTGACGAGCGGCGAGTTGGCGACGGCACGGGCGGCGATATCGGCTTCCTCGTCGTTGGCGGCGCCGGTAATGTTAACCGTCACGAGCTTTGAAGCACCCTCGCCATCGGCCGCGATGTTGCGCGCCAGGCTCTCGCACACCTCGTGCACGGCAAAGGCCAACTCGTCAAAGGCGTCAGTGCCCTCGACGATAGCCTCGGCATCTGCAGCAGCGGCGCCGGAGGCAAGCATGATGCAGGTGTCGTTGGTCGAAGTATCGGAGTCGACCGTTACCTTATTGAAGGTCTGCTTGACGGTGGAGAGCAACAGGGCGTGGAGCGCTGCCGGCTCGACGGGGGCATCGGTAGTGATGACCGCGATCATGGTGGCCATGTTGGGCATGATCATGCCCGAGCCCTTGCACATGCCGCCCACCGTATAGGCATTGCCTGCGTGCCCCGCAGCCTCACTGCGATAGCGAACGGCATACTCCTTGGAATGCGTATCGGTCGTCATGATGGCACGGGCGGCATCGGCGCCACCGTGGGCGGAGAGCGCCTCGTAGGCGGCAGGAATGGCGGTCTCAAACGTGTCGATCGGCAGAATCTGGCCAATCACGCCCGTGGAGGCAACCAGAATCTGCTGGGGCTCGCAGCCGATGACCTGCGATGCGATGCCGCACGTCTCGCGCGCGCATGCAAGGCCGGTCTCACCCGTGGCGGCGTTGGCATTGCCAGAGTTGACCGAAACGCCGGCGATGACGCCATAGCCCTTGTCGGCACCGCCCAGGTTGGCACGGCTCACCTGCACGGGCGCCGCGCAAAAGCGATTGGTGGTAAACACGCCAGCACCGGGACAGGGTTTATCGGGCACGACGAGCGCGTAATCCAGACGCTCGGGGTTCTTGCGGAACCCAGCGTGGATGCCCGCAGCTTTAAAACCAGCCGCTGCCGTAACGCCACCCTCGACGGCGCGAATCTTGATATCAAACAGCTCGGTATTCATCGTCTTTATGACTCCTTATGTCAAACAAAAAACGGACATCGGTTGGTGCGCCATGCCAGTCGTGATCATGAGACCAGCTTAAGAGTGGCGCCCCACTCGATGCCCGACTACCAAATCGTTAACAATCGAATGTGCTACACCGGGCACGCCACTGTGGGCAAGCCTCGTCGCTCATCAAAGCCAAAGACGATATTGGCGCACTGGACTGCTTGGCCCGCAGCGCCCTTGCACAGATTGTCGATGGCGCCCGTCGCCACCAGCACGCCCGCGCGCTTGTTGAGCGCGAGGCCAATCTGGGCGGCGTTGGTGCCGACGACCGAAGCCGTCTTAGGCTGCTGGCCGGCATCGAGTACGCGCACGAAGGCGCGACCAGCGTAGAACTGCTTGTAATAGTCGACAACGTCCTCAAGGGTCAAGGTATCGATAGCCTGCGGCGTGAGCGGCAGCGTCACCGTGGAGAGCAGGCCGCGCTTGAGCGGTGCCAGATGCGGGGTAAAGACGACGCGATCGGTCAGGCCAAGGATTTGCTCAATCTCGGGCGTGTGGCGATGCTTGCCCACGCCGTAGGCCTCCAAGTTCTCGTCGGCGCTGCAAAAATGCGTACGAGCGTTGCAGGACTTGCCGGCACCCGTCACACCGCTGATGGCATCAACGATCACGGGGCCGCTCTGGGCAACCCAGCCAGCGCGCACGGCGGGCGCGGCGGCAAGGCTCGTTGCGGTGGGATAGCAACCGGCGCAGGCGACCAGCACGGGTTTGCCGTCGGCATGGTCGGATGCGGCGGTCTCCAAGTCCCGGCAGAATAGCTCGGGCAGGCCAAAGGCACGGGTCTTGAGCAGCTCGGGGCTCGTATGCTCGGCGGCATACCATGCCTCAAAGGTGGCCGGATCGCTCAGGCGATAGTCGGCCGAGAGGTCAATGCAGGAGACTCCCGCGGCAAGCAGGGCGGGCACCTGTGCCATGGCAGCCGTGTGCGGCACGGCCAAAAAGACCGCGTCGCAGTTCTTGAGCTCGGGGGCGTCATGCGTCGTGAAGACAAGATCGCTTACGCCGGTGAAGCTCGGGTACACCGCAGACAACGGCTGGCCGGCATCGGCGTTGGACGTAATGGCAACAAGTTCAAACTCGGGATGGCCGAGCACGAGGCGAATGAGCTCGGCTCCGGCATATCCAGCCGCGCCGACGATTCCAACCTTCAATGACATATCAGACTCCTTGTCTGCGATTTATGCACCGATGCGCATTTCGCAGTGGTCGTTATGAAGTGGGTTGAAACTTTAGCACCAAAAGATGCATGAACACGTAAATGGCTTGCATATTCATGCATTGAAACATTCCCGACACATTCGCTTGAAGGAATTGACAAATGGAGCGGGCCCCGTATTGACCGGCTCTCCTAACGGCGCCGGGCAATACGGGGCCCGCCCATGCGAAAACCAAGTTGTTAGGATGAGCCAGCTGGCTAGAGCTCGACCGGCACCCATTCGTCGTGATTGCAGATAAAAGCCTCGGGATCCTCGACGCTAAAGAAGACGAGCGTGGGGTCGTTAGGCCCCTCATAGTGCTCGCCCAGGCGCTCTAGATGCTTCCACCCGGCTTCGCGCATTTCGCTCGAAGCCCGGTCATCCAAGCCGGCACGCCCGCGCAAGATGAGCCAGCCATGGCCCGGCCACCAACTCGTGGCCTCAAAGCGCTGGTTTTGCAGCAGCTCTTGCCACACATCTTTGGTGCGCGCTGTTACAAACCACAGCTTGCCGTCCTGGATCTGCGCAAACGAAAACGGACGCACATGCGGCTGTCCGTCAACGCTCGTCGCCAAATACCATGCCGGCACCGACGTCAGATACTCCAACACCGTATTCAATCCGTCCATGTGTCCTCCTGTACCAGCTAGTTTGTGAGCCTGGTTTGTGCGAGCTAGAGCTCCAGGCGCTCTTCGCTGCCGTCGATATCGCAGAACCGCGCGGCAATGTTGCGGACCGAAAAGAAAGCAAGGCGGCCGTCGTTGGCGTTATCGTGTTCCTCGCCAATGCCCACCATGTGCTTAAAGCCTGCTTGACGCACCTTGTCGCTCGCAACTGCGTCGTCCTCAAGTGCGGCCTCGCCGGTCAACACGATCCAACATTCCCCCGGCTTCCAGCCCGATACCTCAAACTTGGGATTCGCACTCAGCTCCGCCCACACATCCTTGTCGCGCGACGTGCAAAACCACAACTTACCGTCATCGACCATGGCAAACGAAAACGGCCTCACGCGAGGCTGATGCCCGTCGGTCACATCGGTCGTGGCCAGATACCACGCCGGAATGCGTCTGAGATACGAACAGGCGCGCTCAAGCTGAGCCGTGCGGTCGTTGTCGGTCATAGGGACCCCTTTCTTGCGCTCGAATCGCGCCTAAACAAGTTGAAGGTTGATGACGATGACACACGCGAGCAGCAGCGCCATCGCCAGCGCTGCCAGCGCGTCCTCACGACCAAACGTAAGCGCATGCAGACGCGTGCGCCCCTGCTCGCCGTGATAACAGCGCGCATCCATGGCAGCAGACAGCGTCTCGGCATGGCGGAACACGCCCGTGAACAGTGGAATCGCCACACTGCCGAGCATACGCACGCCGCCGAGCGGGCCTCCCGTCACGCGCGCACCGCGGCTTGCTTGCGCGTCCGCCGTCTGCTTCATCTCGGTGGCAAACTGCGGCATAAAGCGCAGCGCGATACCCATAATCATGCCGAGCTCATGCGCAGGGAGCCCCACGCGCGCAAACGGTGCGAGCAGACGCTCAAAGCCCGCGGTGAGGTCGAGCGTGGGCGTGGTGAGCGTAATGGCGCTCATGCCGGCCATCATCAGAGTCAGGCGGCACGCCATAAAGACGGCAGAACGCAGCGAGCCCTCGCTTATCTGCAGAAAGCCGAGCTGCCACAGGATGCGCCCACTCTGATCGGTAAACAAGTTGAGCACCGCGACCACGACGACGATCGCCAGCAGCGGCGCCATCGACGACAGAACGCGACGAACCGGCACCCGAGACACGGCATAGGTCAGCACAACGAAAATTGCGACCGGGGCCAGCCCGCGGAAGCCACTGACCGTGAGCGTCGTGATCAGAAACACAAAGCCCAAGAGCAACTTGGTTCGCGGGTCCAGGCGGTGGATTGCACTATCGCCGGGATAGTAACTGCCAAACGAAAACGCCTCCATCAGCAGCCCTCCTCTCGCGCGACCGTCTTGGATTTAGCAATGTCCGAGACGTTAGAAGAACCGTCTGGGCGACCGATCAGCAAATCTGCCAACTCGTCGGCCAACGACTCAACCGTATAGAGCCCGCCGCGACGCAGCGGCACGCCCGCCTCCGTAAGCGCCAGCGCCATACGCTGGGCGGCGGGAACGCCCAAGCCGATCGACTTGAGCTCATCGGCATGCGCAAACACCTGAGCGGGCGTGCCCTCGGCAAACACCGCGCCCTCGTTCATCACGACAATACGGTCGCAGCAATTGGCCAGGTCATCCATGCTGTGCGAAACCATGACAACGGTCAGGCCATCGCGGTGAAGTCGGTCGATGAGCCCTAGGAAATCCCTGCGCGCAGCCGGATCGAGCCCCGCCATGGGTTCATCGAGCACCAGGACTTCGGGCTCCATGGCGAGTACGCCGGCGAATGCCACACGCCGTTGCTGACCGCCCGAAAGCTCAAAGGGACTCTTGTCGCCGACCGTGGAAAGGTCGAGGCCCACGCGCGAGAGCGATGTCTCAACGCGGCGGGCAACCTCGGCCTGCGACAAGCCAAGGTTGTGCGGACCAAACGCCACGTCCTGCGCCACGGTTTCGGCAAACAGCTGACGCTCGGGATACTGAAACACCACGCCGACCTTGGCCTTAACCGCGGCGGCGTCTTTCTTGTTTGACAGATCGAGCCCCAGCGCGCGAACGGATCCCTCCTGAGGGCGAATCAAACCGTTGAGATGCTGGACCAGCGTCGACTTACCCGAACCGGTATGACCTGCCAAGCCCAGGAACTCGCCGCGACGCACCGTCAGCGATACATCGCGCAGCGCCCACGGGCTGCTGGGGTCGTTTCCCCAGAGGGCCTGTTTGTTCGATGCACCCTCGGCAGCTGAGCGCTTGTGCCAACGGCGACGCTCGCGGGCGCTCAGCGAATAGCCATACGAAAGGTGCGAAATCTCGATGACGGGCTCCAGCGCGTCTGCGCCATCGATTGCAGAGGAAACGTTGTCGGGAATACGGGGATCGGATGCGAAAGGCCGCCCGGCGATGCCTGTCCTACTCCGCTCGGTATAAGCCTGCGCTATATCGGCGACCATATCCGCCTCGCGCACCTGCGCGCAAATGGGCACGCCCTTCGCGCGAAGCGCCCTGCCAAGACAACACGATGCCGGCATATCCAGATTCAGCCGCGCGAGTTCGTCCGCCCGCGTCAAGATCTCCTCGGGCGTGCCCAACATGGCAACGCGCCCCGCCCGAAACACCGCGACTCGATCGGCCTCAGCGGCCTCTTCCATAAAGTGCGTAATCATCACGATAGTCATGCCGCGAGCGTGCAACGCGCGGCAAGCCTTCATAAGACCCTTGCGTCCGCGCGGGTCGAGCATCGAGGAGGCCTCATCCAAAATGAGAACGCGCGGCTCCATGGCGAGCACGCCGGCAAGCGCCACGCGCTGCTTTTGTCCGCCCGAGAGCGCATGGGTCTCGTGGCGCTCAAAGCCCACCAGGCCCACGCCCTTCAGCGCCTCGCGTACGCGCTGCGCAATTTGCGCCGATGGCACGCCAAGGTTTTCGGGACCGAACGCAACGTCATCTTCGACAAGCGTTGCCACCAGCTGATCATCGGGATTCTGGAACACCATGCCCGCGGTCGAACGAATGTCGTAGACCAACTCGGGATCGGACGCATCAATGCCGTTGACGCGCACCGTGCCCGCATCGGGCTGCAGCAGCGCATTCAGATGCTTGGCAAACGTCGACTTGCCCGACCCATTGCCACCGAGGATGCAGAAAAACTCCCCGTCCTTAATGCTCAGATCGATGCCGTCAAGCGCCTGGGCGGCACCGTCATAGCTAAAGGAAACGCCCCGACACTCAATCATGCGCGGCCTTTGACCTGGTCCTTCTTGGGCGTGATGAGATTAGAGACCGCCTTGTACACCGCCAGCGTGAGTACCGAGTTAAGCACAGTCTTGATGAGGTTAAACGGCAAAACAGCGGGAAGCATGAGCGGCAGAATCACATCGGCCGAGCCATACCAGAACCATACGCCAATAGTAAGGTTTGCGATCATAGACAGCGCTGTAGCGGCAATGACGCCGAGCACCAGGCCAATCACGGCACCCTTGTAGGTGTGCATCTTCTGATAGACGATAGCCGCAGGCAGAATATAGCCCAGCGTGGCAACCAAGTTCATAAGCGCACCGACCCAATCGCCCGTGGTAAGCGCATGGATAACGATCGCCATAGCGGCAACAGCTGTGCCGGCACCAGGGCCATACGCAAATCCACACACCATCGCCGGCACCAGCGACGGGTCATAGGTCAAAAACGGCGCCGAAGGAAGGATGGGCAGCTGCACGTACATAAACAGGGCGCCCAAGGCACACATCAGCGCCATGGTAACGAGCTGTTTGGTGCTCCACCTATTCGTGTTCTCAAAATGGATATGCTGCGACTGTTCAGACATAAGATCACCTGCCTCTTTCATCCGGACTCTAACCGTTGGTACTGGGATCTCACCAGTTCAGCCGGCATGCGAACCAACGCACACACGGGTCGCGGACTCATCGGCTCGGTCGCAGGCATCTCACCTGCGCCACGGCGTCCCTTTGACACCGCCCGATTTACCGCCAGTGGGGAATTCCACCCCGCCCTGAAACAGCAATTGCAAGTGTAGCACGAGCAGGTTTTCGCGCAAGTATGCCGAGGGTAATTTATGGTGGGGATCAGCTGCCGCAACAACCACGTTCCCCACCCATCCCAAAGTAACGCGCTTTTCGCGGCAAAGCCGCGAAACAGCGAAAGGGACACGTATCCCCATCAACCACATTCTCCGCCCACGCCGACCTCAAGGCCGTAAACGCAGGGGATCCGGGGGCGTGACGGGGTTTCTCTCCGGAACATTCCGCACTGATATTTTCTGTATTGAAGACGTCGATGATGCACCCGTATACCATTGACGTCGACACCATCAGATGCGGACCGCGCGGTGACCCCACATTCCGCTGGCGCCCACAGGGCTGCCCTCGTTTCCTGACATGTCCCGCGCGGGCCGCGGCGAGCCGAGACCGCCGCATGACCTAATAGGAGCATGGAGCGATACCGCGGACCCGAACAACCGCATTCTATCGCGCCCCGTCAGTGTGCCGTCTGCCCGGTCCAGGCGAGCACGGAAAGAACGGAGCGAGACATGAGAACCGAATCGACACCCGGCGCCCGCGGGCCGGTCTTCTGCGGGGTCGACACCCACGCCGACTCGCACTGGCTGTGCGTCCTCGACTGGAGGGGCCGCAAGGTCCTGTCCCGCCGGTTCCCCGCCGACGCGGCGGGATACGAGGCGCTCGCCGGGGCGATCGCGGCGGCCGGGGAGCCGGCCTGCGTCGCGATGGAGGGGACGTCGTCCTACGGGGCGGGCCTCACCAGGCACCTCGCGTCGCTGGGGATGCCCGTGCGCGAGGCGCTCTCCCCGGCGGGGATGCACTCGGAGCGCTGGCGGACCTGTGGGCGGCGGCGCGCGACGCGGCGCTCGACATGGAGCGCGCGATCGAGGCGTCCCTGGAGGAGAACTGCCCCGCGCTGCTGGCGATGTACGGGTGCGGGCCCGTGAGCGCGGCCAAGCTCGCGGTCGCGGCCGGGGACAACCCGGGCAGGCTGCGCTCCGAGGCGTCGTTCGCGGCGATATGCGGCGCCTGCCCCATCCCCGCCTCGAGCGGCAAGACCGTGAGGCACAGGCTCAACAGGGGCGGCGACCGGCAGGCGAACAGCGCGCTGCACGAGATCGCGAGGCAGAGGGTCATGCGCGACCCCGAGACCGCCGAGTACGCCGAGAGGGCGAGGGCGCGGGGAAAGAGCGACAGGGAGGTCATGAGGTGCCTCAAGCGCTACGTGGCCAGGGAGGCGTACCGGGCGCTGATGCGCCCGCACGAGATCAGGAGGCCCGAGGACGCCTCGGAACTCGTGGCGGCCAGGCGCGCGGCGAAGGTCAGCCAGGTGAGGGCGGCGTCCATACTGGGCACCAGCGAGAAGTACATCTCGATGCTGGAGAGGGGCCAAAGGGAGCTCAAGCCCATAAGGAGGGCCTACGAGGCATGGGTCGAGGCCGGACTTCCGCTCGATTGGGACAGGCAGGCCTTCGAGGCCGAGCGCAAAATGGATTCTAAAAAACACCTTGCCAAATAGGAGCGTCAGGACGCAAAGAGGCTCCGCAGCGCGAAGCGCGATGCGGAGCCTCTTTGCATGTCCGAGGACGTTCCGGAGAGAAACCCCCGTCACACCCCCGGATTCCCGGTGGGAGTTCTAGACCTTGTCGGCCTTAGTACATACCGCCGCCCTGCTGACCAGCGGTAGCAGCAGCGATAGCGTCCTCAAGCTGAGTGTTCTTGGGCACATCGGAGACGGTGGCCTCGGTGATGAGGATCAGGCTGGCGACAGAAGCAGCGTTCTGCAGGGTGACGCGGCTGACCTTGACGGGGTCGAGGACGCCCATCTCGATCATGTCGCCCCACTCGCCGTTGGCAGAGTTGAGACCCTGGCCGGCAGGCAGCTCGGCAACCTTGTCGACCACGACAGCGCCCTCAAAACCAGCGTTCTTGGCGATGGTAGCGACCGGAGCGGTCAGAGCCTTCTTGACGATGTCGACACCGATCTTCTCCTCGGGGTCGTCGAGCTCAACGGCGTCGAGCGCAGGAGCAGCGTCCATGAAGGCGACGCCGCCACCGGCGACAATGCCCTCCTCGACAGCAGCGCGGGTTGCCTGCAGGGCGTCCTCGACGCGGTGCTTGATCTCCTTGAGCTCGGACTCGGTAGCAGCGCCGACCTTGATGACGGCAACGCCACCGGAGAGCTTGGCCAGGCGCTCCTGGAGCTTCTCGCGGTCGAAGTCAGAGGTGGTGTTCTCCATCTCACCCTTGATCTGAGCGATACGAGCGTCGATGGCCTCCTTGGAGCCAGCGCCACCGACGACGACGGTGTTGTCCTTGGAGATGGTGACGGACTTAGCGGTACCGAGCATATCAGCGGTGATGTCAGCAACCTTCACGCCCAGCTCGTCCAGGGCAGCCTGGCCACCGGTGAGGACGGCGATGTCCTCGAGGATGCGCTTGCGGCGATCGCCGTAGCCCGGGGCCTTGACGGCGCAGACGTTGAGGGCGCCACGGATCTTGTTGAGGACCAGGGTCGGCAGAGCCTCGCCGTCGATGTCCTCAGCGATGATGAGCAGGCCGCGGCCAGCGCGCTGGACAGCCTCGAGAACGGGCATAATGTCCTGAACGCTGGAGATCTTCTGGTCGGTGATGAGGATGTACGGATCCTTCATCACGGCCTCCATGCGGTCGTTGTCCGTGACGAAGTAAGCGGAGACATAGCCCTTGTCGAACTGCATGCCCTCGACGGTGTCGATGGTGATATCGAACGTCTGGGAATCCTCGACGGTGATGACGCCGTCCTTGCCCACGACCTCCATAGCCTCGGCGATCTTCTCGCCGACCTCGGGGTCACCGGCGGAGATGGTACCGACGGAAGCGATCTGCTCCTTGGTCTCGACAGGCTTGGCCTGCTTCTTCATCTCGGCGACGGCGGCGTTGACGGCCTTGTCGATGCCGCGACGGATGGCCAGCGGGTTAGCGCCAGCGGCGACGTTGCGCAGACCGTCGTTGACGATGGCCTGAGCGAGCAGGGTTGCGGTGGTGGTGCCGTCACCCACGGTGTCGTTGGTCTTGGTAGCGACCTCCTTCACCAGCTGAGCACCCATGTTCTCGATGTTATCCTCGAGCTCAATCTCCTTGGCGACGGAAACGCCGTCGTTGGTGATGGTCGGGGCACCGAACGTGCGCTGCAGCGCAACGTAGCGACCCTTGGGGCCCATGGTGACGGTAACGGCGTCGGCCAGAGTGTTGACGCCCTTGGCAAGCTTAGCGCGGGCATCGGTGTTGAACGTAATGTTCTTTGCCATGGTAGGTAATCCTCCAAAAGAAATGTGACTCGCGTCGCCGCTTCCGAGTCCTATGCGGCGGGCGCGTTCAAAGACGAATCAGAGATTCTGACGAGACTAGGCCTCGACGACAGCGTAGATGTCGTCGGCGCGCATCAGCAGATACTTCTCGCCGTCGACCTTGACCTCGTTGCCACCGAACTTACCGTAGATGACAACGTCACCGACCTTGACGTCCATGGGGATGCGCTCACCCTTGTCGTTGACCTTGCCGGCGCCCACGGCAACGATGGTGCCGCGCTGCGGCTTCTCCTGGGCGTTGCTGGCGATATACAGACCAGAAGCGGTCTTCTGCTCGGCCTCGTCGGGCTTGACCAGAACACGATCTGCAAGCGGCTTCAAAGACGACATGCTTGTCTCCTCCTTTTTGGGCCGCGTGGTTATGCCACGCGAATTAACCCTTTTTGTTTGCGTACGCGTTGAATGGTACCCACGAATGGCGGGTTATACAACACGGAGTCAAAAAATCTTATTTTTTGGCACTTAGATTTTCTGAATGCCGGGGGATAACTTAGCGGTGGCTCCCGTGTGGCTCCGGAGGGCATGAAGTTTGCTGCTCTACAGTCCTGCGCAAGACGGAAAGCACATTAAGTGTTTTCCTTTGCGTGCGGAACTCGCGACAAACTTCATGCCCTCCGGTCCGCCCCGGGAGCTAGGTTAACTAATTCGAGCCCGGTATTCAGAAAAGTCAGTGCAGCAAAATGGCGATGCAGATGGTGCGAATAAGAAAGGGGCACGTTGCTGAAACGTGCCCCTTATGAGTGGGGTATGAGGTTAGCGCTCGTAAATCAAGTTACCTGCCAGGTAGGTGGCCTGATCCTTGGTGGCTTGCAGTTCTTGGGGGTCAACGGTGAGCGGGTTTTGGTCCAGGACTACCAGGTCGGCATACTTGCCGGGCTCCAAGCTGCCGAGGTTTTGCTCGTCGCCCGCTGCGTACGCGCTGCCCAGGGTGTAGTTGCGCAGGGCTGTTGCTGCATCGATGCGCTCGCTCGGTAACCAGCCGCCCTCGGGCCAGTGGCTTTTGGGGTCCTGGCGCGTGATAGCCGTGTAGAGCACGTTCATGCTGGTAACAGCTGTGATAGGGCTGTCGGTACCGAAGGCTTGGCGAATGCCGCGCTGCTTATAGGTCGCAAACGGCCACATGATGCGGCTGCGCTCCAGGCCCAGATCGCGCTCCGGACCACCCGGGTCGAGCGTGATATGGCAGGGCTGACTCGAAGCAACCACGTTGAGCTTGCGCAGGCGATCGATGTCCTCGGGCAGGAGGTTCTCCAGATGCTCGAGTGTGTTATGACCGTGCTGGGGCAGGCCGTACAGTTCGGCGGCCTCCTCAAAGATATCGAGTGCAGCATGGATGGCGCCGTCGCCGATGACGTGGATGCGCACGGTATGGCCGCGCTCAGCGGCCGCCAGAACCAGCTTGCGCATGCGCTCGGCGGGAACCGTCAGACGGCCCTGGTCGCCCGGGAAGCGCTGGTTGGTATAGGGCTCGATGAGATATGCCGTGTGTTCGCTCGACACACCGTCGAAGAACTGCTTAAAACCAGGCGCCGAGAGCAGCGCGTTGTTCGCGTAACGTGCCTGCAGCTCTTCCAGGCGCGACTGGTCATCCAGCAGCGTGGGGAACAGATGGGCTCGGATGCCCAACTTGCCGGCTGCCTGCAGCTTGTCATAGACGTCGTCGCGGATAAAATCGCAGCCCGGCATGGGCATGAGCGACATATCGCATATCGAGGTGATGCCCTGCTCGGCCATCCGCCTCATTTGATCGGCGTAAGCGCTTGCGATGCGATCCTCGCCCAGCCACTCAAGGCAGCGCGGTAGCAGCTGCATGGCAGCCGCCTCGTGAGCAATACCCGTGAGCTCGCCGTTTGCGTCCTTGTCGTAGCTACCGCCCGCTGGTGGCTCGCTGTCGCGCGTGACGCCGAGTGCATCGAGTGCGCGGCTGTTGAGCCACAGCGTGTGCCCGTCGCCCGAATACATAACGCAGGGACGATCGGGGAATGCCGCATCGAGCGACGCCTTGGTAGGATGCTCGGGCGGGTTCCAACGGTAGTCGCGCCAGCCCTGCGTCACAACCCAAGCGTCGTCGGGCAGGCCCTGGGAAAACTCGAGCGCATGTTGCACCAGCGCCGCCTCGGACGTGCCCATATCCATGAGCATGTACGGCGAGGAACCGACCGAGGTATGAAAGAAGTGCAGATGAGCGTCATGGAAACCGGGGCAGACAAACTGCTCGCCGTAATCGATAACCGGCGTGGCGGCAGGAGCGGCGGCGATCACGTCATCGGGCGCACCGACTGCGACGATACGGTCGCCTGCGATGGCAATCGCCAGCTCGCGGGCGGTATCGATGCCGTCTTGCGCGGTAAAGACGTTCTTGGAGCGGATAATCCGATCGATATGTTGCATGGGCATCCCCATCTCTGGCAGGAAATTCAACACCCCCGAGTGTACTCCCCCGCCCTTGTAACAAAACCCCAAGCGGCAAACGGCAACTTTACCAGCCCTAGCGGCAGGTGGCATACTGGAGAGAGCCTGTACGATTTTGCGATCAACCCAGCAAGGAGCAAATCGACCATGACGAAGACCAAGGCACAGCAGATTATGGCGGCGACCGAGGCTCGCGCAGCTGACGACGTCACCGCGGCCATCAAAGATATCGCTACCGAATTTGAACCCTATATCATCAAGCAGCGCCGGCACTTCCATAAGCACCCGGAGCTGAGCCTTGCCGAGGAGCGCACGACCTCCGACATCGCCAACCAGCTCGACGCCATGAATATCCCCTATGAGCGCCCCCTTAAGACGGGCCTGGTGGCGACCCTCCGCGGCACCGCGCCCGACGCCTACCGCGAGGACGGCACGCCACGCCGCCGCATCCTGCTGCGCGCCGACATCGACGCCCTGCCCGTCACCGAGCAGACCGGCGAGGAGTTCGCCAGCGTCAACGAGGGCTGCATGCACGCCTGCGGCCACGACTGCCATATCGCCATGATGCTCGGAACGCTGCAAATCCTGCGCCATATGACCGACGACATCCACGGCGAAGTCCGCATCGTATTCCAGCCCAGCGAGGAAAACGGCCAGGGCGCTAAGCTCATGATCGGCACGGGTGTGCTCGACGGCGTCGATGGCGCCTACGCCGCGCACATCTGGAGTGAGGTCGACGCCGGCACCGTGAGCTGCGAGCCCGGTCCGCGCATGGCCAATACCGACTGGTTCCGCATCGACGTCCGCGGCACCTCGTGCCATGGCGCCATGCCCCAGCGCGGTCACGACGCCGTCATGGTTGCCGCCGAAATTGTCAACGCCCTGCAGACCATCGTCTCGCGCGAAATCAGCCCCTACGAGCCGGCCGTCATCACCGTCGGCGAGCTGCACGGCGGCACCGCGCGCAACGTTATCGCCGGCACGGCCTACCTCGCCGGCACAGTGCGCACCTACGGCGATTCGACCCACGAGGAAATGCCGGAGCTCATGCGCCGCATCGTGGAGCATACCGCGGCAGCTCTGGGCGCCGAGGCAGAGCTCACCGACTACACCATCGCCAACTACAAGGTCGAAAACGACGCCGCCTCGAGCGAGCGCTGCCGTCAGGCTGTAATCAAGTGCCTGGGCCCCACCGGCCAAGGCCATTATCGCGGCACGCTTTCGGGCGAGGATTTTTCGGAGTACCTGCGTCGCGTACCGGGCGTGCTCGCCTTTGTAGGTACGCGCAACCCCAAGATTGGCGCCACGTACGCCCAACATTCCTGCTTCTACAAGATCGACGAGACCGTGCTGGCAAAGGGCTCCATGGTGGCCGCCCAGTATGCTATCGACTTTTTGGCCGAGCCCACGCAAGAGGAGCTCGACGGCCCCGCGATTACCGCGGTCGCCGAAACCAACCCCGATCTGGCCGCCAAGTTGCGCTCTGCCAAGGCGACGACCGCCGAGGCTCGCGACGCCATCCATGATGCCCGAACGGCTCGCCATGCCGCGATCAAGGGCATCCACGACGCACGCGCTGCTGCACGCCGTGAGGAGAAGCACGACGAGTAATCGATTCGCTGGCATCTCGCAGTCATAGCCACATCGCGATGTCAAAGCGGGGGCGGACGTTTCGACACGTCCGCCCCCGCTCATTCTTCAAGCGCTATTTCTACTATTTCTACCCCGTCCCCAAATGGCAGACGGCATGACTACTCGTCCTGAGGTTCCTCGTCGGAGCTTGGCTCGGACGCCGACTCAGGTGCAGGTGCCGGCTCAGGCTCAGGCTCAGGCGCAGGCTCAAGCTCAGATGCCGTCTCAGACTCGGGCGCCGGTTCAGGCTCGGGCGCCGGCTCAGGCTCGGTCGCGGGAGCGGGTGCAGGTGCCGGCTCAGGCTTGGGCTCGGGCTCAGGCGCGACATCCGGAGCGCTGTAACCCGAAGGAGCGGACTTCTTCTCGAAGGGCAACACAAAAGTCAGGACGTCGTCCTTATCCTCATCGGCCCACTCGCTTGCATAGCGTGCGGCCCAATAGCCAACGGCACGGTGCTTGAGCATCTTGCCAAAGACCGTAAGAAATACGGTGACGAAAGCGACCAGCACCAAGAACAGCGCGAGCGTGACGCCACCGCCGGTAACAATTGCCTCAATACCCGTAGGACGATAGTAGTAGCTATACATACCGACAGAGGCAATGGCGCCAAAGACGACCGTCAAGATCCATGTGACAACGTTGGCGACCAGGCCCGTCAAAAACTCGGGAAGGAACGAAGCACAGAACAGCTTGGTCTTGTTGTGCTTAAACGCCGCCCAGACCTTATCGAGCGAAAACGCGCTCTCGACACGCCCGGTCACCGCAAAGTGCATCACGGCGATGTCGGCGAACATCTTAAAGAAGACACCCAGAATCGCCGAGGCAATTAGCGCCAGGACAAGCAGGCCGAGCGAACCGAACAGCGCAGCCTCGAGTGCATAGGAGCCGTAATAAGAATACGAGCCCGCGGCGCCAATTACCACGCCCTCCACCAGCGAAAGCACTACACCGATAACGGGAATGGCAGCGATAACCTCGAGCACGACCGAAATAACGCTCGAAAAGACTCCGAGACCAAACGACGTGGAACGCATGAGTGGACGGTCCATGCCGTCATCGACCTTGAGCGAAAGATCACGGCCCCACTCGATACCAAAGCCGGAACCACACACACTCGCAATGCAAGCTGCCAAAAAGCCGATGGCAGCCGCAATGCCGCCAATAACGGGAATAAACAACACGAGCACCGACACAACGCAAATCAGCGCCGGCAAAAACGCGATTTGGCATACACGCTGAAGCACGCCCGGAGTCTTGGTCATATCTTGGAACGCCTGAGCCACACAGCCCTTTGGCGCATTCGCCACGGGCGGTTGCGGAACAAACTGCTGGGGCTGAGGCTGTCCCTGGGGAGCGGGGCCAGAGGCACCGGCATTAGGAGCACCACACACGCCGCAGAACTTGTCGTTATCGCCCATGGGGGCGCCACACTGCGAGCAGAACATAGAATCATCCCTTCGTATCTTGAACGAATCACTTGGATCGCAAACGATGTCTTTAGCATCATTATTGCCCAATGTGGGGTCAAATACTCAAAGATGACCGATTTGCAAGGTACGCGGCGCCAGCAGGCGGTTCGTTGAATATGTCTGTGCTAGTTCGTTCCGCGGAAGCCCTTGCCGACGATCTCGGAGCTGTCGACGATCGTGATAAAGGCACCCGGATCGACTTCGCGCGCATAGCGGCGTAGTTGCACGGCCTCGCGACGGCTCAGCACGCTCATGATCACCGTCACGCACTTGCCCGAGAAGGCACCGTAGCCGCGACTGATGGTCGCTGTGCGGTTGAGATGCTTGACGATAAACTCCTCGACTTTGCGCGGCTCGGAGCAAATGACCGTGCAGACTTTGCGCAGGTGAATGCTCTCAATGGCTTTGTCGACCACAAGCGTCTTGGCAAACAGGCCGAGCACGCAGTACAGACCGACACGCGGGCCATACAAAAAGGCCGCGATGGCCACGATGCCGATATCAACCAACAGCAGCGCGCGGCCAATCTCGAGCGTCGTGCGGCGCTTGAGGATCATGGCAAGAATGTCCGTGCCGCCCGTCGAGGCGCCAATATCAAAGACAATAGCGCTGCCGAGCGCCGGCAAGATGACGGCAAAGCACAGGTCGAGCCACATATCACCCGTCAGAGAGACATCGGTCGGAATAAAAAGCTCAAACAGCGAAACATAGGCCGAAAGCGCAAACGAGGCGAAGACGCTCCACAGGATTGCCTTGCGCTCCAAAAAGATAAAGCCCAAGACGACGAGAACCGCGTTGATAATCCACATAAAAACGCCGACGGGCAGGGTCGGGAACAGCGTGGACAGAATGACCGACACGCCCGAGGTGCCGCCAAAAGCAAAGTGATTAGGGGTTTTAAACGCAACGATGGCGAAGGCCGTAAGAATCAGGCCCAGATTGAGCTCGGCAAAAAAGCGCGGGAAGCCCGGCTCCTGGCTGCGCTTTTGACCGACACGCTCGCCGCGCTCGATATCGGTGCGATCAACCACGCGCTCCATCGGCACCACGGGAGGACGATGCACCTCCTCGGCAGCACGCGATGCCGCCTCTGCCGCGGCGGCCTCAATCGCCCATGCCTTGCTTTCTGTTTCGTGCTCGTCGGCCATTACGGCAACCCCTCGTTAACAATTTGGAAACAATGCGCCCATTAGGGTAACGCGGAACGCGACGATTGCAACCCCTAGTTAGACGAGCGGTATGCCCACATCGGGGGGCATACAAATAACGGCCGGCCACGCTTTTGCTTGCGCGGTCGGCCGTTTAACGTTTTCGCAGATAAAGCCTGCCAAAACAAACCTGTCCCTTTTTGGAAGGTTACTCGTGCTGGCTGGTGCGGTGCTCGTACTCCTCGGGGGTGATGACGTCCTCGATGCGCAGGTTGACGCCCGCCACCTCAAGGCCGGTCATCGCGGCAAGGCGCTCGGTGACACGTGCCTTGACATCGTCGAAGATCGCGGGCGCATAGGCGCCGTACTCGATAATGACGGAGATGTTGACGACCACGCGATTATCATCGGTGACCTCAACCGTCACGCCCTTGGTCAGATTCTCGGCACCAAACTGCTCCTGCACAAAGTGCATAAGGTTACCCTTCATGCCCAGGACGTGCGGCACCTCGCGGGTGGCCATGGCGACGATCTTCTCGATCACACCGTTGGAATAGGTCAGCGAGTCCTCGGACTCGTCCGCTTCCTCGTCCGCCTCCTCGTCGTCCTCATCAGCATCGGACTCGGCCTCGACGAGCGCCTCGTCCTCGAGCGTCACATCCTCGGCCTCGGCAGCGACGGTCTCGTCTGCCTCGAGCTCGGTATCGGCTACATCGACCTTCGTATTAAAAGCCATGGTTCCTCCTTATGCCTGCCGCAGATGCGACAGTCGAATACATATTAGCGGCCGCTAAACAGACGGCCGAAGAAGTTGACGATCCCGTTCTCGCCGTCGCGAATTTGGCCGATCACGGCGCCGATCAGCACGAAGAATGCAATGACGAGCGTGTCCCACAGGCCGAGCGTGAGCACCAACACGGCGAGGACAAAGCCGGCGACGGCACCGAGCGTGGTGTTGGGATGACGCACAGCATAGCTCCAGATGGCAGCGCCCGTACCCTTGATGAGACCCATAGCCTCGTCAAAATCCGCGGCTGCCGCGTCTTGCAACTCGGTTGCCTCTGCTTTGGAATCAACAGGTTCGCTCGCCGGTGTGGCGCTCTGGTCAATCGTCAGGCGCGGCGTACGAGCGGTCTTATCTTGATTGGTATCACTCACCGGAAACCTCCACGGTCTGGACGGTAGTCTTGGACGGCAAAAAACGGACGCGCGCAGTCGTACCCGGCGTGCCGAGCATGGTGTCGCAAGCTTCCTCGATGCGCTGCTGCATCGCGGTAGCCAGAGATGCCACGTCCTTATCGTCAAGCGCGATAGCCTCGACCTTAAAACGGACGTGCGAATCGTCGGAACCTTGAACACGGGCCTCGACATGCTCGATCATCACGCGATCGTCGCGCTCGGCAGCAGCCCTGGCGCACGAAGAAAGCGCCGCGAGCGTGACCTCGATATTGCGCTCCCCCGCCGGATGCACGCAGGACGGCTCACGACGAGCAAACATCAGGCGGAAGAAGCTTACCAGCACGCCAATCGCCACAACTCCGCCACATGCCGTCACGACAATGCGCGGCATGGGGTCGCGCATCAGCAGCATAAAGCGATACGTATACGGCCCCCAAAACTGGCAGACAAGCGTACCCAGCGCCACGATGGCGGCGGCAAGATACACAATCGCTAGGGCTCGTTTGAGTACGCGCACGTGGCGCTCCCTTCAAATCTCGGCTCTCGAAATGCAAAACGGTTCGCATCATTATAAAAGAGCCGGGTCCGGTGCTCTACGCACGCGGATCCGGCTCATCTATTCCACGAGGCTTGCATGCTCGCTTCATTATGCCCAGATATGCACGGCTTAACCCGTGCGGGCGCTACTCCTCCTCGAGGGCAGCGATGACCTCGTCGGTCATGTCCATGGTGCTGTAAACATCCTGGACGTCGTCGAGCTCCTCAAGACGGTCGATGAGGCGCTGAACCTTCTTGGCGTCGGCGCCGGAGACCTCGGTCGGGGTGGTCGGGACCATGGTGGTCTCGGAGCCCTTGACCTGGACGCCCTGCTCCTCGAGCGCCTTGGAGACAGCCATGACCTCGTTGGCAGTAGTCCAGACGATCCACTCCTCGCCGGCATCCTCGTAGTCCTCGCCACCGGCCTCGGCGATGGCCATCATGAACTCATCCTCGTCACCGGCAGCACCGTTGGCGATCATGGTCTCCTTCTTGGCGTTCTCGTCCAGGATCTCCTTGGCGACGACGATCTGGCCCTTACGCTCAAACTGGAAGGCGACGGAGCCGGAGGTGCCCAGGTTGCCACCAGCGTGGGAGAAGGCGGAACGGACGTCGGCAGCGGTGCGGTTGCGGTTGTCGGTCAGGCAGTCGACGTAGACGGCGACACCGGCGGGACCGTAGCCCTCGTACACGATGTTCTCGTAGACGGCAGCGTCGGCACCCGAACCAAAAGCCTTGTCGATAGCGGACTTGATCTTGTCCTTAGGCATGGACTGAGCCTTGGCCTTGGCAACGGCAGCGGCGAGGCTGGCGTTGTTCTCGGGCAGCGGGTCACCGCCGAGACGGGCAGCAACGGTGATGTTGCGGCTGAGCTTGGAGAAGAGGGCGGAACGCTTGGCGTCCTGCGCGCCCTTACGATGCTTGGTTGTGGCCCACTTAGAGTGTCCGGACATACGTGTCTCCTATCGGTTTCGACCTAAAGCCCAGCGCAGATGCTCGGGCAATATAAACAAACGTCGTTATGATATACCTACTGGCCTGCGAGATAAACCCCAAAATGAAGGCGTCGTGATGATGCCCCCTTTGCTGCAAAGAAACCTGACCCCAATGCACCAAGTTAGGACCAGAGGAAGTCGCTGCGGGTGACGGTGGCGCCGACGGCGAAGGGCATGCAGGCGATGACCGGATACAGGTAGCGCATGTAAGTCGAGCCGTTGCACGGGCCAATCAGGCACACGGCGAGCACGCCCAACAGCGGCACCCAGATCGCCAGCGCACGCCATGAATGACGACGCAGCAGGTAGACCACCACGGCAATCATGATCCACACATAGGTGGCCGAGCTCATGGTGAGCGAGATAAAGGGAACACGCTGCACCGCCACACGGTACAGATTGATCAGGTGGTCGCACCAGCGCACCACGTTGCTGTCAACCGGATGGAAGTCGAAGTACTTGAGGTTGTCGGGACGCGCCATGATCTCGGCACTACGCGCCGTGCTGTAGACCCAGGCATCGCGCGCGCTCGGATAAAAATAACCATAGTAGTTATTGATAAGCGCCGAAATATAGCACTCGGGATCCTTCTTAAACATCTGGGCCCATACCGCAAAATAGGCATCGATGTCCTCCTGCGAGGCGTACTCGTTAAAGCAGTTCTTGACGGCATCGGACTTGTCGGGGTTGTAGCGGCGACCCAGATTCTCGTACTTGAGCACGCGGTCGATCACGGCACGCTCTTCGTCGGTCACCAAGCCGTCGCAAGGAGCCTCCACGATGGTGCCGTCCTCCTTAACCGCGGGGTTGACGCCCGAGTTGAGGCCGTCGTGTTTTTGGACGAAACGAGCCGTCTGCTGGAACGGAATCGAGAGGATTTCGCGCTTGGAACCAGGCGTGATATCGTGCGCCGGCATAAAGACCTTGGTGAAGTACATATTAGAGGCAAGGCAGAGCGCGAGCACCGCGAGAACGCCAACCCAGCGGAAACGCGGGATGGCGCCCGAAGGCGCAGCACCAGTCTGCTTGGCTGCACGACGAGCCACGTGCGCGTCCCATGCGCAAAACGCCGCCGCGATTACGCATGCCGCCAGGGGAAACACCAGGCCGCCGTTGCGCAGAAACGTGGAATCCATGGCGCCCAGAGCGAGCAGCAGCCAGTCATGGCGCGCAAAGAGCACGGGGGCTTTCTCGCCCGCTCGCTCGACATTGGCATCACGACGGGGCAAGCCACATGCCACGAGCTTGACGGTCTGTACCAGCAGCACCAAGAACGCGTCGGCAAAGAGCACGTCTTTGGTGAGCAACGCCGCGTAGTTAGAGAACATCGGCATAAACGCAAAGAACAGCAGGATCGCACCGCGAACCGGCAGGCTCACGCCCAGTTTGCGCAGCGACGAAATGGAATAGGCCATGCAGGCAGCCGTGATGACAAATTGAGCGCAGGTATAGATGGCAAGACCTGCGTTGGCACTGTTGAACAGTGAAAGCCCCAGCTGGACGCACGAGCCGATAATGGCCGTGTGCACTACGGGATGATGCCCGTTGAGCAGCACGTTGGGGTTGAGTAGGCGCAGGTAGTCGCTCGTGCCGTTGGGATAGTTGAACCACTGGCGAATCTGCGCGCCCGTATCTCCCATAAAAAGGCCGGGCAGCGAAGCGATGAGCGTGGGCGTCCAGGCGATCATAAGCACCAGGAAGGGCCCGGCAAAGGGATGGACCGAGAGCACGGCGTGAGTCACACGCCATACGCGGCCAAAGTGCGCTTCGGAAAACGGGATGCGTCGGGAGCTCAACCAATCCAGGCACTCAAAAGCCAGATAGAACGCCACGATCGCTAGGAGCATCCAGCCCGCGCCGCCAATCCAGGCGCAGATGATGCGGGCTTTGTCGCCAAGGACAATCTCGGCCGAGTCGGTGAGATCGTAGCTGCGGCCGAACACCATGCAGATGGCGAAGAACAGCGACGGCAGAACGATCGATGGACGCCAGGTGTCGCCACGGCCAAAGAACACGTAGCGAAACGGCAAGGTGAGCAGGCAAGCAAGTGCAAGCAGCATGACCGCGTCGGTATGGCCGGCAAACGAGAGGAGCACCTCGTAGCACACGTACAGCATGCCCGAGGCTTTGGGGTCAATCGCCAAGACCGCGTTGCTCGACACCGGGGCGGGATCGATGGAAAACGCCGTGGTCGCCAACAGCGCGAGCAAAAATGCGACGAGCGTCTGCTTGGCGGGGTAGCGCTTAAACCAGACGATGCGGGCAGCGTCGCGCGCAGCCGTTGTGGAGAGGTCGGAATCCTTCACAGTCCGAAAGCCTTTCTAGAAACCTATCAAACTCGGCAAAACCACCACAAAGGTGCCTGTCCCCTTTGTGGTGGTTTTGGTGGTTAGGCGTCCAGGTAGACGCGCTGGGGTTGGTTGCGGCGACGAGCGAAGATGATGAGCGCCAGGCCCGCGATTACGAGCGGCAGGCTCAGCAGCTGACCCATGGTGATGACGCCTCCCAGCAGATAACCCAGCTGGGCATCGGGCACGCGCACGAACTCAACGAGAAAGCGGACGATGCCGTACCCCATCACGAACACGCCCATAAATGTGCCCTGGGGCAGTAGCGGCTTTTTGCGGCTGAGCACCTGCAGAATGCAAAAGAGCACGATGCCCTCAAGAAATGCCTCGTAGAGCTGGGAGGGGTGACGCGGCATATCGCCCGCAGTCCCGCCAAAGACCACGCCCCATGGCAGATCGGTCGGCTTGCCCCACAGCTCTCCGTTGACAAAGTTGGCACAACGGCCCAGACACAAGGCCAGCGGCGCGCCTATGACGGCAAGGTCTGCCAAAGTCCATGCGTCAAGCTTATACATGCGGCACACGATGATGCCGCCCAAGATGCCGCCCACCAAGCCGCCATGGAAGCTCATGCCGCCCTCGTTGGTGGCAAAGATCTCGAGCGGATGCGCCCAGTAGTAGCCGTCGCCGTAAAAGATGACGTAGAACAGGCGGGCGCCAATGATAAGGCCAAAGACTACGCCGACCACGACACTCGTCAGGTCGTCGACCGTAATGTCAAAACCCCAACGGCGCTGCGTGCGGTACATGACGACCGCCGTGAGCAGGGCGCCGACCACGTAGGCCAGGCCGTACCAGTAGATGGTGATGGGGCCCGCCGAGATCGCGACAGGATCAAGCATATGGTAGAAGTCGTTGAGCATGTCGACCCTCCTACTCCCTACATACAAATGCGGCCGCGGGCCTTGCGCTCGCAGCCGCATATTTGGGCGTAACGTCTATGCGGAGTATGCCGTCCGCAGCTCTCGCAGCTTAGAACGGCGCATACTCGTCGTACAGGTCCTCGGCCTCGCCGGAGGCATTGACCTGCTCAACTCGGGTAACGCCGGGCACATGCTCCTTCAGGATGCGCTCGATACCCATGGAAAGGGTTAGCGAGCTCATGGGACAGCCGGCGCAGGCGCCCTGCAGTTCCAGCTTGACGACGCCCTCGTCGTCGACGCCCACATACTCCATATCGCCGCCGTCGGCCTGCAGGTTGGGGCGAATCTCTTCAAGAACCTTCTTAAGCAGCTCTTCGTTAACAGCCACAGGGGCTCCTTTCTCACAATAACGCGGGCACGCCCGCGGACAGAAGCTATGTTACTACAGCCATGTACCCGCTCACGAGCCGTCCATGCGCGCAGACGCGACTTTCACGAGTAGTCAATTTGGGACGGGGCTCTTTTGGCTGTTTTGCCGCCAGCTGGCGTTGGCACGCACTACTGCTGAGCTTGTCCCCCGGTACCAATCTGAACATCGACGATAACCTGGCGGTAGCTGATGCCGCAAGAGTCAAGAATGCGGCGGCTGATACGGCCATCATCGGTGTCGGCGTACTTGTTGTCCAGGTAGACAACCTCGCCCACGCCCACCTGCGCCAAAATCTTGGCGCAGTCGTGGCACGGAAACAGCGTGACGTAGACCGTGGAACCCTCGAGGTCCTTGAGCGAGCCACGGTAGTTGAGCACGGCGTTGGCCTCGGCGTGGACCACGTAGTTGTGCTTGTCCTGCAGCGGGTCGTCGCTCGTACCCCACGGGAAAAAGTCGTCGTTGAGCGCCGAGGGTGTACCGTTGTAGCCCACCGAAAGGATGCGGTGGTTGGTGTTGGCGATGCACGCACCCACCTGCGTGTTGGGGTCCTTGCTGCGGCGCTGCGCGGCGATAGCCACGCTCATAAAGAACTCGTCCCAGCTAATGACGTCCAGGCGCTTGCCTGACGAAGTTTGATGAAGATCGTCCGACATGGCAGACACCTCCGTAATCGCAATAGTTTGACCCATTGTAGCAGGTGAAAGGTGGGGGCGTTTATCCCACCGACTTCCTCGTCCTACACGCGGCGGGGCTTTTGGTTGATGTGGTAGAGCTCGGCGAGACCCCGCAGCGTCAGCGCATCGTCGACCGTCAGGCTATGGCCGACCAGAGCCGCAAGCGCCTCGGCATCGTCGCCGGTAATGACGATGGGCACGTCGCCCTCCCCCGCCGCCTTGGTCGAGCGCATCTCGGCAAGCACCATATCGAGCATGCCGTCGATGCGGGCCACCTCGCCCAAGACCACGCCCGAGCGCATGGCCTCGCGCGTGTTGCGACCGATCACATGCGTGGGTGCCGAGGGCTCGACCTGCGGCAGGCGCGCCGCAGCGGCCGAAAGCGAGCGGGCGCCAAGTGCCAGACCCGGCGCGATGACGCCGCCGACAAAGGTTCCGTGCGTATCGATGACCTCGATATTGGTCGTAGTGCCCAGGTCGATCACGATGCACGGAGAGCCGTAAACGGCCCGGGCCGCCACGGCGTCGGCGATGCGGTCGGAGCCGATCTCGGCCGGGTCGTCGTAGTGGACGGGCATGCCGGTCTTGAGGCCCGGCCCCACGGTGAGCACGCGCCCCGTGCAGGTGCGAGAAAGCGCCGCTTTCCACGGGCGCTCGAGCGCCGGCACCACGCAGCTCAGCACGGCCGCCGCGGGCACAAGTGCACCCGGCATGCCCGCATCGACCGCCAGTGCGGCCATGACCTGCACGAGACGCATGCGCGCCTCGTCTGCTGTGATGCTCGACGGCGTGGTAATCTCGCACGTCGCAAGCGGACATTCCTGCGCCGCGGCCGAATCCTCTGCAAACAGGCCAAAGCGAATGAACGTGTTGCCCACGTCGACCGTCAATATATATGCGCACCCATTAAGCATCGTCGGCGCTCCTTTCGTCTGTCCAGCAGTATATCCCGATGATTATTCTGGGACGGGGATTTAAAAATCATTGCGTACCTAATGATTTTTAAATCCCCGTCCCAGAATAATCATCCGGCAAACAGGGGCAGCTAAAAAAGCCCCGTCCCAAATGAGCTGCCGTGCGGCTATACTGGTGCGCGGTCGTGCGCGAGCTCACGCGGCGGCCCTTGGTAACCCGACTTCCCGCGCCGTATCCGTAGCGGCGCTCCCGGGGGAAGCGGATATACGCAAAGGAGTTCTATATGAGCAATCCCTCGAACCGCGCCTCGATGCGCGGGCAACTCACGCTGCGCGGCGTCGTCATCGGCGTCCTTGGCTGCGTGATTATCACGGCAAGCTCGGCCTACACCGCCCTCAAGATGGGCGCACTCCCCTGGCCGATCGTCTTCGCTGCCGTCATCTCGCTGTTCTTCCTGAAGCTCATGGGCAACGCCAGCCTCAACGAGGCCAACGTCACCCACACCATTATGTCCGCGGGCGCTATGGTCGCCGGCGGCCTGGCGTTTACCATCCCGGGCGCCTGGATGCTGGGCTATGCCGACCAGATCAGCTGGCTCGACATGTTTATCGTGGCACTCGCCGGCACCATCCTGGGCCTGCTGGCCACCGCGCTCATCCACCGTCACTTTATTGTGGACGCCGCGCTTGAGTTCCCCACCGGCAACGCCGCAGCTCAGACCTTGCGCGCGACCGAGGCTGGCGGCAAAACCGGCAAGCAGCTCTTTGGCTCCATGGCCATCGCAGGCATCTACAGCGTGCTTCGTGACGCTCTGGGCGTGGTGCCTAGCATGCTGTGCTCGCTCAATATCCCCGGCGTGACCTTTGCCATCTACAACTCGCCCATGTTGCTGTCCATCGGCTTTTTGGTGGGCTTCGCCCCCGTCGCGTTCTGGTTTGCCGGCGCGCTGCTGGGCAACTTTGGCATCATCGTCGGCGGCACCGCTGCCGGTCTGTTCGACGTCGTAACCGCGCAGGGCATCGTCAAGTCCCTCGGTATGGGTCTTATGATGGGCTTTGGCGTCGCCGTCGTCCTCAAGGACATCCTACCGCAGGTCGCCGGCATCGTCCGCGGTCTTGCCGCCGACAGCTCCACCGACACCGACGAGCAGTCGCTCATCTCGGGCTCCCTTAAGCTCGACGCCGGCATCATCGGCCTGGGCGCTGCCGCCATCGCCGTGATCATCGCCATCGTGCTTGACCTTGGTCCCGTTCCGGCCGTCATCGTCACGCTGTTCACCTTTGTCACCACCATCATGAGCGCACAGAGCTGCGGCCAGACGGGCATCGACCCCATGGAGATCTTCGGCCTCATCGTCATGCTCATCGTGGCTGCCTTTGCACAGATCGCGCAGGTCAAACTGTTCTTTATCGCCGGCATCGTAGCCGTGGCGTGCGGCCTTGCGGGCGACGTCATGAACGACTTTAAGGCCGGCGCTGTGCTGGGCACCAACCCGCGTGCGCAGTGGATCGGCCAAGCCATCGGCGGCATCGTGGGCGCCCTGGTCGCCGCAGCCGTCATGGTCGCGCTCGTCACCGCCTATGGCCCGGACGCCTTTGGCCCCGACAAGAGCTTTGTTGCCGCGCAGGCAAGCGTCGTCGCCACCATGGTCTCGGGCATCCCGAGCGTGCCGTGGTTCGTTGGCGGCTTTATCGCCGGCATCGTCATGTACTGGCTCGGCATTCCGGCCATGATGATCGGCCTGGGCGTGTACCTGCCGTTCTACATGTCACTCACGGCATTCCTGGGCTCCTGCGTCAAGCTCGCCTACGACAAGTGGTCCGCCCACCGCGACGCCACCGCTGGTCTTTCTGACGAGGAGAGGGCTGCCAAGGACGCCGCCTTCCAGGAACAGGGCCTGGTTGTCGCCAGCGGCCTGCTCGGCGGCGAGTCCATCGTCGGCGTTATCCTGGCGTTTGTCTCTGTTGGCCTGAGCCTGCTGGGCTAAGTCGAGCAGTTGCTCGACAGCGACCATATTGCCTACGATTTGCCCGGTCGGTAGCTTTCGCGGCTACCGACCGGGCTTTTTGATACCAACGCAAAGAAAGGCCGACGTGCTGCGTTTAACAGCGCGCCGGCCTTATCGGTTAAGCTATCGAAGCGTTCCTGCTATGAACCGAAGTTCGTTGCAGAATCTACGCTCGAAACGCTACATCTGCTTGCGACGACGATCGCTCAGCGTCACACCAGCGGCCACGAGGGTGATACCGCCGATGACGAACACCTCGCCCGCAAGAGCGGAGTCATCGCCAGTCTGGGCGAGCGCGGCCGACGTGGCCTTCTTCTTGGCGACAGGAGCCTTTGCAGCAGCCTGTGCAACCTGAGGCTTGGCCTGCGGCTCAGCCTTGGGATGATACTTGTCGTACTCGGCCTGCGCGGCAGCCAGGGCATCCTTGGCATCGCCAAGCTCAGCCAGCGCGGCGGCATAGGCGTCGTTGGCATCGGACAGCTTGGCATCGGCATCGCTCAGAGCAGCCTTGAGACCAGCGGCGGCATCGACGGCAGCCTTATAGCGAGCGTAGGCAGCGTTCAGCTTGACCAGCTTCTCGTTGCCCGTCGTGCCCGCGAAAAGGGATGCCTTGTGGTCGACAGCCTCAAGATCAGCCTTGAGTGCCTCGTCGTTGGCAAGCTCTGCCTTGGCCTTGACGATATCGAGGTTCGCATCGACGACGGCTTCGTTGGCGGCCTCGAGCTGCTTCTGGGCATCGGCGACACTGGCCACGGCAGCGTCATAGGCGGTCTTGGCGTCGTCGACCGCCTTCTGAGCGCCGGCGAAGCGCTCGAAGGCCTTGTTTGCACCGGCCAGCTCGCCCTCGGCAGCCTTGACCTTCGCCCGTGCGTCGGACAGGGCCTGCGTCTTGGCGGCAACTGCCTGCTTGGCGTCCGAAAGAGTGGTCGCAGCGTGCGTATCTGCGGCCTGAGCCTTGTCAACGCCAGCCTGGGCAGTGTCGTCGGCCTTCTTGGCATCGTCAAGCGTGCCCTGCTTGTTCGCAAGGTCCGTCTTGGCGGCATCGCGCTTGGCGGTAAGGTCCTTGACCGAAGCCGTGGCGTTGTCATACGCCTCGCTGGCCTGGTCGGACTTTACCTTGGCAGCATCGCGGGCGCTGCGAGCCTTCGCCTTGTGAGCAGCGGCCTCGGCTGCCTTCGTCTTGCTGTCAGCAAGCGTGGCGTTTGCCTTATCGAGAGCTGCCTGGGCAGTGGCAGCCTCGCCCTTGGCGGCATCGAGGTTCTGCTTGAGGGACTCGATGTCGATTCCGCCGAGGGCGTCCTTCGCGGCGTCGTATGCCGTCTTCGCGGCGGCGGTGCCGGACTTAGCCTTCTCGTACTCGCCCTTGGCGGTGTTCACGTTCGTGTCGGCTGCGGTATAGGCGTCATGTGCCGCATCCTGCTTATTTACCGCTGCGAAGTAAGCTTCCTTAGTAGTACCGAAGTTCTTCTGCGCCTCCGCCAGCTTATTCTGTAGCTGCTTCAACTGCTCCTTCTGCTCCTGCGTGCCGCCTGCGTTGTAGGCGGAATCGATGTAGTCGTTGACGAGCTTCTTGAACTCGGAGACAGTGAAATCCTTATGCCCCGTGCTCCCGCTATAGTCGAAAATGGTTACCTCGGAATCGGTGTTCTTACCGCTACCGGTCGCGATGCCGATAGCCGTCGCACCGGCATCGATGATGTTGAGATAGTGACCGCACTCATGGTAGATGCTGTTGTAGTTCTGGTAGATATAATAGGCATCATATCGATGGCTACCGAGTTTGTCGCCATACTGCGCGACGTACTTATCGAATGCCTCTTTCTCCTGGGTGTAGAGGCCGGTATATGGCCAACCGAGGGTATCCTCTGTTTCGCCTCCGGTGTATGCTCCTCCGCCGCCTGCAAGGTTCTCATCTTTATCGAAATAGCAGTTCGAGTGTCCCCAGATGTTCGATGAATATGATGCATTGAGTGCGGCTGCCGCAGTCATGCGGAGGCTGACGCTGAGCTCAGACTGACCGTTTGCCTTGCGGAGGTTGTTCTGGGTATCGAGGTAGGTCAGGGCGTTACGCATCTGCTCCAAGGAGAGCGGATTGGTGTCGCGAGACATGTCCTGATCGACGTAATCGTCATACCATTCGGCCTTGTCCTTGGCATCGGCACCGGTCAGCATCGATACGGCGTCCTGGGCATGCTGCTTCTGCGTGGCTGTGAACTGGCTGCCGCCGATGATGTAGTTCATGAAGCCGAACATACCCTGACTGATGACTTCCTGGTCAACGGTCATGTTGGACTTTAGGTCTGCAATCTGCTGCTCAAGAGCCTCAACCTGGGCATTAGCAGCGTCATAAGCCTTTTCCGCGGCGTTCGAAGCGGCGCAGGCTGCCTCCCACTCGCTGCGCTTCTGCTTGCGAACTTCGACAAGCTTATCGTACTCAGCCTTCTTGTCGGCCTCGGTCTGCTGGGCCTGCTCGTATGCCGTCTTCGCGGCGTCACGCTTACTGGCCGCGTCCTTGTACTCCTTGTTTGCCGCATCGTATGCAGACTGGGCAGATGCCACAGCAGCGTTGGCGGCGTTGGCCTTCTCCTGCGCGGCAGCGACGGCAGCCTGGGCGGCCTGCAGATTTGTCTGTGCGGTGGCGTCGGCATCCGTCGCGGCATTGAGCTCCGCCTGCGCGGTCTTGAGCTCACCAGCAGCAGCGATCTTGGCGGCCTCAAGCGCACTCAGGTCGACACCCGTACCCGAGACGGCAGCATCGAGCGCGGCCTGCGCCTGGTTGAACTTCTGCTGGGCGTTATCGCGCGCGGTGGTTGCGGCTGCGAGCGCAGCGGCAGTCTCCTGCTTCTTGGCCTGGGCAGTCGTCAAAGCTGCCTCGGTATTCTGCTTTTCCTGCTGGGCGCTGGCCTCGGCAGCCTTGGCCTGGTCCAGATTGTCCTGTGCAGTAGTAACGGCCTTATTGGCGTCATCGAGCTTTGCCCGCGCGTCCTCGACGGCCTTCTTGGCGGCCTCGTACTCGTCCATACCCATGGCCTCGAGCTTGGCCTGGGCATCATCGAGGGCCTTCTTGGCCTCATCCTGCTTTGCCTTGGCGTCCTTGAGCGCCTGGGTCTTATCCTCGACACTCTTGTTGGCCTGTTCGAGCTGATCGTTCAGGTCGCCCAGCTTCTTCTGCTGCTGCTCGGTCTTTTCGACGGCTGCCTTAAGCTCGTCGATCTTCTCCTGAAGCGCGGCTACCTCGGCCTCGTTCTGCTCGGCGGCGTTATCGGTCACGGCCTGCGAGGCCTGATTCTTTTGCTGCTGTGCCTGCTTTTGAGACTGGCCCGCCGCGTCGGCCTTCTTCTGGGCGGCATCGTAGGCGGCCTGAGCGTCCTTGAGCTGCTTTGCCGACTCCTCGGCCAGCTGGGCAGCCGTCTTTACGACCGCTTGGTTACCGGCGGCAACGGTATTCTCTACAGAACTACCCCCCCCCTGAACAGAATCGCCGTTATCGGTCGACGGTGCGGCGATTGCCGCCAGCGGCGACATGAGCGGCTGAGCGATGAGGCCCGCCGTCAAAACGGTTGCGACGGCGCGGTTAGCAACGCCCTTGACGTTGACGGCCTTGGCCCGAGGCTCAAAGTGTTGTGGACTGTAGTTTGCCATGGCTTTCTCCCTTTGACACGGATGTATCCATACGTATCAAACGGTAGCTGTCGATTTTTGAATTCTGTTGCGCAACATTGGCGACCAGCGTATTTTTTGAAATTCACGCTCTCGTGCTTCACAATTTCGTCACATATGTAGGAGCTGGTGCATCATATTCTTGCGGGATCGAATTGAGCCTATGATTTGCATTTGCCCCCGCGTCATCTGCCCCATCGGATTCCGCATCCAACAGACACCCCGCCCGCCACGGTGTAGAGTTAGGACAACGGGCGCGTTGCGCGGACCGCGCTGGAACGAGGTGGACATGGAACTCGACAAACAACAGATCAAGCGACTACGCGAACGCCATCACCGGCGCCACGGCATCCGCCCTGCTCATAGTGAGGCTGCCGAGCAGGCTGGTCGCTTTTTAAAGCGCGCGTTCAACATTCGCGAGGGACGCGCGCCCTATCACGTGATCCGCAAGCGTTTTGTAAACGGGGCGCGTCTGACTGGCTCCCACCTATGCATCCTCATCATCGCCATGCTGATCGCGAGCATCGGCCTCGATATCGATTCGGACATCGCCATCGTGGGCGCCATGCTCATCTGCCCGCTCATGGGCTCGGTCCTTGCCATGGCATACGGCATCGCCACGCTCGACCGCGAGATTACCGTCGAGGCCGTCGCCAGCCTTGCGCTGCAGATGGCCTTTTGCCTGGTCACGTCCACGCTGTACTTTAAGCTCTCGCCCCTTGGCACCACCACGGCCGCCATCATCGACAACTCTACACCCACCGTCTGGGACCTTACCGTCGCACTCGCAGGCGGCTTTGCAGGCGGGCTGGGCAACTCGCGCGACCAGGAACCCGCCACGCTCATCGCCGGCGTGGCCGTGGCGACCGCGCTCATGCCGCCTCTGTGCGCGGCGGGCTATGGCATCGCCATCGCAAGCGGGTCGCTGTTTCTCTCGGCGCTTTACGAGTTTGGCATCAACGTGGTCTTTATCGCACTCGCGGCCGAAGCCGTATTACTTATCTTGCGCGTGCCGCTCAAGCGCGACCTCAACGGCGACGGCATTGTGACCGCTGAGGAAGACGCCGAGGTCGACGAGCTGTCGCGCAAGGTGCGCCGCCGCATCATTGTGGGCACGGTGATTTTTGCCATCCCCTGCATTGTTATGACGGCGGGTTCCATTGGCTCGGCGCAGGCCGGCGTGCAGGACGGCTACGGCGTCACCGAGACCACGCGCGAGCTTGCGGCGGTGCTGCCAGGCTTTAAGGATTACACCGTCGCCGTCGAGACCTCGGCCACCGAAGGCGACGAGGAGGGCATCGTCGAGCGCCAAACTGTCGCCCATGTGACAACGAGCGGGGCGCTCGGAACGCACGACCGCCACGTCGCCCGCAAGCTCATCAACCTCAATGTGCCCGAACTCGATCGTGTGGAGTTTGATGTGGAGTAATGCGGAGCATGGGATGGCTCCCGCGCACAGGCGCAAGTCGCGGCGAGGCTCAGACGCGACGCAGGCACATGCAAAAAGCGGGACGTAGTTCACGTCCGCGCCCCGCTCGCTGTTTTATTGCCGTGAATCAGACGTCCGCATCGACATCGCCAGACTCCACCGTAAACGCCGGATCGGTGCTCACAAGATAAAATCGGGTCACTTTGCTATCTCTAAATAGATAGAGCTGGCCCTGCTCGCGTCGGCGTGACGTATACGCCACGTGAACCGTACCGAATTCTTCGCCGTTTTCCTTCTTTAATATCAGGATGTTGGGGTCATCCGTACGCTTAAACTGCCCGTCTACGCAGCTGCCGTCTTTGTCGACCAGTTGCCACCGATGGTTATCCTCTTCAAGAAAGGCCAGGGTTTCCAGACTCGTCTTGTCGTCCCGATAGTAACCGTCAATGGCAAACCCTTCGGAAGCGCATTCCTGCATATAGGACGTTTCTCGACTTATAGCAAACAGCCCTGTAGCGCCCAGGAGCACAGCCAGGCAGACCACTGCAAGGGTTATCGAAATAGCACGGCGACCCATGTTAGCCCAACCGATAGTTGTTTAACGGAGCGTGAAACATACCTGGAACCTCCGATATCAGGGGGAACGTCGCCAGCAGGCTGGCGACAACTATATGTTTCTGACATCAAACCATATGGCTGCCACTCGCGGAGGGGGCATCGGCGAACGGCGTGTTTTCATACTCCATTGGTCAAACCTAAGCGCAACGCTACAGCTCGTACTTGTACACGCGGTAGATGTACTTTTCGGCTTCCATCTCGTAGGTGGCGATGGGTAGACCGTAGCGGTCGTCTCGTCGTTTGGCAGATAGGTCACGCTGTGCCGGCCTGCATTGAGCGAGAAATCGCCCTGGGCCTGCAATAACTTGTCTTCAAAGCCCGAGCCAGCCCAGAAATCGGGCGAGCCCACGGAAGGCTGTAGCAAGGTCATTTGCGCAACATATGTCCAGCAAAAAACGGGTAGTAGCCGGTATGGCTACCACCCGTTTGCCTCATATCTAGCCCATAGCAGGCCAGCTACTTCTTAATGCCGCGTCCCAGGCGCTTGGCGACCGATGCAACGGCCTCCTCACTGGCCGGCCCGCAGCTCACGCAGCCGTCATGGGCACGCATCTGGCCAGTGACCTCGTCCATCGCGAGCGGCGCCACCTTCTCGAGCTTAAAGCCCTTACCGGCGCGCATGTTTTCCTTGGCCACGCTAATCATGAGCTTAATGCGGTTGAGCTGGTTGACCTCGGACGCACCGGGGTCGTAGTCCACCGCGACGATATTGCTCTCGGGGTGCTGACGGCGCAGCTCCTTGATCACGGCCTTGCCCACCACGTGATTGGGCAGGCACGCAAAGGGCTGTGTGCAGATGATGTTGGGCGCACCGTGATCGATCAGGTCGAGCATCTCGGCCGTGAGTAACCAGCCCTCGCCCATGTTGTTGCACACCGAAAGCACCGTGCGGGCCTTGTCGGCCATGGTGCCGATGCGCTCGGGCGCCTCAAAGCGGCGGGACTTTTCGAGCATCTCTTCCACCGGCGTGCGCATCCAGTCCACGAGCTTGATGAGCGCCTGCATACCAGCGCGCGTAGTGGCAGAGCTTCCCAGCTCGTCTTTCTGCAACTCGGCGTTGCTCATGGAGTACAGGAAGAAGTCGAGCAGGCCCGGCACCACGGCCTCACAGCCCTCGCGCTCGATCACGTCGACCACGTGGTTGTTGGCCGTGGGATGGAACTTGACCAGAATCTCGCCGACCACACCCACGCGCGGCTTGGTGCCCTCGCCCACGAGCGGCATGGTGTCGAACGCGCGGATGGCCTCGCGGCACAGCTTGGTGTAGTTGTGCCTGTTGAACTTGGGCGCCAGCTTGCGGGCGCGCGCCATGTACTCCTCGTAGAGCGCGTTGGCGGCACCGGGCGTGGCCTCGTACGGGCGGCAGCGATAGAGCATCTGCATCATCACGTCGCCAAAGAGTACCGCGTAAACTGCCTGCTTAAGCAGCGCTGGCGTAATCTTAAAGCCGGGGTTGTCCTCGCCGAGCGCCACGGCCGAAAGCGAGATCACCGGAATCTCGGGGTGGCCGCTCTCGCGCAGGGCCTTGCGGATGAGTGCGATGTAGTTGGTGGCACGGCAGCCGCCGCCGGTCTGGCTGATGACCACAGCCGTCTTGGACAGATCGTACCGACCGCTCTCGATGGCCTCCATAATCTGGCCCGTCACCAGAATCGACGGATAGCAGATGTCATTGTTCACGTAGCGCAGGCCCGCCTCGACGGCGTCATGGTCGGTCGAGGGCAGCAGCTCCAGGTTGTAGCCGGCACCGCGGAACACCTCTTTGACCAGGTCAAAGTGGATCGGCGCCATCTGCGGGCACAGAATGGTGTAGCCCTCGTCGCGCATCTGCTCGGTAAAGGGCACCTTGGGCCACGCGGTCGATGCGCTCTCACGCTGCGCTTCGAACGTGTACTTGCGGCTCGCGAACGCGGGGGCATCCGTGGAGGGCCCCACCGGCGCGGCATCGCCCTGCTCGTAGGCCTCGCCCGCGGCCGTGGCCTCGGCCAGGCGCTCGGCCTCCTGGTCCTTGAGCGCTGCCATGAGCGAGCGAATACGGATACGCGCGGCGCCCAGGTTGGATACCTCGTCGATCTTGAGCACGGTATAGATCTTGCCGCTGGCTTCCAGAATCTCCTGCACCTGATCGGTGGTCAGGGCATCGAGGCCGCAGCCGAAAGAGTTGAGCTGGATCAGGTCCAGATCGTTGCGCATCGTCACAAAACGGGCCACGGCGTAGAGGCGCGAGTGGTACATCCACTGGTCGACGACGCGGATCGGGCGCTCGGGCTTCACGAGATGCGCGAGCGAATCCTCGGTAAAGACCGCAAAGCCAAAGCTCGAGATAAGCTCAGACAGGGCGTGGTTGATCTCGGGGTCATTGTGGTAAGGACGGCCGGCGAGCACAATGCCGTGACCGCCGTGATCCTCAACCCACTTAAGAGCCTCCTCGCCCATGGTCTGGATGTCCTCGTGGAAACGCGCATCGGCCTCAAAGGCAGCGTTGACGGCGGCATCGACCTCGGAGCGCGTGATCTTGGGACCGCGCACGCGACCGCGACCGGCTTGCGCATCGGCCACACGGTCGACGGCGAGCACCTGGTACAGACGACGCTTGAGCTCGGTCTTATCGTGATAGGGCACAAATGGGTACAGGAACTCGATGTTCTGCTCGCGGATCTCGTCGATGTTGAGTGCCAACGCCGTGGGGTAGCTCATGACGATAGGGCAGTTATAGCAGTTGCCAGCCGTCGGATCCTCCTTGCGCTCCCAGCGCACGCACGGCATCCAAATGAAGTCGACATCGCGGTCGATAAGGTTCATCACGTGGCCGTGGCTCATCTTGGCCGGATAGCACACGCTCTCGGACGGCATGGACTCGATGCCCGCCTGGTAGGTCTTTTTGCTCGACTGGTCGGACAGCTGCACGCTAAAGCCCAGGCGTGTAAAGAACGCGTGCCAGAAGGGGTAGTTCTCGTACATGTTGAGTGCGCGCGGGATGCCGACGGTGCCGCGCGGGGCCTCGTCGGGGTTCAGCACCTCGCGGTTAAAGAGCAGCTCGTTTTTCTTTTTGAAGAGGTTGGGGGCCTCGGTCTTCTGCTTTTTGTGGCCGGCACCCTTCTCGCAGCGGTTACCGGTAATGAAGCGCCTACCGCCGCCAAAATCGTTGACGGTGAGCTGACAGTTGTTGGAGCAACGACCGCAGCGGACGTGTTTTTGCGTCACGGTGAGGTGCGCGATGTCCTCGGCAGAAAGAATGGTCGAAGTGCCGTCGGCGCCGGCGCGATCGCGGGCGAGCAGGGCCGCACCATAGGCGCCCATGCAGCCGGCGATGTCGGGGCGCACGGCGTGAACGCCGGTGAGCTGCTCAAACGCGCGCAGCGTGGCATCGGACATAAAGGTGCCGCCCTGAACGATTACCTGGCTGCCGATCTCCTTGGGATCGCGCAACTTAATGACTTTGAACAGGGCATTCTTGATGACGGAATAGGACAGGCCGGCCGCAATGTCGCCCACCGTGGCGCCTTCCTTTTGCGCCTGCTTGACGCGCGAGTTCATAAAGACCGTGCAGCGACTGCCCAGGTCGACCGGGGCCTTGGCATGGATGGCGGCATCGGCAAACGCGCGCACGTCCATGTTCATAGAGACGGCGAAGCTCTCGATAAAGCTACCGCAACCCGACGAGCAGGCCTCGTTGAGCATGATGTGCTCGATAACGCCGTCCTTGACGCGCAGGCACTTCATGTCCTGGCCGCCAATGTCCAGAATAAACTCGACGCCGGGCAGGAACGCCTTGGCGCCGCGCAGGTGCGCAACGGTCTCGATCTCGCCGGAGTCGGCCTTGAGCGCCTCGATGAGCAGCGCCTCGCCGTAGCCCGTAGTTGTCACGTGGCCGATGGTGCAGCCGGCGGGGATGTGGTTGTAGAAATCGGCCATGATGACCTTGGCCGTGCCAAGGATGTCGCCGTTGTTGTTGCCGTACCAGGTGTGCAGCAGCTGACCGTCCTCGCCCACGAGCGCGGCCTTCATGGTGGTGGAACCGGCGTCGATGCCGATGAACACGCGGCCGGTGTAGCCTTCGAGTTTGCCCTTGGGGACGACTTCCTGGTCGTGGCGGGTTTTGAACTCGGCGAAGTCCTCGTCGGTGGCAAAGAGCGGATCCAGGCGCTCGACCTCGGCACCCTGTGTGTCACCCAGGGCATCGATAGCCTCGATGAGCTGCGGGAACGTGCTGAGCTTGTTGGACTCATGCGCCATGGCGGCGCCGCTCGCCACAAACAGGTGGGCGTTTTGGGGCACAATGCGGTGCTCCTCGTCCAGGTTGAGCGTGAGGTAGAAGCGATGGCGCAGCTCGGAGAGGTACTGCAGCGGACCGCCCAGGAAGGCGACGTTGCCGCGGATGGGACGGCCGCACGCCAGACCCGAGATGGTCTGGGTCACGACGGCCTGGAAGATGGAAGCGGCCACGTCCTCGGGGCGGGCGCCCTCGTTGAGCAGCGGCTGGACGTCGGTCTTGGCAAAGACACCGCAGCGGCTAGCGATGGGATAGATGGTGGTGGCGTTGGCCGCGAGTTCGTTAAGGCCGCTGGCGTCAGTGTGCAGCAGGGTTGCCATCTGGTCGATGAACGCGCCCGTGCCGCCGGCGCAGGTGCCGTTCATGCGCTGCTCGATGCCGTTGTCGAAGTAGATGATCTTGGCGTCCTCGCCGCCCAGCTCGATGGCGACGTCGGTAGCCGGGATGAGGGTCTCGACGGCACGCTTGCTGGCGATGACCTCCTGGACAAACTCCAGGTCGAGCCACTGGGACAGCAGAAGGCCGCCCGAGCCGGTGATGGCGCAGGTCATCTGGGCCGTCGGCAGCACGGTCGCAGCGCCCTCGAACAGGTCGCGGGCGCAGGCACGGACGTCGGTGTGGTGGCGCTGGTACTTGGCGTAGACGATCTGGTTATCGTCGTTGAGCACGGCAAGCTTGACGGTGGTGGAGCCCACGTCGATGCCCAGATGCAGGTTGCCGCGGGCGTTCTCGGAGTTGAAAATTGCGCCTTCGGGGGCGTGGGCGGCGGCTACGGGCTCAGCGGCAGTGACGGGCTCGCTAGCGACGGACGTCTCCCCTGCCGCATTCTTGGCCTCGGCAACCGCCTCGGCAACTTTCTCGGCAGCCGCGGTCGCGGCCTTCTGCGCGGCGTCCACCACGGCGGGCGCGGCCTCGCGTGCGGCAGCGACCATGCGGTCCTTGATGCCCTCGACGAGTTTGCTCATCTGTCTCTCCTCTCAGTTGTTGGACTCGACGGTTGCGACGGTGTCGGCCGCATCCTCGAGCTGCAGGTTCAATAGCTTCAAGCCGTATTCCGGCACGTTGATATCGATGGGTTGGCCATATAAGTCGCCGGGACGCACAAAAGCGATAACCGTCATAATACGCGCCATGGCCTCGGGCGATTCGGTGAGCCCACGCTCAAACCAGCGCTGAATCAGGCCGACCTCGGCACTCACGACGTAGGTGACGTAGTAGTCAAAGAACGTGCCCAGCGCCAGGCCCAAAATGCCCGTCTGCGCACGCGGCGCCACGGCCTCACGTGCGGTGTCGATAATCCTTTTAATGAAGGCCTGGTCGCCGCCCGGACCCAGCAGCGCACCGATTAAGTCGCGGTTGGCCGCAAGATAACGCAGCAACTCAACCGAACCGGGCGCCGGCTCGAGCTCGTCAATGTTACGGTAAAGATCGGGCAGCTGAGCTGCGGTGATGAGCTCAATGCGCTCACGGATCTCGGCCAGCAAGCCGTCCTCGATTTGATTGATAAAGTCGGGGATATCGCGGTAATGCGAATAGAACGTGCGGCGCGTAAGGCCAGCGCGCTCGGTGAGCGACGCGACATTAATGCGCGAAAGGTCGCCGCTTTCGGCAAGCTCGCTGGCAAGTGCCTGGCGAAGGGCACGCTGCGAGCGAAGGGACCGGCGATCGCATTTCTCGAGCTGGGACAAGCGTCCTCCTTGTTACTCAGCCTGTGCGCTATTGCACAGTGCGAGTATTATTGCACACCGTGTGCATCAACACGTAAAGGCAATATTTTAGATGTGACGAAGGGACAGTCCCTTTGTCACATTCAGCGACCGCCTAGGTTGTGCCAGTTGTGCCTGGCTTTTGAAGCGGCATTGCCAATTGTTCAAAATGTCATTCGTGGGTAGAATAGTGTCGACGGCAGCCCAAGTTCTGGAAAGCTGGGCAGCGCCGTTGTTTGCATTAGGGGGTCAACGCCTTAGCGGCGGCGACCCCTTCTGTTGCGCTTCGAACGCTGCTTGAGTGCCTCGGAAAGGCCGACAAGCGCCGTGAAGAACGAGACCAAAGCGGTCAGAAGTCTCACGAAATCAATCAAATCGGTCATGGGCATCACCTCCCGTCAGATGGAGGGCGCTGCCCGGCACATGGAACTGCCGCCAACAGCATCAATTCTATCAAAGCGCAGTTAGGTATGCGAATGTTTGTTCGTATTTCAAGAGACCAGCGTCAACTGTGACAAAGGGGCTATCCCTTTGTCACATTATTCGATGATGGTGCGGGAGTTCTGCTTATGCATGGTGGCGAGCATGTGTCTGGGAACGGCGTGGACCATGCAGCTGCCGATAGTCGCGCTCGCGGCGGCTTTAGCTGCATCGCTAGCGTTTTTGGTCGCGTAGCTGTGACGGAAACGCTTGAGCATGGCAATGTCGTTGCCGCCGTCTCCATAGACCGCGACCTCGTCCTCGGCAATGCCGTAGTAGCCCGCCAGCCAGGACACACTCTCGCCCTTGTTGCACGCCGCGTCCGTGATCTCAAACATCACCGGGTCAAACGGCGCGTTGACTACACGGTCCGAGCGCTCGGCCAAATATGCCTTAAGGTCGCGCTCCAGCTCGGGCGAGGTCACGCGGCAGTTGATCTTGCACACATCGTGGCGCAGGATGTCACCGATCGACTGGTCGAAATACTGCTCCTCGTGATACCCGCCACGTGCACGCATACCGCGCATCACGATGCGCTTGATGGGGCTGTCCTTTTTAAAGCCCGCCTGGTGCATCTCGAACGACCCGCTCGAGAACATGCCATCGGGCGTGGAGCAATCAAAGCAAATGTCCGGGAACGCCTTGAGCAGCTCCTCGGTGACCTGTGGGTCGATGGTCCAGGTCTTGAGCACCTCGCCATGGCTGTCGCGCACGATGGACCCATTGGAGCAGCAGGCGTCGAGTGCCAGGCCTGTAAAGCCATGTTCGCCGATCGGCAGCGTCGAGCGTCCGGTCGCGGGAACCACATGCAGGCCGGCCTCGGTCAGCTCGCGAATGGCACGGCGAATGGTCCCGTCTGCCTCGTGCAGGGCATTCAACAGCGTTCCGTCTAAGTCACTCGCAAACATCTTGATCATGGGCATGCCTCTCCTTCGTCTGCACGATATTGTAGACGAGAACGGGCGCGCCCCGAGAGAGGCGCGCCCGTCAGGCGAAAGATTGCCCTACACCGCAGAAGGGCCGTGTTCGCCGGTACGGATGCGGATAACTTCCTCGACCGGCTCGACCCAGATCTTGCCGTCTCCAACGGCGCCGCAATCTTGGAAACGGCGCGGCAACGGACGCGAAACGAACGGGAAATACGCGAGCAAGGGAGCCGTGAGCGCGCCCATCCCGGCTAGCGCCGAAACAGCTCGTGGGCGCGGTCGCGGAGATTAGTTGCTCGAATGACACCTTCGTAGCGATTGATGCGCAGACGCGGGAAGGCATTGAAAAAGCGCAGGTCGCGACGACTGAGCGACACACTCGGCACCGGACGGTTCGCGCGCCTGCCGGCACGGAGACGGGCGAGCGATGGATGGGGCACGCTCGGCGCGGCATCGGCCACGCGGCGGGCGGCAAGCGCCAGGCCATGAGCTCCGTCCGAGATAAACGTCGGCATCGAAGCCTTCTCACGCAGAGCATCGAGCGTTGCGTCGCCCAGCTCGGCCAGCCACGCGTTAACGGCACGGCTGCGGATATGCGTCTGCGCCACTGAGTCGATCGCCGAATCGGGAATACGTTCGAGCACTGAGTCGGACGCGTCGGCAAGCGACTCGTTGATGCGGTCGGCAAGGTCGGCCCGGACCCGCTCCAGCTGATCAGACAGACGCCGCCAGCTCGCCAACGAGCACACCGCGTCGACCATCATCGCGACCGCGGCGATAAAGGCGGACAGCCGCACAATCAGCACCGGCAGATGGCCAAGCAGCCCCAGCAATGCCGGCTCCACTAAACGGCAAATACACAACGCACCCAAGCCAAACGCGCAGGCCCAGTACAGACAGATGCGTCCGTGCAAGTTAAACGGCAGGTGCGAGTAATCCCAAAAGCGAGCGCCCGTTGTTTTTTCCAACAGCACGCCTACGCTGTACTCAATCACGCTGCATACGAGCGCTGCAGCGACAAACTGGCTCGAGGCATCCGGAATCCCACGCAACAGCAGCCAGCAGGCAATGCCGCCCACACCATAGATAGGACAACACGGCCCCAGCAAAAAGCCACTGTTGGCAAATCGTCCGTGATTGAGCATGGCGCATACTGTCGACTCCCATGCCCAACCGCAAAACCCGTAAAAGGCAAACGAGAGCACCAGTGCCGAGAGTGGGCAGGCGGCAAGCGTCGCGCCGTCAAATGCCATGTCGATCGCGGTCCCCACCGTCTACCCTCTCCTCTTCTCGCTCGATTCTTTACTCACGCTATCGTCCGTCTCGTCCTTGCGCGGCAGGCGGCCGGCGACCGTCTCACGCAGAGCACACCATTTATCCGCCAGGCAAACAATCCACGCCTCGCGACACGTCGGCGGCACGGGCACCAGCGGAAACATATGCCGCACGATGATATTCCGCTCGCGCAACGTCAGCTCAAAATCTTCCTCGGCACGCGCCAGGGCAAAAAACGGATGCCGAAATCCGTGCAGGCGATGGCTCGGATCGGGATCGTGCCAGTCATAGAGAAAGTAATCGTGTAACAAGGCTCCGCGCAGCAGCGAGGCACGGTCGATCGAAATGCCAACACGGCCCAAGTGCTCGGCAAAGGACAGACTTGCCCGTGCCACCGAGGTCACATGTGCATAGACTGTCACGTCGCCATGCTGGATAAACTCGCGCGTCAGGTCCAAGCGGCCCGTCTGGGCGAGCTGGCGGGCGGCATCGTCGACCTCGTGCGCGATTTTCTCGGCACGAACGGCATCGGACATGCTGCCTCCTTCCAGCGGCTCACGGCGGCAAGCCACGGCCTGCACGTATTGAAAAAATCATCATCGAATCTATCAGTATGGCATCGGACAAAACGTTTTGCCCCACCAGTTGTCGAATTACCGCGCCGCCGTCACATATCAAACGCCAAAATGTGCGAGACTGTCTTGTGCAATTGTGTCGGCCGAGGGAGCGCCGGCGCTCGATTCGCATGGAGTAACCCACAACGATGCTGCTTACGCAAACGACAACGCCCGAGGACGTCAAGGCTCTCGACCGCGCCGAGCTTCCGCTGCTCTGCGGCGAGATTCGCCACGCCATCCTCGAAAGCTCCGCCGCTGTCGGCGGACACGTTGCCCCCAACCTGGGCGTCGTTGAGCTTACGGTTGCGCTTCATCGCGTGTTTAACTCCCCTATCGACAAGATTGTCTTTGACGTTTCGCACCAGACCTACGCCCACAAGGCGCTGACCGGGCGCGCGTATACCTATATCGATCCGGAACGTTTTGGCGAGGCTTCTGGCTTTGCCAATCCCGACGAGTCCGAGCACGACCTGTTCGCCATGGGCCACACCTCCACATCGGTGAGCCTGGGCTGCGGCTTGGCACACGCCCGCGATCTGGCGGGCGACAGCTACAACGTCATCACCATCATTGGCGACGGCTCGCTTTCGGGCGGCTTGGCGTTTGAGGGCTTCAACAATGCCGCCGAACTCGACAGCAACCTGATCATCATCGTCAACGATAACGACCAGTCCATCGCCGAGAACCACGGTGGCCTCTATCGCAATCTGGCCGAGCTGCGCACCAGCAACGGCACCTGTGAGCGCAACGTTTTCCGCGCGATGGGACTCGACTACCGTTATTTGGACGCCGGCAACGACGTGTTGGCCCTGGTCGACGCGCTGCAGGAACTGCGCAATATCGATCATCCCATCGTGCTGCACGTCTCCACCGCCAAGGGCAAGGGCTTTGAGCCAGCCCAAAACGACCCCGAGCGCTGGCACCACGTGGGTCCGTTTGACATGGCGACCGGGCGCAAGCTCTGCCCGGGCCATCCGAGCGAGCCTGCGCCGCGCACCTACGCCGACATTACGGGCGAGGCGCTCAGCGCCGCCATCGAGCGCAATCCGCAGGTCGTGGGCATCACGGCCGCCACACCCTACATCATGGGCTTTACACCCGAGCTTCGCGCTGCCGCCGGCAAACAGTTCGTCGATGTGGGCATTGCCGAGGAGCACGCCGTGACCTTTGCCACCGCGCTTGCGCGCTCGGGCGCCAAGCCAGTCTTTGGTGTGTACGGCACGTTTTTGCAGCGCGCCTACGACGAACTCTGGCACGACCTGTGCCTCAACGACGCCCCGGCAACCATTTTGGTGTTTGGTGCGTCAATCTTTGGCACCACGTCCGAGACGCACCTCTCGTTCTTTGATATTTCCATGCTGGGCGGTCTTCCCAACATGCACTACTTGGCGCCGGCCTGCATGGAGGAATATCTGTCCATGCTGAGCTGGTCGCTCGACCACCGCGAGCATCCCGTGGCGATCCGCGTACCGGGCATCGGCCTGGTGAGCCGTCCCGACCTTGCGCCCGCCGAAGACACCGACTACAGCGCCGTTCGCTACAACGCGGTGCGCCAGGGTCGCGACGTAGCCGTGCTCGCACTCGGCGATTTCTTTGAGCTGGGCGAGCGCGTGGCAAACCGTCTGACTGCCGAGTACGGCATCGAGGCCACGCTCGTCAACCCGCGCTTTGCAACCGAGCTCGACCGCGAGTTCCTCGACAGTCTTGCCGCCGAGCATCGCGTTGTCGTCACCCTCGAGGACGGCGTCTTGGACGGCGGCTGGGGCGAGCGCGTGGCATGTTATCTGGCATGCACGCCGTTGCGCACGCGTACCTTCGGCATCGCCAAGGGCTTCCCCGACCGCTACGACCCCAACGAACTGCTCGCTCAAAACGGCATGACGGTCGAGAATATGGCCGCCGAAGCCGTGAGACTACTCAACGAGTAAGAAAACCTCCGCAAGGGAAGCACCCCTGCGGAGGTTTTTGTTTTCACGACGCGATTATCTCAATCTGTAACATCTAGGGTCCGAATTTCCGTCTAACTGTTACAGATCGAGATAAGACGTCGTAGTCCCAGACCTTTGTCTCAATCTGTAACAGATAGGGACCTTTTGACCGTCCAGATGTTACAGATTGAGACATTCGAATTCCCCTGAAGAGAAAATCTCAATCTGTAACAGTTACTCGGCAAAAATGGCTGCAGATGTTACAGATTGAGACAAACCGCCAAAGTGTCCCCTTTGTGGTGGTTAGCGGTAGCTTAGCTTGAGAATTTCGACGACGTCGGGGTCGGTCAGCGTCACGGGGTCGTGGCTGAACAGGACGCCGTTGGTCGTCAGAGCGTTGTGCGCGATGGCCGGCAGCTCTTCGACCGTAATCCCCCACTCACTCATGGCGAGGTCGGCCACATGGCAAGCCTCCATCAGGCGCGTGAGCTCAATCACAAAATCGTGCGGATCATCCGCGGCGGCATTGCCCATCAGACGCGCCATGTCGATATAGCGCTCTGGTGCAACACCGTGATCGATCATCCACGTGTGGTAGGCACGGGCGATCATGATGAGGCCGGCGCCGTGCGGCAGGTCGTGATGATGCGCGCTCATGCCATGTTCAAGACCATGCGAGCCCGTGGTGCCCGAGGCATCCATGGCATAGCCGCCGAGCGTGTTGGCAAACGCAAGGCTCGAGCGCGCCTCCAGGTCATCGCCATTATTGATGCACGTAGGCAGCGCCGCGGCGGCTCGGCGGATGCCTTCGCGGCAAACCATGTCACCCATGGGCGTGTTGGTATTTGAGATGTAGCACTCAACGCAATGGAACAGAGCGTCGAATCCCTGATAGGCGGTCAGACGCGCCGGGACGCTCACCATGAGCTCGGGATCAACGATCGAAAGTACCGGGAACAGGCGCGGATCGCCCAGGCGAAGCTTCTCGTCATTGTCCTCGCAGGACAGGACACCGCCCGCATCGACCTCGGAGCCGGTACCCGCCGTGGTGGTTACGCAAACAAGCGGCAGCGGATCGTTGGGGATCGGCAGGCCGAGCGCAGTACCGCCATTCACAAAATCCCAGATGTCACCAAGGCATTCGTTACCCTCGGCATCGGTATGCGGGTTGACCGCCACCGCGCAGATGCCCTTGCTGCCGTCCATGACCGAGCCGCCGCCGAGCGCCAGGACAAAGTCGCAGCCATGGGTGCGCGCCATCCAGCCACCCGCATTGACGGTCTCGCGCAGGGGATTGGGCTCAATGCGATCGAACAGCTCATGCGCCACGCCGGCGCGTTCGAGCTCGGCCTCCACGCGTCTCAGGTATCCAAAGCGCTTGGCCGAGTTGCCGCCGGTCGTAACGATGAGCGCTTTGGTGCCGGGCAGCTTCTGCGTGCCCAGCTCGCCCAACTTGCCCGCGCCAAACAGCACCTTGGTCGGCGCGAAAAACGAATAACCGTTCATACGCGATCTCCTTACTTATATATGCGTCACGTTGCCGCCATTATAGCGACCGCCGCACCGACCATGCCGTCTGCAAAGCGCTATCTCAGCTGCAATAAGCGACGTTTACCCAGATAAAACCTGCCAAAATAAACCTGTCCCTTTTTGGTAGGTAGAATTACCCATAAGGTAAGTATGTTTCTGAGTTATTTCGTGTTGACCCATTTGAGCGCGATAGGGTATAACTCTACTCAACCGCTAGGGATTTTATTGAGAAAGGTGTTCTACCATGAGCAAGAACCTCTCCCAGCAGGTCGTTCTCGACCGCCGCGGCTTCGTCGCCGCCACCTTCGCAACCGTCGCCGGCCTTGGTCTTGCCGGCTGCTCCGACACCAGCGCCGAGGCCGACAAGGGTTCCGCCGCCGGTTCCTCCAAGAGCCCCGAGGATACCGAGGCTTCCACCACGCTCGATGCCAAGGCATTCGACAAGCTCGTCAACGACGGCCCCAAGGCCGATGACGACGCCATCGCCGCCAGCACCTGGGCGACGGCCGTCAAGGACGCCGGCGTCTTTAAGATCGGTGGCGTTCAGACCTCCACGCTCTTCTCCCTCCTCAACGAGAAAGACGGTCAGACCCGCGGCTTCGATGCCGGTATCGCACAGCTCCTGTCCAACTACATTCTGGGCGAGAACAAGGTCGAGATCACCCAGGTGACCTCGGACACGCGCGAGTCCGTCCTGCAGAACGGCCAGGTCGACGCTGTCTTTGCCACCTACACCATCACCGACGAGCGCAAGAAGCTCGTCTCCTTTGCCGGTCCCTACTACTACACCCAGCAGGCTATCCTGGTGCTCGCCGATAACGACGACATCAAGAGCGTCGACGACCTGGCCGACAAGAACGTCGCCGTCCAGTCTGGCTCCAACGGCCCCGCCATCCTGGAGGAGTTCGCTCCCAAGGCCAGCCAGCAGGAGTTCAAGACCGACGAGGAGGCCCGCCAGGCACTCCAGCAGGGTCGCGTTGACGCCTATGTCATCGACAACAACATGCAGCAAAGCGCCCTGGTCCGCGAGCCCGGTAAGTACAAGATCGCCGGCAAGCCCTTCGGCAGCAAGGAGCCCTACGGCATCGGCCTGCCGCTCGATTCCGACGGCGTCGCCTTCGTTAACGACTTCCTTAAGAAGATCGAGGACGATGGCACCTGGACCGAGCTGTGGCAGATCTGCATTGGTGACCGTACGGGCGACACCAATGTTCCCGAGCTCCCCGAGGTCGGCGCCTAAGCTCGCAAGCTGGGCATCAGCCGCTGCGAAACCATACGGAAACGCACGATTCGCTTTATTGCGCTAAACTGTTTCCTCACTGAGTTGTCGGGGCTTCCGTACACACGGGAGCCCCTTTCCTTATCGGCGGGAGGTCCGCATGAGTCTCTCCGAGCTCTGGTCGCTCTATGGCCAGAACTATATCGACGCGCTGCTAGCAACCTGGGGCATGACGCTTGAGTCGTTTGCCATCGCCATGGTGCTGGCCGTCGCCGTCACCGTGATGCGCGTGTCGCCGCTCAAGCCGCTGCGCGTCTTTGGTGACCTGTATGTCCAGGTCTTCCGTAACATCCCCGGCATCGCGCTGCTCATCATCGTCGTCTATGCGCTTCCGCCGCTCAAGGTCGTCCTGCCCTACCGCACCTGCGTTATCGTCGCCACGGTCCTTTTGGGCTCGGCCTTTGGTTCCGAGAACTTTATGAGCGGCATCAACACCGTCGGCGTCGGCCAGGTGGAAGCCGCCCGTTCGCTCGGCATGAGCTTCAGCCGTATCCTCGCCAAGATCGTGATTCCACAGGCACTGCGCTCAAGCGTGCTGCCCATGACCAACCTCTTTATCGCCGTCATGCTCACCACCGCGCTCGGTAGCCAGGTGCCGCTTAAACCGCAGGAGCTCACCGGCGTGGTGAGCTACATCAACACGCGCTCGCTCGGCGGCGTCGTCGCGTTCTTTATCTCGGCGCTCGGCTACCTGGGCACGGCCTTTGTGGTGAGCCACATTGGCAACTACATCGATAAGAAGGTGAGGATCCTCCGATGAGCAAGCATTCCTCCCCTGCACTTACCATGCGCGATGCGCTCTACGAGGCTCCCGGCCCCAAGATGCGCGCCAAGATTCGCATCGGCACCGCTATCTCGCTCGTTGCCGTCGCCGTGCTCGTCGCCCTGGTACTGCAGCGCTTTTATGTGACCGGCCAGCTTTCGGTCCACTATTGGTATTTCTTTACTCACCTCACCACCTGGAAGTTCTTGCTTGCCGGCTTTGAGGGCACCGTTAAAGTCGCACTCACCGCTGGCGCCATCGCGCTGGTGCTGGGCCTAGCCCTTATGCTCGGCCGCACCAGCGACATTAAGCCGCTCCAGCTGGTTTGCCGTGTGCTCACCGATTTCTTCCGCGGTGTGCCGAGCCTGCTGTTTATCTACTTCTTCTTTTTGGTGCTGCCCCAGTACAAGATCTCGCTGCCGTCGTTTTGGATGCTCACGCTTCCCGTCGCGCTCGCTGCAGCCGGCGTGCTGGCCGAGATTTTCCGCGCCGGCGTCAATGCCGTGCCGCGCGGCCAGGTCGAGGCCGCCCAGGCGCTCGGTCTCTCCAAGGCCAAAATCACCTTTAAAATCGTGTTGCCGCAGGCTATTCGGTTTATCATTCCGTCCTTGATTTCACAGCTTGTGGTCGTAGTCAAAGACACCACCGTCGCCTATGTGGTGAGCTATCCCGACCTGATGCAAAATGCCCGCGTGCTCATTACCAACTACGACGCCCTCGTGTCGGTCTACCTGGTTATCGCGGTCATCTACATCCTCATCAACGTCGCGATCAACAAGGCCGCTGTCTACGTTTCGCACAAGACCGGCGCGACCATCATCCGCTAACGCTTTACCATTTCGAGTCATAAGGAGCCGAGCACCATGGCACAGAGCACCTCTTCCACCGGCAATCAGCCGCTGATCGAGCTCAGACACGTCGATAAGCACTATGGCGATCTGCACGTCCTCAACGACATCAATCTCTCGGTCGACCGCGGCGAGGTCGTCGTTGTGATCGGTCCCTCGGGCTCGGGCAAGTCGACCATGTGCCGCACCATCAACCGCCTGGAAACTATCGACTCGGGCGAGATCCTCATCGAGGGCGAGCCCCTGCCGCAGGAAGGCAAGGATCTTGCCCGCATGCGTGCCGAGCTGGGCATGGTGTTTCAACAGTTCAACCTGTTCGCACATATGACCGTACTGCAGAACGTCATGCTGGGGCCGGTCGACGTGCTGGGCGTGTCCAAGGACGAGGCCCGTGAGCGCGCCATGGACCTGCTGAGCCGCGTGGGCGTGGCCGAGCAGGCCGATAAGGTGCCCGCGCAGCTTTCGGGCGGCCAGCAGCAGCGCGTGGCCATCGCCCGTTCGCTTGCCATGCAGCCCAAGGCTATGCTCTTTGACGAGCCCACAAGCGCCCTCGATCCCGAAATGATCAACGAGGTGCTCGAGGTCATGGTCCGTCTGGCCCAGCAGGGCATGACGATGATCGTCATCACGCACGAGATGAACTTCGCCCGCCGTGTGGCCGACCGCGTCGTGTTTATGGCCGACGGCCAGATCGTGGAAACTGGCACGCCCGACGAGTTCTTCGACCACCCCCAGACCAAGCGCGCCCAGGACTTCCTCAACTCCATCAAGGGCCACTAACCCAATTGCCACGCGGGCAAATTCATCAGTAACGTTTGCTCCGCGCCACCCCTGTGCCATGTCCACCCGGATTCGAAAGCTACGCCCATGATCGGAACCCGCACCTCATCGTCCTACACTCCGCACGTCGACGTCGATCCCGCCGACCGTCCGCTCATCCTGGTCGCACCACGCTGGGAAGAAGCGAAACCCTATTTGAGCGAGACGCTCTCCCCCAACGAGGAGATTGCGAGCGTCTTTGTCGATGCCATCCTTGCCGCCGGCGGCCTGCCGCTGCAGATGTCCATCACCGAGGACATTGAGGTCATCCGTCATTACGTCGATATCGCCGACGGCATCGCCATTCCCGGCGGCCCCGATGTCAATCCCAAGCGCTGGGGCGATGATCGACCCTACGACCCCACCCTCTGCTGCGAGATCCGCGATAGCTTTGAGTTTAAGCTGGTCGGCGAGGTGCTCCGCGCCAAAAAGCCACTCTTTACCACCTGCCGCGGCACGCAGCTGCTCAACGTCGCCACCGGCGGCACCCTGTGCATGGACGTGCCGAGCCTGGGTGCGCGCGAGGGTCGCACGCAGTGGCGTCACACCCACGTGCTCAACGATCCCGTGCATCCCGTCGAGGTCGTGCCGGGCTCGCTTCTGGAGCGCGCGCTTGGCGGGCACAGGCTGATCCAGACCAACTCCGCACACCACTGCTGCGTCGATCATCTGGGTAAAAGCACGCGCTTGGTCGCCAAGGCAACCGACGGCGTTCCCGAGTGCATCGAAGTCGAAGGCCAGCCTTTCTGCCTGGGCGTGCAATGGCATCCCGAGTACACCTGGCAGACGCTCGAGACCGACTTTAACCTCTGGAAGTCGTTTGTCGAGGCAGCGGCAAAGGTCAAGCAGGCTCGCTAGCTCGCGAACCGCACAACAGATAAGGGCGCCCCGCCGGCCACATGGTCCGGCGGGGCGCCCTTTTGCCTATACGCGGCAGGCACACAGCCCAAGGCTCACAACCTCTTACTCGCCCGCCTCGCGCAGAGCCGACATCGTAGCCGCATATTGCTGCTGCAGCGCATGCATTCCCTCGCGAGCGCCGTCAACGGCATCGGCGCCGCGCAGCGCCTCGGTCACCACGACCGCCGGCTCGTACAGATTATCGAATCCCAGGTTCTGGCTCACGCCCTTGAGCGTGTGCGCTGCCATAAACGCACCTTCGGCGTCTCCTGCCGCCATGGCGGCCTCCAGCTTGTCCATGCTCTCGTCATCCAAAAACTTGAGGGCAAAGTGGGCAAGCATTTCCTCGCCCATCAGCCGAGCGCACGCGTCATCATAATTAGCGCCGATCTTCTCATACGCCTCACGCATGGAAATCATGGATTAAAACTCCTTTGGTCAAACTAAATCGTGGGAAACGCGACAACGTCGGCGGGGCGTGCCAACGTCTCGGCAATACGGTCTTGCACCTCGAGCAAGCAGTTGAGCAACAGTGGGTTAAAGGTGCCGCACTTACCGTCCAGGATCATCTGGATCGCCTCCTTGTGCGGGATAGCGTCCTTGTACACGCGCACGCTCGTCAGCGCATCATACACGTCGGCCACCGAGACCACCTGCGCGGCAATGGGAATCTCGTCGCCCTTAAGGCCATCGGGATAGCCCTTGCCGTCCCAGCGCTCGTGATGCCAACGCGCAATCTGGTACGCATATTCCATAAGCGCATTGCCGACGTGATGGCGGCCCAGCTCACGCAGCATGTCGGCGCCGATCGTGGTATGTGTTTTCATAATCTCGAACTCCTCGGGCGTAAGGCGCCCGGGTTTGTTGAGAATCGCATCGTCAATCGACATCTTGCCGATATCGTGCAGCGCCGAAGCCAGGGCAATCGTAGAGCGTTCCTCATTGTCGAGGGAGATCGTGCCGCTACGCTGGACCAGACAGCCAAGCAGCAGCTCGGTCAGCTTCTCGATGTTCGTAACGTGCCTGCCGCTCTCGCCATTGCGAAGCTCCATGACGCCGGCCATGATGTCGATGAGCATGCGACTGTTCTTGACGCGCTCGTTGTACTGCTGGGACAGCAGGCTCGTCAGACGGCGCTGTTTGGCGTATAGGCGGATGGTGTTGCTTACACGGCGGCGCACGACACGGGAGTCAAACGGGCGGTTGATATAGTCCGAGGCGCCCAGCTCGTACGCGCGCAGAACCATATCATCGGAATCTTCGCTCGAAATCATGATAAAAGGCAGATTGTCGATACCCGATCGGCGCGACAGATCGGCCAGCACCTCAAAGCCGCTTATGCCCGGCATGACAATATCCAGCAGCACGAGCGACAACTCATCGCCATAGCGGTCGACCATGTCGAGCGCCGTACGACCGTTGTCGGCCTCCAGGATGCAATACTCGTCCTTGAGCATCTCGTTGAGAATGGCTCGGTTCATCTCGGAGTCATCAACAATAAGCACCAAAGGCTTTTCGCTTTGGAAGGCCTCGATGGAATCGGCATCGGTCACGACCGTACCGGCTTTTGCCTTAGCGCGGCTCAATAACTGGACAGCGCGGCCAACGCCCTCATCGACCGTCTCGCCATGAATGCGAACGCCACCAACACATGCCGTCAAGCTCACGTACTCATGGCCCGGAACAATCGTGGAACGAACGGCATCGGACACCTGATGCAGGCGACGGGTGAAGTCATCGGAGGGAATATTGGGCATGACGACCACAAACTTGTCGCAGCCATAGCATACGAGCTCGTCAGTCGAACGAATTCCGCTGCGTATGGCCGTCGCCACAGCACCGAGCGCAAGGTCGCCGGCATGACGGCCACACGTATCGTTGAAGACCCTAAAATCATCAAGGTCGATCACCGCAACGCCGGCATTCATGCGGGCGCTACGGAGCTTTTCCTCGTAATATCGGCGATTGCGCACGCTCGTCAGCACGTCGGTGTAGACAAGGTCCTCTTCTGCAGCCTCTTGCTCATCGATCGGACGCACCATCAGTAAGACATGAGGCTCGCCCTCGACCTTCAGAGGGCGCAGGCGGGCGCGGTACTCAACACCATCGTTGAGCAGTTGCTCCGACACCTCATCGGAATCTGCCAAGGCCTCAAGACTCGACTGACGCAAACAAGGGCACCGATTGCCGGCGAGCAGGCAGTTAGGCTCGCTCTTAATCTGATCGGCCGACAGCAAACGCACCACGGGGTAGGTCTTTGCGACGCGGGCGACCTCAGCGGCAGCCTCCTCGTCGGTTAGATTGACCTCGTGATTATTGAGCATATGGGGCCCTTTCGATAGTTTCGCATGGTAGCGGTGGGTTCCAAATGTTACAAGGTTAACACCTTGCCGATGCAGGTAAGCACGTGAATGCTGTTACATTTTTATGAGTTGGCAGACGGCGCGATTGAAGCCGCAGACGTGAGGTCTTGAGCACATTTGTTAACACGGCCGAAACGTTTGCGAGTGAAGGCTGTTTTGTTTTTTGCAGCTGTTAGAGCCCCAGGATGCCACGGACAGTCTGGGCAGCCGCTGTCGGGCGATCGCGCAGGCCGTTGTGCGCGCCGGGAACCATTACGAGTGGACAGCCCAAAAGCTCAGCCGCCATCCTCGTGCCCGCCTCGCGGGGTGTACCGACCGAAAGCTCGCCCAAAAACACAGCCGACACCGCCTTTGATTCTCGGGCGCGCTCCCAGTCGGGAGCATATGTCATATTTGTTCCGTATTCATTGGCCATAAAGCAACGACCATTGCGCAGGGCATGCTTGGCTTCCGCTTCGGTCGTCCCAGGAGCCTCGGGGTCCAAGTCGCCGAGAGCTCCCAAGAAAAGCCGAAGCGCCCTTGAAACCTTTCCAGCCGCAATCATATCGAGCAAAATCGGAGCCGCGCCCATGTCGACGCCTTCGGCCGACACAGCCGGCTCATGCAGAATCGCACGGGCGACGAGATGGGGTTCGATGCGAAGAAGCTCCAGCGCCACCAACGTACCGGCGCTGTGCGCAAGCACATTTGTCGGAGCGCCAACGTGTTCGATCACGGCCTGCAGGTCGGCGGCCTGAGCGGCAAGATCATAGCTGCCGTCTGCCGCTTCGCTGCTGCCGCCACAGCCGCGGCGGTCGTAGGCAATTACGCGGTAGTTGTGACTGAGCTCACATGCAATGCCGTCGAAAAATGTGCCGTCGACACAAGCGCCGTGCACGCACACCAAGGCAGGAGTATCAGGCGACACATCCGGGCCGGCATATTCGCGACAGGCAATCGTGGTGCCCGCATTCTCGACCGTAAAATCCATGTTGTGCCCCCATCATCAACGCCCATCCAGTTGCGCGTCAGTACGGCTGGATAGACCCGCATTTCTTTACGCCTTGTTAACAGATTAACTTTACCCGACCCGAGGCTTTTCATGACACGGCATAATGAGCGACGTGAAAAAACGAAACTTGTAAAGCAAGAGCCCGCACCCTGCTTTGGAGCCGATGCTATGCTTAGGCACAATTGTCTTGAGGAGCATATGCCTATGTCTACGTTTTTGAATGCCAGCCCCATCTTTGGGCCCGTTCGCAGCCGTCGCCTTGGTCTCTCGCTCGGCGTCAACATGATGCCGGCCAGCGGCAAAATCTGCACGTTCGACTGCATTTACTGCGAAAACGGCCTCAACGCCGAGCGCCCCTGTCACGAGCCGTACAACACAGCTGCCGTGGTACTCGACGCGCTCGAGGCAAAGCTGCGCGATATGGCAGCCGAGGGCGAGCTCCCCGATGTGATCACCTTCGCAGGCAACGGCGAGCCCACCGTCGCACCGGAGTTTCCGCAGGCCATCGCCGGTGCCGTCGCGCTTCGCGACCAGCTGGCCCCAAACTCCAAGATTGCCGTGCTCTCCAACGGCACGCGCGCCGACCGCCCCGAGGTACACAATGCGCTCATGATGGTCGACGACAACATCCTCAAGCTCGATACGGTCGACCCGGCGTTTATCCAGCTGCTCGACCAGCCTGTTGGCCCCTACGACGTCGAGCACCAGATCGAGACGTTCGCAAGCTTTGACGGTCACGTTATTATCCAGACGATGTTTTTGAGCGGTGAGTACCGGGGCAAGTCTCTCGATAACACCGGCGAGGAGTACGTTGCCCCCTGGCTCGCGGCACTTGAGCGCATTCGCCCACAAGAAGCGACCATCTACACGGTGGCTCGCGAGACGCCGGTCGCCGGCCTTGCCAAAGCAGCGCCCGAGGCCCTCGACGCCATCGCCGCGCGCGTGCGCGCCCTCGGCATTCCCTGCCAGGTGAGCTACTAGCGCGCAGCTGCCCTGAAGGTGGGCTATACTAGCTGCGAATGAAAGGAAGTTAGCCATGTTTGACAATGGACCCGTGCCCGGCCGCAACGACGCTTGCTGGTGCGGCAGCGGCAAAAAATATAAGAAATGCCATAGCGCCTTTGATGAGCGCCTTGAGCGCCTGTGGGAAGAGGGCTGGGAGGTTTTGCCCCGCACGCTCTACAAGGCGCCCGCCGATATCGAGGGCATCAAGCGCTCGGCCGCCATCAACGTGGGCGTGCTCGATTACGTAGGCGAACACATCGCCGCGGGCATGACCACCAACCAGATCGACCAGATGATCTACGACTACACCGTCGAGCACGGCGGCACGCCGGCCGACCTCAACTATGAGGGCTACCCCAAGAGCGTTTGCACCTCGATCAACGACGTGGTCTGTCACGGCATCCCCTGCGATACGGACGTGCTGCACGAGGGCGACATCATCAACGTCGACTGCTCCACGATTCTTGACGGCTACTTTAGTGATTCGAGCCGCATGTTCTGCATCGGCGAGGTCTCTGCCGAGCGCCAGCGCCTGGTCGACGTCACCCGCGCCAGCGTGGAGGCGGGTCTGGCTGCCGTCAAGCCGTGGCTGCCGCTGTCCGTGATGGCCGAGGCCGTGCAAAAGACGGTCGAGGACGCCGGCTTTAGCGTGGTACGCGAGTACGGCGGACACGGCATCGGTAAGGAGTTCCACGAGGACCCGTTTGTGGGCTTTACCACCGAGGCACCCGATGTGGACACCATCATGGCTCCGGGCATGGTCTTTACCATCGAGCCCATGGTCAACGCCGGAGCGCCCGACATCAAGATCAGCAAGGGTGACGGCTGGTGCGTGCGCACCAAGGACGGCAGCGATTCGGCCCAGTGCGAGGTACAGCTCGTGGTGACCGAGGATGGTTACGAGCTGCTGAGCTGGTAGCTGTGGATGCGCCGGGCTACGCGATGGATATGTTACCCATCGCGTAGCCCGGCGTTTTTATAACGTTTTGCCTGATACAACCTGCCAAAATAAACCTGTCCCTTTTTGGCAGGTCGAGCGGAAAGGACTGCTTGTGAACATCCTGGTTTTGCTGCCCGTCAACGACCGCCATCGCGCAATTCTTGAGTCGAGCGCTCCGGGCGAGGACTTTATCTACACGAGCTCCGACGCCATCACGCGTGAACAGGTCGCCAATGCCGACGTGATCCTGGGCAACATAGACCCTTCCCTGCTGACCGCATGCGAGCGCCTCCAGCTGCTGCAACTGCAGACCGCCGGCTATGACGACTATCTCGCCGCCGGCACCGTGCCGGCTGAAGCCAAGCTGTCTTGCTCAATCGGCGCCTACGGCCAGGCCGTGAGCGAGCACATGTTTGCCATGGTGCTGTCTATGATGAAGCGCCTGCCCGGCTACCAGGACCTGCAGCGCGAGCATCGCTGGGAGGATTTGGGGCCGGTCACCTCGCTCAAAAACGCCAATGTGCTGGTGCTGGGCGCGGGCGATATCGGTGGCCACTTCGCCACGCTCTGCCGCAACATGGGTGCGCACGTCCGCGGCATCAAGCGCCATCCGCTCGTCTACCCCATTGTGTTTGAGGACATGGACAGCATAGACGCCCTGCCCGAGCGTCTGGCCGAGGCTGACATCGTCGCATCCTTTATGCCCAGCACGCCCGAGACCCGCGGCTTGGCGAACGCCGAGTTCTTCGCCGCGATGAAACCGGGCGCCTTCTTTGCCAACGGCGGCCGCGGCGACCTTGTGGTCGCCGACGACTTGGTTGCCGCCCTGGAGTCGGGTCATCTCGCCGGCGCCGCGGTCGACGTCACCGACCCCGAGCCGCTGCCTGAGACAAGCCCACTGTGGGATGCGCCTAACATGCTCATTACGCCGCATATCTCGGGCTGGTTCCATCTGGCCGCCACGCTCAACAATGTGGTCGACATTGCCGCAGAGAATCTGCGTCACCTGCAAGCCGGCGAGACCCTGCGTTGCTGGATTGAGCATTAGGTTGTTCCGGCGTTTTACCAAACGCCGGAACCCCTCGACGCTGCGCGCCCCATTGGTTCCGCCGTTCTAACGAACGGCGGACCGGCCGACGCTACGAACCCGCCGTTTGGCCAATCTGCCGTTCAATTTCAAAGGCGCGACCAGAAGGTCAGCGCCTTTTCATTTCGCGGCACCTTGACTCAAACGGCGGACTCTCGCTGACTTTTATTCGACCTGTGAGGTCTTCAAATTGTTAGAGCGTTGCTAAGTAATTCTTTGCGTCTTCTACGCTCATTGCGGCGACTGGTGCGTGCGAGCAGAGCTTGACATCGTTGGTGACCAGAAGGTCTGCCTTTGCGCGCATCGCTGCCGCGATGATTAAATCGTCTTCGTAATCGCTATGGAGATTACGCTGCTTGCTCGCCATCCATATGTCACTCAGGTCGCAGGGTACCGGCGTGGCAAGTTGCGACAACACGTCGAGGCAATCCCATGCAAGTGATGTCGCCGCCACGGAGGCATCTTGGGATAGCGAGCCATGCTCGCGCCGATACCACGCCTTATGTTCGCTCGAAATCAAATAGAACAGGTCTTTGGACGATGTCGCCGCATACAGCAAATCAACTTGAGCCGCGCATGCATCACGTAGAAACTCAATCGCCGCTGAACGACCGCGTCGCCGGGGAATGAAGTAATCGAGCCACACGTTGGTGTCAACCAAGATGCGCTTTGGATTCTCATTCACAGAGCCAGCTCATCTCCTCGCCGTAGCGATCCGCGTAGGCGTTCCGTTTGAGTTCTTCATCGCCCGAGGGCTGCACCTTAGCCAAGTCAATTTCCGATTCACGGCAAGCAGCAGCGAACAGTTGCGAACCCCGGTCGATGAGTTCGAACTTGTGCTTGGCGACTTTCTCCCGCTCGCGCTGTTCCGCCCGGGCACGACTGGGCGAAAGGAGGTCCTGGAGCGCGCCGGGCCGATCAGCCAGAGACGCCGCAAGTTGCCAAAGCGCACGCACCGCTTGGCTCGGTGTCATACCAGCGCTAGAGAGCGCAGCATCACCGCTCCGCTTGAGATCGGCATTGAGACGCACGTTGATCTGAGCTGACGCCGTAGTCATGGTTCCTCCTTATCATCTCCTATGCCAATCATAAAATACAATGGTTGATACGTAAAGCATGTATAGCATTTATAAGCATTAGCCGTACTCTGTACGCAAAAAGCCGCCGAGGCACACTGTACCTCGGCGGCTACGTATCACCGATCTAGTTCGGTTTCACCCTTTGCGTTTGCCCAAATAGAACCTGCCAAAATAAACCTGTCCCTTTTTGGCAGGTTTTAGAGCTCCACGCTTTCGGCGCCGTTGATGGTTAGGTTTCGCTCGTAGAAAGCCGTGAGGGCGCGAATGGCGTACATCACGTCGCGCACGCCGCCGGTCTCGTAGCTCGAGTGCATGGCAAGCTGCGGCAGGCCCACGTCTACGGCGTGCATGCTCGCCTGCATGTTAGACAGGTTGCCCAGGGTGGAGCCGCCGGCCATATCACTCTTGTTGGCGAAGGCCTGCGTGGGCACGTCGGCGTCATCGCAAATAGCCTGGAACACCGCGCGGCTAAAGGCATCGGTGCAGTAGTGCTGGTTGGCGGCTTCCTTGATAACGATGCCGCCGTTGAGCACCACCTGGTTGCGGACATCGCACTTCTCGGCGTGGTTGGGATGCACGGCATGCGCATTATCGCAGCTCACGAGCATCGAGGCGGCAAGTGCGCGATGGTACGACTCGTCATCGAAGCCCAGCGATCCGTTAATGCGGCGCAGCGCATCGGCCAAGAACGTCGACATGGCTCCCTGCTTGGTCTCGGAGCCAACCTCCTCGTTATCAAAGCAGCAGAAGACCGAGATATCGCGCGCGTTCTCAGCACCCAAAAATGCCTGCAGCGAGGTATAGGCGCAGGCCAGGTCGTCGAGCTTGGGCGTCGAGATAAACTCGTCGGCCCAGCCCCAAATGCGCGCATCCTGACGATTGACCAGGAACAGATCGCGACCCAGAATCTGCTCGGGCTCAACGTCCAACTCGTCGGCGATCAGAGCATCAAAGTCGCCCTGCTTAAGATCACCGGCGCTGATGAGCGGGCACAGGTCGACGGCGCGGTTGGGCGCAAAGCCCTCGTTAACGCCACGATTCATATGGATGGCAAGGCTCGGAATGATAGCGACCTCGCGCTCGGTGGCAAGCAGACGGCTCTCAATACGGTCGCCTTCGCGCACCAGCACGCGGCCCGCGAGCGCCAGCGGACGGTCGAACCAGGTGTAGTCGATCATGCCGCCGTAGGCCTCGGTGTTCAGGCGCAGCGTCTCGCCTGCGCCGTCGAGCTCGGGCACGGCCTTGACCTTAAACGTCGGCGAATCGCTGTGCGACGCCGTCAGCTGAAAATGGTAGTCGCCGGCAACGCCGTCCTCGCCCCACGTCGCGGCCAGGTCCTCGCCCACCTTAAAGGCAACAACGCTCGAGGTATTGCGCTGCGTGTAATAACGCCCGCCCGGCTCGATGTCCCACGCCGCGTTCTCGGACAGGTAGGTAAAGCCCGCCTCGTCGAGCTCGGCCATAATGGTCGCCGCCGTATGGAACATGCTGGGGCATGCCTCGATAAAGTCGATAAGGTCGTTGGCGGCCTCGATATCATCGGCCGTCACATGCGCGCGCTCGGGCGTTTCCTGATCCGTCATGCTCTCCCCTTTCGCTGGGTTGATGGTCCCTTCCAGCATACCCCGCCGCGCCAGCGCTGCACTCTTCATTCCGTGTTTAATCCCGCACCGCTCACCAAGTTGAGCCATCATGCCCGTGCACCTTTTGCGACAATTACGCTAACAGGACGAGAGGAGCCGCCATGAAGCCACGTAACATTGCCATCGCCTGCGGTGTCGCGGGAGTCGCCGTCGGCCTTGCCGCTGCCACCGGTATCGTTTATCACAAGCAAATCAAGTCCGCCGCGTCGCTCAAACGCTTGACCTGCTACGCGGATGGCTATGACCTGTTCGCAATCGACATCGCCTACGACTACGATCTTGACCGCATCATCGCCGCTGGCGTGCACGACGACCAGGCCTACATCGATGCCGTGGTGGCACAGGTGCTGCCCGGCGTGCCAGCACATGTCCAGGCGCCTCAGTTTGCCTGCAGCGCCTTTGCCGCCGTAGATGCCAAAGGCCGCGTGCGCACCGGTCGCAATTACGACTTTAAGGACGACACCTCGGCGCTGCTGGTGCGCAATCACCCACGCGGCGGCTACGCCTCCATCGGGTTTGCCGCCCTTAACAACCTGGGCGCCAACACTCCGCTTGATTCCGTCGCCGGACGTGCCGCCGCACTCATGGGCCCGTTTGCCCAGCTCGACGGCATCAACGAATGTGGCGTGTCCATTGCCGTACTCACCCTGGATTCCAAACCCTGTGACCAGGACACGCAGCGTCCCGTCATCAATACCTCGCTCGCCATCCGCCTGGTGCTCGACCGTGCCGCCACCACGCAAGAAGCTGTCGACCTGCTTTCCGCCTACGACATGCACGCCATGGCAGGACGCGATTACCACTTCTTTATCAACGACGCCGCCGGTGACGCGCGGGTGGTGGAGTGGGATCCGCGCGACCCCGACCGTGCATGCAAAGTAACTCCTGTACGCCAGGTTACGAACTTCTACGCCTGCTATGGTGACGAAGTGCTGCCCAACCAAAAGAATGGCGAGCTGGGCCATGGTAAAGAGCGCGCCGTCGCAATCGCCGATGTCCTTGACGCCCATGTCGGTGCCCAGGACGAGGCAGTCGCTTGGAAGGCTCTACGCGCTGCGGCGCAAGAGCCCAATCCGGATGACATCACCAGCAACACGCAATGGTCGGTCGTCTTTGACAACACCGAGCCCGCTGCCGCCATCACGCTGCGCCGCCACTGGGGCGGCATCGACGCCTTTGTGCTGTAAGGAGCTGGCACCGTCGTCCTTACGCTCGCCTGACGTTGCTTACATTTCTATACATTTGAGCTAACACGTTTTACCCCCGCATCAACAGTGTGCGGGGGTAAACTTATGCGCATGTTATAACTTGCCCGGAAGGATTCACCATGCTTAGGATCGGTCTTCTTACTAGTGGCGGCGACTGCCAGGCGCTCAACGCCACCATGCGCGGCATCGTCAAAACGCTTATGACCAATAGCGAAGAACCTATCGAGATCTATGGTTTTGAGGACGGCTACCAGGGCCTTATCTACAGCAGGTTCCGCGTCATGACGCCCGCCGATTTTAGCGGCATCCTCACCCGCGGCGGCACCATTTTGGGCACGAGCCGCACGCCGTTCAAGCGCCTGAACATTCCCGAGGCCGACGGCGTCGAGAAGGTGCCCGCAATGGTCCACACCTATCACAAGTTGCAGCTCGACTGCCTGTTTATGCTGGGCGGTAACGGCTCCACTAAGACCGCCAACCGCCTGCGCGAAGAGGGCCTCAACGTTATCGCCTTGCCTAAGACCATCGATAACGACACCTGGGGCACCGAGTTGACGTTTGGCTTTACGAGCGCCATCGACGTCGCCACCAAGTGCATCGACGACATCCACACCACTGCCTCGAGTCACGGCCGCGTGTTTGTCATCGAGATCATGGGGCACAAGGTCGGCTGGATCCCGCTGTACGCTGGCGTCGCGGGCGGCGCGGATGTCATCTTGATTCCCGAGATTCCCTACGACATGGATAACGTCATCAAGACCATCGAGCATCGCATGGAAACCGGCAGCCGTTTTACCATCGTGGCCGTCGCCGAGGGCGCTATCTCCAAGGAGGACGCGGCGCTGTCCAAGAAGGAGTACAAGAAAAAGCTCGCCGAGCGCACGAGCCCGTCGATCGTCTACGACATCGCCAAGGAGATCGAGGCCAAGACCGGTCGCGAGACCCGCGTCGCCATCCCCGGCCACACGCAGCGCGGCGGTCAGCCCGACGCCCAGGACCGCATCTTTGCGACCCAGTGCGGCGTCGAGGCCGCGCTGGGCTGCCTACGCGGCGAGTTTGGCTACATGATTGCCCTGCGTGACGGCAAGATGTGCCACATGCCGCTCGAGGAGGTCGCTGGCAAGCTCAAGTACGTCGACCCCCAGAGCGATCTAGTGCGCGAGGCCAAGGCGTTGGGCATCAGCTTCGGCGACGAATAGCCTCGGCCGAAACTGCTCTCATCGGAGGCCCCAGGGCTTACCTCCCAAATCGTCCTCGGACATGTCAGGATCCCGCCGTGTGCTTCGCGCGGCGGGATCCTTCCGTCCTGCGGAAAGATTTGGGAGGTAAGCCCTGGGGCCTCCTGCGGTAACTAGGGAGGCCGTGGCTATTCGTCTTCTTGCTGCGGGTGCCTGGGGTAGGATGCGGCGTGCATTTTTGGGAGTATTCAGCAGCCGAGGGTGCCTGCATACTGGATTTTGGGCGAAAGGCAGGCACCATGGGCCGCATCCTGTAAAAAAACGAGCGGCTCTAGAGGCGTTGGGACTCAGAATCGGGGCTTTCAGCGCGGTTTTGTGCACCCGCCCCCGCGCCCGCGGACCCCGGGATGCTGAATACTCCGGAATTTGCACGGCGCCCCCTGGGGTACCTGTGGGCAAAAAGCAACCGCCCCGTCAAAGTATGCATTTGGCGGAGCGGTTTATGCAAAAATACTGCTGCGGGCGCGTCGGCAGCTCGCTAGAACTTGAATCCCAGGACAGGTTACTCGGCGCTCTTGAGGGCGCCGACCATGTCGATCTTATTGAGAGTTCGGTTGGTGGCGAGGTTGACGATGATCGTAAAGCCGAAGGAAAGCACCACGGCAAGCACGTAGCTCAGCGGCTCGACTTCGACGTCAAAGTACAGCGACGGCATCTGCAGGATGTACGTAAAGCTCTCGGCAAGCAGGCCACCCAGCGGCACGCCCAGTGCGGTGCCAATCGCCGTGAGGATCAACGTCTCCTTGTTGACGTAATGGTGTACCTCGCCACGGCGGAAGCCCAGCACCTTGATGGTCGCCAGCTCGCGCTCGCGCTCGGAGATATTCGTGTTGGACAGCGTAAACACCACCACAAACGATAGGCACGCCGCCATAAAGGTCACGAGTACCACGACGGAATTGATGATAGTGAAGTTCGCCTCGAAGTTCTGCCAATGTTCAGCCGTGCTCGAGATGGTGAGCCAACCGTCGCTCTTAAGCTTCTTGCTAAACGCAATCTGATCGGCCGACGAGCCCTTAAGCAGCACAAAGACGCCGTTAAGGCGCGCGCTTCGACCGAACGCGCGCTCATAGGTGCCCTGCGTCATGTAAAGCGTGTTGCCCAGATAGTTGAGCGAAATGTCGCTGACTTTGACCTTGGCTACGTTGAGCGACGAATCCTGGACGTGTGCCGTATCGCCCGGTTGAATCCCCAGTACCAGCTGTGAACTCTTGCTCAGATACACATCTCCGTCGCGCAAAGATAGAGGCTCTTTGGACTCATCCTCGAGACGCACGTAGTCGTCCAGGTCGTTCGTGCGGTCATCGGGCACCACGATCAGCTGCACGGTCTCGCTCTTGCCGCCAAATGTAAAGGTGACGTTGTCGGTCATAATCGGCAGCGTCGAAGTCACGGTCACGTCGGAATCCTTGGCTGCGCTTCGCTCGTCGAGCGCCGCGCACGTCTGCGAAAAATCGTCGGGATTGGCAACCGCCAGCAGGTCATAGCGCGTGATATGCCCGTACTGCTTGGGCGAAAGCGCGACCGACGTATCACGAATGCCCATGCCGCAAATCACAAGCGCCGTACAGCCCGCGATGCCAAAGATGGTCATAAAGGCGCGCTTTTTGTAGCGGAACAGGTTACGTGCTGCCACCTTGTTCAAAAAGCCCATGCGGCGCCAGATAAAGCCGATGCGCTCGAGCAAGATACGCGAGCCGGCGCGCGGGGCCTTGGGGCGCATGAGCGAGGCCGGGGTCTCGGCCATCTCGTGGCGGCAGGCGATAATCGTGGCGCCCACCACGCCCACGGCAAACAGCGCCACCGAAACGATCGAGGACACGATGTCGTACGAAAGCAACATCTGGGGCAGCGAGTACATGTCGTCGAACACCGTAAACAGGAACAGCGGCAGGCCCACAAATCCGATGATGTTGCCGAGCACGCCGCCAATCAGACAAGCCCACAGCGCGTAGTCCACGTATTTGGACAGGATGCGCCCGCGCGAATAACCGAGCGCCTTATACAGGCCGATGAGTGTGCGCTCCTCCTCGACCATGCGTGTGGCGGTGGTAAGGCTGATGAGCACGGCAACGATAAAGAAGATGAACGGGAACACCGTAGCGATAGCCTCAATTGACGAGCTATCGCTCTCCACGCTCGAGTAGCTTGCGATATTGCCGCGGTCCTGGATGTACCAGGTGCATTCGCCCAGGTCAGAGAGCTCGGCGCGGGCATCGGCAAACTGCTGGTCGGCGGCGGCACGGCGCTGATCCAGGTCGGCCTGCGCTTGCACGCGCTCCTCACTGCCCTCGGCCATGCGGTTAATGTTGTCCTGCTCGATCCCAAAGAGCATGGCGGCCTGACGCTCAGCCGCGTCCAAGCTCGCCGGCGTGTCGACCGTCAGCTCCTGGGCGCGCGCCTTCTCACGCTCCTCGCGGATCTTCTCGATATTGCCCTTGACCTCATTGATCTTTGCCGCGTAGGAATCCGAATAGGAGTTGAGGCTCTTGGCTCCCTCGACGATCACGTGGACCGCGGAGTAGGAAGAAGATGTCGCGGCGTCCTCGCTCACATAGAACTTATAGTCCGCCGCCGAAGCAGCGCGAAAGGCGTTGACTGTCGAGTCAGAACTTACATCAGTGGGGTCGAGGACCTCAGCCGTAATGGTGTAATCGCCCGCGGCAAACTGGTCCTTGGCGCTTTGATTGGACGAGCTCGCGTCATTGGCGGCAAAACTCACCGTATCGCCGAGCTTTTTGCCCGAAGCCTTCAGGAACTTCGAAGTCACCGCGACTTCATCGGCGCTCTCGGGCAAATCGCCGTTCACGAGCACCGGCTGATCGATGTTCTCCTTGGAGAGACTCTGCACGACCACGCGCTCGCGCGTTGTGCCCACGGCGGTGTAGGCGGTCTCGGTGTAGATGCCCTCGGCCGTTTCGACGCCATCGACCTCTTGTATGGCGTCGAGATCATCGTCAGTCAGGCCATAGGTCGACTGCACGTTAATGTCATAGACATTTTGCTGGTCGAAGTAGGCATCAACCGAATCACACAGGTCCTCGCAACCCGCCTTAAGGCCGCACATCACGCTCACGCCAAGCGCGGTGATGACCACGATTGACAAAAAGCGCTTAAGACTGCCTCGGATTGTGCGGTAGATGCCACGGCGAAAAACCGTCGGCACCATATCGTTTGAGCTTTGGGCAGTGCGGTAGGTCGTAAAATCCTGCTCGCGCTCCGTGTTCTGCGCGTCGCGGCGTAGGCTGTTTTGGCGGTCTTGGTCCATGGGCGCTACCACTCGATCGTCTCGATAGGCACGGGATTTTGCTGGACCGTCTCGCTCTCCACGCGACCGTTCTTAAAGCGGATCAGGCGATCGGCCATGGGCGCCAGCGCGGAGTTGTGGGTGATGATGATGACCGTAATGCCCTGCTTGCGGCAAGTGTCCTGCAGCAGCTGCAAGATCTGCTTGCCGGTTTTATAGTCAAGTGCGCCCGTGGGCTCGTCGCACAAAAGCAGCTTGGGGTTCTTTGCCAGTGCGCGGGCAATGGACACGCGCTGCTGCTCGCCGCCCGAAAGCTGCGCGGGGAAGTTGGCGAGGCGCTCACCCAAGCCAACCTGGCAAAGCGTTTGCTCGGCATCGAGCGAATCAGGGCAGATTTGCGCCGCAAGCTCAACATTTTCGAGCGCCGTCAGGTTGGGGACCAGATTGTAGAACTGGAAGACAAAGCCGACGTCGGCGCGGCGGTATTCCACGAGCTGCGCCTCGTTAGCGGAGCTCACATCGCGCCCGTCCACCGTCACGGTGCCGGAAGTCGCCGTATCCATGCCGCCCAGAATGTTGAGCGCCGTGGTCTTGCCGGCACCCGAAGCACCCAAAATGATGGCGAGCTCGCCGCGCTCGACCGTAAAGCTCGCGCCGTCGAGTGCGTGAATGCGGGCGTCGCCCTCGCCGTATGCCTTGATGACGTCTTTGAATTCGATATAAGCCATCGATCGGTTCCCATCTGGTCGGATAACTCTTTAGTATTACCCATTTCGCACCGACTAAAAAGGGACGGGTTTATTTTGGCAGGTTCTATATGGGGAAACGGCAGCTATAGATGAGGCGCCGGGGAGGCAGAGAAATCATCGATGGGGTCAGGCCGACCGCCAAACACAACGCACGCATCTCAATCTGTCAGCCAAATCATTCGAACAGCTGTTCGTTTCTATGATATGATTCCGCTATCTAAGCAGGCCAATACGCAGAAAGGCGGCCAACATGGCGTTCGACTTTAAGAAGGAATGCAAGGAGCTCTACAGACCTGCAAGCAAGCCGAGTATCATAACTGTCCCGCCTATGAGCTACGTTGCCGTTCGCGGAAAGGGCGACCCAAATACCGAAGGTGACGAGTATCAAAATGCCCTGCCGCTGCTTTACGGCATCGCCTATACCGTCAAGATGTCAAAGAAAGGCTCAAGGAGTATCGAGGGCTATTTCGACTTTGTGGTACCGCCGCTCGAGGGCTTCTGGTGGCAAGACTCCCCGAGCGGCGACATCGATTATGTACGCAAGGACGATTTCAACTTTATCTCGTGCATCCGCCTGCCCGATTTCGTCACTCAGGATGACTTTGACTGGGCGGTCGCGGAAGCCACGGCCAAAAAGAAACTGGACTTTTCTGCCGTCGAGCTGCTTAAAGTTGACGAGGGTCTCTGCGTTCAATGCATGCACACCGGGCCCTACGACAACGAACCGGCGACCGTAGACGCTATGCATGAATACACGACCGAGCAGGGCTATGTCCCCGACTTCTCAGATACCCGTTTACATCACGAAATCTATCTTTCCGATCCACGCAAGTGTGCGCCGGAGAAACTTAAGACTGTGGTTCGTCATCCTATCAAGCGCGCTGAATAGCGTGGAGCGTCATTTCACGCGCTGGGTTTTAAGCCAGCCAACCAGCCGCCTCCTAGGCCGTTCGGTAATTATCTTGACGCGGCCCGTCGCATCTTATAAGTTTGTTTTGCTAAAGCTGGAAAGCCTCTCAACGATGCGCAACTCCAGCTCTTTTTCTATCAAGAGGCTTAATGAAATACCAGAAGTCGCGGATATCCATCAACGAACAAATAGCACTATTGACAGAAAACAAGGGTCTTAAGTGCTCTGATCAAAGCGAACTCGAGCGAGCTTTGGTCGAAGCCAACCACTACAGACTGTCGGCCTACTGGTTTCCCTACAAAACCAAATGCAAGTCCGGGATTACCATCTTTCGCGAAGGCACAACATTCGAAACCATCATCTACACGTATGAATTTGACCGAGCCCTCCGGCAGTTAATGTTTGATGCGGTCGGCAGTGCGGTCGGCAGAATTGAGATCTACCTCAGAAGCAGAATTGCCTATCTTGCCTCTGAGGAACGCGGGCCTTTCTGTTACCCAGATGTCGCCATAACGAGGCTCAACTCGGCATGCCCGTCGAGCTCTGCGCCGCACTGGGCTACGCAGCCGTCTTTGGCAGCGCCACCAATACGCTGCTCGCACCCATCCTTATTGGCTGCGAAGTCTTCGGCTTTGGTAACTTGCCGATGTTCTTTATTGTCTGCGTCGTGGCTTACCTGTTCAACATGGATAAATCGATCTACGCCCTGCAGGAGCGGGCGTAGATCGATGTCCAGGCAGGCGGTCTCAACCGGAAACGGCGTCCCACTCTGAGGCTGTATTCCGGGACACGGTTTCCGCTTGGGACGCCATTCGGAAAGCGCATCCCGTTCTTTCACGGCATCTTGGCTATGTAAAGTGTTCGGGCACTACTCTTCGTAGGCGCCCTCAAGCCGAAGCAGCCACTCCTTGCGGTCGAGCCCACCGGCATATCCGTTGAGCGAACCGTCTGCCGCGACCACGCGATGGCACGGCACAATAATCGAAATGGGATTACGCGCGACCGCGGCCCCCACGGCACGGGGAGACACAACGGGCGCCTCGTTTCCCGGTACACGATGTCGAGCCGCAACACGCTGGGCGATCTCGCCATACGTAGCGACCTCGCCACGCGGAATAGAAAGCAGCTCGTACCAAACTTCACGCTGAAACGCCGTGCCAATCAAATGCAACGGCGGCGTAAACCGAGGTTCCTGCCCTGCAAAATAAGCATTCAGCCAAGCCCACGAACGCTCAAGCACCGAAGAAGCCGCACCATTTGCCGGACTCACCGACGATATGCCACCAATACCGGAAACCGCATCGGCGCCTTCAACATGTTCGGAGTCTTCCCGGAGAAGCGTGGAGCCAAAGTGCTCCTGTCCCTCAAACCAAAGCCCCGTCAGACCGCGGCCATCAGCGGCAAGCAAGATTTCGCCCAAAGGCGAAGCAAACGTCGTCGTGACCACCAGCGGCTCCTTTCAAAACTCCGCAACATAATACCGCGAATTGTGCAGACAACCCCAATCGACCCCAAAGTCCCCGCAGGCAGCAGGCGCAACGCGCCGCAGCTGCCGGCCGCGCCCCACAGTCCCCCAAGGCGGCAGGCGCAAAGCGCCGAGGCCGCCGCCGGGACCAGGGCCCGCAACAGCCACGCGCCCCCACATCAGCCCAGCGGCCTCAACCAACAACGACCCCATCGCAGGCCGCTTGCAGCAGCGTCACCGCAGGCGGGGGCCGGGCTCAGTTTTCAGAACACTCCGCAGACCAGTGTGGCGCCTTGTCCGCGGCTCCGAAGGAGCAGGACAAGGCGCCACACATGGTCGAGGACGTTCTGAAAACTGAGCCCGGCCCCCGCCGGACAGGTCACACTACTCGCAGAGCAGCTTAGCGATCTGGACGGCGTTGGTTGCCGCGCCCTTACGGATTTGGTCACCGCAGCACCAGAAGGTAATGCCACGCGCGGCCTCCGGGTTCGAGATGTCGCGGCGCACGCGACCGACCCAAATCAGGTCCTGGTCGGACGTATCCATCGGCATGGGGAAGCGATCGTGCGCATCCTCGGCGCTCATGTCGTCAACCAGCTTCACGCCCGGAGCGGCAGCCAGCGCAGCGCGGGCCTCCTCGACCGTAATGTCGCGCTCGAACTCGAGCGTAATGCTCTCGGAGTGCGAACGCAGCACCGGCACGCGCACGCAGGTGCAGTTCACGCGCAGCTCGGGCAGGTGCATGATCTTGCGACCCTCGTTTTGCAACTTCATCTCCTCGGAGGTAAAGCCCTCCTCCTTGACGCCGCCGATCTGCGGAATCAGGTTACTCGCCAGCTGGGCGGCAAACGCGCGCGGCTCGGGAATCTCCTCGCCACGGCCCAGGGCGGCCAACTGAGCCTCGAGCTCGGCCATGCCGGGGGCGCCAGCACCCGAAGCCGCCTGGTACGTCGAGACGATCATGCGTTTCACGCCAGCGAGCTGATGCAGCGGCCACGTGGGAACCAGGCCGATAATGGTCGCGCAGTTGGGGTTGGCGATAAGGCCGTGATGCCACTTGATGTCGTCGGCATTGATCTCGGGCACGACCAGCGGCACCTCGGGATCCATGCGGAAGGCGTGGCTGTTGTCGACCACGACGGCGCCGCGCTTGACGGCCTCGGGCAGCAGCTCCTTCGCGATATCGTCGCCGGCGGCGCCAAGCACAATATCGCAGCCCTCAAAGGCCTCGGGGCAAGCCTCTTCAATCACGATCTGCTCGCCGCGAAACTCGACGGTCTTGCCAGCAGAACGCGCGCTCGCCAGCAGCTTGAGCTTGCCAACCGGGAACTCCTGCTCGTTGAGGCACTCGAGCATCTGGGTGCCCACGGCTCCCGTCGCGCCCAAAATAGCAACCGTGTACTGTTTCATGCTTCCCCCTTTAAAGGTTTTGGCTTTTGCCCGCACGCCGAGCAGGCCGATTATTGTTGCCAGTGTATACAAGAACGGGGCAGGCACGAAACCCGCCCCGTCGAAACGAAACCGAAACGAAACGCCCCACCGTAGATTTTTGAAACATGACCCAAAAATCTACCGAGCAGTCGCTACTTTTTGAGCGCGGCCAGAGTGGGATCGACCGGCGCGGGGGCCTCCAGGTCGGAGACCTTCACAATGCCGTTCTCATCGGAGAAGGCACGGTAAATGGTCCGAATCGCTAGGTCGAAGTCCTTCTCCTCGACACCGATAATGATGTTGATCTCGTCACAGCTCTGCGAAATCATACGCACGCTCACGCCGGCCTGGCCAAGCATGCCAAACAGGTGGCCCGAGATACCTGCGCGGCCGCGCAGGTTACGGCCGACGGTCGCGATGAGCGCCAGACCCTCGACAACCTCGATCTCGAGCGGCTCGACCTCCTGCTGAATGTCACCAACGAGCGAGTACAGCGAATCGTGCACGTCCTGCTCCTGCACCACGGCGCCAAAACGGTCGACACCGGTGGGCATGTGCTCGACGGAAACGTCATAGCGCTCGAACACCGAAAGCGCACGGCGCATAAAGCCAACGCGGGGCTTGGTGCGGTCGCGGGCAACGTTGATGGCGACAAAGCCGCGCTTGCCGGTCACGCCGGTAATGATGGGCTCCGCCTCGCCCTCATCAGCCGTCTCGCTAATGATGGTACCGGGGTCCTGCGGCGCATTGGTGTTCTTGATGACCAGCGGAATACCCGCCTCGCGCACGGGGAACACAGCTTCCTCGTGCAGAACGCTCGCACCCATATACGAAAGCTCGCGCAGCTCCTCGTAGGTAACGCGCGCAATGGGCTGAGCCTCGGGAACAATGCGAGGATCGGCAGAATAGAAGCCCGAAACGTCGGTCCAGTTCTCGTACAGGTCGGCGCCCAGGCACTTGGCCAGGATTGAGCCGGAAATATCGCCGCCACCACGGTCGAGCAGCTTGATCTGGCCCTCACGCGTCGCGCCGTAGAAACCGGGCATAACAAAGCCGCCCTGCTGGCCGTACTCCTGCACCAGCTCGGAGGTGCGATTCATGCTGAGCGTACCGTCGTGATGGAACGCCACAACCGTCGCGGCGTCCAAGAACGGTAGGCCCAGGTACTCGGCCATCAGGCGGGCGGTAAAGTACTCGCCACGGCTCACAAGCTCCTCGGTGGAGTAGCCGCCCGAGCGGGCGCGCTCGGCAAAGGCCGTGAACTCCTCACGGATGGGATAGGTAAGCTCCAGCTCGTCAGCGATATCAAAATAGCGCTGGCCAATGTCCTCGAGCAGCTCCTCACACGACACGTGGTACTTAACGTGCGCGTTAACCAGATAGAGCAGGTCGGTCACCTTGGTGTCACCCTTAAAACGGCGACCGCAGGCAGAAACCACCACAAAACGGCGAGCCGGATCGGCATCGACGATGGCCTTGATCTTCTTGAAGTGTTCGGCGTCGGCGACCGACGAGCCGCCAAACTTGGCAATCTTAATCATGGGCTGGAGGTTACCTTTCTAAAAAGCCTCTGCGAACCTATTTTGCACGCTCTGATACCATGGTTTCACCGATTGGGACCAAGGCATCCGAGGAGCAGTGTTATATGGGAACTTATCATAGTACACGAGGACGCACTTTATCGTGCTCAAGTAAGGTGGCAATCCGTACCGGCATCGCTCCCGACGGGGGTTTGTTTGTCTCGGACGAGCTCGGCACCCAGCAGGTCGATATCAGCTCGCTTGCAGATAAATCGTACTTTGAAATCGCTCAAGATGTGTTGGGAATGTTACTGAATGATTACACGGCCGAAGAAATTTCGGCGTGTGTCGACGAGGCATATCGCGGCACGTTCGCGAGTGAAGAGGTTACGCCGCTCGTCAAACTCGACGCTGCGCCGGGCGCTGACGCCCCTCAGACCTATGTGATGGAGCTCTTTGGCGGCCCCACGAGTGCCTTTAAGGACGTCGCCCTGCAGATGCTCCCCCGCTTGATGGCCCGCACTTCCGCCAAGGACGGCGGCGCTGAGCGCATCATGATCGTCACCGCCACGTCGGGCGACACGGGCAAGGCCGCGCTCGCCGGTTTTGCCGACGCTCCGGGCACGGGCATCACCGTCTTTTATCCCGAGGGCAAGGTTAGCCGCGTCCAGAACCTGCAGATGTCCACGCAGGAGGGCGACAACGTCGCCGTCTGCGGCATTCGCGGCAACTTTGACGACGCCCAGAGCGTCGTCAAGCGCATCTTTGCCGATAAGGAGCTTGCCGAGCGCCTGGAGGCCGCTGGCACGGTGCTTTCGAGCGCCAACTCTATCAATGTCGGCCGTCTGGTACCGCAGGTCGTCTACTACTTTGCCGCCTATGCGCAGCTGCTGCGCGCCGGCGCTATCGAGGCTGGCGACGCCGTAGAGTTCTGTGTGCCCACCGGCAACTTTGGCGATATCTTGGCCGGCTACTACGCCAAGCGCATGGGCCTGCCCGTCGCCAAGCTCATCGTCGCGAGCGACAAGAACAACGTGCTTGCCGACTTCCTGACCACCGGCGTCTACGACCGTAACCGCCCGTTCTTCACGACCATCTCGCCGTCGATGGACATCCTCATCAGCTCTAACCTGGAGCGCATGCTGTACTTCCTGTCCGATGGCGACTGCGAACTCGTTGCCGGCCTTATGGAGCAGTTGGCACAGACCGGTCGCTACGAGGTACCCGCCGAGCTGCTGGCCAAGATTCAGAGCGTCTTTGGCTGCGGCTGGGCCAGCGAGGACGAGGTCCGCGCTGCCATCAAGAGTTGCTGGGACGCCAACGGCTACGTGATCGACCCGCACACCGCTTGCGGCTATCACGTCTTTGAAAAGGTCGCTCCCGCCGAGGGCGCCAAGGCTCGCGTGCTGCTTTCGACCGCCAGCCCCTACAAGTTCCCGCGCGCCTGCTGCGACGCCCTGGGCCTCGACGTTCCCGAGGATGATTTTGAGGCTATGCGTGTACTCGAGCAGGCCACCAACACGGTCGCCCCGGTCCAACTCGCCGAGCTTGAGTCCAAGCCTGTCCGCTTCGAAGACGTCTGCGACGTAGCCGACATGGCCAACTACGTAGAGCAGGCTGCAAAAAAGATGGCTACCAACTAAACCCCTTATAAGGCGCCGGCGAAAGCCAGCGCACTTTCTTTTAATTTGGCTCCCCAGCGCGGTGAGGAGACGGCGTAGGTCGGTTTCACGCTTGCTCCGTCGCGAGTTCCGCACGAGCCGAAGGCCACTAAATGTGGCCTTCGTGCGAGCAGGACTGTCCGAGCAGCGGAGCAAGCGTGAAACCGACCCCCAGGAGGACCAACAACAATGATCAAGATCACCGTCCCCGCCACCAGCGCAAACCTAGGCATCGGCTACGACACCCTCGGCATGGCCGTCAGCCTCTACTCGCACTTCACCTTTGAGCGCGCCGATAAACTCACCATCACGGGCTGCCCCGAAGAGTTCCAAAACGAGGACAACCTGGTCTACGTCAGCTTTGTGGATGCACTGGCCGCATGGGACGAGCCGGCCTTCCCCGTCGCTATCGACATTCAGACTGACGTTCCCGTCGCCCGTGGCCTGGGCTCCAGCTCCACCTGCGTCGTCGCCGGCATTATGGCAGCCGCCGCATTGACGGGCCACACCGTCGACCGCGCCGAGCTCGTCCGCATTGCCACCGAGGTCGAGGGCCATCCCGATAACGTCGCCCCCGCTATCCTGGGCGGCGCCGTCTGCTCCTTTACGCCGACCGACTCGCTGCCCCAGTGCCTGCGCTACGAGGTAAGCGATCGCTTGCGTTTTATTACCGTGATTCCGCCCTACGAGGTACATACGAGCGAGGCGCGCAAGGTTGTGCCGCAGGAGATTCCACTCTCCACCGCCGTATGGCAAATGGGCCGCATCGCCGGCATGACGCGCGGCCTGGAGACCGGCGACCTTGACCTGATTGCCGCCGCCAACGACGACCGCATCCAGGAGCCCTATCGCCGCCGCCTCATCCCCGACTACAACGCCGTGCGCGACACCTGCCTTAACGGAGGCGCCAAGACCATCTGGATCAGTGGCTCCGGCTCGACCCTCATGGCCGTGACTGACGACACCATCGTGGCGAAGTTCCTGCAGGTCAAGCTGCGCGAGCAGTTCCCTAAGTGTGATACGCATATCCTCACGTGCGACACGGAAGGCGCCCAGATCGAATACCTGTAGTCGCCGTCCCGTATACTCGCCGGGGAGGCCAGGGGCTTTGCCCCCAAATCGTCCTCGGACATGGCAGGACCCCCGCTGTGCACTTCGTGCGGCGGGGGTCCTGCCGTCCTGCGGAAAGATTTGGGGGCAAAGCCCCTGGCCTCCCCTATGTTAACTTCGCCGGCGGCGGCTACAGGGACCTACGCTCTGGAAAGTCGCCGGGCTGATGTTCTGCATTTTATTGATAGGGGCACTTACTAGAGGCAAGCCTCGGCGATGCGCTTTTTGAGTTCATCGATGCCGGTGCCGGTCTGGGAGCTCGTGATGATTACATTCTCGGCCGGGACGTTGAGCTGCTTTTTGATAGCGGCCGCCTGGCGGGCCTGCTGGGTGCGGCTGAGCTTGTCGGCTTTGGTGAGGCAGACGATAAAGTTGAACTCGTTGCCCTGCAGGTAGTCGATCATGTCATGGTCGAGTTTACTGGGGTCGTGGCGAATGTCCACCAGCGACACAACCAGGTTAAAGCTGCGCTCTGAGTCGAAGAAGTCGCCGATAAGCTCGGCCCAGCGGTCGCGCTCGGCCTTGGAACGACGGGCGAAACCGTAGCCCGGCAGGTCCACAAAGTGCACGTCGTCGGCCTCGAAGAAATTGATGTTGCTCGTCTTGCCCGGCGTGCTCGAAACCTTGACCAGGTTCTTGCGGCCAAAGAGTTTGTTCATGATAGACGACTTGCCCACATTGGAGCGGCCCACAAAGCTCACCTCGGGACAGGTGGACTCGGGGATCTGCGAAACCTTGCCGTAGCTGGCAACAAACTTGGCAAGCTGATAGTTAATGGAATCGGCCATGGATACTCCTTGGTCGTAGATTTTTACAAAACGGGTGTGCTATTGCGCGGCGGCAATACGACGAACGATGTCAAGCGTGATGCCGCTCGCGGTGCGAGCGTACTCATCCAGATCGAACTCGCGCTCGCAAAACGCGTCATATGCCTCGTCACAATTATCGCTGATAGCGCGCAGCACCAGGCAATCGACACCATTCTTGGCCGCGATGTGCGCAATTGCCGCGCCCTCCATCTCGACGCAATCGGCATGCGTGGCCTCAATCGCAGCGTTACGCATGGCGTCACCCGTAACAAAGCGGTCACCCGTGGCGATAGTGCCACACAGGAACTGCTTGGGGTCCTTCTCCGCAGAATTCTCATCCGCCGAGGCATCCACAAATCCATGCTCGGCAAGCACGGCGGCGGCAACATCAGCCAACGCCGGCGTCGAGACAAACTCCTCGAGTCCCGGCGCCGACTCGGCGATGAGCGCCGTGTCAGTATCGAGATAGCGCAGGCACTTGCCTATAACCACGTCGTTAATATGGAGCTTAGGGTTTAGGCCACCCGCAATGCCCGAAAACACAACGGCCTGCGGGGCATATTTGCTGATGAGATGCTGCGTTGCCGCCGCGGCGTTTACGGTTCCCATGCCAGCGGTCGTAGCAACAACGGACAAACCGTCGAGCTCGCCGTTGACAACGGTCAAGCCCGCCTCTTGTGCCACACGAGCGCCGTTCAGTTCTTCTTTAATCTGCGCAACCTCTTTTTCGAGTGCACCGATGATTGCGATGGTAGGCATACCATCCCCCAAACCCGTGAAAACTGCTATCCACGGTATGGTACCAGCATTTTGACTCAACCGCGCAATACGAAGCCGCTAGACCACCGCAGCGCGGGTATCGTAGAGGAGCAAAAGACTTGCTAGCCGATGGCGTTTTTTAGCTCCGCGCGGCGCTTTTTCATGCCGGTCATAACGGCATTACGCAACTCGGGCATGCGCGCGGTATCCATCTGGGGCACGCCCTCGAGCTTATAGGGAATGCCCAGTTGCTCGTACTTGACGACACCCATCGTGTGATACGGCAGCATTTCCAGGCCCACCACGTTGTGCCATGGAGCGATGAGGCGACCGAGCTTCTCGCACTCCTCCACCGTGTCGGTAATGCCCGGCACAACCACGTGGCGGATAACGACCTTGATCTTGCGACGGGCAAGCTCATCGCCAAACGCCAGGATACGTGCAGGATCGCAGCCGGTCAGCTTTTTATGCTCAGCCGGATCGGCATGCTTGATGTCGAGCAGCACCATGTCGGTCTCGCTGAGCACGGCATCAAACTTCTCGGGATGGCCGGGATCAAATGCATAGCCACAGCTATCTAGGCAGGTATGTACACGGCCATCGGGGTTGTTATGCATAGCACGAAACAGATCGGCCAAAAACTCGGGCTGCAGGAGCGGCTCGCCGCCGGACACCGTAATGCCACCGCTGCGATAGAACTCGTGGTTACTCTGGAACTCATCCATCAGGTGTTCGACGGTCACCATGGTGCCGCCGTTGACCGACCAGGTATCGGGATTGTGGCAATACGCGCAGCGCATGGGACAGCCCTGAACAAACACCACAAAGCGGATGCCGGGTCCGTCGACCGTTCCCATCGTCTCGATCGAATGCACGCGGCCAAGGGCAAACACAGAGTCCTCGGGACGAGCGTCCACACCCTCAAGCGTCATTTCTGCCATTCGCGCTACCTTGCCTCTCCTTGGATGCAACCAATTAAAATGCCAGAGTCATTCTAGCCCATGCGTTTGCGTTTAAACGTCTCGGACTAGAACGGCACGTTTTAATCTATCCCCCATCACCATGGCTGGGGGCTACGTCGAGATGTCAGGCTGAAGAACGCTCGCCTGCGGCCTTTACGCCTTAAGCGTGAGCACCGCACCGAAGGCGGTCGGGCCGCAATGGCTCGAGATGACGCCGCCGACCTGAGTCCAGGTAACGTCCTTAAAGCCCAGATCATGCGCATAGACCTCCATGTCATCGCGCAGCTCCTGGGAAAGGCCCACCGAATACGCCAGGCCAATGTGCGAGTAGTCAATCTCGCCCTTCGCAACCATGTGGTCAATAAAGGCGCGGGCGCACTTGAGCATAGAGCCGCGGAACTTCTTGGTCGCCACGAACTTGCCGCCCGTCACCTCAATGCAGGGCTTAATCTTGAGCAGATGGGCGCCAAGGAATGCGACGTTGGACAAGCGACCGCCCGCCTTAAGAAAGGCAAGATCGGTAGGAACAAAGCCCAGCAGCACGCGGTCCATGACGGAATTCGTAAATGCAAAGATCTCGTCGACGGTGGCATCGGGGTGAGCCTCGATGTATTTGGCGGTCTCGACGACAACGAGCGACTGGCCTACCGAGACAAAGCGCGTGTCCATAGAGAACACGTAGTCGCGACCCTTGGCGGCGATCTTCGATGATTGATGCGAGCAGGTCGTGGCCTCGGAATACGCGAGATGCAGAATAGTCGCATCGGGCTGCTCAGCGTGAATGCGGTCGTACACGTGAGCAAAATCCGCAGGCGCGCAGCCGCTGGTCTTGGGCATCACGCCAAACTCGTTGCAGCGCGAGTAAATCTCAAGCGGATCGATGGAGCCGTCCTCGACGGTCTCGTCACCAATCGTGACATGCATGGGCACGCGCACGATGCCGTAGCGCTCGCAGAGCTCCGGCGTCACATCCGACCCAGACTCAACCACGATTACGTACTTGCCCATTATTATCACGACCCATCTCGACATTGGCTTTTCAATACATGGCACGCGCCGCCGCACTGCTGCACAACGGCGTCCAAGCGCCAAAGAGACGCCGCCCCTTGCACACAACAAAGGACAGCGTCTCCCTGGAAAACTCCGTGCTTATCTAGGATTCCACACGGTTTATTAAGGAGGGTTACTTATTCCGCAAACGGTCGCTATATGCGGTAAGCGGTAGTTGGCCGCGACAACTGCGACACATTCCGTCCAGCAAATCCAATCGTGCTCCACGCACGGTTAATGCACGAGGCGGTAGAAATTCATCGATGCCGCACCCTCGGCATGCAGCTCCATCGCCGGAACCGCCGGCGAATAGGTACGGCTCGTAAGTGCCGCCTCGCCGCCATTTGCAAAAATCTCGACCATCGTAGTGTCCGAAAGCACGCGCAGGTCGCGAAGCTCGCTGAGCTCGATCGACCTCTGGTCGCGCCCATAGCCTTCGTCACCCATATCGAGGGTAAGCATCCCGTCTGCATAGCGCACAAAGACACCCTTGCGGATTTCGAGCTCGATCACCTGGGCGCCCTCACAGGAAACCACAAGATCAAACAGGCGGCCCGGCTCCTCAACGGTTTCACCGCCTGTCGCGCAAACGCAGTCGCCGCGCATCCTCTCAATCTCGTGCACCGGCTGCTGACAGAGCTTACCATCGCGCATGCTCAGTTTTCTCGGCACCGTCAACGCGCACTGCCACCCGCGTGCCACCGTCGGGCTTTTTGCCGTCGCATCGGGGCAACCCGACCACCCGATCATCAAACGCCGACCCGCAGCATCCTCAAAAGACTGCGGTGCGTAGAAATCAAAGCCGGCATCGACCATCGGGGGCATGCCCTGCCCGGCGATCTTAAAACTCGGCGCCTCCCAATCGGCCTCGATGGGAAACCACACGCACTGGTGCGGATTGCGGTAACGCCATCCATCGGCGGACACACCCTGCGGACAGCAAACGAGAATAAGCTCACCATCGAGCTCAAACAGATCGGGGCACTCCCACATAAAGCCAAACTTCTCGCCCAACTCAATGCGCGTCGCATAGCTCCAGTCCTCTAGATTGCTCGAGGTATAGACAAGCACGCAGCCGCGGTCGTCTTTCGTACGAGCGCCCAGAACCATGTAGTAGATACCATCGTGTTCAAGGATTTTGGGATCACGCACGTGCGTACCGATATCGTCGGGGTAATCGACCGGCCCAACAGCTATGCGCTTCTCGCCCAATTCGTCGGGGTTCTCGGCAACCACATGAATCTGGTTTTGCTCACGGCCCGTCAACACGTAGTCGTAATCATCGCGGTCAAAATGCTTGACGTTGCCGGTATAGAAGTAGTGAATCTTGCCGTCGTGTACAAAGGCAGAACCAGAATACGCTCCGCTCGAATCCAAATCGGAATCGGGGAACAGCACAGGGCCGCGATTCTCGTACGTCACAAAATCCTTTGTTGTCAGATGATTCCAAAGCACTGGACCGCCATGCGCAGCATCGAATGGATCGTATTGGTGATAGATGTGATACGTATCACCGATCTGCACCAAACCGTTGGGGTCGTTGAGCCAGCCAAGCTCAGGCTCCACATGGAACAGGAGCCTATCGGGGTCGGACGCGATGCGACCCGCCGTCTCATCCTGTCCGGCACGCCACTGCTCATAGTCCGCGCGTGTCACCTTATTTTTTTGATTAAACATCGCCGTTGACTTTCTCGTCTATGGGGAAGGACGCTCGACTCACACGAGTCGAACGCCCTTCCCCAAATGGACTTATCCTCAGATTACGCTGAACGGCTCAACTAGAAGCTGACATCAAAGCCAGCACCAGCGCCCTCTTCATCAGTGGTCGGCACGCCCTTTGCCTTGTTGTAGGCAAAGATCAAGACGATCGGCACGATAAAGGCGATGAGATTGCCAGCCACATACCACACGAGCGTCTCGGGCGTGACGATGAGCAGGCCAAGCACGCCGGTCAGACCCTGACCGATGGCGCGCACCTCAAAGAGCTTCACGAAGGCACCGCCGCAGCCTGCACCGATGCAAGCGCAGATGAACGGGATGATCGAGTAGCGCATGTTTGCAGCAAAGATTGCGGGCTCGGAGATACCGACCAGCGTCGGGATAAAGGACGACATGCAGATGTTGCGCTCTTTGGAATGCTTCTTGTGAATGAGGTACATGCCGATGGCGCCGCCGCCCTGGGCGATGATGGAAACCGACCAGATGGCCTGGATGTAGTTGAAGCCAGTCGTGGCGACGAGGTTTGCCTCGATACCCTGGATGAACTGATGCGTACCGGTAACGACGAGCGGCTGCAGGAATGCGGCAAAGACAAAGGCACCGAAGACGCCCATCCTGTTGTACAGGATATCGATTACACCGGCGAGGACGTCGCCGATCAGGTTGCCGAGCGGGCCGAACACGGTGAACAGGGCGACGTTAGCAAGAATCAGGGTAACGGTCGGGACAAAGACGAACGAGACGACCTCGGGGATGTACTTCTGGGCAATCTTTTCGACCTTGGCCATAAACCAGGCAGTCAGGATTGCAGGGAACACGCCGCCCTGGAAAGCAACCATGGGAATGGAGAGCGGACCAAAGTTCCAGTACTCAGCACCCGTCGGATCCATAACGAACGTGTTGCGGTTCATAAGGCTCGGGTGAACCATGACGATACCGACGAGGATGCCCAGAATCGGGTTACCGCCAAAACGCTTCACCGCGCTGTACATAACCAGGACAGGCAGGTAGTCAAACGTGGTGGCGATAATGGCAAAGAAGCTTGCGAGGTTCTTGAGGAACTCGCTGTGGTCGGCAAGGCTGCCCTCCATGCCAAAGAGGCCGTTGGCAACGATCAGCGACTTAAGGCCGATGATGATAGCAGCGCCGACGAAAGCGGGAATGATGGGGATAAAGATATCCGAGAATACCTTGAGGACCGAGAAGAACTTGCCCTTCTTGTCCGCCTCGGCGCCCTTGACCTCGGAAGCGCTGATCTCCTTAACGCCCGTCAGAGCCATAAACTCATCGTAGACCTTGTTGACGGTACCGGTACCGAAGATGATCATGAGCTGGCCGCTGTTGTACAGCACGCCCTTGACGCCATCGATGTTCTCGAGCTCGGCCTTGTTGTACTTGCTCGTATCCTTGAGCACCAGACGCAGACGCGTAACGCAATGCGTGGCGCCCTCGATGTTCTCCAGACCGCCGACGTTATCGACGACTTGCTGAGACACTACTTTGTAGTCCATGTTCCTCTCCATTCCCTTACGAAATCATAAAACGTTTTGATGCCATTACAGAGACGCGATCGTTGCATTTGCGCACTTGAGCGTACCGTCGGTGACCGTCAGTGCCACACCCTGGCCCTGCTTATTGCAGAAGCGCGCGTTAAGCGCAACATCATCGACAAAGATGGTCGCGATGTCGTCGTCGACGACCAGACGCACATGGTGAGTGCCCTCGCCCTTAAAGAACAACGGACGCTCGAGGCCCATGTTGTTGACCTGGAACCACGGGTACTGGGGAGCCGGCGTGAACTCGAGCTTGCCCTCGCGCAGGTTGGCGCGGAACTCATAGGCAAGACCGGTCTCGGCGTCCTCGGCGAACTTGACCGAGAAGCCGGCAGCGTTACCGCCGAGCTCAATGTCGGCATCGAGCAAGTAGGTGGAGCCGGCATCCGCGGCGAGCACCTGCTCGACCTTGCCCGACTCGCAGGAAAGCTCAAAGGTCTCGACTGCCTTAGCCTCGCCAAAGGCGCCAAGCATGCTGTCGGGGAGCTTGGTGCCGAGCGTTCCGTCGGCACGCTGAACGATCTCGAGGGGCATAAAGGTGCCACCCCATAGGTAAGAGCTGGGGTCGCCGCCCTCGTCACGCGTAGGAACCCAACCAAAGAGAACGCGACGCTCACCATCGAATGCGGTGCGAGCGGCGTAGTACGCGCGGCCGTCGAAGGAGTCGTCAGCGGGGGTAATCCAAGGACCGTTGATGGACTTGGACATGCGGTAACGGGTCTTGTTGCCGTCGCTGTACTCGGAAAAGACGAGGTACCACCAGTCGCCCATCTTAAAGAGATCAGGCATCTCAAACATGGTGTACAGGCCCGGGTTCCACCAGTCGCCCTGGAACTCCCAGTTGGTCAGATCCTTGGAGGTGAACTTGACCAGGCGGCCGGTCATCAGACGCTTGTCCTCGCCCACACGCGTGCCGAGGATGAGCATGTACTCTTCGTTCTCCTCATCCCAAAGCACAAAGGGATCGCGCCAGTTGCGGTCATCGTAACCCTCCTGGGGCGGAAGCAGCGTCTCGGCGATGTTCTTCTCCCACTTGACGGCGTCGTCGCTCGTTGCGTGAAGAAGAACCTGCTTCATCAAACGTGCGCGGACCTTATCGCGATTGCAACCAGTGTAGAGCGCATGGTACTTGTCGCCCACCTTAAACACCGTGCCGGCATAAATGTACTGGTCGACTTCCTCGTCGCCGCCACGCTCAAGGCTCTCGCCAAAGTCCTTGTAGTTGACGAAATCCTTGGTCGTAGCGAGTGCCCAGCCAAACGGCTCTCCGAAAGGTTCGGGGTTACGCGTGTCACGCTGATGATAGAGATAGAACGTGCCGTCCTCGCCGTACGGCATGATGTCGCCTACCCAAATTCCCTCAGGCTGGTAATACACCTTGTGCATCCGAGACTTCCTTTCCACGACATACTAACTCGGTACAATGGCAAGATATGTCAATCGTTTTCATATGTCAAACGTTTTCACACCAATACGTCTTTTCGCAGTTCCAGTCGTCGGCAAACGGTTGACATATGCCGGTGAACGGTCATCAGAGGCGTTTGAGGAATTCTTTTGGCACGGGATGAACTACGCGGTTTTGCCCTCAATGAGTTCAACGGGGAGCTTGATATTCGATTCGGGATTATCGCCGTTAACAAGAGCGATGATGGATTGCGCCGCGAGCTCTCCGATGCGATCGATATCTTGACGAACGGTTGTTAAGTCAGGCATAAACGTCATAGTGCGGCGGGCGCCATCCGCGCCCACGACCTTAATATCGTCCGGAGCGCTCAAGCCGCGCCGCTTCATCACGTTGAGGCAGATGGCCGCCATCGTGTCGTCTCCCGCAAAGATGCCGTCAATATCGGGGTTCTCATCGAGGATCTTCGCAACGACCGCACTCTTTTCGTCGTCGGGCTTAACGAACTCGACCTCACGGACAAGCGCGGGCAAACCGGCCTGCTCAACAACATCGAGGTAGGCATCGGTACGCTTATTGGCAGGCATGCGCATGCGGCTATTGCTGCGCAGGCACAGGATGCGCGAACACCCGTCATCGATCAGGCGACGCGTGGCAAGTTCGCCGATACTATAGCTGTCGCTCGCAATCTGAACAGAGGCCTCGCCAAGGTCGCAGTCGATACCAACCAGACTCAAGCCCATCTCGGCATACGCCTCGGCACCGATATTAAGCGAGTTGACGATGACGCCATCAACCATATTGCGCCGAAGCATATCGATATAAGAACGCTCAAGATCAGGTCGATTGGCGCTATTGCACAGCAACATCTTAAAACCGTTTTCGGCCAGGGTACGCTCAACGGCTTGGACCGCTTGGGCATGAAACGGGCTGCTGACATAGGGGACGATCATACCTATTAGATTCAGGCGACCGTTGAGCATGGCACGGGCGATATCGTTGGGCGTATAGTTGATGCGCTTCATCGCGGCATGGACCTTATCGCGGGTCTCTTGGCTAATATAGCCGCGATTATTAAGCACGCGAGATACCGTAGTAGGCGAAACCCCCGCCACCGCTGCAACTTCCTTGATGCCAGGCTTAGCCGAATCCTTAGAACGAGCGCCCTCGCGAGCCATAGCACCCTCCCCCATCAACATGTCATACGTTTACATACGAACAAAGCATACCCCAACAAGAGCGGGAAGACGGTAACAGAACAAGTAAGTAAACGACTCATCCAAATAATTAGGAGAGTTCCGCCTAAAGGGTGACTACACAGGACCCCAGCCGGGGCTGTTTGGGCTACCTCCCAAAACATTCCGCACTGATATTTTCTGTATTGAAGACGTCGATGATGCACCCGTATAC